>WNGO01000451.1_pt1 | contig 25212 bp, 26 predicted proteins | sample 5400511 | NCBI WGS metagenome assembly WNGO01 (sample SAMN13153380, study PRJNA577476) | soil metagenome | isolation source: 20 cm soil or saprolite under Garry oak tree replicate 2 | place: USA:California | collected 2016-06-15 | reverse complement strand
TCGACTATCTGGTTTTGTGCAGCTTCTCGGCCAAAGGCAAATCCCGCTACGGCGATCACAATGATCAGAAGCGGGGCTAAAGAGAAAAGAGTGTAATAAGACAACGAAGAGGCCAACTGAAACGGTTGATCTTCAATCCACTGCATCACCGTGTCTTTGAGAAATTGCCAAAAGGGTTTTCGTCTCGTGGCCATATGGTCTCTGTGGAGCGCAAAAGCAATGCCAGATAGTCACTCATCTTCGTCTTCGTCCTCATATGTTGGTTAGTAGTTTAATTTAGTATGCGCATAGAGCGTATTCCCAATTTTCGTAGTGAGAATCACAAACGATTTCCCCTTTTTTCCGGTGCTTTTGTCGCATTTATCGGATTTAAAATTCCCGCGATGTCCGGATCTCAAACCACCACAAAAATCTTATGGCTGTGAAAGGGCATCAGCACACGCTCACTTAATCACCTATATCCGCCCTTGCCAGCACATTCGGCGGAACCGTCGCACCGATCTGCTTCGCGGCTTTTAGATCGATGATAAATTCGAACTTGGTCGGTTGCTCGACCGGTAGGTCGGCCGACTTTGCGCCCTTCAAAATTTTGTCTATGTAATCGTCAGGCCGATCTGCTGAAGCGCAATTTTCACTAAACACTTTTGCGTTTGACTGCTTGCTGGTTCGTCGATATAAGCTCCCGTCAGAGAAAAGGGTTTAAATTTCCTATACGGAGGCGCGGGATTCTTTGGCGGTGTTGTGACTGCATGTCCATGGAACCCGCACCCGGAGAATCCAAAATGACGCTGATTCGTGCCGTCCTCCTAACTAGCGGTCTCGTACTCACGGTCTATGGTGGACCCGCTGTAGCGCAATCCAGCGCGCCAGGGGGATCGAACACCGCCGCCAGCAAACCGTTGGTGACACTGCAAATGCCTGCCCTTCCAGACCCGGTCCGAGTTGATCTCAAACCCGCGACAACGGCGTTGCTTGTGTCCGACATGATCGATCCGATTTGCAAAAACCAGCCAAAATGCACCGAGGTAATGGTGCCGGCCGTTGCCTCGCTGCTGGCGCAGGCAAGGAAGGCTGGTGTGTTCGTCGTATACTCTACTCAGGCCGCGAACATCTCAAAGTGGCTGCCGGAAGTGGTTCCTGCGCCGGGCGATCCTTTCATTGCATCACAAGGTCAGGACAGATTCTATAACACCGACCTCGACAAGACGCTGAAGGCCAAGGGGATTACAACGGTGGTTCTTACCGGCTGGAAGATCAGCGGCTCCGTGCTCTATACATCAGTTGGAGCAACACTGCGGGGTTACACTGTTGTTGTACCCGCAGATGCCAGCTTAGCCGCGACGGACTATGAAGTGGCCATCGGCCTCTTCCAAATATTGAATCAGAACAGCGCGAACGCCACCAACGAGCCGCTAAAGGCGAAAGCTTCAACCTTGAGCCGCACGGATATGATCACTTTCCAGAGCCCGCCTACTTCGTTCGCTCGCTGATAATTTCTCGCATTTCATATGTGCCTCAACACTCTGAGTCCGGAAGCTCCGCCGCAGTAGCGATCGCGTTTCCCGATTCTGGACACCGTTTATCCTCGTCGGCGAAGGAAAATAACCAAGTAAAAATTCGACGCAATTGCGTGACCAAAATATTCACTTCTTACGATAGTCGAAATGCCCTCGCTTCCTCCGAAAATCGAGAGATTTTGCCGCAGGATTGAATTGATCGACGCTTCAATAAAATCACGTCACTCCTTAATCGCCCGGACCATCGTAACCACGCTTTTGTTGACTGCGACGAGGAACGGCGCGTCCCATTTCACCTCGGGGTCCGGTAGCGCTTCGACTTTAACATCGGTCAACGCGAGAAAATGCTTGCCGGAATTATTTAAGAAGTCTGAGAGCCGGAAACTGTAACCGCCTTCACCTGCGAGCGGGATAAAAAGCATTCCTCTGATCTTGTAAGTGTCGGTGTTTATCTCGACTTCAACACGTTTGCCCTTGTATCCAGTTTGCGCCATAGTCCGTGTCCTCACTGCTGCATCGGTTTGATCATGCGTTTGATACACCGCTCGTTGTCTCGATACCTTCCGCAAAATCTCTTCCTGCCTCACGATTCACAGGATTAGACTCCAAGCCAATTGAGATTTTCAATTGGCGCGTGGGCGCCGCACCGCGCTTTGGGACGTGCTGCATCTGGCTCAAACGCAAAAGGAAGCTTTGGCGTTGTCAGCGTGTGATAAGAAACCTGGTTTCGCCTCTTTGACCGACTCTGAAGAAGTCCTCTGGGATTACCGTCGAACATCGCATAGCGTGCGGCGCCATCCGCTTGAGCCGATGCGCCCTGCCCTAGCGAGTCAAGGATTGCCGGACGCACGCACTGTGGCGTCGTCAATGAAGAGTGGTGAGAAGATTAAGCCCAGAGACGTTCTCTCGAACAATCCGATCCACAGTGGTAGTCGTTAAAAATGATTTGGGTCGACGAATAATGGAATCTAATTAGCTCTGAGAAGCTACTGTTGAAGCAGGATAATCGGAAGAAGAAGATAGCAATGTCGGCCCAGACCCGTGTGTAGCGTTGTCTTGCCGGCAAAAATTTCTGGCGGCCGATCGCGCGGGTCATTGTGAAGGAAAGGTCCGCATCCTCTTAGCTCATTCTTGAAGCTCGCAATGCGGCCGCCGCTCGGCCCTGGATATTCGTAATCCTTGCCGCGTACGGTGAGACCGATCCGATAGCCGGCTGGCACGACGACGCACGTGGGCCAGATCTCCACATCCATCTCGGCGACCTCGCCGGATCGCAGCGGCTGCTTCTCGTCGTGCGTGTGATACGGCCTGTACGGAGTGCTTAATTCCGGATCGAGCTTCCGATGCGAAGCCCGGAGCCAGCCCTGAGCCACGGGAGTGTGAGGATCGATGGCGCCCTGGAATACGACCTCCTCGCCGTCGGAAGAAAATACGCGCAGCACTATGAAGATATCGGCATCCGACGTCGAGGATGAGGCGAACAGCTTGACCGTGGAAGGTCCGGTGATCTCTGTTTCGTGCGCCAGTGCCGGTGAAAGAAACGTGACCCCGTCACCGATGGCGGCGAACTCAATTTTTCCCTCGGCGCCAACCGGACTCCAGCTCAAGCTGCGATCAACCGCATTGAGATAGAATTTCGTCCAGTGCGTGCGCTGGATGGGCCACTCGTTTTCCATGCGCTCGACGAACTTATCGATGTGCCGAACTTGCAGCCGAACCCGCGGCTGTCTGTTCCAGCCGTTGTCGATGCCTTTCAGAAAATAGTCGAAGAAACGCTGCTGCAGCATTCTCCCGTAATCGGTATAGAAGTGCGTCCAGTGCTCTAATCCATGCAGCTCAAGCCACTTCTGGCTCGATTCTGCGCGCACGAAGCCCTCGACGTTACCGCGTAGATGCAGACCCTGGCCACCCCAATTTCCTGCCGAGACAAACGGCACCGTCACCTTCGACCACATAGGTGAGCGGGCCTTGTGGTAATCATCGTCGAGGAGATGGACAAGGATTTCGTTGCCGAGATCACAGCGATTTCCTAACAGCTCTTTCTCCGATAGCGTTTCGGATCCGCAGACAGGCTCACCGGTAACACGGCTGCACGGGCCGCGCTCGCCAAGTCCATTCTGCACGGTCTTTACCTGCATGTCGTACCAGTTCGCCCAGAAGCTGCAGAGAATGCCACCGTGATGCGTCATGTCGCGATACCAGTCGGCCGCGCCTTCCCAGATGCACATTGCAGCAAGGTGGGGCGGCTGAAGCGAAGCCACATGCCACTGGTTGATGGCATAGTAAGAAATGCCGTTGAGACCCACTTTACCGTTGCTCCATGGCTGCGTGCCAGCCCACTCGATGCAATTGTAAAAATCCTTCGTCTCGCGCGGTGAGAAGTGGTCGATATATCCGGGAGAAGAACCGCAGCCGCGCGAATCGACGCGTATGCAGACGTAATCCTCCGGCACCCACTTTTCCGGATCGACGAGTTCCCAGCTTTGGAATTTATTGGTCGAGCCGGCGGCAACATCCGGGTGCTGTTCGGTCATGCGCTGCCACTGGTTCGGATAGCCGTCTTGAAAGGCGAGTCCTTTCGCGTACGGACCGTAGCTAAGGATAACGGGGTAATTTTCCTCGGAGATCGGCCGAAAGATATCGGCGCGCAGGATGACAGCGTCGTCCATCGTGATTGGCACGTTCCATTCGATGCGCATGCCGTCTCTTATTTCAGACCGATGCTCCATCATCTAAATAGCCTCCCTCAATCGATCTTCGCCTCGCCGATGACCTGATCCAAACTGATTTCGGCGGTGTTTGAGTTCACCGCAACAGAGAGATCGATGAGCTGCGCCATTTCCACCTCAACAATACTTGCGCATTTTTTGTATTACCCGCCTGCTACTGCTGTCAATGGGACCTTCGATCGCCACATAGCGCTATTGGCTGTACTGAAGACAGCGTGGGGATTCAGACTGCCTTGACACTTTTTCCACCTCTGAATAGGATGATTTGCCTACGTCCTTGATCCTCAACTGAGAAGTTGCCGACGGATGGTTAGTCAAAATCTTCGTTCGCCTATCAAGTGAGGTGCACGCATGTTGCCATTCAAGACTGTTAGCCACCTCAGCCTGACCGTGACGGACCTCCAACGAGCCCAGGCGTTCTATCGTGATGTCCTCGGCCTTCGCGAGATTGCTCGACCGAACTTTGGCTTCCCCGGAGTATGGTATGAGCTGGGCGCCGGCCTCTCGCTTCATCTGTCCGTCAAGGAGGAGATGCCCCCGCGACCGGTCGATGGAGCACGGTTTGACACACGCGATCCACACTTCGCCCTTGCCGTGGAGGATGCCGATGACACGTACGCCCGGCTCCAAGCATGCGGCCTGCCGTTTTACGATTTTGCGGAAACGCCCACTGGCCTGCGCCAGCTTTTCGTCCGTGACCCGGACGGCAACATGATCGAACTCATCGGGCCGTCCAAAGAACGACGCGCGCCTTGACCCCGGGCTCACTGGGTAGCGTGACGCTGGCGAACGCCGCATTGGCCAAGCTGGAACGCTGGACAGACGATGCCGCGTGGAAATAGTTCCCGCATCGAGGAGTAAGCCTGCCTCGGTCCCTTGCTCCGCTCTGGATGGCGCCTCCGCAGTCAGTCGGGCCACGGAAGTTTGCCGTAGCATCAAACCTCCGCGAACTCAGCCGGACGATAGGCTAGCAATACTTACACGGCGGAAAGTTTCTGTCGTACACCGGATTCTTCAGATACTCCTCGGGCTTGTACGTCCAGAACTGCGACACCTTCTCGAATGTATGAATGACGGTATTCTGGAGCCGGCCGCTAACCCGTTCCACCTTGCGGACGTAAATGTTTTGAATCGGATTACCGTAGTCGTCGAACCGAATGGGTCCACGAGGAGTATCGGCGAGCTCCACCTTGCGCAGAGCTCCGATAAGGCGCTCACGATTTTCGGCTTCTCCACCAATGGCTTCAAGCGCGCGCTTGAGCTGGAGCCCCGCCACGTACGTGCCTTCAGAGTAGTACGAGGGCGCCTGCTTGAATTTCGTCTCGTAAGCCTGCACGAATTTCCGATTCACCGGATTGTTCAGCGCAGCGGAGTAGTGCAGCGCCGTGATGACTCCCAGCGCCTCGTCGCCCATGGTTCGAAGCACGTGCTCGTCTGTAAATGTACCGCCTCCGATCAGCGGCAGACGAGCCTTGAGGCCGGCATCTTCATACTGTTTGGCAAAGCGCAGCGCGTCGGCGCCTGAGAAAACCGCGTAAATAGCGTTCACGTCGCGCTTGAGTTGAGAAATATAAGGACCAAAGTCGGTGGTAAAGAGAGGCGGCCAGAGTTTTTGCACGATCTGACCACCCGACTCTTCAAAGGTGCGGTGAAATCCTGCGGCCACTTCCCAGCCGAAGGCAAAGTCATAGCCGATGATCGCAATCCGACGGTACTTGAGGTTATCATAAACCCATTTGCCGAAGGGATGAGACGGCTGAGCACTGGACCAGCCGGTGCGCACGATGTATGGGCTGCGCTTGCGCTGGGTAATGTCCTCACCCGATACGATCGGAAAAATAGCCGGCAGCTTGTTGCTGTCGATATAGTCACGGATGGCGTAGCCAACAGCCGCTGACAGAGGACCAACGAGGAGTTGAATTCCTTGTCCTTCTACCATCCCCCGGAGCTTCGTGAGGCCGGTGGCGGGGTTTCCAGCATCGTCCTCGGTGATCAGCTTCACTTCTCGGCCGGCCAACTTCCCGCCTTGCTCTTCAAGGAAAAGCTCGAAGCTGTTCAACATGTCCTTGCCGTTAGGTGAGAGCGGGCCCGTAAGAGAGGACATAAAGCCAACCCTGATCGGCTCTTTCTGCGCTTCGGCCGGCAAGATACTAAAAAGAACGATCAGAGCCAAAGCGGCGATGGCAAATCTTTTTTGCATACAAGCCTCCTGTCAATTTTTTTTCATCGATGAAAGATCCGACAATCCCGCAAGCCGTTCCAAGGTGGTTATGATGGCAGCCAGATCTTCTTCACCTCGTCCCGCCGCCGCGGCGGCTGTGGCCAACTGTTGCGTGATACTAGTCAGCGGCAACGGAACTCCGAGGCGCAGTCCTTCCTCCAGCATAAGCTTAAAATCTTTCAAGAAGAGATCAATTTTCATCTGCGGATCAAAGCGATGGCTCGCCATGAGCGGCCCGCGGATCTCGAGCATCTTTGAGTCGGCCGCGCTGTCTTTCAGAAGTGCGAGCAACGCGGCTGGGGCCAGACCGCCTTTCGCTGCGAGCACGAACGCTTCTGCCAGCGCGGCGGTATTAAGCCCGACAAGGAGATTGGTGGCAAGCTTCGCGAGGGAAGCCATGCCCACAGCGCCCACGTAGACGGTCTTCTTGGCAATGGCATCGAAGATGGGCCGGCAAGCATCCGCCCGTGCGCGGTCACCCGCCACAAAGATCGCGCAATCGCCGCGCTCGACCATCGCGCTCGTCCCGCTCATTGGCGCATCGAGAAACCCCATCCCTTTGGCCGCCGCCGCCGCTCCGAGACGTCGCGTCAGCTTGGGGGAGATAGTGCTCATTTGAATCAGTGTGCAATCGGGCGGCGCAATCTCGATCAGCCCCCCTGTGCCGATCATCGTTGTCTCGACACTCTCAATCGACGGCAGGATCGTGAAGACCGCGTCGGTATCCGCCGCGACTTCGGCGATACTCCCAGCTGCAATGAGCCCCTGAGCGCAAAGCGCTCTAATTTGCTCCGGGCGCGTATCGTAGCCTTTAACTTCGAAATCCCATTTGAGCAGACGCGCAGCTACCGAGCTGCCGAGAAGGCCGACGCCGATGATGCCGATTCGTTTCATCCAGGCTCTCCTCCTAGAGGCCGAGGTACTTGCTCTTAATCTCCTCGTTTTCCCAGAGCGCCTGCGACGAGCCGGAGTGCACGATCCGGCCCCGCGAGAGTACGTGAACCTGGTCTGACACTCGCAGCGCGAGCGGCAGGTTCTGCTCTACGAGCAAGATCGATAACCCTTGAGATTTCAGATTCTCAATGACGCGGCCGACCTCGCGAACCAAGAGCGGCGCCAGACCCTCGGTTGGCTCATCCATTAATAGGAGCTCAGGATTCGTCATGAGCGCGCGTGCGATCGCCAGCATCTGTTGCTCGCCGCCTGAAAGCTTGCCTGCTCGAATCGCACGCCGCTCACGAAGGCGTGGGAAGAGCTCCATCACACGCTCGAGATTCCATTGGCCGCCGCTTCGTTTATCAGCGACCGTGAGATTCTCTAAAACGCTGAGGGAGGGAAAGACCCGGCGGCCCTGAGGCACCAAGCCGAGACCAAAATTGATCGCACGGTTCGAGGACCACGCGGTGATATCGTGATCCTTAAAAAGTACCTGACCGCGGCGTGGCGGAGTAAAGCCGACAATGGAACGGATCAGCGTTGTTTTGCCCATGCCGTTCCGCCCGAGAAGCCCTACCACTTTTCCCTTCTCCACTTCGAAAGAAATGCCCTGAAGGATGTGACTGTCACCGTAATAAGTGTGAATGTCGTGCACCTTTAACATCACGTAGTCTCCATGGCGGCTCCGAGATAAATCTCTTGCACGACCGCATTGGACTTCACCTCATGACCGACGCCGTCAGCGATGACTTTACCGTAGTGCAGCACAGTGACTCGATTGGTCAGCTCGAAAGCGACATCCATGTCGTGCTCGATTACGAGCAGGGTAATGGCGGGATCGAGTTTTTTGAGAAGGGCGACCATCATGTGGGACTCGGCCGGCGATAGTCCAGCGGTGGGCTCATCGAGCAAAAGGACTTTCGGCGCTCCGGCCAGCGCCAGCGCGATCTCAAGCTGGCGCTGCTCGCCGTGAGAAAGATTGCGGACAACTTCGTTCTCCGTTGCCCCAAGCCCCACGGCTTCCAGAGCAGAGCGAGCCTGATCAATATGATCAGTATAGCGGGAGAGCGCGCGGTGAAGATGGAGCTTGGCAGCGGTTAGAGCTTGAACGGCGAGCAGAGAGTTCTCCAACACTGTCAAGCGCGGGAAGAGGTTGGTGATCTGATACGTCCGGGCGAGCCCCAGCGCAGCGCGCCGATGAGGCGGCAAGCGCGTCACGTCTCGACCGAAGAGATGAATGCGCCCACCCGTCGGCTTGGTTTCTCCGCTGATCAGGCTGAAGAGCGTCGTCTTTCCGGCACCGTTCGGTCCAATGATGGCTCGGCGCTCGCCGGGTGCGACGGCGAGGCTCACACCGTCCACCGCGTGAAGGCCGTCGAAGGCTTTCGAGATGTTGGCAAGGTTCAATGCAAGGGTGGACGATTCAGGCATACTTTAAGTTCTCTCACTCATGCCACGCCAGGAGCGTGGCCGCGAGCGGTGGATGGTCAAGCGTTGGGAGTCCCTTGCCTTACGCCTCAACTAACAATGCTTGCACGCCGGATAGTTTCGATCGTAAACGGGTTGTTTGAGAAATTCCTCCGGCTTGTACTTCCAAAACTGAGAGACCCCTGTGAAAGTTTGGATCACCGTGTTCCAAAGCTCACCATCCCTCTTCTCGACCTTCCGGACATAGATGTTCTGAATCGGGTTGCCGTAAGGATCTAACCTGATCGGTCCTCGCGGTGCATCAGAAATCTCCACTTTCTTGAGCGCAGCCAGAAACTTTTCCTTGTCCTCAACGTTTCCGCCGACCGCCTTGGCCGACTCAGCGATCCAGCGCGCGGCCGTGTAGCTCGCCTCCGCGTAGTAGCCAGGAACCTTTCCGTATTTTTTCCGGAACTCTTTGACAAAGCGCTGGTTCACCGGAGTGTCAATCGCGGCGCTGTAGATCAGCGGAGAGATCGCGCCGATCGCCTCGTCGCCGAGCGCGGGGAGAACGAATTCGTCAAAACTCGTTCCCCCTCCGATGAGGGGCAATCTAGCTTTCAACCCCGCGTCCTGGTACTGCTTGGGAAACCTGAGTGATGATGCCGCCACCATTACGGCGAAGACGGCGTCGGCATCCCGCTTGATCTGGGCCAGGAAAGGACCGAAGTCAGTGGTGCCGAGAGGCGGCCAGAGTTTCTGAATGATTTGGCCACCAGCCTCCTCGAAAGTTTTCTGGAACCCACCCACCTGCTCCCAGCCAAACGCGTAGTCCATCGCAATCGTTACCACCCTTTTATAGCCGAGCGTCTTCGCGGCGTATTCTCCGAACGGGTGGTTCGGTTGGCTCGAGGTCCACCCGGTCCGGACGGCCCATTTCGTGGGCTTGCGTTGCGTAAGATCATCGGCCGACACCACAGCCCATACGGTCGGGATTCTGTACTCATCCACCTTCGGCGCGAGCGCATAGCCCTCGTTCGCGAGAAAGATGCCGGCTACGGCCTGCACTTTGTCACTCTCCACCAGCTTCCTAAGCCTCGTCAGCGCTTTAGCAGGGTCTCCTTGAGTATCCTCTAGAATCACCTCGACCTTTCGGCCGGCTATCTGGTTGCTGATCTCCTCGAGGCTCATCATGAAACCGTTCGACATGTCCTTGCCGACGGCAGCGCCGCCCCCTGTCATCTGCGTGAGAAAGCCCACCTTGATCGGCCCCTTTTGCGCCCATACCGGTACGGCGTCAACGGTCAGAGCCAACGCTAGCAATCCACAAATTGCGGCAATCCGTTTGGTGCTCATACCTATCCTCCTTCAATCTCCCCTTCTGTCACGCCGTGGACTCCAACCGCTCTTGGCTTCACTTCTTTCGTCCGTCGTTTTATGGCGCCGAGGATTCCCTCAGGCGCATAAACAATCGTGAAAATATACACGGCGCCAAGAATCAGCAGCCAGCGATGCGTATAGACGGAAACGAGATTTTTGAGCAAAACAATGATGCCCGCTCCCAGCGCTGGGCCGATCAGGCTGCCGCGACCGCCGAGCGCGACCATGAGAAGGACCTCTACCGAGGTGCCGAGCTGGAGGTCCACGGGGCTGACGAAGCCGTTGTAGTAGGCCCATAGCACTCCGGCGAAGCCACCGAACCCGCCCGCAATGACAAAGCCGATGTATTTATGCAGCCAGACATGATAGCCGAGAGTTCTCATGCGCGATTCGCTCTCCCTGATTCCCACCAAGGTCTGCCCGAAAGGGGAATGCACGATCACGCGCAGAATCCAGAAAGCGATCAGAAAACCTGCGAGCGCAAAATAATAGAACGGGAGCGAGAGAGAAAGCGACCATGGCAGGCCAAGATCCGGTCGAGAGATTGCTGAGATTCCATTGTCCCCTTGGGTCATCGTCACCCATCGGTGCGCAAGTCCCCAAACGATCATGCCGAGAGCGAGAGTAATCATGAGGAAGTAAACACCGGTAGCGCGCAGTGCTACCGTGCCAAAGATTGCCGCAACGAGAACCGCGAGCAGGACACCAGCCGGCAAAGTGATCCCGAATGCGGCTCCATACCTCGTCGCCAGAATCCCCACGCTGTACGCGCCGATGCCGAAGTAAGCGGCATGACCGAGCGAAGCGAGACCCGTATAGCCGAGAATGATGTCAAGGCTCATCGCCAGAATCCCATAGATCAATGCTTGGGTCAGCAATGTCAGTAGGAACGAGGACAGAAACGGCGGCGAGACGAGCAGGAGAAAAAAAATAACCGCCGCCATCACCTGCTGTACGGAGAATCGAGCCAATCTCATCACGCGCGACCATAGAGTCCCGTGGGCCGCACGGCCAAGATCGCGGCCATCGGGGCGAACAGCGTGAAGTACGACAGTTCAGGAAAAAGCGCTTTGCCGAAGTTGTCGAGAAGCCCGACCATGAGGCTGCCAATCAGAGCGCCTTTGAGACTTCCCATACCTCCGACGATGACGACCACAAAAGCGTACGGTAGAATCTCAAAGTCGGCGCCTGGATAGACTCCTACGAATCCCCCGGCAACGACTCCCGCCACCGCCGCCAGGAAAGCGCCGAGCGCAAACACGACCATCGAGATCAACTGCACGTTGATGCCGACGCCGCGCGCCATCTCGGGATCGTCCACGGTCGCCCGTATCATTGCCCCGACCCGCGTCTTCTCGACCACCAGCCAGAGGAGCAACGCCACGACCGCGGCGACCACAATGATGAAGATCCGGTAGATCGGAAAATAAAGGTCACCGATCTGCTGGGCGCCGGAGAGCATTGCCGGCGCCGGAATCGTGTAAGGATCACCGCCCCAGATGATCAGCGCGAGATCCTGGAATATCAGCGCGAACCCCATGGTAGTAAGCACCTGGCCCAGTTCCTGCCCGCTGAGCCGCTTCAAAAATGCGTTCCACTCGGCCACACCGACGATAGCGACGGCCAGGGCCCCAGCAAGAATCGCGAGAGGGAAAGAGCCGGTCTGCCTGATGACAGTGAGGCCGACGTATCCTCCCAGCAAATAGTAAGAGCCGTGCGTCATGTTGACGATCCGCATCATCCCGAAAATGAGCGAGAGCCCTCCGGCGAGAAGGAAGAGGAGCGCGCCGTATGAGATGCCATTGAAAGCTTGCGTCACCCAGAATTCCATGGCTTCCCTTCGGCTACCACTCACCGCTTGCTCTTGTCAATTGGCTTATGTGTCGCATAGCATCGGAAAAGTTTCGGTTGACTCGAACTCCGAAGCGGAGACGCTCGAAACTGAACTCACAAGGAGGTTCACCATGGCTTTCCCGAGCGATCAGATTCCCTACTCGGCGATTATCGATCGTCCGGCACTCCGTCTTCCGAACTCGGCTCGGGTGGTGGTGTGGACCATCGTCAATGTAGAGGAATGGGATATCCAAGGGCCGATGCCGCGCACGGTGCTCCCACCACCGGGCGGAGTTCAGGTCATTCCTGACGTTCCTAACTTCGCCTGGTTTGAATATGGAATGCGCGTGGGTTTCTGGCGTCTGAAGTCGGCCCTTGATAAGCACAAGATCAAAGCAACCTTAGCAATCAACGCCTCGGTCTGCCTTTCTTATCCGAGAATCGCCGAAGCTTCGCGCGATGCGGGATGGGAGTTCATGGGGCACGGCTACATCCAGAAACCCATGCATCAGGTGGAAGATCAACGTGAAGCGATCCGGAAATCCGTCGAAATCATCCGCAAGCTTACCGGTAAGGCACCGTCAGGATGGCTCGGCCCAGGGCTCACTGAAACTGAAGAGACTCTGGATCTCTTGGCCGAGGCCGGATTTCAATACGTCGCCGATTGGGTCAACGACGATCAACCCTATGAGATCAAAACCGACCGCGGCCCGCTCGTCTCGCTTCCGTATAGTGTAGAGTTGAACGACATCCCGATGATGATTCTTCAGCACCACGAGGCGGATGAGTTTTTTCGCCGAGCGAAGGACCAGTTCGAGACTCTCTATGCCGAAGGAGCAAAAAGCGCTCGCGTGATGGCTATCGCTGTCCATCCGTATATCAGCGGCGTCCCGCATCGGATCAAGTACTTCGAAAAAACGTTTGCCTATTTAAAAAAGCAGAAAGGTGTCCTCTTCTGGACGGGTGAAGAGATCTTGGAATGGTACCGAGCCGTTAGAAAGGCTTAAGGATAAGGGATGAAGGATGAAAGAGGGATTCATCCTTTCGCCTTCTGCCTTTATCCTTAATCATAGATCTCCGGATTGTAAATATTCGGCGGCCTGCGCCCTTTGATGACCGCGATGCCATTCTCAACCAGAATGGCCGCGGTTCGCTCGCGCGTGTCCAACGCGGCGCTGCCGAGGTGAGGAGTTAACACCACGTTAGGCAAGTTGATGAGTCCAGGCTCAACCATCGGCTCATCCTCATAGACGTCAAGCCCCGCGCCCGCGATGCGCTTTTCTTTCAGCGCTTGCACCAGAGACTTTTCATCCACGATGGGGCCTCGCGACGTGTTTATGAGATATGCCGAGGGGCGCATGAGGCGCAGCTCTCGATCGCCGATGAGATGGATGGTCTCAGGGCTAAGCGCGGCATTCACCGAGACGAAGTCCGACTCTGTCAGAAGACTATCCAAGCTCCGGTATTCAACTCCAAGCGCGGCTTCGCGGGTTTCGTCCAGTCGGCGACGTTTGGTGTAGAGGATGCGCATGCTGAATCCTCTGGCCCGTCGCGCTACGGCTTCGCCAATAGCACCGAGCCCGACAATTCCCAAAGTTTTGTGGTTGACTTCGCCGCCGACAAAATGGATCGACTGGCTGCCGGGAAAAATCCCGGAGCGGAGAGCACGATCCCCTTCCACGACCCTCCGCGCCACGGCCAAAAGAAGCGCCCAGTGGAGATCCGCGGTGGCTTCAGTAACGAAGGGCGGGATCGTGGTCACAGGAATGCGCCGCGCGGTCGCCGCCGCCACGTCAACCCCGGCGGGCGTGATCGCCATCGAGGCGATCAGCTTGAGATCCGGGCTAGCGTTAATAATCTCCGCATCGACACGGTCATGCAGCAGGCAGAGAAGATAATTGTTTCGCTTGAGCGCCGCTATCAGTTCGGGCTTTGTGATGATGTGAGTTGAATCAGGATTCAATTCGACTTCGGCGACCTCCCGGAGTCGAGACAACGCCGCCTCCGAGATTGGCTGTGTGACGAAGACTTTGGGGACCATCGCTTGATTCTCCGTACTTCTGGCGGAATGTTGGGACGCTTGACACGGACTGCGCAGAATCCTACCACGCACAACTCGGAACGAGAAGGGAAGAAGATTGACAATGATCGCTGAGATGACTTAAGTGTCGGTATCTGCAAACGAGATGTGAATTGCTTCACTCCTAATAATTAAGGAGGCTGTATGGTAACTCGCAGCACTTCGAGTTTCGGTCTGGTCGGCACTGACTGGCAGCAGCGCATCAACTGGGATCGGCTGCGGAAATATCGCCTCGACCGCGCACGCGAAGCGATGAAGCGCAATGGCTTGGGCGCTCTGCTCGCAATGTACGATGAAAACGTCCGCTATATCTCCAGCACCGTCACACCGGGCTGGTGCCGGCTCAAGCCAGGTCTGCGCTATGCGCTCCTGTGCGAGGGATCTGAGCCCATCCTATTCGAGCAAGGCGACATTGGAATTCAGATCAATCGCCACTGCCCGTGGATCCCACGCGACAATGTGCGCTACGCCTACTCGTGGATCAAAGGAGCAGTAGGCGGCGCTTCCCGACAGCAAGTGAAAAAATTCACCAACGCGATCGTGGAGGAACTGCGCAAGTATCATGTCGAGAAGGCCCCGATAGGCGTCGACTTCATCGACCTCAACATGATCAACGCTTTCAAAGAGGCGGAAATAAATTACACCGACGGCGCATCGCCCATGGTGGAAGCTCGCGCGATTAAAAACGAAGATGAGCTGGAAGCAATGCGCATCGTCGCCGCTATCTGCGATGGCTGCCACACGGCCATCTCAAATTTTATTAAACCGGGCATGCAAGAGCATCAGATCACCGCCTTCGCGATGAACTTTCTGTACAACATTCCGGGGATCGAGGATGTCGAGGACATCATCGTCTCCTCAGGACCAAACAGTTGGCCCAACTGGCGTCACTTTTCCGATCGCATCATCCAGCCGGGGGACCTGGTGATCATCGACATGGCGGCGGTGACCTGGAACGGTTACAAGAGCTGCATGTATCGAACTTACTGCGTGGGAAAGAAACCGACTCAAGAACAGAGGGACTATTACAACATTGCTTACGAGTGGCTCTATCGCGCCATCGACAAAGTTACGCCGGGAGCAACGACCAAAGAAATCGCCGAGGTTTGGCCATCCGCGATGGACACCTGGGGCTACAAGGAAGAAGATCAGGCTGCGGCAAACCTGTGGGGGCACGGTCTCGGCCTGGCGCAATATGATACTCCGGTCATCTCGCGGATTTACTCCCTTGACTTCCCAGTTGTTATCCAGCCGGGGATGAGCTTCGCGCTAGAGACACAGCACGGCAAGCCGCTTCAGTGGGGCGTGCGTCTTGAAGAAATGATGGTGGTCACAGAAAAAGGTCCCGAGGTCACCACCCAGTTTCCCATAGAAGAGATTACTGTCGTCGACTAGACTCGCAGGTCGCTGAAAAACCGCCGTTCATGCTGAGCCCGTCTAAGCATGGAGTTCTTTTTTTCAGCAGCCTGCCATACAAGAGGGTTCGATTAAGCGACGCCCCAAGACACCGAAGGTACGAAAGCGCACCGTTGCCCGAGCACGGCGGTCAATCCACACGACGGCCGCAATCGATATTCACGCCCACTTCGTTCCCCAAGAATATCTCCGGCTCATCGAGGCGGAAGGAGAACCTTACGGGGTGCGACTCCGCCCTAGTCCGAACGGACCGTTGATTGCCGTGGGCCAAGTCGCAATAGGTCCCATCACCCCTCACTACCACAATCTAGACCTGCGGCTCAAAGGAATGGATGCTCGGGGTGTGACAGTTCATGCGCTTTCACTCATGCCACCGATGGTCTACTGGGCGGACGGCGCTCTCGGATTGCGATTGGCCAAGGTCGTCAACGACACAATGGCCGAAGCCAGTCGAACTCACCCCGATCGTTTCGTGGCGCTAGCAACTCTTCCGCTTCAAGATCCTGAAGCCGCTGTTGCTGAAGTGGAGCGCGCCGTCAATGAGCTCGGCTGTCGCGGTATTTATCTCGGCACGAACGTTCGAGGGAAAGAGCTGACTGACCCATCATTCGTTCCGGTCTTCGAGCGTATTCACGCTCTAAGCGCGCCGATTTTCCTCCATCCGCTGAACGTTATTGGCTCCCAACGGCTTACGAATTATTACCTGCATAACCTTCTGGGAAACCCGTTTGACACTGCCGTGGCTGCCGCCAATATAATCTTTAGCGGACTGCTTGATCGTTTCCCGAAGCTTCAGATTTGCCTCCCGCATGCCGGCGGCGCTCTTCCCTATCTCATCGGTCGTCTCAACCATGGTTGGAGGGTGCGACAAGAGTGCAAGGCCTTGAAGAAGCCGCCGTCGAGTTATCTCAGACGCTTTACCTACGACACGATCAGCCACGCTCCGGAGTCGCTCAATTACCTGATCAAACTCGTTGGAGCTGATCACGTGATGATGGGCAGCGACTACTGCTTTGACATGGGCTACGAGCGCCCGGTTAAAGTCGTCACTGCTCTCAAGCTGAGTCGTGCGGATCAAGAAAAAATTCTGAGCGGCAACGCCGCGCGCCTGCTTCAAATAGGGTAAAGGCCATCGCATACGACATTGCCGTCGCTGAGACGTGAGGAGAGAGAATCAGGGATTGCCATCGTCAATCTTCCATTTTCAATTTTCTAACGGAAGACTCACCGGCTGATGACGCTCCGCCGAAAGGTCGGCGGCCAACGTCACTTCCATCACCTGCCGCCCTTGCTCCGGAGTCACCAGCACGGAGTGGTCAAGTGCAACCGCCTCGATAAAGTGAATCGTTTCGGCTTCCATTGGACCCTGATACACGTGTGCCACTTGCTCTCCAGGCATTGTCGAGAGCGGGAAGACCATTCCGCGTTGCAGCGTGTTGAGCACGACATCGCGGTGGGTATCGTCGATGAGAAGCGCGCCTTCTGTCGCGACGAACTCGATCGTCGTCGTTGAGAAGTGCGGATAACCCGGCGGCAGCGCCCATCCCGCACCGATGGTGAACACCGTGCCGTCCTCCATTGTCACCATGATCCACTGACAGTCGGGCACACCGTGGGTTTGTTCCATAATGCGATAGACGACTTCGGAATAGACCCGCACCGGCTTGGTGCCTTCTAAGCACCAGAGAATGAAATCAATGTCGTGCGTTGCCTCCATCACGGCCGGTGAGAGTCGAATGCGCCCGCCGATCTTGTTACCGATGGAGCGAGAAACGTTGCGGCTCACCAGCGCCGTAACCGGCCGTCCGAGAGTGCCGTTTACCAAGCACTGCTTCACGTAAGCGTATTTCGGGTTGAACCGCTGGGTGTAGCCGATCGTGAATTTGAGGCTGTCTTTTTTTGCCAACGCCATCATCTCGTCCGCCTCTTTCAAAGCAAGTCCCATCGGCTTTTCCAGAAAGGCATGCTTGTGCGCGAGGAGGCAGTCTTTAGTAATCGGATAGTGTGTGGTCTCCGGCGTGCTGCACACGAAGATCGCGTCGATACCATCCCGGCGAAGCAGCTCGCGATAATCGGTGGTCGCTGTCTTCGCCCGGGTCTCTTCGCCAATTCGTGCGAGCTTCGCGGGATCGATCTCGGCAAGGTGTACGCTCTCGACTAAAGGATGGTTGGCACAGACTTTCGCTCGAATCTCGCCGATCCATCCTGTGCCGATGATCCCAACATTGATCTTGCGACTCGCCATTTTTTATCTCTCCTCAGAACGATCGAGCGACTGTCGATTCACGATCACGGCGGCACACTACGCCAGATGCCTGCGTCGATCAAGGAGCGCGGATGTGCGGCCGAAAACGTATTGCGCTTCCTGAGTGAAATATAGTAGCTTACCCCCCGTTCGCATCATTCCTAGAACAGCGCTCTCGGCAATGCCGATTGAAAACGGGACCATCCAGCCGAAAAGGAGCGACCATGCCATTTTATAACTGGACTCAAATGGACAGGAGCGCTATCAGCCCGCAGTACTCAGCGGCCGAAGGACCCACGATCAAAGGCGGGCAGATCGAAGTCGGGCGTTACCGCTTCGCTCCTGGAACTGGCTCCAAGCCGCACAAGTATCCCGAGGAGCAAGTGATCAATGTACTCTCCGGAAAGTTTGGTATCCGGATAGGGAACGAGGAGCGCATCCTTGGACCAGGAGAAGCAGCGCTCGTTCCACCGAACACAGAGCGCGAGGCCAGAGCAGTGGACAGTGAGGTCGAGATCATAAGCTGTAAAAATATCGTAACCGGCTAAGCCGACGGAAGATCAAGGAGGCCGTATGCTCGGACTTAAGAAGGCAGTGCTCTTCGCATCGCTGGTGATTCTTATCTCTGGAGCCGTCGCCGCTGCCCAAGAGTTTCCGACCAAACCGATCGAGCTTGTCATCCCGTACGCGGCCGGCGGCTCTCACGATCTGACGGCCCGGGCACTAGCAAGCGTTGCTCATCAGTACCTCGGCCAGCCGATGTTGGTGATGCTGAAGCCGGGCGGAGGAGGAGCCGTAGGTTCGCAGGCGGTGATCCGAGCAAAGCCCGATGGCTATACCTTGATGCTCGGTGGCAGTGGTCCAAACACCATCTTTGCCCTCGTCCAGAAGGCGCCGATCGGCCCGGATCATTTTACTTCGATCGCGCGAATCAACTATAGCCCGGCTATTTTCTCGGTTCGAGCCGAAGCGCCGTGGAAAACGTTCCGCGAGGTGGTTGACTACATGAAAAAGAATCCGGGGAAGTTCAATTTCGCCAACACGGGAACTTGGGGAGCGGCGGATTTTCCTATGCGCATGGTCGCTCGCGCCGCCGGAGTCGAATACAACAACATCCCGTTTGACGGCGGCGGACCGGCATTGGTCGCGGTGCTGGGTGGTAACGCCGACGGTAGCTTTCTATTCACGGCTCAGCTACTTCCCCAGATTAGCGCCGGAAAAATGCGCGCCCTCGCGGTCAGCGATACGCGGCGGCTTCGTGATCTGCCCAACGTTCCGACGCTTCGCGAAGAGGGCGTTGATGTCCTGTTCACCCAATGGCGATCGGTGCTCGCCCCTAAGGGAATTCCCCAGCCGATCGTTGAGAAGCTGGAAGCAGGCTTCAAGGGCATGACAGGGGACAGCTCGTTCCAGGCCCTCGTTAAGCAGCTCGGCGACGAGATTCACTTCCAGGGTGGGAAAGAATTCGATACCACCTGGCGGCAAGAATGGGACGGGTTCGCCAAGGTCGTGGCCAGCGCGCAGAAATAGCTTCTAACAAAATGGCCCGGCGCGACGCGATTCTGGCAGCTGTGGCGCTTACGCTTGGCGCTACGACGGTATACGAGTCGTCCAAGCTTCCATTCGGAACGATCCACGGCCCCGGTCCGGGTTTTTTCCCTTGGTGCACAAGCGCCCTGATCGTGTTGCTGGCGCTGGTCCTGATGGTTCAAGCGCTCACGGGCTCGAGCGCGGCTGGAGAAGGCTCAGGTCGAATCGCGAAAGTAGCTTTGCTCCTGGTTGTGCTGAGTGCTTATACCTTTCTGCTCGATCCGCTCGGCTATCTAATCTGTACATTTCTTCTCGTCCTGTTCATGTTGCGCGTGCTGGATCCCCAACGATGGACCGTCGCCCTCGGCATGGCGGTGATTACCGCCGTGGGTTCGTATGTCGTGTTTGCTGTTTGGCTGAGCGTCCCGCTGCCGCGAGGGCCGCTCTAGGAGGGATGTTCAACGTTCAACGTTCAATGATCAAGGTCCCCGCTCCACACCTTGAACTTTTGAACCTGGAACCTTGAACAAAGAGAGACCAGAGATGCTTCAACAATCTCGTGCATAGGCACAAAGGCCGCCAAGCGTAGACTGGTAATTGCAAAAGCATGGATATCCTCAACAACCTCGCGACCGGATTTGCCGTTGCGCTAACACCGATCAATCTTCTCTACTGTTTTTTGGGATCATTTATCGGAACGGCCATCGGTGTCCTGCCCGGTCTCGGCCCGCCGGCAACGATTGCCCTGCTGTTGCCTGTGACTTATGGGATTCCCGCCACCTCTGCGGTCATCCTGCTTGCCGGAATCTTCTACGGCGCTATGTACGGCGGCTCGACGACTTCGATCTTGTTGAATATCCCCGGAGAGGCTGCATCGGTGGTCACTTGTCTGGATGGTTATCAGATGGCGCGCCAGGGACGAGCCGGCGCGGCGCTGGCGATTTCGGCGTTCGGCTCTTTCATCGCCGGGACGCTCAGTATCTTCGGTCTAATTCTCTTGGCGCCGCCGCTTGCCGCCTTCGCGATCAAGTTTGGGCCTCCGGAGAACTTTGCGCTCCTCGTTCTCGGACTCACGATGGTCGGCTACTTAGCCGGGGCTTCAATGGCGCGCGGCCTGATGATGGCTTGCCTCGGGCTCCTGCTCGGGACCGTCGGACTTGATCCGATCATGGGAACCCAGCGATTCACCTACGGAGTGTTCAAGCTCAGCGAAGGGTTTGAGTTCATTCTTGTCGCCATGGGGCTGTTCGGAATCGGCGAGGTCCTCGTCAATGTCGAACAGACCATCAAGGCTGAAGTCTTTCAGACGAAGATTCGCGGGCTCCTGCCGAACCGGGAGGAATGGCGCGCCTCGACCGCACCGATCGCACGAGGATCATTGCTGGGATTCTTCGTCGGCGTTCTGCCCGGCGGCGGAGCGATCATCTCGTCGTTCATCTCGTACGCGCTCGAGAAAAAGCTCAGCAGGCACCCGGAGCGCTTCGGCAAGGGCGCCATCGAAGGAGTGGCGGCTCCGGAAGCAGCTAATAACAGCGCGGCAACCGGCTCGTTCATCCCGCTGCTCACGTTGGGAATCCCGGGAAACGCGTCGATCGCGATGATCTTTGCAGCGCTGCTGATCCACGGCGTAAGACCCGGTCCGCTGCTGGTCACAGAGAAACCCGATGTCTTCTGGGGGCTGGTTGCGTCCATGTATATCGGTAACGTTATGCTGCTGGTTTTAAACCTGCCCCTGATCGGGCTTTGGGTGAAGCTTCTTCGCGCTCCGTATCCATTGCTGGCGCCGCTGATCCTGGTATTTGTCATCATCGGCGCCTATAGCGTAAACAACAGCGTTTTCGATGTGGGGACAACCGTTGCCTTCGGTGCGTTCGGGTACCTGATGCGCAAATGCAACTTTGAGCCGGCGCCTTTGGTCCTCGCCATGATTCTCGGCCCTCAACTCGAGGCCTCGCTGCGGCGCTCTTTGATCTATTCCAGGGGAAACCTCGGCGTCTTTTTCGAGCGCCCCATCGCCGCCGCCCTGATGGCGCTGGCTCTATTGATGTTGCTCTCGCCTGTTTTTCGCTGGGCTCTGAGCCGTAAATTTTCTAAGATAAGATAGCGCAACCGACAGCTGATGTCGCCGAAGTCACGGGAGGCAAATCCGAGAACGTTTCAAAATAAATCGCTCACCATATCGTACAGGAGGGGCGCGATGAAACTACTTACAATAAGTCTCGCAATTTCGATGATCGCAGGTCTGGTGGCGCCGGATGTTCATGCGCAGGTAAGCGGGAAGTGGGTAAAACTCGCGCCGTTTCCAGACCCAGCCGAAGAGTTATTCGGGGTGGCCGCCGGTGGCAAGATGTATGTGATGGGAGGGCTCGCACCTGGTTGGAAACCTAGAGGACTCGTTTATGAATACGATTCGGCGGCCAATAAATGGTCAAAGAAAAAGCCAATGGCGCGCTCTTCTCATCACGTGGCAATAACCGAACTGAACGGCAAGATCTATGCTTTCGGTGGCTTCGTTCCGCCTCAGTCCGGTCCACCGGCTTGGGTCCCTATCGACAACGTTTGGGAGTATGACCCGGCCGCAGATAGCTGGAAGGAACTGGCACCCATGCCGACGAAACGCGGATCGCCGGTCGCCGCAGTGGTTGGAGGCAAGATCTACGTCATCGGAGGAGTGACTACTGCACCGGGCGCGAAGGAGCCCATTGTCCACCCAACCAGACCGCACATCACAATTGGCACCGTGGAAGAGTACGATCCAGCAACGAACAGTTGGCGAGCGCGAACGCCGATGCCCACGGCACGAAATCACGCCGGCGTAGGCGTGGTCAACGGCAAACTCTACGTGATCGGCGGCCGCACCGGCGCCGGTTTCATCAGCATCGCCACTAACACTAACGTGGTCGAGGAGTACGACCCGGCAACTGATACCTGGGGTCCATCTAGAGCGAGGATGCCCAGTGCGCGGAGCGCGGTAGCCTCGGGAACCTACAGGGATAGAATTTACGTGGCTGGAGGAGAGTTTCAGGATGACAGCATGATGGCCGCCTTTCGCGCGCTGGAGGCATACCATCCTGCAACAAACAGTTGGGCGATCCTCCCACGCATGCCGGTCCCGCGTCACGGTTTAGCGGGTGCAGTTATCGGCAACAAGCTTCACCTGGTGAGCGGCGAAGTACAATCCGCCGGGATCGAGGGAATGCACCTCCAATCGGATTCTCACGATGCTTTTGAATTCGCCGAGCGCTGACGCGGCAGAGATTAGAATTTTCAAAACGTTCCAGCAGTTCGAGCCGCTCAACTCGCTTAACGGAGCAAAGCGGTTGAACAAAACGAAGCGACGAAACGATTTGAACGGGGAGCCCAAACGAAGCCAAGGGAATGTGAAGGCAAAAAAACTCGAAACTCGAAATCCGAAACGAGCGACGGTCGAGAGTCGGGTGTCGAGGGAAATCGCTCGTGCCTTGACACTCATCACTCCACTTTTTGATCATTGGGATTTGTTTCGGATTTCGAGCTTCGGATTTTGGATTTTGATTCGGTAGCGCCTTGGCGCGGAAACATGGGAGGCTAGCATGAGCTTTATCGTAGCGATCACAGATTATGTCTTCCCTTCTCTGGAACCTGAGCAACGTGTGCTGGCGCCCCTTAATGTGGAGTTGCGTCCGCAACAGTGCCGCTCCGAGGAGGAGATCATCGCGCTGACTCGAGACGCGGACGCTGTCCTGAATTGTTACGCAAAGATGACTGCGCGCGTCATCGAGAATCTCCATCGCTGCAAGGTCATCGCGCGCTATGGGATCGGCGTTGACAACGTGGACTTGGCCACAGCAAGCAAAGGCCGAATTCTCGTGACCAATGTCCCAGACTACTGTGTCGATGAAGTCTCGGATCACGCGCTAACCTTGCTATTGGCGCTCGCGCGCCAGATCGTTCGCGCCGATCGGGCCGCGAAAGCCGGAGCCTGGGACGTCGTCGCTCATGCAGGAATTCGCCGGCTTCGCGGCCAGACGCTGGGTCTGCTTGGATTCGGCAAAATCGCCAAAGCGCTTGCATCAAAGGTACAGCCTCTGGGAATGAAGGTGCTCGTCTATGATCCTTATCTCGAACCGGCCGCGATCGCGCCTCATGGAGCGGAAGCCGTCACCTTTGAAAGGCTCCTTGCTGAGGCTGATGCGATTTCGATTCACGTGCCGCTTTCGCCAGAGACACACAACCTGATCGGTCAGCGTGAGTTGACGCGGATGAAGCCAACCGCGTTCCTCATCAACACATCGCGGGGTGGCATCGTCGACGAGCAAGCTCTCGCGGTGGCGTTGAAGGAAGACCGGTTGGCCGGCGCCGCCCTTGATGTGCTCAGCGTTGAGCCACCGCTGGCAGATCACCCGCTGCGGCAAACTCCGAACATTATTCTCACTCCACATCTGGCCTTTTATTCGCGTGAGTCGGTGATTGAACTACAGACCAAAGCTGCCGATGAGGTGGCGCGGGCTCTCAAGGGCGAGCCGCCTCGATCCCCGGTCAACCCCGAAGTGCTCAACCGATGAGATCTGAGGGGAAGAAGGAAGGGGTATGAGGCTTCAGGCCCACTCCACAGCGGTCATAGCCGTCGACATGCATCGAGGCCATCTGGACCCTTCGGTGGCAACGCTTCCTTTAGCCGCTGAACGCTGCGGGCCGGTGATCGCGCAAGCCACGAAACTCTTCCACGACCTTCGCACCATCGGCGTCCGCATCATCCACGTGGTGACCGAATACCGAGAGTCTGAGGAGATCGCATCCAATCCCTTTTGGAAATCAATTCACGATGATGCGACCAAAGCGAGAAAGGGAATTCTCCGTCACAACCTCGCCGGAAGTCATGGAACGGAAATCATCGCGCCCCTCTATGCAGAAGGCGACCTCGTCGTCAGAGGGAAGAAGCGCTACAGCGCCTTCTATGCAACGGACCTCGAGTTTGTGCTGCGCCGTATCGGAATTGACACTGTGATCCTTGCCGGCATCAACACGACAACCTGCGTTCTCTGTACCGCTTTCGACGCCACTAACCGCGACTTTCGGGTCGTCATCGCATCGGACGCCGTGGACTCCATGGACGGAGAGGAGATGCATCGCTTCGCCCTCCGGCTTATGGAAGCTTCCATCGGATGGCCGCTGACCAATCCGCAGATTATGTCGGCCTTCAAGAGTCGCCCGTAAGAGTTGCTTAGAAGATTTTTTTCTTCGCTTCTTGGAAGCGTTTCTCCGCTTCTTCGGCGCCCTCAGCCCGGTTGTAGTCCTGATCTAAGTCGCTGTCTCCAGCGGGGCTTTTCACGGTGAAGAAAACCGCCGGCCCGCCAATGGCGCGACTTCTGTGGTTGGTAAAGCGCGGGATGTGGATCAAGTCTCCCGCCTCGCAGATTCGCTCTTCGTCACCAAGCATGAAGTGAAGCTTCCCCTCGAGCACCAAAGTGAATTGCTCCTCGTTGGGATGCATGTGGAGCGGCGGACCTTCCTCGTCCGGTTTGGTCACAATTCCCGCCTTCATGAATTCGCCAACGGCAGATTGCACGAACTGTCGTGGGTTTGCCGTAGCGCGATTCTTTTGCATCTCTGCAATCTTGTAAAAAGCCATTTTCTCCCCTCCTATTGTCGCGGGCGGTTTTGCATTCCTCATTACTGCAAGGCGGGTAGATTGTCTACCTTGACGGACGCTCAGAGCTGCTGTTAGATTCACAAACAAGACGGCATTTTTCATGAGGAGATACTTGCCATGGCAGAAGCATACATTCTGAGAATGGATGCGTTGCCTGTAGTCGAGCGCGGCAACGGCATAGAGACCATTCCCCTCGTCACGAAGGAGATCGGCGCCAAGTACATCACGACGGGCTTGACCCGTTTCCCGGCTGGCGCGAAGGTTCCACTGCACTCTCACAACTGTG
>WNGO01000449.1_pt1 | contig 25262 bp, 19 predicted proteins | sample 5400511 | NCBI WGS metagenome assembly WNGO01 (sample SAMN13153380, study PRJNA577476) | soil metagenome | isolation source: 20 cm soil or saprolite under Garry oak tree replicate 2 | place: USA:California | collected 2016-06-15 | reverse complement strand
TACAGGCATCGGGCCTAACGACGCTGCGGGACCTTGCGGGCGCGCTCAACGCGCGAGGCATCCGGACAGCTCGCGGCGGTGCATGGCATTCGAGCACGGTTCGCAACCTGCTGATGCGGGACAAACGATAGGCACGGGACAGAGATTGACGCGCGTTCAAATTGTCCGCATTCGTTCCCGTGTCTTTTTGGGAAACGTGCAGCGGAAATTTCAATGAAAATAGCAGTTGGCGGTTTTCAGCACGAAACCAACACTTTTGCGCCGCAGCGTCCAACCTGGGCGGATTTCGAGCGCGCGGATGCGTGGCCGGGCTTTGTCCGCGGGCCCGAGCTGATCGATGCGGTCGAGGGGTTCAACATCCCGATCGCCGGCGCCGTCAAGACATTGCAGGAATTGGGACACGACCTTGTGCCGCTCTGCTGGTGCTCGGCGCCGCCTTCCTCCTATGTCGAGCGCCACGCCTACGAGACGGTGGCCGGGGCGATGCTCGAAGACCTCGCCGCGGCCGGTTCGCTCGACGGCATCTATCTCGATCTGCACGGCGCAATGGTCGCCGAACATCACGAGGACGGCGAGGGCGAGCTGTTGCGGCGCATCCGGGCGCTCGTCGGCGACAGGATGCCGATCGTCACGAGCCTCGACTACCACACGAACATGACGCCGGAGATGGTGCGGCACGCGACCGCAATGGTCGGCTACCGCACCTACCCGCATATCGACATGGCGAAGACCGGCGGCCGGGCCGCGCAATTGCTCGACCGCCTGCTGAAAGACCGCCGGCCGCTTTACAAGGCCTATCGGCAGATCGATTTCCTCATTCCCTTGGTGTGGCAATGCACATTGGCCGAGCCGGCCAAGGGCATCTTCGAACTGATCGATGATATCGAGCAGGGCAGCCGGCGCGGCGGCGGCTCAAATCGTGGCTTGCCCGGCGGCTCGCACAATCAAGGGATCGTCTCGATCACGCACACGCCGGGTTTTCCGCCGGCCGACATCAAGGAATGCGGTCCGGCGCTCGTCGTCTACGGGCTCGACCGCGATGCCGCCGAAGCCGCGGCCGACCGCATCGCCGCGACAATCCGCGACCGCGAGGCGCAATTCGCCGGCAAACTCTACACGCCCGACGAGGCGGTGACGGAGGCCTTGCGCATCGCGGCGCATGCGACGAAGCCCGTGATGCTCGCCGATATTCAGGACAACCCCGGCGCCGGCGGCACCTCCGACACTGTCGGGCTGCTGCGCGCATTGATCGCGCATCGCGCGAAGGGCGCCGTCATCGGCATGATCGTCGATCCCGAAGCGGCCGAGCGGGCGATGGCGCTCGGCGAGGGGGCATTGCTCGATTGCGGGGTCGGCGCCAAGGTCGGCTATGCGGGCGAGACGCCGGTCGAGGCGGATTGGCGCATCATGCGGCTCGGCACCGGCCGCTTCACCGGCACCGGCCCGATGTATGGCGGCGCCAAATTCCAGATCGGCCCTATGGCCCTCGTGACCGATGAGGCGAGCGGCGTCTCGGCGGTGCTCGCGTCAAAGCGGATCCAGGCAAACGACAAGGAAATGTTCCGACATGTCGGCGTCGAGCCGGCGGAGGTGCCGATCCTCGGCCTCAAATCGACGGTGCATTTCCGCGCCGACTTTCAGCCGATCGCGGAAGCGATCCTGTGCGTCAACTCGCCCGGCGCGCATGTCAGCGATCCGGCGGAGTTGTCGTACAGCCATCTGCGGCCGGGCATCCGTCTGCGGCCGATGGGCCCGACGCGCGCGTAACCTAGCGCCGCTGCTGGCGGCGGAGGAAATCAATAAAGATCGCCGCAAGGAGCCCTTCCTTCTTCTCCCAATCCTCAAAGGCGATATCGAGATCCATGCGGTCCTCCGCCAGCACCTCGTGGTATTCGGCATTCGGCATCAGGCGGTGCGAGACCTGGCCGGGGAGGCGCGGGTGGACGCGGTCATTGCCTGGCGCGATGCAGGTCGGCATGGTCATCGAGCGGAGTTGCGCCGGGCTCAACCCGATGACGGGATGATCGGCGCCGGCCAAAAAGCTCTGCCGCCAGCGCTCCATGCGGGCGATGAAATCCTGCGGGTCAAACGCCATCAGCTTGGCCCGAGCAGCGGGGTTCACCTTGATGACCTCGCTCCAATGCTCGAGCGCACATACCGCCGCCATGCCGCCTTGCTTCGCCGCGTCGATATGCGAGGTGTAATACTGGTTCGTCAGCCGCTCGGCGGCGTAGGCGCCGCCGGTCACGCGCCACAGCAGGAGGCCGCGCACATCTTCGGGCCGGCGCAAGGCCAGGATCATCGCCAGGCGGCAGCCCGACGAGCTGCCGCCGATATAGGCCGGCAGCGCATCGAGGCCTGCGAGCAGCTCGTGCAGATCCTCGACCCATTCATCGTTTTCCGACTCCCCCTCGATCGCGATGCTCGAAGCGCCGGTGTTGCGCCGGTCGTAGGCGACGACCCGGTAGCCGGCCTCGGCGATTTTCTCGCCGAGCGACCGCACACCCGCGCCGGCGCGCCGACCGCCCGGCTGCAAGACGACGAAGGGACCGCGCTCGCCGAGGATCTCGTAATGGATATCGACACCGCGAACAGTCGCGATCGGCATGGCAGTTCCTCCCGGATGTCTCGAGCGATCGGCCGATCTTAGCAGCCGCAGGCGTCAGGCGACCACCGCCACCGTGACGGCGCCCCAGAGCACGAGCACGACGCCGATCACCCGGCACATCCAGCCGCCCCATGGCAAGGTTTTCTCGATCAGCACGAGGAGCGCGATCGCGGCGATCCAGGCGAGGTTCATGATCCCGCCGACGAATAAAAGCGCCATCAGCATCCAGCAGCAGCCCAGGCAAAACGCGCCATGACCGAGGCCGCTGAGGAAGGCGCCGAGCCGGCCCTCGCGCCAATGGAACAGCAGGAAATCGAGCGGCGAGCGGCAGTGCCGCAGGCATGTCTCTTTGAGCGGTGTCCATTGATAGATGCCGGCGCCCATCAATACGATGCCGGCGCCGACTTGGTTGGCGAGGCCCATCGTATCCGACATGAGCCCCGCCTCGTCCAGGCCCCATTGCAGTGTCGTCGCGACCGCGGCAAAGCCGACCCACACCGCCAGGTAGCCGAGCACGAAAAGCGCGGTGCCGGCACCAAACGCACCGCCCTTTGCGGCGCGCTGGCGCGCGATGTTGGCAACCAATAATGTCACCGGCGCGGTGCTCGGCAGCATCATCGCGACCATCATGACCGCCCACATCGCGAAGACGACGAGGCCGTAGCCGAGCGACCATTCCGGCAGCATCAGCATCAGCTGGCCGCCGCCCATATCCATTTCTTCCATGCCGATGCCGGCGCCGACGAGCAGCCACGCCCAGGCGAGGGCCACGACGAGCGCGAGGCTGCCGAGCACGACGGCGCGGTCATGGCGCAGCGCGGCAAAGAACCAATCAGCGGTCATTGCGACACTCTAATCAAAATACCCTTATCTAGCAGCCTGTAATCCTACTCAAAAGGATCGTCGTTCAGCGGCGATTGGGACACGAAAGCTCGCGATAGAGCCGCCCGCAACAAGCCGGTTCTCCCCTTGGCCGGAAGCCTATAAGCTGCGCCCGTCACGCCGGGCGGGGGAACGCCGCTGGGCAGCGAAGCAAAGATTAAAGCGCGAGGAAGAACCCCATGAAAATTCTGTATTTCAACGATTTCAGGCTCGGCGTCCTGAAGGGCGACAACAGCGTCGTCGATGTCACCGCGGTCGTGCAGGACATCCCGCATGTCGGGCCGGGCGATCTGATGAACGGGCTCATCGAACGGTTTTCCAGTTATCGGCAAAAGCTCGAGCAAGCGGTGGCGCAAGGCCAGGGCGTGCCGCTCGCCAGCGTGCGCATTCGTCCGCCTTTGCCGAAGCCGACTACGATCGACTGCATGGCGGTCAACTACATGGAAGACGGGACGCGCAGCGCGCCGGCGCCGATCAACGCCTTCCACAAGAGCCCCTCCGCGATCATCGGCAATGGCGACACGATGGTGTTACCGGATGTGCCGGCGACGATCTTCGAGGGCGAAGCCGAGATGGCCGTCATCATCGGCAAGCGCGCCAGCCATGTTAAGGCTGCCGACGCGATGGATTACGTCTTTGGCTACACCAACTTCATCGACGGTTCGGCGCGCGGCCTGCCGCCGGCCGGCAACGTCTTCTTCCAGATGAAGTCGCGCGACACCTTTGCGCCGATCGGGCCTTACATCGTCACCAAGGACGAGATCAGGGATCCGCAGAAACTTCAGATCCGGCTGTGGAACAATGGCACGTTGATGCAGAACTTCAACACCGACGACATGGGGCATAAGATCCCGCGCTGCATCGAATGGCTGACCTCGATCCACACGCTGGAGCCGGGCGACATTATCGCGACCGGTACAAACCATCGCGGCCTCAACCCCTTCATAGATGGCGATAAGATCGAGATCGAGACCGAAGGCCTCGGCCGGCTGACCTTCAACATCAAGGACGAGCTGAAGCGCAAATGGGAGCGCAAGACGCGCCTTCAGATGCACGAGGCAGCGAAGGAGAAGACGGCCGGAAACTATCCGGACATCACGCCGCAAGCCGAGGGCAAATACGCGAAGACCGCCTAGGTCAGCGGGCCAACGAGCCCCTCTCCCGCGGTACGGGGGAGGGGCTTTGCTTTACGCGATCCAATCGAGGCAGGCGCCGTGCGGGTCGGCCCAGGCCAAGGGCTGCCCGTTCGCCGCGAGCAGGAATTGGCCGCGCGGTCCCGGCGTTCCGGCACGCGCGGCGATGTCGGGAAACACTTGCGGCGCCTCGTTCGCGATCCAGACGTCGCAGAACGATGTGACAGAACGGGCGAACTCCGCGCGCTCGGTCGGCCCCACATAGGTCAGCACCGCGGTATGGAAGATGACGCGCGTTGCGTCTCTTGGCATCTCGTTCGCAAGCCGCGTCAGGTCGCGGCGCAAATCGCCTTCGACAAGGCGGGGCTTGTCCGTCGCGGCGATGTCAAGCGCGGCCCGCAACCGCGTCAGCCGATCGGTCTGCTCCGGCCAGACGAGCGTTTCCAGCCATGCCACCTGATTGCGATCGGCGATATCGACCGGTTCGAGATCGAGCCCAGCCCGCCAGGCGATAGACGGCAAGGCTTCGGGGATTGGCGTCGCCGCATTGACCGCGCAAGGGAAAATTGGCAGCTCGACATCGCGCTGCGCCGACATCAGCCGCCCTTCGCCGTAGTCGTAGCCGTAACGATCCGGCAGCAGGCAAAGACCCGCCGAGGCGCCGACTTCGAGGAGCGCCAAGGGCTGCGGCAGCCTCGCGAGAACCGGCAACAACGCCGCGCACCTGCCGGGCTCGTTCGTTTGAGTCGAGCGCATTAACATCAGCGCGTGGAGCGCGTCTTTACGCTGCATGACACCGCGGCGAAACCGGTTCCAGCCGTCGGGTGTGCCGAGCAGCGAACGCGCAGCGGCGAACAGCAAATTCGGCTGACGCTTCGGCCGCGGCAAGGCCAGTAGGAAATCGAGGATTTCGCTATCAGCGGCGACGCCGCGGGCGAGCTCTTCGTAAAGCGGTGAGCGGCCTCGCGCCTCATCCGCGGCAAACCGCCGATAGGCGGCGCTCAGCCTCGCGCGCTCGTCCTGCTGCTGCATTGGGCCTAGCCGCCGGTCAGGCGTTTGATCTCCGCCACCAGATCGGCGGTCGTGCGCTGCCGCGCATAGCCGCGATTGTTTGCGCAATGAGGATTCGTGGCGTTCCGGGGAGTCATATGCCGCTCTCGCGCAGCCGCGCGTCGGCCTCCGACAGGAGTCGCGCGAGGCGCGCCGCCCAAGCCGCCTGGCCCGCCGCATCGGCGATTAGATCCTGGCGGATCTCAATCTCGACATGCGGCAGCCCACGCTGTTCGCCATGTACCGGCACCGTGTAGTCGCTGAGATCGCCGACCGCGTAGGGCTGGTTGTCGCCGACATTGAGATCGCCCTCATGCCGCAGCAGGTCGAGCATGATATACGGGAGCCGCGCATCGCGATTGTAGAGAACACCGACGTCGACCTTGCGCGCGACGCTTTTGAATACCGGCGTGAAGCTGTGCATCGCGATCAGCAGCGTGCGCCGGCCGCTCGCGCTCCGCGATTCGAGCAGTTGCTCGATGCGAGCGTGGTACGGCTGAAAAATCTCGCGCTGCCGCGCTTCCCGCTCGTCGGATGATAAACCCTCGTTGCCGGGGATCGCGGTCAGCTCACTGATGGTCGGGATCGAGCTGTCGAGCCCAGGTTGGCGATTGCAGTCGATGACGAGCCGCGAATAGTTCTGCAGCACGGCGGCGGCGCCGAGCGCCTCCGACAGGCGTTCGGTTACCCCGGCAATGCCGATGTCCCAAGCGATATGGCGCGCGAGCTCGTCCTCCGGCAGACCGAGCATGCCGAGCCGCTTTGGAATCGCGCGGCCGGCGTGATCCGCGGTCAGCACGAAGTCCGAGCGGCCCTCGGGCCGCAGCACGCGAACGGGCAGCGGATCATCCGGCGCGAGGAGGCGGTCGGCCGCTTCGGACATTCGCAGGTTAATATACCGCGGCGTAGCGCTCGCAGATCTGGGCCGGAACGAGGCCCTTCAATGCTCGCAGCTCGGCGCGCTTGAATTGCAGATACGCTTTGAAGAACGTGTCGCCGAACCAGCCCCGCGCCACCGCGCTCGCTTCGAGATTGTCGAGCGCATCGCCAAGCGAACGCGGTAGCGGCCTGACGCCGGCGGCTTCCCGTTCGGCCTCGCTCATGTCCCAGAAATTGCGCGCCGGCGGCGGGGGCAAGGTGCATTTCTGGCGGATGCCGTCGAGACCGGCCCAGACGACCGCGCCCAAGGCCAGATAGGGGCTCGCCGCGGCATCCGCGACTCGATATTCGAGGTTGAAGCGCTCGGCGGCCGGCTCGCCGAAGATCGGGCAGACGCGCAGGCTGGCGCCGCGGTCCTGCTGGCCGAGATTGGCCCAGGTCGGTGCCCACCGGTTTGGGCGCAGGCGAAAATAAGAGGCGGCCGCGGGCGCCGTGATCGCCGTGATGAACGGCAGGTGCTGCACGATGCCGGCGGCGAAGTGCTCACCGATCGGGCTCAGGCAGTAGGGCCGCGCCGAATCATACAGCGTCGGCTTGTCATGGCGGTCGCGCAGGCTGAAATGGATATGCGTGCCATTGCCGACGCCATCGGGATCGAGGATCGGCGCGAAGATCGCGCGATGCCCGAGTCGGTGCGCGACAGCGCGCGCCATCTCGCGCTGGATGACCGCCTCGTCGGCGACGCGCAGCCCGCGGCTCGGATGGATCGTCACCTCGTATTGCCGGGCGCCATATTCCGGGAGGAAGCTGTCGGGCTTCAGACCCGCCATGCGCAACGCCGCCATATAGGCTTCGCCGAAATCGCCCTGGCGCCGCCACGCATCGAGTGCGTAGGTGGCGCCCGGCCGATCCTCGACCCCGGTATAGACGAATTCCTGCTCGAAGGCGGCCATCAGCGTCAGCCCGGCTTCGCTCTCGAGCGCGGCGAGCGCACGACGCAGAAAGTCGCGCGGACAGCATTCCCAGGGCTTGCCATCGAGCGTCATGATATCGGCGAGGTAGAAGCGCTCGGCCGCGCCATCACCGAATTCGACCTCGACCTTTGTGCTCGGATCCGGCAGCAGCACGAGATCGCCTTCCGTGCCGAACGGCGTCTCGTAGATCGGCCCGAAGACCGACATCATGATGTTGCTGTGGGTGAGGCCGACGCCGTCGCGCAGCCGCGCCGCAAGATCGGCCGCGGGAAAACCCTTGCCGCGCACCAGCCCGGCGAGATCGCAGGTGCCGACAAAGACGAGCGGTTCGCGCTGCACGGCCCTACCCTTGAGTCCGGGAGTGATTATCCCCGGGGCGTAGATTACTTCAAAATCGATAAAATTTCAGGGCGAGCCTAAGCCCTGACCGCGACCAACGCGTCGCCCCGCTCGCCGCCGGGCAGATCCATGCGGAAGCCGCCCGACTGCCGGCGCCACAATGCCGCGTAATGGCCGCGTGCCGCGAGCAGGGCCTCGTGTGTCCCCTCCTCGACGATGCGGCCGCGGTCGAGCACGACGAGCCGGTCCATGCGGCAGATTGTCGACAGCCGATGCGCGATGGCGATGACCGTGCGCCCTTCCATCAATTCGGCGAGCTGTTCCTGGATCGCCGCCTCGACCTCGGAATCGAGCGCCGATGTCGCCTCGTCGAGGACCAGGATCGGCGCGTTCTTCAGGATCACCCGGGCGAGCGCGATGCGCTGCCGCTGGCCGCCCGACAATTTGACGCCGCGCTCGCCGACATGCGCATCGAACGCGGTGCGCCCGTGCCAATCTTCGAGCCCTTCGATGAATTCGAGCGCGTTGGCCCGGCGCGCCGCGTCAACGATCTCGGCCTCGCTCGCCTCGGGCCGGCCGTAGCGGATATTGTCGCGGATCGAGCGATGCAGCAGCGAGGTGTCCTGCGTGACCATGCCGATCTGCGCGCGCAGGCTCTCTTGTGTCAGTCCGGCGATGTCGCGCCCGTCGATCAGGATGCGACCGCGTTCCGGCCGGTAAAACCCGAGCAGCAGATGCACGAGTGTCGATTTGCCGGCGCCCGAGCGCCCAACGAGCCCAACCCGCTCGCCCGGCGCGATGTTGAGCTGCAGTTCTCGCAACACGCCGCCGCGGCGCGGCATGCGGCCGTAATCGAAGCTGACCCGCTCGAAGCGGATCCCGCCGGTGATCCGCGGCAGCTCGACTGATCCGGGCAGATCCGGCATCTGCCGCTCGACCGCGATTGACCGCATCCCGTCCTGGACTTGACCGAGATCGTCGAAGATGTTGGCGATCTGCTGCGCGATCGTGCCCGACATGTTGTTGAGCTGCCACGCCATCGGGATCGCGGTTGCAACCGTGCCGACGGCGATGTGACCGCTGCGCCACAAGACGATCGCCAGGACGCCCGTGCCGACCATCAGCAGCGCATTCATCACCTGCAATGACAGGCCCCATAAGGTCCCGATGCGCTGTTGCGCCCGCCATGTTTCGGTGTGCTCGTCGACCGCCTCGCGCACAAAGGCGTCCTCCTCGCGGGCGCGGGCGAACAGCTTAACCGTCAGGATATTCGTGTAGCTGTCGACAATCTTGCCGGTCAGGACCGAACGCATCTCGGACATCTCGCGCGAACGCTCGCGCATCTGCGGCAGAAAGCGGCCAAGCACGATGACGTAAAGCACGAACCAGGCGACGATCGGCAAAGAGAGCCGCCAATCGGCGGCCGATAAAAGGCCGATCGCGATAACGCCGAAAACGAGGATGTACCAAATCCCGATGATCGACAGCACGACGCTCTCGCGCAATGCCGGGCCCGTCTGCATGACGCGCGCGGCGATGCGTCCGGCGAAATCATTCTGGAAAAAGGTCCAGCCCTGCCGCACGACATGCCAATGGCTTTGCCAGCGCACCAGATTCGTCAGGCCCGGGACCAGCATCAGATTGGCGACGATCAGCTGTGCGAAATGCGCCGCCGGGCGGAACACCAGAAACAGCGCCGCCATCAACAGCAATTGCCCGCCGGCCTCGGGCCAGATCGCCTCGGGCGCAGTCGAGGAGACGAGCGAGACGATGCGGCCGAGGCAGACCGGGATCAGCGCGTCGGTGATCGCGACGCAGAAGCCCGTCGCGAACAAGGCCGCGAGCGGTCCCGGGATCTGACGCACGAAGTGCCAATAAAAGCGGATCAGCGCCTGCGGGCTACCCAGGACCGGCGGCGGCGCATTCGGCGAGTGCGCGGTCGGCTCCAGGAATCTTTCGAAAAAACGCAACATGAGGCGCTACATGCCCGTTGCGGGGCGGCCGGTCAGTCGGCGGCCTAGTTTGACCGTTGCTCGGCCTCGCCGAGATTCCGAGCCGGTTCGGATGCCGCTCACCGATGCGCGGCGTTGTAACGGTCGAGTGCCTCCTGGCCGGGGCAGAGCTCATTTTCGCCGAGCGCATTGAGCGGCGCTTCGACCGTGTCGAGGAATTCATGCAAATCGCCGTGATCCTCCTCGACGAACAAGAGCCCGGTGACGACCTCGCCGGCGGCGTGGCGCTGCTGCAAATAGGTCATCGCCGAGACCCGGTCGCGCGGATCGTAATCGAGCGCGAGCTTGCGCAGCCGCAACATCGATCCGTCATGCTGCACGACCGTCTCGAGCGTGCCCGGCGCGTAATCGGCGGTGATCGCCTCGCGCGTCACCATGAAGTCGAGTTGGTTGACGGCGTCGTTATGAGCGCGGACATAGTCGAAGCTCTTTGTCGATTCCGGATTATTGTTGAAGGCGACGCAGGGCGAGATGACGTCGATAAAGGCGGCGCCCTTGTGCTGGATTGCCGCCTTGATCAGCGGCACAAGCTGCATTTTGTCGCCCGAAAAGCTACGCGCGACAAAGGAGGCGCCGAGCTGCAGTGCCATCGCGACGAGATCGATCGGCGAGTCGGTGTTGACCGCGCCGCGCCGCGCCTTAGAGCCCTTATCGGCGGTCGCCGAGAACTGGCCCTTGGTCAGTCCGTACACGCCGTTGTTCTCGACGATGTAGACCATATCGACGCCGCGGCGGATGCAGTGCGCGAACTGCCCGAGCCCGATCGAGGCGGAATCGCCGTCTCCCGAGACGCCGAGATAAATAAGGTCGCGGTTGGCGAGATTGGCGCCGGTCAACACCGACGGCATGCGGCCATGCACGCTGTTGAAGCCGTGCGACTGGCCGAGGAAATAGGTAGGCGTCTTCGACGAGCAGCCGATGCCGGACAGCTTGGCGATCCGGTGCGGCGGCAATGCCAGCTCGAAACACGATTGGATAATGGCGGCGCTGATCGAATCATGGCCGCAGCCGGCGCAGAGCGTCGAGATCGAGCCTTCATAATCGCGGTGCGTGTAGCCGAGCGCGTTGATCGGCAGTTTCGGGTGATGCAGCCGGGGCTTGACGATATAGGTCATGGGACCTCGGTGAGGTTACGGCAGCGCCTTTTTGAGCGGCGCGAGGGTGACGACGGCGAGCATGTCGGCGACCGCCTTGACGATAAAGCGGGCGGTGATCGGGGTGCCGTCATAGTGCAGGATCGGGACAAGCCGCGCCGGATCGACTTCGCCCTCGATCGTCAAGAGGCTGCGCATCTGCGAATCGCGGTTCTGCTCCACGACAAAGAGGCGCTCATGGCTCGCGACAAAGTCGAACACCTCGTCATGGAACGGGAAGGAGCGGATGCGCAGCGTGTCGAGATGGATGCCGCGAGTCTCGAGTGTCTCCAGCGCTTCTTCCATCGCCAGCGTCGTCGAGCCGAAATAGATCGCGCCGAACCTGGTCGGCTCCCTGGCCTCGCGCTTCACCGGCCGGGGAGCGTAGCGCTTGGCGGTCTCGAACTTGCGTAACAACCGCTGCATGTTCGCGACATAGGGACGGCCCTCTTCGGTGTAGCGGGCGTATTCGTCTTTCGTCGTGCCGCGCGTGAAGAAGGCGCCGCGCGTCGGATGCGTCCCCGGCAGCGTGCGGTAGGGGATGCCGTCGCTGTCGACATCGAGATAGCGGCCGAATTCCGCCCCGGCTTCGAGCATCTCGTAATTCATCACCTTGCCGCGGTCGTATTTCCGGTCAGGGTCCCAGCTGAGCGGCTCGATCAGCCATTCGTTCATGCCGATATCGAGATCCAGCATGACGAAGACCGGCGTCTGCAGCCGGTCGGCGAGATCAAGTGCGTCGGCGGCGAAGGTGAAGGCTTCGTTTGGGTCCTGCGGGAACAGCAGCACGTGCTTTGTGTCGCCGTGCGAGGCGTAAGCGGCGGAGAGGATGTCCGCTTGCTGGGTGCGTGTCGGCATGCCGGTCGAGGGGCTGCCGCGCTGGATGTCGAAGATGACCGCCGGGATTTCGGCGAAGTAGGCGAGGCCAATAAATTCCTGCATCAGCGAGATGCCGGGGCCGGAGGTCGCGGTGAATGCCCGCGCGCCGTTCCAGCCGGCGCCAATGACCATGCCGATCGAGGCGAGCTCGTCCTCGGCCTGGATGATCGCGTATCGGCTCTTCTTCGTCTCGGCATCGCGCCGGTAGCGCCGGCAATGCGAGGCGAAGGCCTCGGCGAGCGAGGAGGAGGGGGTGATCGGGTACCAGGCACACACCGTCGCGCCGCCATAGACGGCACCGAGCGCGGCGGCGTCATTGCCGGTCACGAAAATTCGTTCGCCCACCTTGTCGCGGCGCTCGAGCCGCAGCCCGATGGGGCAAGCGAGCTCGGTCTGAGCCCAATCCCGGCCGAGATGCAGCGCGTGCACATTCGGCTTGATCAGCGTGTCTTTGCCGCGGAACTGCTCGCCGATGAGCTCCTCGATCGCCGCGACATCCATATCGAGCAGTGCCGAGAGCACGCCGAGATAAACGATGTTCTTGAACAGCTGACGCTGCCGCGGATCGTCATAGGCGCGGTTGCAGATCGCGGTCAGCGGCGCGCCGATCACGAAGATGTCCTCGCGGAACTTCGATTTCGGCAGCGGTTTTGTCGAATCGTAGAGCAGATAACCGCCCGGCTCGATCTCGGCGATGTCCTCGTCCCAGGTCTCCGGGTTCATGGCGACCATCATGTCAACGCCGCCGCGCCGTCCGAGATGACCGCCCTCGCTGATCCGCACCTCGTACCAGGTCGGCAGCCCCTGAATGTTCGAGGGAAAGATGTTGCGCGAGCTCGCCGGCACGCCCATCCGCAGCACCGATTTAGCGAACAGCCCGTTGGCGCTCGCCGAGCCGGAGCCGTTGACGTTGGCGAATTTGACGACGAAATCGTTGACGGCTTCTAGCGGCTTCGGCATGCGGGCCCAGCCTGTGTCATCTCGAAAAGGAACTTCTGCATGTCCCATGCGCCGGTCGGACACCGCTCGGCGCAGAGACCGCAATGAAGGCAGACATCCTCGTCCTTGGCCATGATACGCCCGGTCTTCAGCGAATTCCCGATATAGAGATCCTGGGTGAGATTGATTGCCGGAGCGCTAAGGCGGGTTCGCAGATCCTCTTCGTCGCCATTCTCGGTAAAGGTGATGCAGTCCATCGGGCAGATATCGACGCAGGCATCGCATTCGATGCACAGCTTGCCATTAAAGACGGTCTGGATGTCGCAGTTGAGGCAGCGCTCGGCTTCGAGATAGGCGAGCTTGTCGTCATAACCGAGTTCGACCTCGGTCCTGATGTCCTTCAGCGCTACCGAGATGTCGCGCAACGGCACCTTATAGCGCTGATCGTTTGAGATGTCGTTGTCGTAGCTCCACTCGTGGATGCCCATTTTCTGGCTGACCAGCGTCACGCCCGGGGGCGGCCGGTCGTTGACATCCTCGCCATGGCACAATTTGTCGATCGAGATCGCCGCCTCATGGCCGTGCGCGACGGCCCAGATAATGTTCTTCGGCCCGAACGCCGCGTCCCCGCCGAAGAACACGTTGGGCAAGGACGATTGCATCGTCTTCGGATCGACCTTGGGCATGCCCCAGCGATCGAACTCGATGCCGACGTCGCGCTCGATCCAAGGGAAGGCGTTTTCCTGGCCGATCGCGACGAGCACGTCGTCGCACCGAATGTGCTGGTGCGGTTCCCCGGTCGGCACCAGGTTGCGCCGGCCCTTTTCATCGAACTCGGCCTTGACCTTCTCAAACAAAACGCCGGTCAATTTGCCGTTGTCGTGAGTGAACTCGACGGGCACGAGGAAGTTGAGGATCGGGATGCCCTCGTGCATCGCGTCCTCTTTTTCCCAGACCGAGGCCTTCATCTCCTCGAAGCCCGAGCGAACCACAACCGTGACTTCCTCGCCGCCGAGGCGGCGCGAGGAGCGGCAGCAATCCATTGCCGTGTTGCCGCCGCCGAGCACGATGACGCGGCGGCCGATCTTGTCGATATGGCCGAACGAGACGGAAGAGAGCCAGTCGATGCCGATATGAATGTTGGCGGCGGCTTCCTTTCGGCCGGGGATGTCGAGCTCGCGGCCGCGCGGCGCGCCCGAGCCGACAAAGACCGCGTCCCAGCCCTCGGTGAGCAGCGCCTTCAAGCTGCCGATGAACTGTCCGTAGCGGGTCTCGATCCCGAGATCGACGATACGGTCGACCTCCTCGTCGGTCACCGATTCGGGCAGGCGGAAGCGCGGGATCTGTGTTCGCATCATGCCGCCGCCCTTGGCGTCGCCGTCGAACATGACGCAGTCATAGCCGAGCGGGGCGAGGTCGCGCGCGACGGTCAGCGAGGCCGGGCCGGCGCCGACCAGGGCGATGCGCTTGCCGTTCTTCTGCTTCGGGACGGCCGGCAGATACGGGCTGATATCACCCTTATTGTCGGCGGCAACGCGCTTCAGGCGGCAGATCGCGACTGGCTCCGCCTCGACGCGGACGCGGCGGCAGGCCGGTTCGCAGGGCCGGTCGCAGGTGCGCCCGAGGATGCCGGGAAAGACGTTCGACTCCCAATTGATCGCCCAGGCCTCGGTATAGCGCTGCTCGGCGATGAGGCGGATGTATTCCGGGACCGGCGTGTGCGCCGGGCACGCCCACTGGCAATCGACGACTTTATGGAAATAGTCAGGATTTCGGATATCGGTGGGCTGCAATACGCTTCTCCTGCCGAACGGCGGACGCGTTCCATCGTCCGGCCCGGCGCTTTCTCCCGCGGCCGCCGCGCCTTATACGCCGCGCCTTATACAAGGAGTTCGGACGACCGTCATCCTCGCCGTTGGTGGTTCGCCGCAGACCAGGATCGCGGCCGCGGCGGGCTGCCGCCCGGCGGGCGCGACATCGAAACGCGACAAACGTTCCGGTGCCCGCAGCGGGGGGTCTAGATATGGGCGCTCGGCTGCGCCTCGGCTAGTCCATTGAAGGCCGCGGCAATGCGCGCCTTGATTTCCGCGGGTTGGCGGCGCATCTGAGTGGTAGAGCCGTCGGCCGATGCCGCGGCTCGTGTTGTGGAGCGGCGCTGCATCGGACCTCCGAGCGAGGCCCGGGAAAATACGCAGCGAATCAGCGGAAGCTGCTCTGTAATCCTTCAATATTCCGCGATAACCGCCGGTGCGCCGGGCCGAGCAATCGGACCGATGCCGCTCGACCGGCCGCGACAAGAAAGAATTCATAGACGTGATCTCATTTGAACACTTGGCCCTCGTCGAACCCATTCGACGCGCGCTCAAGGACGAAGGCTATGCCGTGCCGACGCCGATCCAGGCGCAGGCAATCCCGCAGCTTCTCGCCGGCCGGGATCTGCTGGGAATCGCCCAGACCGGTACCGGCAAGACCGCCGCTTTCGCGCTGCCGATCCTGCAGCGCCTCGCCGCATCGCGAGGCCAGGCCGGACTGCAACGCAAGACCGCCCGCTGCCTTGTGTTGACCCCGACCCGCGAGCTGGCGCTGCAGATCGGCGACAGCTTTCGTGCGTATGGACGGCATCTCGGGCTGCGCTCGCTCGTCATCTTTGGCGGCGTCGGCCAGAACCCGCAGGTGGCGGGGATGGCGCGCGGGGTCGATATCCTGACCGCTACCCCGGGACGGCTGCTCGATCTGATCGGACAGGGTCATCTCCGCCTCGACGCGATCGAGACGGTGGTGCTCGATGAAGCCGACCGCATGCTCGATATGGGCTTTATCCACGACGTCAAGAAGATCGTGGCGCTGCTTCCGAAACAGCGGCAGACCTTGCTGTTCTCGGCGACGATGCCGACAGCCATCGCCCGGCTCGCCGCCGGCATCCTGCGCGACCCCGTTCGGGTCGAGGTGACGCCGCCCTCGACGACGGTCGAACTGATTGAGCAGCGGGTCGCCTTTGTCGAGCGTGCCGGCAAGCGCGAGATGCTTTGCGCCATGCTGAGGGATGCGGCACTCGCCCGAGTGCTGGTCTTTACCCGCACGAGACACACCGCCAACCGGGTCGCCGAACAGCTCACCCGCGCCGGATTTTCTGCCGAGGCGATCCACGGCAACAAGTCGCAGGGTGCCCGGCAGCGCGCGCTCGAAGGGTTTCGCGCCGGCCATGTCCGCGTGCTGGTCGCGACTGACATCGCGGCGCGCGGCATCGATGTGGATGGCATCACTCATGTCGTCAATTACGAGCTGCCGAACGTACCCGACACCTATGTCCACCGCATTGGCCGCACCGCGCGAGCCGGGGCGGCGGGCGCGGCGATCTCGCTGTGCGACGGCGAGGAGCGCGCCTACCTTAAGGACATCGAGCGGACGATCGGCCGCAAGGTGCCGGTGCTGGACGCGCAGGCGTTCCGCGGCGCTCGGCCGCAGCGCCGCGCCGCATAGAGCGGGCGGCCGGAGAAGCTCGCGGGGAGAGGTGGGGCCTGCGGCGCTACTCGGTCTTCCCGCGCGCCGGTGAGAGGTGGGCGACTTTGGGGATGACCTCTCGCGCGAGCAGCTCCATCGAGTGCCGCCACGCTTCGGGGTTCTCGCTGTAATCGAAGCAGAACAAGAGCAGGCTGCCGAACCCGCCGACCTCGTCATACATGCGCTCGATCTTCTCGACGACGGTCGCGGGGGAGCCGATCAGCCAATTGTGGGTCGCGCAGTATTCCGGGGTGACATCGCTGTCGGCGACCGCCTCGTCGTGCTTCAGGAACTGGATGACGCCGACATTCTTCAGCAGGGGCAGGAAATATTCCCGCATCATCCGGCCCATCTGCGCGCCCACGGAGAGGCGCCAAGCCTCCTCGTCGGTGTCGGCGACAAAGATCTCGCGTACGAGACGCCAGTCGGCGCGGCTCGGGTTCCGGCCGCTGCGCCGCGCCCCTTCCTCGACCGATTCCCAATGGCTCGCGACATAGCCCGGGTTGAGGTTGAGGCTCATCGGCAGAAAGCCGTGCTCGCCGGCGAGCTTTAGCGTGTCCGAGCCCTTGCTGACACCGGCGACGCCGATCGGCGGGTGCGGCCTCTGAAACGGCTTGATGTGCGGCCGTAAGGTTTCCAGCATCAAATCGGTGTAGGTGACGTGCCAATACTTGCCCTGGTAGTCGAACGGCTCCTCGGCGCTCCACAGTTTGAGGATGATGTCGAGAGCCTCGCGGGTCATCTCGCGGTGCTGGCCGGCCATGCCGTCGACATTGAACATCGCCCAGTCGCTCGGCAGGCCGCTGGCGGCGACCCCGAAATTCAGCCGCCCCTGGGCCATGTGATCGAGCATCGCGACCCGGTTCGCGAGCTCGGCCGGGTGGTGATAGGGCAATAGGAAGCCGCCCGGCGCGAGCCGGATGCGCTTTGTCTCCATCAGCGCCTGCGCGATCAGCAGATCGGGCGCCGGGTGAGGCTCCCAGATCGCGGTGTGGTGCTCCCCTATCCATGCCTCCTCGAAGCCGAGCTCGTCGGCCCAGCGGAGCGTCTGCAGATCCCAGCGGTGCCCCTCGCCGAGGGAGCGCTCCGGCGGGTGCGACGGCATCGTGAACAGGCCGTAGCGCATGGCGTAGCCTCCCCTGGGTCTTTCCGCTTTTTTAACCATACGGCAGAAGCGGCCAGGCAGCCTACGTTCAAATAAGTTGTATGAAAGCAGCCGTTTGTCGCGAATTTGGATGGTTGCCGCGCAATCAAATATTGACTATTTGTAGCCAAGCGTTACAAAGGCGCGACGTAATGTCGCCCCTCACCCCCCGGGAGGAAACATGAACGAACTGCGCTCCCCCCGCCGTCTCTTCAAAATCTGGCACCGGCGCGATAAAGCGCTCATCGATCACCTCGTCGGCTCGATCGGTGGCTCGCATGCCGATACGTCTGGCCGGACCCACTCGCCGATGACCTCCTCTGGGCTCGCCGTCGAGGAGCAGGTGCGCAAGGCGTGGCAGCCCTGCGGAGTCGGCCTCCCGATCTTTTAGCGAGCCGATTTCTAGTCGGCTGTCTGTTACAATTCAGGTTTTTAGCGACGCGCCGCGGATACATCGTGGCGCGTTTGCTGCGCCTGCATTGACCCTCGCCGGTCCAGCGCCTAGCTTCCGGCCCTCCTGAAATCCGCGGCCCGGCAGCGGGCCTTGATGCGAGGAAGGGCGGTATGACAAAGCCGACCCGCCGGCCGGCCAACCCATGCTTTTCATCGGGGCCCTGCGCCAAGCGGCCGGGCTGGTCGCCGGCGGCACTGTCGGGGGCCCTGCTCGGGCGCTCGCATCGCTCGAAGCCTGGGGTGGCGCGGCTCGCTGAGGTCATCGAGCGCTCCCGCGCGATCTTGCAGATGCCGGCCGATTACCGGCTGGGGATCGTCGCCGGCTCGGACACCGGCGCCGTCGAGCTGGCACTGTGGTCCCTCCTGGGAGCGCGCGGCATCGACCTCTTGTCCTGGGAGAATTTTGGTGAGGGCTGGATCCAGGACGTAACCCGCCAGCTCAAACCGGCCGATCTGCGGGTCTTGCAGGCGCCCTATGGCCAACTCCCCGATCTCTCGGCCGTCGATCCCGACCGCGACACGGTGTTTGTGTGGAACGGCACGACCTCGGGCGTGCGGGTGCCGAATGGCGACTGGATCGCCGCCGATCGTCGCGGGCTGACGATCTGCGACGCGACATCGGCCGCTTTTGCGATGCGCCTGCCCTGGGACAAGCTCGATGTCGTGACCTGGTCATGGCAGAAGGCGCTCGGCGGCGAGGCGGCGCACGGCATGCTGGCATTGTCGCCGCGCGCCGTCGAACGGCTCGAGAGCTATACGCCGCCCTGGCCCTTGCCAAAGCTGTTCCGGCTCACATCCGGCGGCAAATTGATCGAGGGCATCTTTCGCGGCGAGACGATCAACACGCCATCGATGCTGTGTGTCGAGGATGCCCTCGACTCATTGCGCTGGGCCGAGTCGGCGGGCGGGCTCGACGGGCTGATCGCGCGCGCCGAGGGCAACCTTGCCGCGGTTGCCGCCTGGGAGGAGCGCAGCCCCTGGCTGCGCTTTCTCGCAAAAGACCCGGCGACCCGCTCCTGCACCTCGCCGCAACTCGAAATCGTCGAGCCCTGGTTCCTCGGCTTGTCGGACGAGGCGCGGTTTACGACCGTGCGGGCGATGACCGCCCGGCTCGAAGCCGAGGGCGCCGGCTACGATCTCGCCAGCCACCGCGCCTCGCCGCCCGGCGTCCGCATCTGGACCGGCGCGACGGTCGAGCGGAGCGATGTCGAGGCGCTTCTGCCTTGGCTCGACTGGGCCTGGGAGCAGCAGCGCGAGGCCGCCAAAGCCGCCTGATAAAGCAACGCCTCAACGCAGAGGGCGCAGAGGCGTCGCGGCGGACGCAGTGGCAAATTTATTGCTCTGCGGCCACGGCGAAACCACCGACGTCCCCTGTGTTAATGCGTTCGTTTCCGGAGTTTCGAATGCCGAAGGTATTGATCGCCGATGAGCTGAGCCCAAGCGCCGTTGAGATCCTGACCGCGCGCGGCATCGAGGCCGATGTTGCGACCGGGCTCGGCGCGGCCGAATTGCAGCGCCGCTTGCCGGGCTATGAGGGGCTCGCGGTGCGCTCGGCGACAAAGGTCACCGCCGAGCTGCTCGACGCGGCGGGCGATCTCAAGGTCATCGGCCGCGCCGGCATCGGGGTCGACAATATCGATGTCGCGGCGGCAACCGAGCGCGGCATCGTCGTCATGAATACGCCCTACGGCAATTCGATCACTGCAGCCGAACACACGATCGCAATGATGTTTGCGTTGGCCCGCCAGATCCCGATGGCAGATCGGTCGACCCAGGCCGGCAAATGGGAGAAATCGCGTTTTCTCGGGGTCGAGCTGTTCGGCAAGACGCTCGGTGTCATTGGCTGCGGCAATATCGGCGCGATCGTCGCCGGGCGCGCACTCGGATTGGAGATGAAGGTCATTGCCTACGATCCGTTTCTATCGCCTGAACGGGCCCGCGGTATCGGCGTCGAGAAGGTCGAGCTGAACGAGCTGTTTGCTCGCGCCGATTTCATCACCCTGCACACGCCGCTCAACGACGCGACCCGCAATCTGATCGACGCCGCCGCGATCGCCCGCATGAAGCGTGGCGTGCGGATCATCAACTGCGCGCGGGGCGGGCTCGTCGCCGAGGCCGACCTCGCCGCGGCGCTCGACAGCGGCCAGGTCGCGGGCGCGGCGTTCGATGTCTTTGTCGAGGAGCCCGCGCGCGACAATGCGCTCTTCGGTCATGCGAACTTTATCGCAACGCCGCATCTCGGCGCGGCGACGGCGGAGGCGCAGGAGAATGTCGCGCTGCAGATCGCCGAGCAAATGGCGGATTTCCTGTTGACCGGTGCCGTCTCCAACGCGGTCAACATGCCCTCCTTGACAGCCGAGGAGGCGGCGCGGCTGCGGCCCTACATCACGCTCGCGGAACAGCTCGGGAGCTTTGCCGGACAATTGACCGAGACCGGTATCCGCGCCGTCGCGATCGAGTACGAAGGCGATCTCGCACAGGTGAATCAAAAGCCGCTGACCGCGACGGCCTTGGCGGGGCTGTTGTCGCCGCAGCTGGCCGCGGTCAATCCTGTCAATGTTCAGCTGCTTTGCACAAAGCGCGGCATTCGCGTTGCCGAAACGCAGCGCTCCGGCCAGGGCGACTACCAGAACCTGATCCGTGTGACGGTGACGACCGAGCGGCGGCAGCGCAGCATTGCCGGGACTGTCTTTGCCGGGAACCGCTTGCGCCTTGTCGAGATCGAGGGCATCCCGCTCGAAGCCGAGCTTGGGCGCCACATGCTGTTTGTTCGCAACTATGACAAACCGGGGTTTATCGGCGCGTTGGGCCATACGCTCGGCGCAGCACAGATCAACATCGCGACATTCCATCTCGGGCGCACTGCCGCAGGCGAGGACGCGATCGCGCTGGTCGAAGTCGATCAGCCGATGAGCGCTGAGCTGATCGACGCCGTGCGCCGCCTGCCCAATGTGATCCAGGCGAAGGCTATGCGGTTCTGAAGCTTGGGTGCGTCCAGAAATGCGAAACCTCGGCCGGGGGGCGGCCGAGGTTTCGAGCCCCGTCGAGGAGGACGGAAGCGTTCTTTGCACCGTCGAGGGGGGAAGATGACGATGCAGTCGTTACTTTGGTACTTTCCACCGCAAAGTGCAATAGATATCGGTAAAATTAACCCTGAAGTATAGGTCATCCCTTCATTTCGGTTAGACCCGGCGCACGCCGTAAAACTGCGGCCAGCCGTCGCGCACGTCCTGCAAATAGGAATGGAATGCCATCGGCTGGTCATACATGCCGAGCGGGACATAGCTCGGATTTTGCCAGAAATGGATCTGCATGTCGCGGACGATCTTCTGTTGAGCGGCGAGGTCTGGGGCCTCAAACCATTGATCGCGCAGCGCCTCCATTTCCGGATCGGTCGGCCAGCCGAACCAGGCCTTTGTTCCGGTGCCGCGGATTGCGATGTTCGGGCCTGGCGAGATGTTCCCGAACCCGCCGAGATAGGTATAGAAGATGTTCCAGCCGCCATGGTCGGGCGGCTCCTTGACCGCGCGGCGCGACACGACGGCGCCCCATTCAAGGGCTTGCAGGTCGACGTTCATGCCGATCTGCTTCAAGACATCCGTTGCAACCGAGGCTTCCGCCCAGATCGACGGGATCGTCGTCGCGGCGAGCACGACGACCTTCTCGCCGTTGTAGCCGGCCGCCGCCAATTCCTGCTTGATCTTGGCGTAGTCCTTCGGGCCCCGGGTGATCTCGACGCCGGCATTGCTGGCGAGCGGCGTCCCCGGCACAAACAGCCCGACATCGACCTTCATGATGCTCGGCTCGGCGCCGGCGAAGGCGGTGATGACATCCTTCTGGTCGATCGCCGTCAGGACGGCCCGCCTGACCGCCGGCTTGTCGAAGGGTGGGTGCAGGTGATTGAAGCGCAGGCAGCCGATTTCGCCGGTGCGGTCCTTGACCGCGACGACGAGATTCTTGTCGCTCTTCAATTGCGGCACGAGGTCGATCGGCGGGTTTTCCCACCAATCGACCTCGCCCTGCTGCAATGCCGCCGAGGCGGTCCCCGGATCGGGCACGAAATTCCAGATGACCCGGTCGAAATAAACGATCTTCGGCCCGGCGTTGAAGCTCGCCTTGCCGTCGCGCGGCACGTAATCCTTGTTTTTCTCAAAGACGACGCGCTGGCCCGGCACCCGCTCGGCGGCGACAAATTTGAAGGGGCCGCTGCCCATCGCCTCCTTGACCTGCTCGGCGGCGTCGGTCTGCGCGAGGCGCTCCGGCATGATCGCGCAATAGACCTGGGCCAGCGCATAGGTCAGCAGCGGGAACGGCTTTTTGAGGCGGAAGCGGATGACCTTGTCGGAGGGCGCGCTGACCTCGTCGGTGCGGGCGGTCAGCGCCGTACCCATCGGGTCGCGCTGCCCGAAGCGCTTGATCGTCGCGACGCAGTCCTTTGCCAGGACCGGGCTGCCGTCGTGGAATTTGAGCCCGTCGCGCAGGGTCAACTCCCACTGCAGCCCGTCGCTCGAGGTGGTCTGGCCGGCGACCATCTGCGGCTGCACGTTGAACTCGGCGTCGAAGGCATAGAGCGTGTCGTAGACGGCGAGCGAGAAATTGCGGGTGATGTCGGCGGTCGTCCACACCGGGTCGAGCGACGCCAAATCGGCATGCGGCACAAAGGTCAGCGTCGATTGCGCCTCGCTGCGCACGACCCCCGGCAGCGACAGCGCGGCGGCGCCGGCGAGGCCGGATTTGAGGACATCGCGTCGCTTCATCTGTCGTCTCCGGTTGCAGGGGACAGCCGACTCAATTTAGCCGCCAATCGGCCAGCCGTGCCGCACTTTTTCGCGGTGGAGAGCGCTTTTCGTCACCTCGTTAACGGGTCGTGCTACACAATGGCCGGAGATTGCAGAACCAATTCCGGCGTATGACCCATCCGCCATGAATGACGCCCCGCATCCGGCCTTGCTGCCCGCCGGGCTCTACGATTTGCTGCCGCCCGATGCGGAGATCGAGGCCGAGGCGACCGCGCGGCTGATGGGCGTCCTCGCTTCGCACGGCTATCAGCGGGTCGAGCCGCCGCTCGTCGAGTTCGAGGAGACGCTGCTGTCGGGCGCCGGGACCGCGACAGCGAGCGACACCTTCCGTCTGATGGACCCGATTTCGCACCGCATGGTCGGAGTCCGCGCCGATATGACGCCGCAGATCGCGCGCATCGCCGCCAGCCGGATGTCGCACATGCCGCGGCCGCTCAGGCTCAGTTATGCCGGTCAGGTTCTCCGGGTTAAAGGTTCGGAGATGCGGCCGGAACGGCAGATCGGCCAGGCCGGAGCGGAGCTGATCGGCGCCGAGGGGCCGCCGGCGGACGTCGAGGCGGTTGCCGTCGCCGCCGAGGCCTTGCAGGCGGTCGGGGTGCCGCATCTCTCGGTCGATTTGACCCTGCCGACGCTCGTGCCGGCGATCGTCGACGCATATGGGCTCGCCGGGCCGCGCGAAGCGGCCTTGCGCGCCGCGCTCGACCACAAGGATACGGCCGCCGTCGCGACTTTGGCGGGCACGGCCGGCGCGCTGCTCGCCGAGCTGATTGCCGCCGCCGGGGTTGCTCCTGCGACGCGCGCGGCGCTCGACCGGCTCGATCTGCCGGCACGGGCGCGCGAGGAGCGCGACCGGCTCGGCGCCGTCCTCGACGGGCTCGCCGCGGCCGTGCCGAACCTCAAGGTCACGGTCGATCCGGTCGAGAATCGTGGCTTCGAGTATCACACCGGGATCAGCTTTACGTTCTTCGCGCGAGTCGATCCCGAGCATGGGCCGGTCGGCGAATTGGGCCGCGGCGGCCGCTATCAGGCGGGCGATCCGGCGACACCCGAGCCGGCAACCGGCTTCACGCTCTACACCGACACGATCCTGCGCACGCTTCCGGAAGCGCCGCGCCGGCGACGCGTTCTGGTGCCGCTCGACGCCGACCGCGCGCACGCGCAGGCCCTGCGCGAGGCGGGCTGGGTCACGGTCGTGGCGCTCGCGCCCGCCAAGGATTGGCGGGCCGAGGCGCGCCGCCTCGGCTGCGACTACGTTATCGAGGACCGCGAGCCAAAGCCGCTCGCGCCCGCCTCGAAGCGCTAGGCGGGGAGGAGGCGATGGGAAATGTCGCGGTCGTCGGCGCCCAGTGGGGCGACGAGGGCAAGGGCAAGATCGTCGACTGGCTGTCGGAACGCGCCGATGTCGTTGTCCGCTTTCAGGGCGGCGCCAATGCCGGGCATACGCTGGTCATCGGCAACATCGAATACAAACTCAGCCTACTGCCATCCGGTATCGTCCGACCGGGAAAGTTGTCGATCATCGGCAATGGCGTCGTCGTCGATCCCTGGGCCTTGCTCGACGAGATCGAGACGATGCGCGGGAAGGGGCTGGACATCTCGCCGCAGAATCTGAAGCTCGCCGACAATGCCGCCCTGATCCTGCCGTCGCATGGCCGGCTCGACCGCGCCCGCGATGCGCGACGCGGCGAGAAGGCGATCGGCACGACCGGCCGCGGCATCGGTCCGGCCTACGAGGACAAGGTCGGTCGCCGCGCCGTCCGGGTCTGCGATCTCGCCGAGCCCGCCGCCCTCGCAGACCGGGTCGACGACCTGCTGGTGCACCACAACGCGCTATTGCGCGGTCTCGACGAGCCCGAGGTCGACCGGGCCGAATTGCTCGCCGCGCTGCGCGCGGTGGCGCCGAAGATCCTGCCTTACGCCGACCAGTGCTGGAAATTGCTCGGCGAGGCGCGGCGGCAGCGCCGCCGCATCCTGTTCGAGGGCGCACAGGCGGCGATGCTCGATGTGGATCATGGCACGTATCCCTATGTGACCTCGTCGAACACGCTGGCCGGCCAGGCCGCGGCCGGTTCGGGGATGGCGCCCGCGGCGATCGGCTATGTGCTGGGCATCACAAAGGCCTACACGACCCGGGTCGGCGCCGGCCCGTTTCCGACCGAGCTCGACGATGCGACCGGTCAGGCGCTCGGCGAGCGGGGACGCGAATTCGGCACCGTGACCGGACGGCCCCGGCGCTGCGGCTGGTTCGACGCGGTCGCGGTGCGCCAGGCCATTCGTATCGGCGGCATCGACGGCATCGCGCTGACCAAGCTCGACGTCCTCGACGGCTTCGACGAGATCAAGGTCTGCACGGCGTACAAGCGCGGGCGGAAGAAATACGATTACCTCCCGGCCGGCACCGCCGCTCAGGCCGAGCTTGAGCCGGTCTACGAGACGGCCGAAGGCTGGCGCGAGAGCACGCGCGGCGCGCGTTCCTGGGCCGATTTGCCGGCGACCGCGATCAAATATATCCGGCGCCTCGAAGAGCTGATCGGCGC
>WNGO01001607.1_pt1 | contig 25307 bp, 16 predicted proteins | sample 5400511 | NCBI WGS metagenome assembly WNGO01 (sample SAMN13153380, study PRJNA577476) | soil metagenome | isolation source: 20 cm soil or saprolite under Garry oak tree replicate 2 | place: USA:California | collected 2016-06-15 | reverse complement strand
GGGTTGAGCGTTATTGTCTCGGACTCCGCGATCCACGCCATCCTCGTAGATTGGACCCTCGGAGAAGACCACGATCATACCGCTGCTTTGAACCTCATCAAGTTTGTCCGTGCGCGCAATGACAAGATTCCAATTTTTCTGATGTCAGAACGAAGCCAGGCTTCTTCAATCCCAGTCAGCGTCATGGAAATGACCAATGAGTTCATATGGACACTCGAAGATACGGCCGCCTTCGTCGGCGGCCGCGTTGTCGCCTCGATCCACCGCTACCTGGGAGTGTTATTGCCGCCACTCGCCTCTGCCATCATGAAGTTCACTCAGGAGTACGAATATTCTTGGCACACGCCCGGACACACGGGCGGCACCGCTTTCCTCAAGTCACCCGTGGGTCGGGTCTTCTACGACTACTTCGGCGAGAATTTACTACGCTCCGATCTCTCCATCAGTGTGGGCGAGCTCGGCTCCTTGCTCGACCATACTGGGCCCATCGGCGAGCACGAGAAGTACGCTGCCCGCGTGTTCGGAGCACATCGCACCTACTGCGTCACGAACGGGACCTCGACTTCGAACCGGATCATCTTTACCGCGGCCGTGGGCCGGGATCAGATTGCGCTGTGCGACCGCAACTGTCACAAGTCCATCGAGCATGGGTTGGTGCTAACCGGGGGTATCCCGACCTACTTCATCCCCCTTCGCAATCGCTACGGGATCATCGGTCCGATTCCCCCTGAGCAGTTGAAGAAAGCCGCCATACAAAGCGCGGTTAAGGCGAATCCCCTCGTCACAGAGAATATCGAGAAGCACGCAGTCTATTCAGTAGTGACCAACTCTACCTACGACGGATTGTGCTACAGCGCACGACGTGTTGAGGAACTGCTCGACCTTAGCGTCGACCGGATCCACTTCGATGAGGCCTGGTACGCCTATGCTCGCTTCAATCCGATCTATCGTGAGAGATTCGCAATGCACGGCGACCCGGGTAAGCACAAGGGACCGACCATCTTCGCGACTCATTCCACTCACAAACTGCTGGCCGCGCTTTCGCAGGCCTCATTTCTTCATATCCGCGATGGACGAAGTCCTATTCCACATGAGCGATTCAACGAATCGTTCATGATGCACGCGTCTACATCTCCCCTTTACACGATCATTATCTCGAACGATGTTACAGCCGCGATGATGGACGGTCCCGGTGGTGAGGCACTGACCAGCGAGTCCATTCAGGAAGCTGTCGCCTACCGCCAGACCATGGGTCGTGTACACCGTGAAATTGCAGCCAAGAAAGATTGGTTCTTCAATACCTGGAACGCCGACACGGTGAAAGATCCCAGGAGCGGCAAGCGAGTGCGTTTCGAGGACGCCGATCCCGACATGCTTGCCACCGACCCTGATTGCTGGATGCTACATCCGGGAGACGCGTGGCACGGCTTCGATCGCCTCGAAGAAGGCTATTGCATGCTGGACCCGATCAAAGTCTCAGTGCTTACACCAGGAGTGGCAGCGAAAGGCGGTCTCGACAATTGGGGAATTCCGGCAACCCTTGTGACCGCATACCTCCATTGCCGCGGTATCGAAGTTGAAAAAACCACCGACTTCACCATTTTGTTCCTGTTCTCGATCGGAATTACCAAGGGAAAATGGGGCACTCTGCTGAATGCTCTTCTCGACTTCAAACGAGACTACGACCGCAACACATCGCTGGTTGAGGTTTTACCTTCTCTCGTCAGCAGTCACCACGAGCGTTATCGCGACCTCGGGCTTCACGATCTCTCCGATCAGATGTTCGCGCAGTTGAACGAGACAGAGCAGACTCGTTGGCTGGCGGAGGCATTCTCCACCCTGCCCGCGCCCGTGATGACGCCTAGTGCGGCCTATCAGAAGCTGATTCGCGGTCAAATCGAGCACGTGCCTCTCGATCAGCTCGCTGACCGCGTGCTCGCCACTAGCCTTGTGCCATATCCGCCCGGCATTCCTATGCTCATGCCGGGCGAAGTCGCCGGTTGCAGCGATGGACCTTACATCAGTTATTTGCGCGCTCTCTGGTCCTGGGATCGCAAGTTCCCGGGCTTTGGCCATGACACGCATGGAGTGGAGAACCGCGAGGGAACGTACTACGTGCAGTGCTTAAAAAAGGACGCAGCCCGGTCCAACTAATCCTGAGGATGGCGTGTGTGTTGGTCGCGCAGCGGATTCATGCGAAACGTGGAGGCAGGCTATGCATAACTTTGGTGTCCACTCTGAGGTCGGCAAACTACGCACCGTGATGGTGTGTCGACCTGGCCTCGCACATCAACGGCTGACGCCAGGCAATTGCCATGATCTGCTCTTCGACGACGTGGTCTGGGTCCAAGAGGCACAGAAGGATCACTACGACTTCGTATTGAAGATGCAGGAACGCGGTGTCGAGGTTCTGGATCTCCACGACTTGCTGGCCGAGACTTTGGCTTGCAAAGAGGCCCGGAAATTCATTCTTGACCGTCGCGTAACGGCGCATTCCGTTGGTTCCGGTACAGCCGAAGAAATCAGGCCGTGGCTGGATGAAATGCCCGCCAAGGAACTCGCGGCACACCTCATTGGTGGGTTCGCGATCGCGGACCTGCCCGAGGGTGATGTCAGGTCGATGCTCTCCGAGGCATTCGGTGGTACGGAATTCCTCTTGCCCCCGATCCCGAATACGCTTTTCCAGCGCGATCCGTCCTGCTGGATCTACAACGGCGTCACCTGCAACCCAATGTTCTGGCCAGCACGAAAACCGGAGGCACTCCTACAGCGCGCCGTCTACAAGTTCCACCCGAGGTTCAAAGGTGGGGACTTCCAAATTTGGTGGGGAGACTCGGATGAGGACTATGGCAACTCAACCATGGAGGGCGGCGATGTCATGCCCATAGGCAAAGGCGTTGTCCTCATTGGCATGGGAGAACGCACCACTCGCCACGCCGTCATCCAGGTTGCCCAGGAACTGTTCAAACACGAGGCGGCGGCGCGTGTGGTTGCCTGCCTCATGCCGAAAAGCCGTGCCGCGATGCACCTGGATACAGTGTTCAGTTTCTGCGATTGCGATGCGATCACGATGTTTCGCGAAGTCGTTGATCAGATCCGCTGTTACAGCGTGTATCCGACCGAGGATGACCGAGGTTACGCGGTCTGCAAAGAGAGCAAGACCCTTTTGGAGGTCGTCGAGGAAGCACTCGGACTCAACAAGCTTCGGGTCGTCGAAACGGGAGGCAACGCATACCAGGCCGAACGCGAGCAATGGGACGACGGCAACAACGTCGTAGCCCTGGGGCCAGGCGTGGTCGTGGCCTATGACCGCAACACCTACACCAATACCCTGCTCCGAAAAGCAGGAATCGAAGTGATCACCGTGCGTGGCGCCGAACTTGGCCGCGGACGGGGCGGCGGCCATTGCATGACCTGTCCGATATGGCGTGAGCCGGCTTATTGATGTGATCTTGTGGGACAGACCGTATTTAAGGAGATGAACGTTATGAGTTTCAATTTGCGGAACCGTTGCCTTCTTACCGTCCAGGATTATACGCATCGCGAGTTTCGTTATCTGCTGGATCTCGCCCGTGACCTTAAGAGGGCCAAATACGCTCGTACCGAGCAGAAACACCTGGAAGGAAAAGAGATTTGTCTCATCTTCGAAAAAACATCCACCCGCACGCGGTGCGCTTTCGAAGTGGCATGCTACGACCAGGGTGCGCACGTAACTTATCTCGATCCCTCCGGCTCGCAGATCGGTCACAAGGAATCCTTCAAGGACACGGCGCGCGTGCTGGGCCGCATGTTTGACGCGATCGAGTATCGCGGCGCTTCGCAGTGTGGCGTTGAACAGCTTGCTGAGCATGCCGGCGTGCCCGTCTACAACGGCCTCACTGACGAGTATCACCCGACCCAGATGCTTGCGGACATCATGACAATGCGCGAATACAGTGACAGGCCACTTTCGGAAATCCGTTACTGCTACGTCGGCGATACCCGATCCAACATGGGACACTCGCTCATGATCGCTGGCTGTCTGGTGGGCATGGATGTACGGATCTGCGGCCCCAAGTCGTTATGGCCGTCCGAAGAGTACCAGAAGATCGCGCGCGATCTCGAGGCAAAGAACGGCGCCAAACTGACTATCACCGACGACCCCAAAGCAGCGGTGAAGGGGGTCGATTTTGTTCATACCGACGTTTGGGTATCGATGGGTGAACCGAAGGAAGTCTGGAAGAAGCGAATCGAGCTTCTCACACCATATCAGGTGAATATGGGACTACTGGAGGCGAGTGGCAATCCGCATGTGCGTTTTATGCATTGCTTGCCTGCCTTTCACGACACCGAGACCACGCTTGGGAAACAGATCGCGGAAACCTATGGACTTACCAACGGCATCGAGGTCACTGACGAGGTATCGAGGTCACTGACGAGGTATTCGAATCAGACAAGAACGTTGCATTCGAGCGGGCCGAAAACCGGCTGCACAGCATAAAAGCATTGCTCGTCGCAACGCTGGGAGACTAAAGCCATGCGAATCGTAGTTGCTCTTGGGGGAAATGCATTATTGAAACGCGGCGAGCCGATGAACGCTGAAGCGCAGCGCGCCAACGTCAAGATCGCGGCACAGGCTCTGGCGCCGATTGCCACGTCACACCAGTTGGTCATCAGCCATGGCAACGGCCCACAGGTCGGGCTTCTTGCCCTTCAAGGCGCTGCCTATCAAGCTGTCGAGGCCTATCCCTTGGATGTACTGGGTGCCGAAACGGAAGGCATGATCGGTTACATGATCGAGCAGGAACTCGGCAATCTGCTTCCGTTTGAAGTTCCGTTCGCGACACTTCTCACAATGGTGGAGGTAAGTGCCGACGATCCTGGCTTCAAAAATCCGACAAAGTTCGTCGGGCCGATCTATGAGAAACCGGAAGCTGATCGAGTTGCCACCGAGAAAGGCTGGATTTTCAAGGCGGATGGTGCCAAGTGGCGCCGAGTTGTGCCATCTCCTGTACCCAAACGCATCTTCGAGATTCGGCCCGTAAAGTGGCTGCTCGAGCGTGGCACGATCGTGATCTGCGCTGGTGGAGGCGGTATCCCGACAATGTACGAGCCTGGCGCCGACCGCAAGTTGGCCGGGGTCGAGGCCGTTATCGACAAAGACCTATGCTCTGCCTTGCTGGCACGTGAACTGGACGCTGACCTGCTGGTCATGCTGACCGACGCCGACGCGGTTTATGCGGACTGGGGAAAACCCACGCAGCGACCTATTCGGAGCACTTCCCCAAATGCCCTGGCTGGAATCTCTTTCGCGGCGGGTTCGATGGGGCCGAAAGTCGATGCGGCATGCCGATTCGTTGCAGCGACCGGAAAGCCTGCTGCCATTGGCGCCTTAGCGGACCTGAATCGAATCATTGCCGGAGAAGCAGGCACAACAGTGTTCGCGGCAGGCGCCATGGCGTATGCGGCGTGAGGAGCCTTCCCAGATATGAACGAGAAGATTGCTGGACGTCGTAAGTAGTTAGGAGACGAGGTTTGAGCAACCCGACTAAAAAGATGTCGCTGCTCCAGGCGACGATGCTGGTTTCCGGCAATATGATCGGTACAGGGGTTTTCCTGCTGCCGGCCAGCATGGCGTCGGTCGGCGGCATCGCGTTCTTCGGCTGGCTGATCGCCGCACTGGGCGCTGCGGCGGTCGGACTGGCGTTCGCCAAACTCGGTGAGCTCGATCCGCAGGAAGGCGGGCCCTACGCATATGCACGAGACTTCTTGGGTCCTTATGTTGGTTTCCAGACGAACTGCATCTACTGGTTTGCCAACTGGATCGGAAATGTCGCGATCGCTGTGGCTGTTGTCGGATATTTAGCGGCGTTTATCCCCAGGATTAATGGTCCGTGGCCCAGTGCGGTTGCCGCCGCGGTAGTGATCTGGGCTCTGACTTTCGCCAATATCCGGGGACCGCGTGTCGTCGGCGCTCTCGAGACCTGGACAGTGAGCCTCGCTCTCATCCCCATCTTGGCGATCGCCTTCCTGGGCTGGTTCTGGTTCAAGCCCACAACCTTCATGGCCGGCTGGAACGTGACCGGGGGCTCGGGTATGCATGCCATTTCGCGCGCGGCCTCCGTTGCGCTGTGGGCCTTCATGGGCGTCGAAAGCGCGGCCGTCTCAGCGGGCGTCATTGACAATCCCAAACGCAATATTCCTCTGGCCACTCTCCTCGGGCTCGCCATCTCGACCGTCGTGTACCTTCTGAGCTGCACGGTGATTATGGGAATTGTTCCGAACGCGGAGCTAAGGTCCTCCCATGCGCCTTTCGCCGAGGCGGCGCGGATGGCCGTGGGCACGACCGGAATGGTTATCATTGGCGTGTGCGCAATCCTCAAGTCGCTAGGAGCCCTTGGCGGATGGATGTTGCTCGTGGGGCAGTCCGCCAAGGCAGCAGCCGACGATGGCATGTTCCCAAGTGTCTTCGGCCGGATGAACAAGTACGGTGTACCCGGTCTCGGACTCGCAATTGTCAGCGTGCTCATGACGATTGCGCTGTTCGCAACCGTATCCCCGACAATTGCGGGCCAGTTCGACCGCATCATCAATCTGACTGTGATCCTGATCGTCATTCCTTATGTATACGCTTCGGTCGCTGTCGTGAAGGTTGTCTATGACCATATTGGGCAAGGTCGCACTTTCACTTTTTTCAAGGTGGTCGCTCTGGCTGCGGTCGGCTACTGCCTGTGGGCCGTCGTGGGGGGTGATCCAAAAACTATCATGGGGGCTCTGGTGGCGCTCTTGCTGAGCGTCCCCTTGTATCCATTCTTTATACGGTCGATGGAGGCAGCCGCGAAGCGCAAAAAGGAGTTGTCCTTGACGGCAGCCGCTGGATCCTTTCGTACTTGAGCTCTGTTGTATACGGCGGGAAGAACGTCTCTTCTTAACCGAGCACACGAGCCTTTGGTCTATCAATATTGGCTACTACCTACATTCTCAGCATCCCGCACGCCCAGCGTCCCACTACACGCTGGATGAAGCGCATCGAGAGCGCAATGAATTGCGAAAACACCCGTCATTGCCTGTTAGTTTTCTCAGTTCCCCACTGCATCTTCCAGCAATAGCCTGAAACCGAAAACTCTGGTAGCGAGGTGTGTACCGCCACGCTCGCTCGTATCGCAATCGCTCAACCACACGCTGCGAGAAGGTGATTGCTCCGTACGGAGGGCTCTTATATGCGTCGCTGGCAAATGTTTATCTTAGCGATCATTTTGTTGACTATCGGCGTCGCCCTGGGATGTGAGGGCTTCTTCGTGGACCCACTTCTGACCGGTATAGCGGTAGGGCCTGCTGCGACGCTTCAAACCGCCACTACTATACAGATGAGTGCAGTTGGAACTTACAACGATGGATCTCAGAAGAAACTCTCGTCCCACATCTACTGGAGTACTGCCACTCCCAGAGTTGCAACCGTCGACGGTTCCGGGGTGGTAACCGGCGTCGGGCCTGGGCAAAGCGTGGTTACCGCCGCGTCGGAGACAGTCACTGGAAGTGCCACAGTTACAGTGATTATCGGAAGCCTGAGCTCCCTCCAGGTCACTTCTCAGGATGGTTTCGACAGCATCGTGTACGGCAGCAGCGAACAGTTTGTTGCCACTGGCACTTCCAACGGACAACAATTCGACCTTACAAACTCGGTCACTTGGAGCACTAGCCCCCAGGTCATACCAAATGTGAGCATCGACTCCAAAAGTGGGCTTTTGACAACGACATCTGGGCTAACGGGGCTTGTTCAATTTGACGTGATCGCAGCCGATCCCACCACTGGAATTTCGGGAAGCATGAAATTCACCGTTCATCAGTAGGACACAAAGCTCAACAGGCGGAGTACCGACGCATTCGAGGTACATGGCCCGGCGTGAGTTCAGACTGCTGCACCCCCCGTGGGAGCTGCGGCTGACGTGATTTCCCGGCCTAGTACCCCATTGAACAGAACTACGCTTCCGTAGATAATGCACTTGTTGTGGGACCTCCCTCCTGATTACCATGAAAAACCGTTTTCTTGTGGCACCAATCGTCGGAATTGGTCTGTTTGGATTCTGGGTATCCGTGATGCTTTTTCCCTCGCTCGCGCACGGACAATCCACCAACGACGTGCATACGTCCCCCCGACAGAGCCCCGACACCCTGGCTCTGGCATCTACTTCTGCCTCTGGAAGTAAGCCTTTGCGCGTCAGCGTGGATGTGGTTTTGGTGCCTGTGACTGTGAGCGACACCGAAAACCACCCCGTGACCACATTGAAAAAGCAAGACTTTGAAGTTTATGAGGAGGGTAAGCGCCAGGAGATCCGCTATTTCTCAGCCGAGGAGGCGCCTCTCTCTATCGCAATCCTGTTCGACGTCAGCAAGAGCATGAGCGATAAGATCGATACGGAACGTGCGGCCCTTGTTGAATTTTTCAACAACGCAAATCCCGACGATGAGTATTTCGCAATTACATTTTCTGATCGACCTCGCCTCATCGCGAACTCAACCCAGTCCATCGACACACTGCAAGGCAAGCTCCTTGCGGCCGAGCCAGGGGGACCGACCGCAATGTTGGATGCTATCAATCTGGCTGAATCCAAATTGCGCACTGCGCGCTATGAGCGGAAGGCGATCGTTATTTTCACGGACGGCGGCGACAATGCTAGCCGATACACGCTCCGGGAAACAAAGAGCCTGGTACAGGAATCTGATGTGCAGGTGTACGCCATTGGTCTTTTCGAGACTTTTTTCATTGGCACCATGGAAGAAAGACTTGGGAAGAAATGGCTCAGCCAGATTACTGACGCAAGCGGCGGTCGTACGATCACTGTCGATAATCGCGCCAGACTTCCTGAAGCTGCGGCCCAGATTAGCCGCGAGATCCGCAATCAATACATTCTCGGCTACCGCCCTGATAATGCAATCGTGAGCAGGTGGCGAAGAATAAAGGTGAGCGTGACCAGGTCTTCGAGCGACCGACACCTACACACCTATCATCGGAAGGGATATCTAAGCGCAGGAAAGCCGCAGGCGCAGAACAAACAGCCCTTGTGAAACCCGAGAGGAAACCACATGGTCTCCGCTCGGGATTTAGCAAAGTGAAGTGTTTAGTAGGTTCTGTTGCCGACGTTGAAGAAAACTCCAACTGAATAGCGAAAATGGTTTTGATTGTTTGTTCCAGTAAATGGATTGCTGAATCGGGTCATCACGTAGTTGAGCTCTGCGGGTCGAAATGAAACTATCTTGCCAATTGGGATGTCAACCCCACCGCCGACCGACAGGGCAAAAGCCTCGGCCGTAGGGGCCTTGGAAACACTACACCCTCCTACGATTGGCTGGCAGAGCTTCGTAAAAACATTGCTGTAAAGGTTGGTATGCGCGCCGCCGAAGAGAAGGCTCCCAAACGGATGTACGTAGTGCGCTCGTACCTTGAATTGAGGGCCGAACAAGTACGTAAACATGTTGCCCTGGACGTTGCCTTGCAGGCCATTAGGGAAGGTGGCATTTGCCGGGATGTCAAAGCCAGTCGTGTTGCTCGAGTAGCCCTGCAAATCCGCCCTGATGCCCAGGTACTCGTTCCAGTTAAGCACAACCGACCCGCCCCCGCCATTCAGGCTGTGGCCCTTCGCATAGCGAACGGTGGGAGCATAACGCTGGTAGGAGTAATTGACCCCTACCTCCGCCCTAGGAAACTCCTGAGCAAACGCCGCCGCCCCCAATAGCAAGATCGCTCCGAATATGATCCCTTTGTTGCACTTCATTCGCATTGTCCTCCGTCTGATCTATTGAGTTCGAATTTGATCCGCTAAGAGCCGCTGCGATCTCTCCGTGCGGGTCGCACACTGGATTAGGAAAGTTGCTTCCCTACTTGAGACTATGCAATGAGACTAGTGCGAAACACTGGCAGAATTGACAGACTCTCATCCAAAAAGGTTAGCGTGCGAAGTCGTGTGTTTGGGTCGACATAGACAGCACTGTGCTTTGCAGGTTCTCGCTTATGGACTGAGGCCGCAGCTTGCGAAAGGCCGTTCGGGTAGAAGGACCGTATTGGAAAACAGGCGGATTAGCGGTCGGGCTTTCACTTCCGAGCAAAGCGTTGCTTCGACAATGAATCACCCACTTGGCGCGCGGCGGTCTCGAACTCGCCGGTAGCTAGCAGCTAGCCTGGATCCGGACTTGAGCGCTCTGCCCCATCTCTTGGAAGTTTGATCATCGACAGTACCGTACACGATCTCATGTTGATCGTCGGAATGCTCTACACGCATCCAGACTGAGATGGCATCAGTCGATCCCGATAAGATCTCAATTTGAACGTACTCGCCGTCACAATATTGGGCCATTGACGTTTTATCCGGTTGCGAAAGAAATACCGCTGCGGTGCCCACCTCGGGACTGCAGCAGTCACTTCAGGGCCTACCTTCACAGTGTGCTCAGTTGGATTTGCATCGACAACTGCTGGTTTTGCTAGACGTCTCCCACAAGTGGAGTGCAATCAATTGAAATGTGGCATTGGGAAGCATGTGCTCGATTCGACGAATGTCGGTTAGCCATCGGAATACGATGGGTGATCTAACTCCGCGATGTAAGCGCAAGAAAGGTTGAAAGCAGCAAAGACTATTCAATGGAGCGAGCCTGCGGGAAAGAGGACACCCATTCAGATGTCCCTCTAAACCCACAGACCTGTTGAGCGCAGAGTCCATCTTATGTCTTTAGTTGGACCCTGGATGTAATTCTTCGGCTTGGCCATCTCCGAGGTTTGCGCTTCCAGTTCGGCTGGACGCAGAGCCCGTCGTGGCTTCTCCTGCCTTCTCCACCACTTGACGACTCTGCCACTGGCTGCGGAGCAGCATCTTGGCTTCGCCAGCATCGCTGGGGAAGAATTGTGTGGATTTTTGTCCTGCGGGCATCAACGTAATGTCCACACGCCGGTTGTAGGCCCAGGTTAACGCCTGCGAGTTATACGTGGCAAAGTTGGTCTTAGTAGAGTTTTCGTTATGCAGCTTTTGAACTTCAGCGGTACTGAGGTTTTGGTCCTCACCTAGCGCGACGATGTCAATTCTGTCAACGGGGATCCCCTGGTCCACAAGGCAGGCCTTGACACGATTGGCGCGCCGTTCACTCAATCCATGGTTTTTGACGGCTGGACCACGCTCATCGGCATAAGCCGTGAGGGTAATCCGAGCCATAGGATCGTAGATGAGGTACTTCTTCATCCCCTCAGCGGTCTTGCCGAGCACATCGTGCTGACTGCGTACGAGTCCCACTTGCGGATATTTGTCTCCTGGATAACTTGTCGGGAAGAAAACGCTGACTAGCGACACCTCCGGGACAGGTTCAATCATTCCGGTAAGGTGAACCGTGGCAATACGGGTTTCTGACCCTCCGCACACGTTCTTGGCAACGAGCGTGTAGACTACATTCTCATCAACCGGTCCATTCGTACTTTGCTTGGGCTTCGGTTTTACTTGCTGATCGCCCTTGGTGCTTACGGAACCAATCGGGTCGATGGAAGTGGCATCGGCATTCGACGAAGTCCAGTTCAAGCTGGCGGGGCTGTGCTCGAGGACCTTGTCCCCCATCCGATGGTAGCGAACCTCGGCAGGGGAAGCACCCAAATTTGCTTCTACGGCTGTATTCACCTCGGTCGTGGCGCTCGATGTGACAACGCCGCCTGGGCCCACGGTTTGGAACTGATACATCGTGGTCTGCCTGGGTTGCTCGGGGCGTTCTCCGCTTACCGGCACATCGCCAAGGCTTGCCGAATTTTCCATAATCGTCGTGTCGACCGCTTCCTGGGTGGACCAGACCAACCGAGTTGTATCTCCACAGTTGATACGGGCAGGCTCAGCCGCAAAATTAGCCGTGACCGGAGCTACCGCAACGCTGGCACTCGCGGTCCCTGCACTGAAGCGAGGCAGCGCCTTTTGACTACTCCCTTCCTGCCAATCTTTCACACTAAGTCTTCCAGTTCCCGCATTTATGACTACGCGGGTGTTGGCCTGCACGTCAACGTCGCCAGACCAAAACTCCCCATCCCGGTTTGCAATGGTGACGTGGTGTTTTCCTGCAGGCACGACCAATTGCTGTCGCCAACCGATACTATTATTGAACATGTCAACGTGGCCAACAGTATAGTTGGGCGTTTTGCCGTTCAAAAGCACAGTAGCCTGCTTGGGCGCATTTTCAATCTGAATGCGTCCCCAACGGCCGGAGACCGGTTCGCCGGACTGCTGAAGATTCACCTCAACACTGGGATTGTCGCCCTCATTCAACGAAATCTCACGAGTATCGGAACGAAAACCATAGTTGGCCACAATCAACGTGTGCGTACCGGGCGTAGTCTTGATCACTTTGGCCGGACCGTGACCCCAAGGCTTCGCATCCACAAAGAACTGAGCTTCTGGGGGTGTTACTTTGATGCGAACCTTGGCCTGTTGCGCTGGCAACATCGAACTAGCTGCGACAACCAGCATGACCAAACATGCTCGCGAAGTTGGTTCGTATTTCATAATCTCCTCGATTCTGGCTGACGATTCACTGCGCCTCTTTTTAAATCACCTTCCCTAACACACCATCCTGGGGTTTTCTGTTGCTGAAGCCTGAAAAGACTGGGTTCGAACATTCCGCTAACTTCTTTATAGCGGTCTCGCCCTGCAGCATACTACTGGTAGAAATAGCGGCGCCCGACCAACAATTACCCCAAGTGGGGACCGCGCAGGCCGAGCAAAGCAGGAGCATGGGAAATCGCCTGATCGAGGCGGCAATTGCTGCGAAGTTTTTAACTCTGATCTTGTCAAATGCTTTTGTGCACCTGGTATTTTGTGGAGTTGTATTTCCGGTCGTCGCTATTAATAGACCCTGACGAAGGACGCGAATGGGTCCGTTTTCATAGCCGCTTGCGAGAGATACCAACGCATCTGTCACAACACACAGTAGCTTTCTATACAGCGAAGACCCAGCATCGACCCGCAACACTTGCGCACCACGCGACAGAAGTATTTGCCACTTTCATCAAAAGATCGGGCGACGACTTGTGCACAAACTACAATGTTTCCTCAAAAGGGACGGGATTAGACGGGGCACAATCGGTTGGTGGGTTGTAGCATCGGTTGCCGTTGGGATATTGGGCGGAGTGGCGACTGTGTTATATGTGGACCCTCCCGAAGTCCGTGACCTCGGCCACTATCGTCCGATTTCTAACACGGTACTGTATGACGACACTGGTCGTGCGTTTGCTGCCTTCGCCCTACAACGTCGCACGATTGCGAAGTACGAAGACTTTCCAAAAGTGTTGTACGACGCTGTTCTTTCCATTGAAGACAAGAACTTCGAAAACCATCCCGGATTCGAGCTCTCCCGCATGGCGGCCGCCGCTCGACGAAATCTCGAGCGTGGAGGAAACGTTCAGGGTGCCTCTACTTTGACGATGCAGCTGGCCCGCAATCTTTTTCTTTCCCCCGAGCGCACCTATGGCCGCAAGCTTCGAGAAATCATATTGGCCACTCAGATCGAGCGTCACTTTACCAAGGCTCAAATTTTCACTCTGTATGCTAATCAGATCTACCTCGGACATGGTGTGTACGGCTTTGAAACTGGCGCAGAGTACTATTATGGAAAACTAGCGAAAGACCTAACACTCGAGGAAGCCGCAATGCTCGCGGCATTGCCCAAAGCTCCAAACATCTATTCACCGATAAAGAATCCCGAACGCGCCCTGCAGAGGCGGAACCAGGTCATAGATTCCATGGCGGTGGCTGGCAAGGTCAGTTTTTTGGATGCTGCTGCAGCGAAGAAACAACCCATTAGGCTTCACATTCAAGATGACCACTACTCTCTGGCTCCCTACTTTGTCGAGGAGATCAGGCAGTACTTGGAGAAGAAATACGGCACAGAGCAAGTTCACGAAGCCGGACTGCGAGTCTTCACAACGCTCAACCTGGACCTGCAAAAAGCTGCAAACCAGGCTGTCTTGGACGGACTTGCTGCTTACGAACATCGCCACGGATGGCGGAGTAATCTACAAAGCGTTAGCGCTGTGACCCGAGGCGCTGGTCTGTACAACCCTCCCGGAGGTAACAACCCCATCGAACCCGGCAGCTATGCTTATGCTGAGGTAAAGTCACTAACTTCCTCGTCCGCGCTGTTAAGACTTGGGGCATACACAGCAGTCCTCGCAGCGGCGGACGTTTCCTGGACGAATCATACTCTCCGTCAACTTCTATCCACAGGCGATCTTGCGTACGTTAAGATCCTTTCTGTGGGTCCGGACTTAAAGGCACGGGTTCGTCTGGAACAGGATTCAGGCGCCCAAGGAGCACTGCTGGCGATTGACAGCGCCAACGGGGAAATCAAGGCCATGGTTGGAGGCCGTGATTTCAACCGATCGAACTTTAATCGGTCGACACAAGCACTTCGACAAGTCGGATCTTCCTTCAAGCCGTATGTTTATGCCGCCGCCATTGATAGAGGCGCTACTCCTGATGATGCTGTGCTAGATGCCCCAGCGACGTTTTTGACTGCTTCCGGTCCCTACAGTCCTCGCAATTATGACGGGAAATTTGAGGGCACAATCACGTTGCATCACGCGTTAGCGGAGTCGAGAAACATTCCTGCTGTAAAACTAGCAAGGACTTTAGGGATGAGGACAATCATTGGCTACGTGCGCCGCTTCGGCATTAGCGAACGAATCCCTGCCTACCTGCCAGTCGCTTTGGGGGCAGCCGATCTGACCTTGATGGACCAGACGTCCGCTTTCAGTACTTTTCCTAACGACGGGCTGCGGGCGATTCCGCACTATATTCTCAAAGTGACAGGCTACGATGGCCGCATACTCGAGCAGAACTTCCCGATTGTCCAGGACGTGATCAGCCAAGACACTGCGCGTACGATGACATGGATGCTCCGCGAGGCGGTACTGCACGGCACCGGACGTGCCGCCACACGCCTGAAAACTCCGGTAGCCGGCAAGACTGGGACCACAAATAATTTCACGGACGCATGGTTCGTCGGTTTCTCGCCATCGATCACGTGCGGTGTGTGGGTTGGATTTGATGAGAAGAGGACTCTAGGTGACAAAGAAACCGGGGCGAGGGCTGCTTTGCCCATTTGGATCGATTTCATGGCGACGGCGCTGTCTCGACAGGGATCGAGCCATGATTTCCTTCTGCCATCGGAACCTCCGAATCGAGCATTGGCAATGAAAGGCACTGACATGGAACCGATTTCGGGGCAAAGTCCGCGTCAGGACGCGGATGGCAAACCGGACTTTCCCCTTACACAACCAGCCAGCATGACGACTCACGATTCGCCCGAGTCCAAAGAATAAAAGCAGCAGGGATTCCAGGGTGCGGCTCCCCGGAATGCCAACCTTGCTTTCGCATGGCTCACGCTCCGCCAATTGTTGACGGTTTCCTTGCCTGCCTGTGAGTCACCGACGTTTTTGGAGGGGCTTACAGTATAACAACGAAATCGGCACGTTTTTCCCCTGCGGAGAGTATGCGTACATCATCCAGTTTTGATTCTAATCTGCATGTGGTGGTTTCGAGTCTTAGGTAATCCTTGAACAAAGATGGTTTAAAGAACATTTAAGAGGAGACTCACCACTGCCCTAGAGTCCGGTTACAACGCCCGTTACGATCAATTCAACCTCCGACCAACGAAGACACTCGCTAACGATGCTAACGCTGGTGATGTGGATCAGAACGTCCACCCAACAGAAGTTGTCACTCCCAGATCATTCTTGGGAGCGCTGATCGGTGGCCGAGTGTCGTAGTTTTCATACAGTTGGAAATTCCAATAGAAGTTTCGAATTAGTTCGATTCGAAGATTCGACTGAGAGCTCAAGCGCAGTCGTCCCGGATCACTAAGACTTGGGAAGATGAGGGTCTGCGAATTAAGGTCGAGTGTCTTGAATCGAAAAGTAGAGAACGTTACTCCTATCAAGGATTCAGCATTGGTGCGGATTGCTTCGGGCCCAGGCTGAACCGCATAGCTCTCATGACTATAGGCGGCGCCTCCGATTACCGTCAACGCGGTTTTGTCCGTTTGGATTAGCTTTCGACCGACGCCGCCGCCGTATGTAGATCGCAGGTTCAGCTCTTGTTGGTTGCTCTTTAACAGGGAAAAGAGGCCCGCTGCAAGCCAGTGATTGGTGAGCATCCGAGCGTACTGCGAATCGAATGTAAGGCGGTTCGTATTCTTGGCGTTGGTTTGTGAATCGAATTGCGAGCTAGTGGTCAGTTTAATGGAATTTTTGGTGGTGCTGAAAGCGACATCCGCCGCCAAAGAGGAATTGGTGGAGTTGTTGCCACTGGCAAAACCAAATCCGTAACTGACCGAACCGGTTAACTGGTTCCAGAAGCTATTCTCTCTTTGCCCGATCACAATTACCTGTGAGGGCGGCACGTCGACGTTAGATCCAGAGGCTATGATCTTGAAGTCCCTACTTCCGTCGCCGGATGTTCCCTCTTTACTGATAAAGCCTGTCACGCGCTCGCCATCACTCAGCGTGACGATGAAGGTATCCTGGCTCTGCAACTCCTTTACCGCTTTCCAGTCTAGATGTACAGAATCTTTCATATAGTCACTCTTGAAGATCAACTCGCCGAACTCTAATGACTTGATCTCGCCGGTAAACTTATCGCCATTTGTCATAACGACTACATCATCCTTTCGCTTGGCGAAGACGGGACAGACTGATAGCAGGAAAAAGGCGATCAGCGCTGCGTGTTTGTGCGCAGAACAATTGAAATACCTGGATTGCTTGATCACTTGACGCCCTCCTGGGGAGCGCGTTGCTCCGACCGGCGCGCGGCTAACTGCTTACTCGAGGCGCCAGAGCCTAAAACAGCACTCGCTACAGCGGCGTCTACGTGGTGGTCGCCTTCACATGCTAGTGGAATAACGAGCAAGCACTTCACTGACAGAATTTACAGTTCTCGCGCAAGCCCCCATCTGGCACGTTCCTTGTAAGCGATGAAGACTTTCATGGAGTGACGCACCCGTGTGGATGGATACCCCATTGCCTATTTGAGAATTGCGTGCAAAGCGACTGTGGTCGCTTGATGGAGAACGCCAGATGCAGGCGGCAGCCTTATTCCCGCGATTTTGCTGTTGGGCATCGTCGTCGTCAGCACAGAAAACCGGATTAGTACCTTGGGTGACGTCTTCTTCGACACTTCCCGGGATGAAGTAGCCAGTTGCTCGCGGCACTCCCTGGTGGACTCGCATTTCCGTGGGTCTGATCAATCGTTATCCTGATCGATTTCTCTTCGGCACAGATGAAGTCGCTCCAGCGAGCCAGGACAACTACTCGAAGTTCTACGATCAGTACCGTCCCAGGTGGGCCGTGTTAACAAAAGATGCGAGCGAGAAGGCGCCAAAACGAAATTACTGAACGCGTTTTCGATGCAGCCGGCAGCGCGTACGAACCTGGAGACTGGCTCACGGGAGTGATTCCCGCTGAGGATCAGGAGGCATTGTGAACAGAGCGCTCATCATTGCCAGCGTTGGCTGTATTCTTCTCGGAATTCTAGCGCACTCTCAGGAGAAGGTCAGAGTCGAAAAGGACCTTCTGGGAGAAAAAGCAATCCCTGCTGGAGCGTACTACGGCGTGCAGACCGCGCGAGCGCTGGAGAACTTCCAGATTTCCGGCGTTCGCATCAATCATTATCCCGGGTTCGTCGAAGCGTGGGCAATCGTCAAATTGGCTGCAGCAAGAGCAAATACCGATGTGGGTGCAATGAAACCACCGACCTTGCAACTCATTGAGAAAGCCTGCGAAGCTGTCCTTGAAGGCAAGTACGCAAACCAATTCCAAGTCGACTGGTATCAGGGCGGGGCGGGAACATCGACAAACATGAATGCGAACGAGGTCCTTACGAATATCGCCCTGGAACTTTCAGGTCACAAGCGTGGCGAGTACCAGTTTCTAGATCCGCACGATGATCTGAATATGTCACAGTCGACCAACGACTCCTATCCGACGGCACTCAAGGTCACGTTCCTCCTGCGAAATGACAAACTCATAGAAGAATTGCAAAACCTGGCCGTGTCGTTCCGCGTAAAAGGAGCCGCTTACCTGGAATTGGTAAAGATAGGAAGGACAGAGATGCAGGATGCCGTTCCCATGACGGTGGGCCAGGAGTTTCACGCATTCGCTGCATCGCTTGAAACCGAAATCCAACTGTTGCGAGACGCCGAAAAGTATCTTTATCCAGTTAACATGGGTGCCACCGCCATCGGCACCGGTCTAAATGCACCAAAAGGATTTGCGGAACGTTGCGCTGTCCATCTTTCGGAGTTGACCAGCAAGCCGATTGTGCCTGCTTCCGACATGCTGGCTGCGACCTGGGATCAACAGGGATTCGTGGTCTATTCTTCCGCGCTCAGAAGTGTTGCAGTGAAGCTCTCGAAGATTGCCAGTGACTTGATTGTCCTCGCCTCGGGACCGAGGGCGGGGCTATCGGAGATCAATCTCCCCGCGCTGCAACCGGGCTCATCGATCATGCCTGGCAAGGTGAACCCTGTGATTCCCGAACTCATAAACCTTATCGCCTTCCGGGTGATCGGCAACGATTTCACCGTGAGCTTGGCCGCCGACCACGGGCAGCTGCAGCTTAACGCCTACGAGCCGATCGAAGGCCTGGCCGTTATCGAATCCCAGAGTTTGTTGTACCGCGGATCTGTTGCGTTGCGAACCAAGTGCATCGAAGGCATCACAGTAAACGAAAAAGTCCTGGAACGGTATATGGAGACAACGGTAGGCATTGTCACCGCTCTCAACAGATTAAGGAGCTGCTCGATCCCGTCAAGCTCACCGGCCTCGATCGATCGAAATATCAGAAGAAGTAGGTTTGTCGTTTGAGTCGACCGGGGATCCGGTGGCGATCAGACGAACGAAACGTTGCCATCGCAATAGGAGTGAATCCATGACACCGAAATACATTGCGCGACTCTTGCTCGTCATGGGCCTGATTCTCTCAAGCTGCCTCAGTGCTTTTACTCAGAACAAGCAACTGCCGTACATCGTGATTCTCGCTACGGGCGGAACTATCGCTGGCGCGGCAGCCAGTGGAACGCAGGGGGACTACAAGTCAGGTGCGGTGACGATTGACGCGATGCTCGCTGCTGTTCCTGGAATTAACGATCTCGCGAGAATTAAAGGCGAGCAGATCTCCAATGTCGGATCACAGGATATGACCATCGACATCATGCTGACCCTGGGAAAGCGCATCAATGCTCTGCTTGCTCAGAAAGATGTCGACGGGGTGGTCGTCACCCATGGCACCGACACCCTGGAGGAAACAGCGTTTTTTCTCAACCTGGTTGTGAAGAGCGACAAACCGTCCGTCATGGTCGGATCAATGCGACCGTCAACCGCAGTAAGTGCAGATGGACCCTTGAACCTTTACAACGCCATCGGTGTCGCAATCGACCCGAACTCTAGAGGGCGTGGCGTTTTGGTCGTAATGAACGATTGGATTCACGGGGCACACTCTCTCACCAAGACGAACACGACGGCGGTTCAGACTTTCATGTCCCCTCTTCGCGGCCTGGTCGGTGTTTCCAGCTATGGCAAGAATGATTTTTACAATACTCCGCATTGGAAACACACGACCGCCAGCGAATTTGACATAGCCAATATCAGCACGTTGCCACGGGTGGACATCCTTTATGCCTACGCCGGTATGCCGCCCGATACATGAATCAAGCATCTTTGGCGGCTGCTGCAAGGGCGGCAAAGAAAGGCATTGTGGTGGTCAGGAGCAGTCGTGTCGCCACGGGAACGGTTGGGCGTAATGTGGAAGTAAACGACGATGAGTTGAACTTGGTAGCGTCCGATGAGCTCAACCCCCAAAAAGCCCGGATCCTGCTCATGCTGGCACTGCTGAAATCGAGGACCACAGCCGACATTCAAAGCTTGTTCTATACCTATTGAGTCCAAAGCTCGCCGCCCTCAGGTCCTTGGTTGTTTCCATTCCGGACGCGCCCCGTCCCGTGCAAGCTAAAAGGACTCAGAGATCGATCGCGGTCATCACGATCTGGCAAAAGCCATCGACACTCGCCTTCATCTTGCTACTCGGAACGTAAACAGACTGTCATCCATGACAGTGTTCGAGCGAGGGGCTTACCTTCACGATAGTTACGGCCGGAGTTTGTGGCCCTGAGCACCTATTTGGTGCAGGCATCTCTCGATGAAGCGCTTAACACCCTTCGAGAAATCCCAAGTCAATACCCGCGCATCTCAAGCGAGTACCACCCGCTTGTCGGGGAAGGCAGGTCTAGCTCATCCGAACACTGCTCCCCATCGGCGAAGCCTCACAGAACGAGCAGAACGACGCGGTGTCGGCGCCTCATCACGAAGAGTATTTGTAGTCTGCTATTTACTTCTTCTGGCCTCGACCATACTATCGTCCGCGCAACCTACTCCTCGAACCGTAGCCAATCACTTTGAGCCGAACACTCCGGCATCGGAGATCACGTCGCACGCGCGTGGGATTACCATCGTAGCTGAACAAAACAAGCCCACCGCCGACAGTCTTGTGGCGGCGTGTCCGACCTCCGCACCGACAGCAAACACTTTTAGCCCTGAATGGCAGGTGGAGTGGGTCGTGGGAAAGAAGCTGGCGGCTGAGGTAGAGAAAGAAGAGAGGGTTATTGACGAACCAGCGATTACGGAATACTTGAACGGCCTCGAACAGACGATCGTACGAAGTTCAGGCTTGCCAGGGTGTTTCGTTGTCAAGCTGCTCGAAGATGCCGACGCCAATGCCTTCTCATTACCTGGAGGATTTCTCTACGTGACCAGCGGACTGGCTCTTGTGGCCGACAATGAGGGGGAACTGACCGCTGCGCTGGCCCACGAGACCGCTCATGTCACAGCCCGACATTTTGCGAGAATCGACCATAAAAGACGCGTTTGGGGGCGGGTGGTGCTGGCTGGTGGTCCAGCGGGCTATTTGATCCGTTATTTTATTGGCCCCCTCTTAACTCGAAAATTGATCCGCAACTCAGAATTTGAGGCCGACCGCTTGTGCTTGAAATACCAGAGTGCTTCCGGTTATGACCCGAGGGAATTCAGCCGACTATTGCACAATGCATTCCAAGAAGACGGCGAGCCCGAATCGCTCGTCGAGAGACTCTTCGATACACATCCGTTGATAACGACCAGGGTAAAGCGGCTGGACAAACAGACCGAACGTCTGCCACATGCCATCCTGGACTACAAGGTCGATACGACGAACTTCGACGAATTCAAAGAGCGACTATCAAGTTTGCCGAAGTTCGACAATGTGACCGCACCGCCCACCAAGGCACGTTAGTCTCGGCCGCGGCGTGAGCGTCATCGTAAAGCACCGACAACCGGCAATGTGACTCAGTTCGTACAGTCCGAGACGGCGGATTTTATGATGCCCGCCATCCCCCAGCGCAAATCGGCCACTGTCGATATTGCCCGTGGCAGTGGCCGGCCCGGCAAAACTACTCCGTCCACAAGCACGAGACCGGCGGATTTCATTTTTCGTGTCTCGCGCATCCTCAACCCGACCTTTCGATCTCACCACACGAGGAGGAAACGATGAAGCAGATTACCTTGACCGCTTTCGTACTGGGTATTGGGCTTCTGGGCTGCGCACTCGCACAGCAGGGGACTGCATCTTCAGTGCTATCCGACCAGGATCTCAATTTGCTAAGGAAAGATTTGCGATCAGACCAGAAACAGATCATCGCAGCCAATATGCTGCTAACGGATTCTGAGGCCCAGAAATTCTGGCCTCTCTATGATGAATACACTGCTGAAAAGATGAAAGTCAACGACACTAAGCTTTCGGTGATCAAGGACTACGCCGCTAATTTTGAGAAGCTCACCGACAACCAGGCTCAAACGCTCGTGAACAGATGGGCCGATGCTGATCAGTTAGCCCTGCAACTGCGTACGAAATACATTCCTCGGTTTGAAAAGGTGCTGACTGGGAAAAAGGCTGCCCGCTTCTTTCAGGTCGATCGTCGGATTAGCAGCTTGGTGGATCTACAATTGTCGTCTCAAATTCCTCTAGTGGAGCCCTGATGGGTCTCTGAAGTCCTGAGCCTCATTTCTTTTTGGGTGGGAATTGCTTGAGCAATTTGACAATAGCTTTGTCGATGCGCTGCAGCGACTTCGTCTTGTTTTCGATATCAAGCTTTTCTTTGACAGTTCCAGTCCAGATCATTTTGTTTGAAACGCGGTCGATGACCGTAAGAACGAATGTTCCTTCTGGAACGTAGGGAGCCATAAGATTTGAAGGTCCCCCTGGCCCCATCCAGTTGGTAGAGTCAATCACTGGCTGGGAGCCGTATGTGGGCAGGATTGGTGCACTCGCAGCTTGGTTGAGTCCATATTCCATTCCACCTGCAGGAATGAGAACGAGGTCAGAGTCGCGTTCAGCTCTCGCTAGCCCCTTTGCTTTCAGTTCCATATCGATCAACCCAACAATACCCGCGTAAACTAGCGGCCTCGTAACCGGCATCGTTGGTTCGCCCCAACTGTAGGTCTTGAACTTCAGGAAATCCGTTCCCTTGTCGTAGCCCACCCGAACCTTCTGCGCGCAGGCAATTAGGGGAAAAGCCATTACCCACAGATAAATGCCCACCCTGTTCACGTTTAGTTTCACTTTGTCGTCCAAGTCGACCGCCGGGGAAATGGTTCTCTTCCCGAGCAGACTACTCAACCAAGGGTGAATACCGAAACTGGTAATTCGTACAGCGGGCAAACAGCTATTCGATTCCTTTCGCTGCTTGGGGGGACTTCCGGCTGTGAAGATTGACAGTTTCCAGGTATGCGCCGTCGCGTATAGTTTCACATGGCGAGAAAAGGAGATCACGATGTCGGATCTCACTAGCACAAACACCGGAACAATCCAGGTGCCATTGGATGCCACACTATGGCATTGCACCCGATGCAATGCGCTCATTTCGATTCACGCAGCCCATGCAGTGGCCCAGGCGTTCTGTCCTGCGTGCCTTCAGGTGCCACTAGAGTTCTGCGGAACGTTCAGCGGTATTCCTGGCCTCCAGGTCGGGGATGCATAGGCGAAAATGACGCTTCGGGCTGAGTCGTTGGATGGCTACAAATTGTCATGCTACACCCGGTGAAACAAAGCGGACGCCGCCCAAAGCGAGATTGATGGCCGACGCAAGGTCAGCATGCAAACGTGCTTTAATTACATGTGCGAAGACACCTGCATCGCGTGCTGCATCGACGATGTCGATATCCGTCCAGCAAGTTAAAACAATTGCAATGGCCCCGTTGCCTCGATCTCTTAATCGGCGAGCCACCTCGATTCCATTCAAAACTGGCATTGGAAATGTCGAGGATTACCACATCCGGGAGGAATTTCGTCGCCGCCACCAGTGCCGCTCCGCCACCACTGACTCCCAGAATAACGTCGAAGTGATCTTCCAATAGGCTAACAAGCACATCACGTATCGCTTCATTGTCATCAGCAACCAGCACACGAGCTCTCGCCACGAGCACCTCGTTTAAAGATCCCGTGCACGCAGGGGTCCATAACCCAGAAACTCAAGAATAGGCGTAGCAGTTGGGAGTGGCGGTACCTACTACGTGCGCCCTAGCGTTGGGAAGCTCATCGAACTCGTTGGTGCGAATGCCGCTTACGAAGATCGTTACGCTGTGACCAAAGACTAGTCTGTCGACCGCGCAACAGCGTTGTCCCCAGGCCATTCATCACCCGTGGGATGCCAGCTTTTGTCAGGATTGTATCGCTCCATCTTCTGACCGAGACTGAGGGTCTCAGGCCCCAGATCTTTCTCATAAACCAGACCGTCGTAGCTGACCATGAACGTCTTCACGCCGGTGATGCGATACTCGGCCGGAAACGCCACCAATGCAAAGCCGCCCAGCATCACTCCTTCGATCACATAATCGAGTTGTCCCAAGTGCGCGGCAGGACCTTGCCCCTTTAGCACCTTGAAGTAGTAGCCGTGGTATCCGGAAGTTTTGCCAGGAACATAGCCTTCCTCGATAGTGCGAGCGACCGCTTCGCTGATGGGCCCGCCCGAAGTGCCATCGGCGTTCTGCCAATACAGTCCGTCATGCTTTCCCGGGGTGCTGATAATCCTCTGCGCGAACTGATTGATTCCAGACTTGTCGTGTATATCCGAGGCGTACTCATGCTGCGCCTCCACGAAGCCGCGGCATACTTGGATGGCATCGAGTTCATTGGCTCCGATTCGCCGGAAGAGAATTTCTTCCCGGCCTTGCTTGGAATCGAAATACCACTTTCCCTTCTCTTTTACGATGGGAATGGGAAACGGCCAATTATCCTTGCCAACCGAGAGTACTGCTTGCGCCTTGCTGTTGGGGTCGAGGGTCACGAGGTTCTTCTCATGAGCCTTAGCGGCAAAGTTTACGGCAATGTTTTTATCTTGAATTGGATCGGCCGATGAAATGAAATCCTTTCCATCCGCACCGAAGATTTCCAACAATGCCGCCACATCGTACGTTTCTGCAGCCTTGACCAACGTTTCTGCCGCTTCTTGTGGTGTATTGAACGCTTTTCCGGACGGCGTGGCTGACTGCGCATATAGAGAAAAGTCAACAATGCAACACAAGATAGCAAGGTAAACAACCCTCAAGCAGTTGGAAGCAGTGGCACCGTGGAATTTTGACCTCATGCGTTTCTCCCGATTCATAGAGTTTTCACCTCCGCCTGCCTCCACCTCCACCGCGACTGCCGCCGCCACGGGAAGCTCCCATGCTAGAGGAGCCACGCGTACTGCTGGCACGAGCGCTACTCCCGCTACTCCCCCCTGAGTTCCCGCCAAAAGCGCTGGAACTTCTTGATCCACCGCCACCAGTGGTGCTCCGGTTTCCAACTCGATCTCCGCCCCCACCGCGATTCGCGCTCATGTCATTTACTCCCGCTCCCCCGCTCCGGGCACCGGATTCTCTACCGCCTGCACTACGATCGCTCACGCCACCGCGCTGGCCCCCACCCATCGAGCTTCGGTCGCTGCTCCCTGCCTGTTGCCGGTTTCCCCTTTGAGCCTGGTTCTGGCGCGCGTTTGCCTGCCGGTTGGAAGCTGAATCTCCTCGGGCTGTGCCACCATACTGTTTTGCCGTAGCGCGGTCGGAATAGGGAGCACCACCGCGGTGCTGCGCATTATGCTGCCAGTTGGTGTTGCCGGACCGGTTTGTGGAGCGGTTGTTGATGTTTTGATTACGATTGATATTCTGGTTGTTGTTTCGGACGAAATTGTTGTTGTTGTTAATGGTGACGTTATTGTTTCCTCCCCACCCGCTGTTCCAACCCCAGCCG
>WNGO01000866.1_pt1 | contig 25313 bp, 15 predicted proteins | sample 5400511 | NCBI WGS metagenome assembly WNGO01 (sample SAMN13153380, study PRJNA577476) | soil metagenome | isolation source: 20 cm soil or saprolite under Garry oak tree replicate 2 | place: USA:California | collected 2016-06-15 | reverse complement strand
GCAGTTCCGGGCACACGAAACAGTGGAAGTGATCCCGCTGCACGACATGCTGGTGCAGAATGTGCGTTCCCTTCTCCTGATCCTATTGGGGACCGTCGGCTTCGTTCTATTGATCGCGTGCGCCAACGTTGCCAATTTGTTGCTTTCGCGTAGCGTGGTTCGTAGCCGGGAGATAGCTGTCCGGGCGGCGCTCGGGGCCGGGCGTCTCCGGCTGATGCGGCAATTGCTCACGGAGGGTTTGCTGCTGGCTGCGATCGGTGGCGTGCTCGGATCGATAACGGGACTTTGGGCAACGAAAATTCTGAGGGAACTGATTCCTGCGACCCTTCCGGGCAGCGTTCGTCTTGACCCGCGAATCTTTGGTTTTTCCGCCGCCATTATCACTCTCGCGTCATTCTTGTTTGGTCTTGTCCCTGCCTTGATTGCCTCGCGCACGGATGTGAATGAAACGCTTAAAGAGGGCGGGCTGTGCTTGGGGGCGAGCGCTGGAACGTATCGCCTGCGCGGGATGATGTCAGTGGGCGAAATTGGTTTATCGCTGATTCTGCTGGTTGGCGCTGGCCTCCTGGTCAGGAGTTTTTTGCGCCTCACCGAAGTCGATCTCGGTTTCGATCCGAATAGTCTGCTGGTCGCGACGGTTGAGAGGCCTTTGACTGCGGCCTTTGACTCCCAACAGCACTCGGCGTTTTTCCAGGCCTCGCTCGAGCGCATCCGGAACCTGCCCGGCGTCAAAGAGGCGGCGTTGACGCAGCGGTATCCGCTGGGTCCGCCCCATAATGCCACCATGATGCTGCAAATCCAGGGCGCCGAAAACTTCCGGCCGCCGCAGCCAATCTCGGTCACAGAGATCAGCCCGGATTATTTTCACGTGATGAGGATTCGCTTGGTGAAGGGGCGCACCTTCAGCGACAGGGATGCCGCGAGTGCTCAAGAGGTTGTCATAGTTAACGAATCGCTCGCGCGAATCGTGTTCGGAGCGCACGACGCGATTGGTCAACACATCAGCTTTGGTGCGCCATCCGCCCCGTGGAAGGAAGTGGTCGGTGTAGTCGCCGACGCAAGAGAAGATGCCCTCGAGAAGGAGCCGGTTCCGGAAATCTTCGTGCCCTACCTCCAGCAGCCGTCTTTCTCCATGGCGTTCGTGCTGCGAACCGAATCCAAACCGCTGCTGCTTGCAGGAGCGGTCCGAGAGGCCGTCCAAAGCATTGACAAAAATCAACCCCTGTCCGGCACCACGACGATGGACGAGGTCATCGCGAAGTCCGTGGCGCCTCGGCGTTTCAGAATGTTGCTGTTGGGACTTTTTGCGTTGCTTGCGCTGTTGCTTGCCGTAATCGGGGTTTATGGCGTGATTGCGTATTCCTCGAGCCAGCGGACTCATGAATTCGGTGTTCGGATTGCCCTGGGGGCGGATCGCCAAGACATCCTCAAGCTGGTGGTCCGGCAAGGATTCAAGTTAGCGCTGCTTGGCGTCAGCAGCGGTGTTGGCGGAGCTCTCCTACTGACCCGTTTCTTATCAAGCCTGCTCTACGAGGTGAGTGCGCACGACCCGCTGACATTCTCCGGAGTGGCGGCTTTGCTGATGCTCGTCGCCCTCGCCGCGAGCTACATCCCGGCGAGGCGAGCGATGAAGGTCGATCCGATTGTTGCTTTGCGGTACGAGTAAGCATTGGCGCTCTCAACGGACCAGAATAAAGCGGGAAGCTGGCGTCCGGAAGCCTGTGCCTCGTCAAAATTAAGAACGCATTTGAAATCAAGAACATACGAAGAGGTCATGTAACATGCGTTACGGGCGGCACCTCCCCTAAAAAATTCGGATGATCTAATTCCAGCTGATGTTGCAACGTACGCGACAATGCCGTAGGTAATCTGCTTTCAATCACTAGCGCAACGGTGCCCGCGAATAGCGGCTTGACCATCCTGAGCTTCGTTCCCCATACAGGACTTGTTGCGCTTCAAAGCGCGTTTTCCACTCGAACGGAGCGTCCACAACCTTGCTATCAGGCATGCCAGTCATTTCAGTCCAACTTCGGTCCAACTCAAGGGCGAGATACATGGCGCGTTCCGCTGTAAGCGACACCAGAAGCAGCACTCAGAGTTTTCCACTGCGTATCTACGAACCAGAAGGCCGGGAGTTCGAGTCTCTCCGGGCGCACACCTCCTAGCAAATAAAACAAAAACGATTTGGCGATTTGAATAATACGGGGGAATAGGTGTGTCCTGGCCGTGCCTTCACGCAACGTTGTCGGAAGTGACTCACGTTCAGCCCCGACTGCGTCTTCGACGCGTCACTGGTGCCAGAAACTTGCCCAGACAGATTTGTTGATTTGAAAGAACTTATCAATAAGTTTATGGAGAGAAGTTGGGCCGGATAGCGCATCGCAGAATGCTAGCAGTGCGGGGAGTCATGGGCGAAATAACAATTCGCCGCCACACGTCATCTATGAAAGCACGGCGGGTGTCAAGCTAAAAATCTTGCTAGGAGAAGATTTTTTCGCGGGTTGTGGCGGCGGGTTTCTAGATCCAATCTGGTGACCGGAATGGTTTCGTAGAAAACCTTGGGATCCAAATCGTTCTGGAAGTTTGTCCTGCCAAACCGACGACCATATTGTTAACGAACACCAGCGTTTTCACCCTGTGAGCGGTGGTCAACACTTGACAAGAATCTCGCGACGAGGCGTGCCATCACCAGGTAATGCGCAGGAGGGTCAAGCCTTGCCTTGGCAAGGTGAATTGCAAATGGGCTACGCCGTGCTCAATCGGAATCCAGGCTGGCGAGGTGAGGAGCTGCAAGTGGCCGGCGCTCTGCAACTGATCGTACTGCTCGGGGGAAGGAGATTGCGGTGATCCCATTTGCTTCCAAGCCGTGAAGGCATTGCTGTGACGCGCGTCAATCCGAAAATGTTCGACAAGCGCAAGGTGCATGGGCGCACTGTGCATGGCTTCGAGCAGGCCGGTGATCGCTAAGTCGATGGGCGCAGCGGGGGCGTCACCGTCCTCGTCGTGATAATTCCAAATCATGATGTCGACTTCCTGATTCTTGCGGGTAGCAATGGCGCTGATATCCGGCTGTTGCCGCACTCCTGAGCTTACAACCTGCTCGGTTGGAAGCGCACCGGTGCTCGAAACCTTTACGCGTTCGCTGCCCAGCAACCCGAACATCCGGAAGGCATTGAGTACCGGTTTGTCCAATCCATTTGTGGCCAGTTCGCGAAATCCTTCGAAGTAGGGCTGGTCTTCGAACTCGAAGGACCAAGTTACGGAGCCGGCAAGACGAACTTGCTCGCGGGCCGCCAGTGCGTAGCTGGCTTTCATCGCCTCCGCTGTGTAGGCGGCATACAAGGCGCCGTTACGGTATCCATTCTGGGGATTCGTGCGCGCTGAACACGCCGCGCAACCCTCCGGGTCGGACTCTCCAAGAATGATTGGAGTGTCATGCCACTCTGGAAAAGACTTCACGATTTTGAAACCCTGTTCGATGGATGCGAGCTGGCGCGCCATCCCCATCACCACGTGATCGCCTTGCCAGGCTGGTGAGCCCTTAGGATGAAAGGCGATGAAATCAAGTTGCGAGCCGGTCTTTCCGGTCACTTGGTTTCGCTGGTGCGCGCAATGATCGAGAAAATTGCGCAGGAATTCAGCAGCCTTCGGAGAACCAGGGCCGGTGGAATCCGGGCCGCCGACGCGAGCATCAGGCAGCGCTCGCAGTACGGCATCGACCGAATAGTCGTATAGCTTGAAGAACTCCTCGGGAGTGCCCTGCCAGTAAGGGATGTCCGGTTCATTCCACACTTCCCACAACCAGGTTTTTACTTCCGCGTCGCCATAGCGCTCGCGAAGATGCCGAACAAATTGAAAGACGACTTCGGACCACTTCTGATAATCCTTCGGGGGGTAAGTCCAGCCGGTAAAAACTGAGCCTTGCGGAAAAGTGTGGCGGTAAGGCTGTGAGTGAGTGGAAAGCGCTTCGGGCATGAATCCGATTTCGACCAGCGGCTTGATTCCAGCGGCGTGAAAGGTATCGAAAATGCGATCCAGAAGGGTCCAGCTATAGACCGGCTTTCCCGCGGCGTCTTCCGTGTAGACATTCGTGGAGCCCCATTTTAATGAAGCCGACCCGTCGCCGGTCGTTAGCAGATTGTGGACACGAACGTAGACCGGTGCGGGGCTCAGGGTGGCGAGCTCGCCGAGTAATTTCTTGCCATTGGGCGAGTAAGTGTAATTGGGCTCGTCGTAGCCGAAATAATTCCAGATGGGGATCATTGGTCCATCCGGTTGATCGGCGTGCACTTTGATGCTTATGTCTTTCGCCACTTCTTGCGAGCAGGACGAACGAACTACGAAGAACAGAAGCACCAGCGCAGCAAGGATTCGATACAAAGTTCACCTGTTGGGAAGAAGGCTAACGAGACCTTCTGGTCGCAGATTATAGGGTTGGCGTCGACGGTTAGGCAATACGTCGCCGGAATTCTAGGGTGACGTCATACCTCTTTCCGAATGCGCTAGATTCAGCAATAATCATCGCCGCCGTGCGGCCAAAATCAATGAACAGTGCCTTTACTCGATCGGCTGGCTAATCTGCATGAATTTCGCTGGAACAAAAAGTGCGAACCCCGCGATGAATTTGGCTCTGTGGTCATCATTCGGCTTAGTTCTCTGCGGTTTCTATCTCACTCGGCCTCCGCTTGGAGCCCAAGATCAGCGAGGCCCAGCCGTCGCAACCGTAGAGATCGATGTGGATCGGGTCGAGGGTCAAATAAGCCCGGTACTCTACGGCCAATTTGATGAATTTATGTTTGAAGGCGTGAAGCGCGGATTGACCGCTGAACTTATTCGTGATCGAAGTTTCGACGAAGCGCCAAATGCGATAGGGCTGCCTCGCTATTGGGAACGCGAACCAGATGACCGCAATGATGATCCAGGGCTGCATTTCCGCTGGGACGATGCGGTGTATTACTCTATGCGCCACGAATTCATGACTGAGCGAACCGAACATTCGCTGCGCGTGGATCTTGCCGAAGACGATGGCCAGCGCCGTGGAATCCGCCAAGGGGGCATCTCCATTCGGCAGGGACTCCCTTACCATGGTTATCTGTGGATCAGGACCGATGGATTCAAGGCTCGCATCCATGTTGCGTTGGAAGCGGACAGGACCGGCGGGGAAACCTACTCGTCTGCGGAGATCAATGATGTTTTCGGAGATTGGAAGAAATACGATTTCACTCTGACTCCTTCAAAGAGTGATGCGCTCGCAAAGATCGTCATCCTGTTCAGCGGAAAGGGCCGCCTCTGGCTCGACCAGGTTTCTATGTTACCGGGTGATGCCGTGGATGGCGTGCGCTCCGATGTCTTCCAGAAGATCAAAGCGTTGCGTCCTGCCTTCATTCGCTGGCCAGGCGGAAACGTTGCTCAGGATTATCACTGGATGTGGGGCATTGGTCCGCGCGATCAGCGGCTCACGTGGACGAACCTTTCCTGGGGCAACGAGCCGGAGCCCAGCGATTTTGGCACTGATGAATTCGTTCGTCTCTGCCGAAATGTCAGCGCTGAACCCTCGATTACCGTGAATGTCGAGGGCCGCGGCGCAACGCCTACTGAGGCGGCGGCGTGGGTTGAGTATGCGAACGGTCCGGCATCTTCCCGTCAAGGCGCCATGCGCGCGACGAACGGCAACTCCAATGCGTTCAAGGTGAAGTATTGGGAAGTTGGGAACGAAATCTGGGGAGACTGGGTTCGTGGGCATAGCGATGCCAATACCTATGCACAGAACTTCGAACGCTACGCCGCAGCCATGTCCGGCGTCGACCCATCCATCCAGCTAATCGCTGTTGGCGACAACAACATGGACTGGAACCGCACGGTCCTGCGGCTTGCGGGCCCTCATATCGACTATCTTGCGATCCATCATTATTACAGTGTTAGGCAGATGATGGGTGATCCGTTAAACCTCATGGCCCACCCATTGTTCTACGAACGTTTCTACAAGCAAGTTGGTGGTCTCATTCGTGATCTCGTTCCCGGACGCACAATCAAACTGGCCATCAACGAATGGAACACCTCGTCGCCCTTGCCAAGGCAACACTCGATGGAGTCTGCCTTATATGCCGCGCGGCTTATGAACGTATTCGAGCGCAGCGACATTGTGGCCATGAGCGCGGTGTCCGACATGGTGAACGGGTGGTCGGGAGGAATGGTCCAGGCCAGCCGCGACAACTTATTCGTCACCCCCACGTACCTCGTCAATGAACTTTACAATCGCCACCTTGGCGCACAGCGAATCACCGCGCGCGTGAGCAGCCCCACATTCGACACAACTAGGGAGGGCAAGGGCGTGCCTTATTTGGATGTAGTGGTAAGCCGTCAATACAGATCCGCAGAGAGCGCTGCGCACTTCCGTGCACATTGTTGGGGCGCAGCTGTCTTCCAGCGCCATCATGGAGACTATCAACGCGGATTCGATGACCTCGGCCAACAGCTTTGCGACCCCGAACGCGGTTTCACTACAGCAGAAAACGATCAAAATCGGACCGAATTTTCTGGTCGATTTCCCCCAACATTCGGTTTCCGTCATAACCCTGAACGTACTGAGTCAACTTCTTTTCGACGCAGTACCGCAGTCGTTAATTCCGATTGAGGGAAACGACACATTCACGGGAGTCGCAGCCCGCTAGCTACAAGTTAGGTACAACTAAGAGGGGGGACTCCTGTCCCTACCGAAAATGCTATCCGGCGCGAATACCTTTGAAATCAGTGATTTTCAAGAAGATGAAATTGAAGCAGGCTAACCAGGAGATCGGAATGTTACATTGGGCTGAAAACGGCTGGATGGAGTTTTCGGTAAGCACAGGGATCATTGCAGTGCAGGCAGAGCCGACCTTGGTCGCGAATTCTGGCTTGCTAGAGCGATGGGATGGAAACAGCGGGCCTGGAAATCTGAACGCCTAGCATTGCATAGACAGAGCGATCGCGATCGCGCGGGAAAAGGGAATTGGCTGGGTAGCTCTCGCAAATACCAACCATTGGATGCGCGGCAGCAGCTAGGTCTGGCAAGCAGCCGAAGCCGGGGTCATCGGAATTTGCTGGACCAACACCCTGCCAAATCTACCGCTGTGGGGAGCAAGCAGTCCTGGCGTCGGCAACAATCCGCTGATCATAGCCGTGCCGAGAGCGAAAGGCCACGTAGTTCTTGACATGGCGATGTCGCAGTTTTCTTACGCCGCTGTCGCTTCCTATCGAATGCGCGGTGAACAATTGCCTGTCGCTGGAGGCTTCGATGCGGCTGGACACCTCACACAAGATCCCGCTGCCATTGAGGCATCCAAACGTCCACTACCTATCGGCTACTGGAAGGGTTCGGGTTTGGCGCTGATGTTGGATATGGTTGCAACGATGCTATCGGGCGGTTGCGCCACGTTTGAGATACCGACGGATAGTGAACGCGAGACAAAGCTCTCACAGATATTCATCGCCATTAACGCGCAATCTTCGGAGCAGTCGGATACATCGACGAGTGTCGCCGATCAGATCATCGACCACTTGCAATCACAAGCAGCCCTGTCCGGTGAACAAGTGCGATATCCCGGTGAGCACACGTTGCAAACGCGAAAAGAAGATCTTGAGAAAGGCATTCCAGTAGAACCAACAATCTGGCGCGAAGTCCATGCGCTGACTTAGAACCGCAGATTGCCGAAAAATAAGCCGATTTTTGCGAGTATGCTTAGTACCCCAGGCGCTTATCCACGATATTGTGTAACGGCTCACCCTTCCGGAATCGTTCGTATTGCTCGATGAAAAACTGCATAGCATTGTCCAGCCAATCTGGCGTATGGTCCGCGCAATGCGGCGAAAGCAAAACGTTTTCCAGCTTGTAGAACGGATGACCCGTCGGCAACGGCTCGTGATCGAACACGTCCAGGGCAGCGCCTCTAATCCGGCCGTTGGAGAGGGCGCCGATCATCGCTACCTCGTTGATGACCGGCCCGCGCCCGACATTGATCACCACCGCGGTGGGCTTCATCACGGCAAACTCTGCCTCGCCAATCATCCCACGAGTCTCCGAAGTCAAGGGTGCGGCTACAACGACATAGTCGCAGCGCGAAATCATTTCAACCCGCCGCTCTGGCGCGTAAGTCTCGGTAACCAACGGATCCACATTCTGGGAACATGAAGCATGCCGCTTCACGGCGAGCACATTCATTCCAAGCGCGCGCACTCTCTCCGCGATCGCCCGCCCGATGTCCCCATAACCAATGATTCCAACGGTCTTACCGGACGCCCACGAAACTTCAAAGACCTCCCACACGCCAGCCATCTGATTCCGAGCCATGCGCCGGAAATCTTTCGCGAAATACAAGATCGCGCCGAGCGTAAACTCGCCCAGAGATGCGCTAAACACGCCCGCCCCATTGGTCAGTGGCACGGCACTCTCGATCAACTCCGGAAACAGCGTTCTCTCCAAGCCCACGGAACGGGAATGCACCCAAAGCAAATTCGGACAAATTGCAAACACCTTCTTAAACAGTGCGAGGGAGCCCGACCAGTTGAAGAGCACGTTCGCGTGGGTGGCCTCTTGGCCAAATGATTCGGCAGCGTCTCCGACGATCGTTTTTACCTCCGCTGGCAACTGGCTCAGCATCGCAAGCTGAGGTTCGCCTGGTCTCGCTAGCACTAGAATCGTGTCGTTTCTCATGGTCGTCGTCCGAACAGCGCAAAAGAATACACCACAATCAAGCGGACCTTCTCCAGAATCGCTGTCGCAAGAAGCAAACCCCTTGTTTAGTGCTTGGAATTTGACACCGCAAATTTCGGCCTCCTACAATACACCGGTTCAGCAAGAACGATTCGGAGTTGACCGCCCGGTTTCAAAGTTCTACGGTTGTGTGAATCAAGCCTTACGTTTTCGGAAAGGACTCTGTGTCGGAAAAAGATCCCAAGTCGCTGAGAAGCTATCGCTGGTACGGGCCCGACGACCTCCGTTCGTTCGGACACCGCTCACGCGCTGCCTCCATGGGCTGCACCCAAGCGGATTATGCCGGAAAACCCGTAATCGCGATCATTAACACCTGGGGCGATATCAACCCCTGCCATAGCCATCTTCGCGAGCGCGCCGAAGACGTGAAGCGCGGCGTCTGGCAAGCCGGCGGTTTCCCTGTGGAAATGCCCGCGTTTACCCTCGGCGAAACTTTTCAAAAGCCCACCACGATGATGTATCGCAACCTGCTGGCGATGGAGACCGAGGAACTCCTGCGCTCCTACCCCGCCGATGGCTGCGTCCTAATGGGCGGCTGCGACAAAACCACGCCTGCACTCATGATGGGCGCCATCAGTATGAATCTCCCCGCAATCTACGTTCCCGCCGGACCGATGCTTCGCGGCAACTGGCACGGTCAGATTCTCGGCAGCGGTTCTGACGTCTCCAAGTACTGGGCAGAACGACGCGCAGGCAACATCGATCTGCGAGCATGGACCGAGATCGAAGACGGCATCGCGCGCTCTGCTGGAACTTGTATGACCATGGGCACCGCGTCGACCATGACGAGTTTGACCGAGGTGTTGGGCTTCACTCTTCCCGGCGCGACCTCGATCCCGGCAGTCGATGCCAATCACCCCAAAATGGCAAACCGTTCGGGCCGTCGCGTAGTGGAAATGGTCTGGGAAGATTTGAAGCCACGCGACATTTTGCGCGAAGCTTCCTTCAACAATGCGATCGCCGCAGTGTTTGGGCTCGGCGGCTCGACGAACGCTGTGATTCACCTGCTTGCCGTGGCAGGGCGAGCGGGAATAAAAATCACGCTCGAGCACTTCGACCAATTTTCAAAAAAGACGCCCATGCTCGCGAATATTCGTCCGAGCGGCAAATACCTCATGGAAGATTTCTATTACGCCGGTGGTCTACCAGCTCTGCTTAAAGCGATGTCACCCCACTTGGATTTAACTTGCCTGACCATCACCGGAAAAACTCTTCGTGAAAATATCGCCAGTGCCGAAATCTATAACTCGGATGTAATCCGCAGTCTTGACAGTCCGGTGCTCACCTCTGGTGGCTTGGCCATTCTCTATGGAAATCTCGCCCCCAACGGCGCAGTCATCAAAGCTTCCGCCGCTGAGCCGCGGCTCCTCAAGCACACCGGCCGAGCCATTGTTTTTGACAGCTTCGACGAACTAAATGCCCGCCTCGATGATCCCGCCCTCGATGTCGACGCGAATAGCGTGCTGGTTCTGCGCAATGCTGGCCCGAAAGGCGCCCCGGGAATGCCCGAGTGGGGAAATCTCCAGCTTCCGCAAAAGATACTAAAGACTGGCGTCCGCGACATGGTCCGTATTTCCGACGCGCGCATGAGCGGCACGAGTTACGGTGCCTGTGTCCTCCACGTCTCTCCTGAATCCTTCGTTGGCGGGCCACTCGCGTTGTTGAAGGAAGGCGATATCATCGAACTCGACGTCCCTGCCCGCCAACTCAACATGCGTGTGAACGAAGATGAGCTTGCACGCCGTCGCGCGGCTTGGCGCCCCAGCGAGGGCATATATCCACGTGGCTACGGGAAGCTTTTTATGGAACACATCAAACAAGCTCACGAAGGATGCGATTTCGATTTTCTGGAAGGCACCGAGCCTATCCCTGAACCCGAAATTCATTGAGCCTCCGATCTGCATCTGCCATAAGAATCTTGGCGGTTGTCCGACGCGGCCAGGCTGGCCTTCTGACGGCAGGTCGCTCCTTCCTTTAGATTGCTGGAACTCCACTCTGCTGCCACGATGAGCCCCCTCCCGCACCGACCAGAAGCATCAAAATGCCGGAGAGGCAAAGGTTGCCAACCAAGTACAGGAGTCCAGCAGTGAAACTATGGGTGCGGTTCACCAAGTAACCCATTATCAGCGGACCGGCAAACCCGCCGAGATTTCCCAGCGAATTAATCAAACCGATCGAAGCCGCCGCCGCCGACTCACTGAGAAAAGCCGTTGGGACGGCCCAAAAACACGGGTGGAATGCAAAATAGCTTGCTCCCACCAAGGTGAACAAAACGACCGCGAGCATGATGTTCGAACCAAAAGTAACTGCCAGCAACAAAATCAAGCCGCAAAGAAAAATCGGAACAGCGGCATGCCAGCGGCGCTCATGGCTCTTGTCGGAGTGCCAACTGTTCCACTGTTGCGTCACGAAACCGGCAAGATAGGGCAACGCGGCCAACAGACTCACGCGAAGATCGCTCTGCCCGGAAAGCCGCTTCAAAATCGTCGGGAGCCAAAACGAGATTCCGTAGCCTCCTGTCGTCGCGCAGAAATAACTCAATGTAAGCAGAATCACGTCGCGCTGCGAAAATGCCTGCCAAATCGTATAGGAACGAACCTTTTTCTTCGCCTGCTTTTCCCTCTCCAATTCATCGTTGATCCAATCGCGTTCACCCGGGCGGAGCCAGCTTGCCGTTCGCGGCCAATCCGTCAGATAAAAAAGCGTAATCACGCCGAACACTACCGCCGGAATTCCTTCCAGAATGAACAACCATCGCCAACCCCTTAAACCAAGCCAGGTAATTCCCAGCAACAATCCCGCGAGCGGCGAGCCGATCAGGAATGAAAGTGGATTAGCGGCATAAAAAACAGCGATCGCTTTCGCGCGATCCTGATACCGAAACCAGTGAGACACATACACAATGACGGCAGGGAAGAATCCCGCCTCCGCCGCACCCACAAGAAAACGCACCAAATAAAACTCCCGCGCGGTGTGGATAAACGCCAGCAGCGCGGTTATCATTCCCCAGGAAATCATAATGCGGGCGATCCAACGGCGTGCGCTCCAGCGTTCGGCAATCAACGCGCCGGGGATTTCGAGCACCACGTATCCGATGAAAAACATCCCGGCTCCGAGGCCAACCACACTGTCGTTGAAGCCCAAGTCGCCGGGCATCTGCAGAGCCGCCGCGCCCACATTCATCCGGTCCAGGAAGGCGATGATATAGAGTAGGAAGAGAAAGGGAAGGAGCCGCCACGCGATTCGTCTTCGCGCGCGCAGGGCGACTGCTGGGTCCGTCGGTATGACGTCCATCTTCCCTCGATTTGCAAGCTCTTAACAGTGCGGCGAAGCCATCCTGCACTATTTTTTGATTTTTCGTGGCGCAGATTTTGCGCCGCATAGTATACACAAAAAAAGCGTGAGCCTTCTTTAACAGGCGGCAGGTTCAGGGGCGGAAATGCGCGAGTATTCAATTGCAGCTATCCCTGCGGATGGCATCGGCCCCGAAGTGATCGCTGCCGGCCTTGAAGTCTTGCAAACGCTTACACAAAAGGCTGGCGGATTTCGGCTAAAGGTAGGCCTTTCCGTGGGGCTCGGACTACTACAAAAAGCACGGTGTGATGATGCCGCAAAACGGCCTCAAACTCCTTGGACCGTTCGACGCAGTTTATTTTGGTGCCGTCGGCGCTCGCGCCGTGCCGGACCACATCACGCTTTGGGGCCTGCGCCTGGCGATATGCCAGGGCTTCGACCAGTATGTCAATCTTCGGCCCACGCGTATCCTGCAAGGACTGTCATCGCCGCTGCGCGACTGTAAGCCTGGCGATCTCGATTGGGCCATCGTCGGCGAAAACACCGAAGCCGAATACGCTGGCCATGGTGGCCGCGCCCATCGCGGTTTCCCAGAAGAGGTCGCCACGGAAACTTCGACCTTCACCCGCAGCGGCGCAACGCGCATCATGCGCTTGGCTTTCAAGCTCGCACAAGACCGGCCACGAAAGTTGCTGACGGTCGTCACGAAATCCAACGCGCAGCGCCAGGGCATAGTTCTCTGGGACGAGATCGCGGCCGAGGTGGCAACTGAGTTCCCGGGTGTCACATGCGACAAGATGCTGGTCGACGCCATGACCACTCCCATGGTCGGCAAGCCCGCGAGCCTGGACACCATTGTGGCTACAAATCTGCACGCCGACATTCTCTCCGACCTCGCAGCGTCCCTCGCCGGCAGCCTGGGAATCGCCCCGACGGGCAACATTGACCCGGAGCGCCGCTTTCCTTCCATGTTCAAGCCAATTCATGAAGCTGCCTTTGATATCACGGGCAAAGGCATCGCCAATCCGATTGGCGCGATATGGACCGCCGTAATGATGTTGGAACATTTGGGCGAAAAGGAGGCGGCCCTGCTATTGATGCAAGCCTTGGAACGTGAGACAGCTTCCGGCCTTCGTACTCCCGATCTCGGCGGCAGCCACGACTTGAAGCGACTACTGCCGTCTGCGACGCAATTCACAGTTCAAACGCGGAGGCCGCGAACGTCGCGGACGCTGCGACTTGATACCCGGTGTAACCTATCCCCGCGTCTCGGGGCCAGAAAGGAATTCCCACGCGTTGATTCTGGCCGGACCCAGGAACACGCGTATGTTCATCCGACTGCTACTCCTGGCCATATCACTTTCTAAGCCGCAACCACCTCCATCTCCAGAATTGGCGCGCACAGCCCATAGCGGCTTTCGCGCCGCAATTTAGTCTGGCTAAACCACTCCTTTAAAATTTCCGGATTGACATTACTACCACTACGCTCCTAATGTCCGCTCATTGGCTCCATTCAAGTTGTTGATAACGATTATTCAGAAGACTGATGGTCAGAAGCGAGTGCTGCGTCGCCTTCGAGTTTCTCCACGGGCAATCGGTCTGACAAGAGCGACCGGGATGTTCTAGAAGCTGTGATCGATCTAAGGGACAGCACGCAACAATTGCCGAACGGACTCACGGTCACAATAGAATTCCTGTCCAACGGTCCGCTGAAAAAATGACGAAAGACAGTGACGAGTGTGCCTGCTAATGTTTTGTGCAAAACCGAGGCAGAGGGCTACGATCAAATCTGATCATGTTTCGTTTACTGGCGCGAGCCTTTCCCGTTTGGGTGGCATGAACATACTGAGCGTTGCCGTCCTACATTCTATGTTGCTCTTCGCTGGCGCCTTCGGCACGTGCGCGGCGCAGGAGCGCAAGTCCCCGCCTGATGTGAATGGACCTCGAGTTTTTTCCTGGCCGCGAGCGGCCCTGCAGCAAATCAGAAGTGGAATTGCCCTTGGAGAGGTCAGCGATCCAGCTCTCGGTCAATTGCGAAGCGATGCAGACATCGCGCTCAGACAAACGCCATTGTCGGTAGCCTCGAAATCCATTAAACCTCCGAGCGACGACAAGCACGATTATTTGAGCTTGGCGCCGTATTGGTGGCCCGACCCCGCGAAGCCGAACGGATTGCCGTATATCCGCCGCGATGGCCAAGTAAATCCTGAGATCGAGCAGGTTCAGGATCACAAGTACATGGACCGCGTGATCTCGGCAACTCACACTCTTGCATTGGCCTATTACTTTTTCGGTGAAGAGTCGTATGCCACCCATGCGACCGAACTACTGCGCACATGGTTTCTGAACCCCGAAACGCGAATGAATGCGAACCTGGAATTCGGACAAGGAGTTCCCGGACACAACACCGGACGGGGCACTGGGTTGATTGAGACTCGCGATGTTTACCGTCTCGTAGATGCAATTGGATTCCTCGCCGGCTCCAAGTCTTGGACCCCCGCCGACCAGAAAGGAATGGAAGGCTGGTGTGCGCGGTTCCTGGATTGGATGCTGCACTCTGACAAAGGCAAAGAGGAAGCCGTCGCGAAAAACAATCATGGCAGTTATTACGACGTGCAGATTGTGTCCCTGGCGCTTTTCACGGGCGATACGAATATCGCGAGCCGCGTTCTTCAATCGGTCCCAGAGCGGCGCATTGAAATCCAGATTGAGCCGGATGGACGACAACCACTGGAGCTTGAAAGGACGAAAGCCCTGGGCTACAGCACAATGAATCTCGCAGGGCTCTTTGAACTGGGACTGCTGGGAGAAAACGTGGGCGTTGACCTTTGGAGTTTTCGATCCTCGGATGGCCGCAGCATCCGCAAGGCGCTCGACTATCTGCTTCCCTTCGTGAGCGGTCAGGAGAAATGGCCTTACCAGCAAATCATCGAATTCAAGGCCGCTGAAATCTCTCCGCTGCTGGCAGTCGCCGCTGTGAAATTCAAGGATCGCCGCTACGAGGAACTCGCCATCAAGATTGATCCTGCGTTGCTCAAGAAGATCGAGGTGTTTCCCTTCCGCTGGTAGTCCACGGCTAGAGTCATTTTGTTGAAGGGTTTTGCCGCACTCGTAGGAATTTTCTTAGGTTAATCCGCGCTGCCCTTGGCTTGGCTCTGGACCGTGTGAATAATGAGACCACTGCCAAGTCTCAATTCGAATGGCCGAGACGCGCCGAAATAGCTCGAGCGGCTTTCTTTGTGGCAAGTGCAAACTCTTGAATTCGGTCGCGGCTCATGCGCGTAGTTGGACCGGAAACACTGATGGCGGCCGCAACTTTGCCGCTCTCGTCGAACACTGGAGCGGCGACACATCGTGCCCCGAGATCCGTCTCCTGGTCATCCATCGCGTAGCCTTGCTGCACGACGCGCACAAGCTCTTTTCGGAAGCGTGCAAGATTTGGAATAGTGCGCGGAGTGGCCCGCTCAAAGGTCAGCATAGGCAGGATCTCTTCGCGTTGCTCACTGGGGAGAAACGCCAGCAAAACCTTGCCTAAAGCGGTGCAGTTCGGCGGACGGTGCATTCCCGGCTGAGAGGCCATGCGGAAGGAGTGGGCGCTCTCCAGCACTTCGAGGTAAAGCACATCGTGTCCGTCCAGGACGGCGAGGTTTACCGTCTCCGTGGTTTCTTTCGACAGCAGCATAAGCACTGGACGGCTGATCTTGCGAAGGGTGGCATGGTAGGTGATTCCGGCGCCCAGCCTGGCCAGTTTGGGTCCCGCGATGTAGGCTCCAGCATCATCGCGGAACAGATAGCCTTCGCTTTCCAAGTGAGCGACGAATCGATAAGCCGTGCTCTTGTTGAGGCTCGTCTGCTGAGAAATCTCGCGTAGCTGCAGCCCGGTGGGAGCGGCGTCCAGCGCTTCCAAAATTCGTAAGACTTTTCCAACCACCCCTACTGGTGCGGACTTAGATTCTCGTGCCCGGATCATGGAAGGCTGCTCCTTCTCTTCAGTCCTCACCGCCGCGTTTGAGGAATTCGCCCGTACCCGCTCGGCGGCTGCGGCTATAGTGCTTTGCGGCATCTTAGCTCAAAAGATCGTTTAGTTTTTCAGTATTTGAAATATAGATTTTTAATATTGAACTTCCCGATGCGGCTTGATACAAGCCTCTCAGTCTCGGGCTGGAAGCGGCGCGGGCGGACTCTTCGGTTTTACGCCCCATGGCCTGCGCGCCTCTCGTCTTCGGTTTGGATTCGGAATGCCGGAATTCATGCCAAGGAGGTGTGTATGCGACCGGCGAAGATGGCAACCATTCTTCTTGTTGTGCTGTTCGTAAGCGCTAGGGTAACGCACGCGCAAACGGCTACAGGCGAAGTGAATGGCACGGTCACCGACACGTCAGGTGGATTTGTGGCTGGCGCCGCGGTCAAACTCACCAACCAGGCCACCAAGATTGAGGATCGAGTCGCGACAAATGTCGACGGCTACTTCGTTTTCATCAACGTCAAGCCAGGAAGTTATGTTCTGGGCGTGGAGGCAAAAGGTTTCAAGATCACGCAAATTTCCGCATTCGACGTGGGCGTGAATCAAACGGTCATGCAAACCGTAAGATTGGAGGTCGGCGCCATTACCGAACGAGTGGTGGTGAACGCGGAAGCCGCGATGCTCGAGGGATCGACGAGCGATCTGGGCACGGTGATCGAAGAAAAGGCCGTCAACGATTTGCCACTGAATGGACGGAATTTTACGCAGCTCCTGACCCTCACGCCAGGTGTCACCCCAGTTTCTACCGCGCAAAACAAAAGCATTGGCTGTTGCGAAGGGAATGTTGGAATCCCCGGTTCGGGATTCTCCGACGCTTCATTCCATGGGCAGGAGAATCGTTCGAAGCTCTACTTTTTTGACGGAATCATCAACACAAATATACGCGGCCCAACATACATTGTGATTCCCAACATCGATCTGGTTCAGGAATTCAAAGTCGTCGGACACGACGCCAAGGCTGAGTATGGCGGCGCAACTGGCGGCGTAGTGGACATGGTGTCCAAGTCAGGGACCAACAGCTTTCATGGCTCGGTCTTCGAGTATGTCCGCAATAACGCTTTTGATGCCCGCAATACATTCACAGATTTCAACCCCCTCACGAAAGCTCCGTCCATTGCCGGGTTTCGACAGAACCAATTTGGAGCGGAGGGTGGTGGCCCGATCATCAAAAACAAAACGTTTATCTCTGGGGGATATGATGGCTGGAGATATAGCAAGCCACCTCAGTCATTGACCTATGTGCCGACCGCCGCGGAGTTGGCGGGTGACTTCTCCCAGACGCTCGTCAGCAATCCTAATCTCTACAACCCCTACAGCACGGTGGGAAATAATCGGTCGCGTTTCCTGTGCGACGCCCAGGGCAATCCCTTGCCCGCTGATCCCACTACCCACGTGCAGCCAAATTTGGCGGGCTCCGTCCCATGCAATAAGATTCCGAACTTCACAGACGGTACAGGCCTGATTAACTCGGCAATGCAATCGTTCCTCCAAAAATATTCTCCTGTCCCCAATCTGACCGGGACCCCCGGGTTCAATTATCAGCAAAACCGGGCCGAGACAAATAATTCCAACAGTTTTCAAGTGCGCATCGATCACCGTTTCCGCGACAGCGACAACGTTTTCTTCCGCTATACCGAGCAGCGTGTGTCAGCCTTCACGCCGATAGGCGACACAGGATCGACCTCGGGAGGTTCACAAGGCAGGAACTACGGCGGAGCATGGGTACATACCTTCAGGCCGAATCTCATTCTCGATGTGCGCGCCGGCTACGCGGGCCGGCCAGCCGTTGACGCCAGCCAGCAAAACCAAAGTTCGTTTGAGACGGACCCGATGAAGCAGCTTGGTTTCAAGGACATCGACAAATACGGCGGGATGCTCGTCAACCTCGGCAATGACTGGACGGCCGGGACCAACGCTAACTTCGGTACTCGTGGCGCAGCGCCCCGGGAAAATCCGAACTGGAGTGTTACGCCCAATGTCAGTTGGATCAAGGGCAATCACAATTTCAAGACTGGATTCTGGTTCATCGGTTCAAAGCGGGTCCAGGAGAATACCTTCCAAACTTTCAACTTTAGCCGACAACAGACCGGCCTTCCTAGCAACGCATCAACTGGATTGACATTGGCGTCGGCGCTTATGGCTTTCCCAAGCAGTTTCAGCGCTCAGTTGCCTGTCCTGCATGGTGGACCGGTCAGGTACAAGTATGCCTCGTGGGCGGCGTACATTCAGGACGAATGGAAGGTAAAGCCTAGATTCACGGTGAGCGTGGGCCTGCGCTACGACTATCTCACACAGCCGCAAACGACGGACGGGCGTCTTTGGAGCACCATGGATTTGACAACCAAGCAATATGTCATCGGGGCCTCCGCGATGCCTCCGCTCTGCAGCCAAGCCAATCAGGCGCCCTGCATTCCGGACGGAGGACCCCTCTACACCCCTACAAACTCAACATGCAACAACAAACCAAATGGAATCCCTTGTGATTTTCGTCTGGACCCGCATTTCAGCAGCGCGGTGCTGGCAGGAAAGTCGTTCTTTGATCCTCCACCAATCCGCGACAACTGGGGCCCGCGTGTAGGCGTAGCTTGGCAGGTCAGTTCCAACATGGCGCTCCGCGCAGGCTACGGACTCTACTGGGACACGCTGGCGGGAAGAGGCCAAGCTGCACAAAATGACCTCGAACACGGGATCTGGCCTGATGCCACAGCTTTTAGCGGCAATGTGAACGCCCCCGCGGATTTCTCGGGAGGAACGAGCAAATTGATCTCAGACATTCAGGGTAGCTTTCCGAATCCCCTGCCTGGACCAACTCCTTGGACCGCCGGGGGATTCGCCCTCGATCCCCACTCCTACAAGGACGGTTATTCGCAGCAGTGGCATGTGGAAATTCAGCGGCAGCTCACTCCCCATCTGCTGCTTTCGGCCGCCTACGTGGGCAGCAAGAATGGACGCCTTGATTACGAAGGAAAAGCTAACTCTGCCCAATTTAGTTCTGGCAACGTGACCGATCCCGTCACCACGAGTGCGCACGGAGTCACTACATGCGGTCCTAAGCCGACTCCCCCAACCGCCGCTTGGACGAGCTGTCAAACCGCTTATTTTGCGTCCGTTGACACGCTGCGAACCATGCCTTGGGCAAATCCTGGGTTTACGTACGCGCAGAGCATCGGCTATTCCAACTACAACGCATTGGAAGCCCGAGTGCAGCGCAGGTTTTCCAATGGACTGCAGTCGCTGGTTTCGTACACGTACGGAAAGTCCATCGATGTAAGCAGCGGCTATTTCGGTGTCGAGAACGGCAATGGAGGAGGTTCGACCGTTCAAAACTATTATGACCAGAGCACCGCCCGCGGCGTCTCTGGATTCGACATCACACATTTTCTGTCTTGGTTCACCGTCTATGAGCTCCCGTTCGGGAAAGGGAAATCATGGCTTCACGGCGGCCCATTGTCCTGGATTGTAGGCAACTGGCAGGCCAACTATATCTTCCAGGCAAGGTCAGGCCAGCCGTACACCCTCCGAGTGACTGGTGATCCCGCCAATCTCACGGGATCAGGAGGAGTCGGCGCCCAGAACTTTACCAGTTACGGGCGGCCCAACGTAGTTGCTGCCCCCTTCAAGGCGGGGCCGGTAGCTGCGAATCCTGATCCCTTGTGTCAGCTGACTATTTCGCAAGGCGGGAAGGCCGCTGATCAGATTCATACTTCTCAATCTTGGTTCAATCCTTGCGCGTTTACGCTGCCTTCAGGTGCATTTGGGAATCTTGGGCGCGATGCATTCCGGGGGCGTCCCGTGTACAACATGGATGTCTCTTTGTTCAAGAGCGTCCCATCGCCCAGGGAAGGCATGTCTCTCCAGCTCCGCTTCGAGTCGTTCAATGTGCTCAATATTCAGAACTGGGACACGCCAACCACGCAGAGCAGTGATTCCGGATTGACAGTCGCCAACAAGGCTTTTGGACGAATCACCACCCTCGCCCATGATCCCAGGCAGATGCAGTTTGGGCTGAGATTCACGTTCTGACGCCGGCTGGGCTTGGCTTTCCTTAGAGCGCGCGACGGTGTTCACGCCCACCGCCGCGCCGGGCCACCGGATAGACTAAAGTTCTTGTGAGAGGGCTCAACCGATGTCAAAAAGCAAAGCGTCGCGTCGCGATTGGATGATTGGAACAGGAACAGTCTTGGCAGCGGCGACCCTTCCTATAAGTCCCGCGCTCGGTTTCGCACAATCATCTACTCCAGAGCAGGCTGCGACGGCCCCGGCCACCGGTGACGCCGACCGTCAGCGCCGTATGAAGTGGTGGCACGAGGCTCGCTTTGGAATGTTCATCCACTGGGGGCTCTATAGTGTCATCGGCCGCCATGAATGGGTCATGGAAAACGAGGGCATTCCGGTTTCGGAATATGCTCCGCTCGCTAGGCAATTCAAACCGAAACCATTCCCAGCCCGCGAATGGGCCAAGATCGCCCGTGAAACCGGCATGCGCTACATGGTGATGACGACCAAGCATCACGAGGGGTTTTGCCACTTCGACACGAAGACCACGAATTACTGCTCCCCCAAGCAGGGGCCAGGCCGCGATCTGGTCCGCGAATATGTCGAAGCCGCTCGCGCCGAGAGCATGCGTGTGGGCTTTTATTACTCGTTGATGGACTGGCACCATCCCGACGGCGCTCGCTGCGCCACGGACGACGCTGCACGCAAGCGCTTCGTCGAATACATTCACACGCACATCCGCGAGCTTCTCACCAACTACGGAAAGATTGACGTCCTCTGGTACGACGTCTCCTGGCCTCTCGACGCCGCTGGATGGGAGTCCGAGCGCATGAATAAGATGGTCTTTGAGCTTCAACCGGACATCATCGTGAACAATCGCAACAAGCTTCCAGGCGATTTTTCCACTCCCGAGCAGCAGATCACCGCGGACAAGGAAGGCCGCGCATGGGAGTCCTGCATGACTCTGAATGACAGTTGGGGATACCAGCGGGCCGATGACGATTGGAAGAGCTCGCGCCGCGTCATTCAGAATGTCATTTCCTGTTCCCGCGACACGGGCAACTACCTGCTGAATATCGGGCCGCGCGCTGATGGCAGCGTGCCCGAGGAATCCGTCCGCGCGTTGAAGGAAGTCGGCCAATGGATGCGCCGCAACGGTGAGTCCATCTATGGTTCAGATCCGTGTCAGCCCCGCCGTTCCAATTACGCGAGCTTCACGCGCAAAGGCAACACGCTCTACATGCACGTGCACTTTTGGCCCGGCGACTATGTGGTGATGGCTGGTTTGCAAGCACAGGTGAAGTCCGCTCACTTCCTCGCCTCTGGCGAAAAAATAAACTTCCAACAGGACAAGTACCGCGTGCGCCTCACTGGCCTGCCGACAGAAGCGCCGGACCATGCGGTTACGACCATCGTCCTCGAATGCGATGCGGAACCCACCCAGGACAACATTTTTGTCCGCAAGGAAAAGCCGCGCGAAGGAGTCTGAAGCGGCGCCGGCGACGGGAACCACTATCCAGGAATTCAATGGAGAGGTGAAAACATGCGGAAAAGAGTGGTTCTTGTTCCCTTGTTTCTTGGAGCCGCGGGGGCATTCTGCCTTTCGCAAGCAAGCTTCGCCCAAGCACAGCCACAAGCGCAGCCGCCCAGGTCTCGACGATCGCAGCGCGTTCACATGCAAGAAGTCCAGGTCGCAAGCCCCGACGGCAAAATCAAATTCACGATCCTGCCCAACGCGGAGCGCCTGACCTTCACCGTGACAATGGGGAATACAGTCGTGATCGAGCCGTCTCCGATCGCTATGAAGCTTGATGGCTATGACCTTTCATCGGGAGTTGTGTTCGACAACCTCGAACACTATTCTATCGACGAGTCCTATCCGTGGTATGGCGCTAGCAGCTTGGCTGTCAATCGAAGCAACGGCGTCAAACTTTCTCTCACGCATGACCTGAGCTTCACTTCGTACACTCTTGAGATCCGCGTATTCAATGATGGCGTTGCCTATCGCCACGTCATTCCCGGCGAAGAAAACGCTTCGCGAGCCCTGGACGAGTATTCCACCTTCGTTATTCCCGATGGCTCGATGCTTTGGTATGGCGGACTGGCCGACGGCCACTATGAAACTGAGTTCGTGAAGAGGAATATTTCCGAAGTTCACGCCGGAGAATGGGCCGGACCTCCGCTGACGTTCAAACTGCCGCTCGATGCCGGCTACGCTTCCATCACCGAGGCCAATCTGGTGAATTACAGCGGAATGGGTCTGGAGGCGGATGGTCGACGAGGGTGGATTACCGGTCTGGGACACCGGCAGCCGCTGAACTGGCCATTCGAATTGCGATACGGAAGGGATGAAGCCAAGCGCCTCGGCACACCGGCATCTATCGCGGGAACAGTCACGACTCCGTGGCGTGTCGTAATGGTGGGGCCAGACTTAAACACGCTGGCCAATAGCACGATCTTGCCCAATCTCTGCCCGCCCCCTGATGCAAAATTTTTCGCTGGAGGAATCCACACCTCATGGATCAAACCCGGCCGTGCCGTTTGGCGCTATCTTGACGGTGGTCCCGAAGGCGTAGATGGCATGAAGGAATTCTCCCGCATGGCTGGACAGCTCGGGTTCGAATACAACGTCATCGAGGGCTTCTGGAGTAAATGGACGCCAGCGCAGAGGAAAGAAGTGGTCGATTATTCCAGGCAGCAGGGAGTTGGCGTGTGGTTCTGGAAGCACAGCAAGGATCTCCGCACTCCGGAAGCGTGCGAGGAATTCTTCAAGATGTTGCACGACCTCGGTGTAACCGGCGCCAAAATCGACTTCTTCGATCACGAAGCCAAAGAAGTGATCGATCTATACGAGGCGCTTTTAGAAAAGGCAGCCAAATACGAAATCCTCGTGGTGTTACACGGTGCAAATAAGCCCACCGGTCGCCAGCGCACTTGGCCCAACGAGTTGGTTCGCGAAGCCATCCGAGGGATGGAGTCCAGCGCCCTGAAGGAACGCGCCCGGCACGAAACCATCTTGCCCTTCACGCGCCTTTTGGCGGGGCCGGCTGACTACACCGCTATGTTATTCAACGACCGCCGCCGCGATACGACCGTGGCGCACCAGATTGCCAGCATCGCTGTGTTTGCCGCTCCTTTACTTACGATTGCCGCCAATCCGCAGACCATTCTGAGCAACCCTGCCGTCGACGTGATCAAGAGCGTTCCTCCCGTCTGGGACGAAACCATCGTCTTGCCGGATTCCGCGATCGGCGAACTCGCAGCCTACGCCCGGCGCAAAGGTAACACGTGGTTCTTGGCGATTATGTGTGGTCCTCAAGCCAAGACGATACGCGTACCTCTCTCGTTCTTGGGCGAGGCCCAATACAATGGTGTACTCGTTCATGACAGCCCCACGGACGACGTCAAGGTGGAAATCGAAAAGTCAACTCATAAGCGCAGCAATTCCCTCACCATCGAATTGCGGGCAGGGGGTGGTTTCTTGGCGCGTTTCTCGGAGTCACAATAGTTTTTGATCTGCCTTTATGGACTGATGAACGGCATCGATGACCCAGTTCACGCGGCGAACTCTGAGAGTGCTTTCGCTGAAGCCCTTCACAGCAAGATGTTGTAGATAGCCATCCCGAAGTAGGGCAAGAGACCTTCCCGGGAACTGCTTAGTTTCAGTTGTGTCCGACGGGCTGACGGGTTTGCCTAACATTTCTCTGAAATGTTTTTTTCATGCAGCCTCCTGAGTTTGTCATCTTGCCGCGTTAGGTGATCGAGTTTCGGTGGAACCCCAAAAAGTTGGGTCCAAAATGGGTCCAATAGCCCGGAAAACCACTGAAAACCAGGATACATCAGGTATCGAGAGCCAAGACGAATCAACGAGATAGCAAATCAGAATCTAGCTACGAACCAGAAGGTCGGGAGTTCGAGTCTCCCCGGGCGCACCACTTCTTTGTCTACATGACTTCATCAAAGTGAACTTCACCTAATGTCCTTCACTCCTGCTCAGAGCTGAGCGCACGCGATGTTGAGGCTGACTCCCTCTAGTCTTCAAGGGTCGGCAGCGTCTTCAGGACTTCCGTGGCCTTGGGCCGATGGACTACCGGATCGTCCCTGCGGATTTTTCCGTCGCGGAAGACGAGCACACGCTTAGCAAACTGAGAGATATCATGCTCGTGCGTAACCAGCACGATGGTTAATCCCTTGTCGTTCAGGCTCTGAAAGATTTCCATAATCTCAACAGAAGTGCGGCTGTCGAGATTGCCCGTGGGCTCGTCGGCCAGCAGGATGGAGGGGCGGTTTACCAGTGCGCGCGCGACGGCAACCCGCTGTTGCTGTCCCCCGGACATCTGCGAAGGGAAGTGCTGTGCGCGGTCGGCGAGGCCGACCATCGCCAGCGCCTCCGCGGCACGCTTTCCTCGCTCGGCTTTATCGATCTTTGTGTACAGCGTAGGCAATGCAGTATTTTCAAGGGCCGTCGTGCGCGCCAGTAAATTAAAGCCTTGGAATACAAACCCGATTTTCTGGTTACGGATCAAGGCCAGCGCCCTCTTGTCGTGCCGCGAAACGTCGATACCCTCGAGCAAGTATCGCCCGGAACTGAGGCGGTCGAGACAGCCCAGCATATTCATGAACGTCGATTTGCCGCTACCGCTCGCCCCCATGATGGCCACGAACTCTCCCTGCCCAATCACGATGCTGACACCGCGGAGCGCGTGCACACGTGTTTCACCTAGATCGTAGTACTTGTGGGCGTCTTCCACGCGGATGACAGCGGCTCCGGCGGAGGCAATCGGCGCAGCTTCGGTTTGGTTGACGACCGGCATCGAATCAATCGTTGACATAGCGGAGTGTCATTACTCGCGGAGCACTAGCGCCTTATCCCCGCGCCTCCCGGATTCTGCGTTTTCGGCATCACGGAACGAATAATGAGTTCGTCTCCTTCTTTCAGTTCCCCTTTAATAAGCGCGGTCACTTCCGTAAAAGAATGATCCGTTATCCCCAGTGAAACCTTGATGGGCTCCATGGTGTTATCGGCATGCAGCTTCCATACGACCGCATTCTCTGCTCTCGGAGCACGCGGGAGATTTTGTGCTCCACTGCCGGCCGGCGAGCTGCGCTCGTCGCCGGCGCGTTGTTTCTCGTCTCCTTCGATCCCGTATCGCCTATAGAGCGCCAGAACCTCCTCGGGAGCCATTGGAGGCTTGTACCGCAACGCCGTGTTAGGCAGCTTCAACACATTTTGCGCGGTCGTCACGGGGA
>WNGO01000611.1_pt1 | contig 25324 bp, 25 predicted proteins | sample 5400511 | NCBI WGS metagenome assembly WNGO01 (sample SAMN13153380, study PRJNA577476) | soil metagenome | isolation source: 20 cm soil or saprolite under Garry oak tree replicate 2 | place: USA:California | collected 2016-06-15 | reverse complement strand
AGCCAGGCTTCGGTCGATGTCGCGGGCTTCCTGTCCGATGACTGGGCGGAGAAGGCGCGCCGCCGGATCCGCCTCGACCGCGCGATGCCCGGCCCGGACTGGCATGGCGGCACCGAGCACACCGACACGGTCTATCTCTGCGCCGTCGACCGCGACGGCAACGCGGTGTCGTTCATCAATTCGCTGTTCTCGTCCTTCGGCACCGGCATCATGGCGCCGGAGAGCGGCGTCCTCTTGCAAAATCGCGGCACCAGCTTCCGCATCATCGCCGGCCACCCCAATGCGATCGCGCCGCGGAAGCGTCCGTTTCACACGATCATCCCCGGCATGCTCGTCAAGGACGGCCGCGCGGTAATGCCCTTTGGCGTCATGGGCGGGCAGTATCAGGCGGTCGGGCACGCGCATCTCGTGCATCGCGTGCTCGATCGCGGTCTCGATCCGCAACAGGCGGCCGAGGCGCCGCGCAGCTTCGCTTTCCGCGGCAAGCTGCGCGTCGAGCGCGGCGTCCCCGAGCCGGTCGTCGCCGATCTCGCGCGCCGCGGCCACGACATCGACGTCGCCAAGGTGCCGCTCGGCGGCTGTCAGGCGATCTGGATTGACCACGATCGCGGCGCGCTTATCGGCGGCTCGGAGCCCCGCAAGGATGGGCTGGCGCTCGGCTACTGAGCGCCCACATCAAGCGAATGACCGACCGGCTCGCCGACATCGCGGACGCTATTACGCGCGACGGCTTTGCTTATGTGCATGCGCCGGAAATGCGCGCGGTGCTGCAGAAGGCCCCACTACGCGATTGGGACGGCTTCGCGCGGAGCTGGGGCGATCTCGGCGTCGATACCTACATGGCCGATGGCGGGCGCTACCGCCGCCGCCGCTTTGCCGCGTTTCGCGCCGCCGGCTCCGAGATCGTCCGCAAGCCGCATCAGCCGCATTACCAAAGCCGCGACTACAACCCGCTGAACGGCGGCCTCGAACGCTGGTTCGAGCCGGTCACCGACGCGATCGGTTCGCATCCGGCGATGCAGGCGATCCTCTCGACCTGCAAATATCTGTTCGATCGGCTGACCCCGGCATCGGTGCGTCCCCATGCCTGGCATGTCGAGACCCATCAGTTCCGCATCGAGGCGCGCCCCGGTCAGGAGGGACGCCCGACCCCGGAGGGCATGCACCGCGACGGCGTCGATTGGGTGCTGGTGCTGCTCGTCAGCCGGGTCAATGTGCAGAGCGGCGAGACGAGCATCCATGATCTTGCGAAACAGCCGCTGGGCAGCTTCACCCTGACCGAGCCGCTCGACGCCGCCTTTACCGACGACAACCGCGTCTTTCACGGCGTCACGCCGATCGAGCCGCTCGATTCGGCGCAGCCCGGCCACCGCGACGTCCTCGTCGTCACCTTCCGCCGCGAATAACTCAAAAATTGTCCTTCGCAGCGGAAGCCGGAACACCAGTTCAAGTTTGGTCGAACCGGGTTACTCGGCGCCGCGATGCTGCCCGGCTCTTAGCCGCCGCGCTCGGGCCAGACGGCTCACCTGACGATCGGCGCGTCGTAATGCACGGGATGCAAATGCCAGCGGCCGTTCGGGTCCCGGTCCAATGAGGTGCGGCCCCGGCCCCAGGGCTCTTCCGTGACGCCGCGGATATGCAATTCGAGATGGTCTGCGATGACTCGCACGGCGATGAGGCCGGCAACGACCAGGCCCTTTGCATCGTCATGACTTGAGCCGCGAAACCGTCTGTTCACCGCGTCGCGGTCGTCGATCAGTTCGGCCGGGCCGGAAAGCGCGACGAAGGCTTCGCCCGAGGCGTGCTGATACGCCAAGGTGAGGCGTCCGTGGTGGCGGATCTCGGCGGCCTTGCGGCCATTCGGCGGCGTGAGGAACCAGCGAACCCAAAAATCCTCGCCGTCCGATGACGGTTGCGCCTGCACGATGCGCGCGTGGGCGCCGCCCTCGACCCCCGGCGTCACGACCCAGAAGAATGGCACCTCCTCGATGGTGTGGCGTGCCGCCGTAAGCACCCGTTCGAGGGCCGGATTCGATGGGACAGCGTTCAATGTTTCGACGGGCATGACAGGCTCCTTCGCAGTGGCGCATCATAGCCCTTGTAGAATATATGTTCTAGAACGTATATTCGCCTGACATGGCGCGCCCGAAATTCGCCGACCGCGACTTCCTGGACGCCGCGCTCGCGATCGCCGCCGAGCGCGGGCCGCTCGCCGCGACGGTTGGCGCGATCGCCGAGCGCCTCGGGGCGCCGGTTGGTTCCTTCTATCACCGCTTTCCGTCACGCGACGTACTGCTCGGGGAATTGTGGCTACGCACGGTGCTCGATTTCCAACAGGGGATCACCGCCGCGCTCGATGCCGGCGACGGCTTGCGCGCCGCGCTCCACACGCCGCAATGGGTGCGCACCCATCTCGACGAAGCGCGCGTCCTGCTGCTCTATAACCGCGATGATTTCCTGCAGGGCGGCTGGCCCGAGGCTTTGCGCGACGGCGTCGCGGCGCAGACCCGGCATATGGAATCCGGCTTCTCGCGCTTCGCCCAACTGGTGTTTGGTCGCGCCGGCCGCGACGAAATTCGCCGCGCCCAATTCCTGTTGGCGGAATTGCCGGTCGGCGCCGTGCGCCAGCATCTGCAGCGCCGCGAGATGCCGCCGCCGATCGTCGACGAGCTGATCCGGATTACCTACGACGCTGTCATTGCCGACTACCGCGCCCGCCAAAAGCGCTGAGGACCGCCTCGCCGCGCATCCCACCATAACCCCGATGCCGATTGACATTGACGGCTCGCGCCCCATTTGGACTGAAACAAGAACGTTCTGCTACGAGATCCCACCTGCCCCGAGCGCGCGTTGGCGATTCGGAACAGCGATGATCGTCTGATATCGCGTGATATATCAGGCGCGGCACAAGCATAGATTGCACCGCGATTCGCCGCCGGCCGTGGCGGGGTGAACCCGGTGTTCATGGTTCCGCGCAATAATTCCGGTGGAGTGGCGGGGGCCCCACCGTTCTTGTTAAAATGGGCGTTCTTGTTAAAAGGCGGCGGAGAGCGGGGGCGGCATCCCCCGGCGGGAGAGGAAGCGTGCGGGTCGCGACGGTCGAGCGTAAGACCAAGGAGACCAAGATCAAGGGCCGCGTTGCGCTCGACGGCGCCGGCAGACATCACTCTGCAGGCGAAAGGCGATCTGCATATCGATTTTCACCACACGACCGAGGACACCGGCTATGTCATCGGCGCGGCCGTAGCAAAGGCGCTCGGTGACCGCGCCGGCATCCAGCGTTACGGCTCGGCGATGATCCCGTTCGACGAGACATTGACCTGCGTCAGCGTCGATGTCTCGAACCGGCCCTATCTTGTCTGGAGGGTCAATTTCTCGCGGCCGAAGCTTGGCGAAATGGACACCGAGCTCTTCAAGGAATGGTTCCAGGCGTTTGCGCAGTCGGCCGGTGTGACCTTGCACATCGAAAACCTCTACGGCGAGAACAACCACCACATTGTCGAGAGCTGCTTCAAGGGGCTGGCACGCGCGTTGCGTCAAGCGATCGAGATCGATCCGCGCCGCGCCGGCGCGGTCCCCTCGACAAAGGGCACGCTGAGCGGCAGCCTGTAATGACAATCGCGGTCATCGATTACGGGTCCGGCAATCTGCGCTCGGCGGCGAAGGCCTGCGAGCGCGCCGCCGCCGATATCGGGATTGGCGATAGCGTCGTCGTGACGAGCCGGCCCGAGGAGATTTTGGCCGCCGATCGCGTTGTGCTGCCCGGGCAAGGCGCCTTTGCCGATTGCCGCCGCGGCGTCGCCGCTGTTCCCGGTCTGGAAGAGGCGCTGCGCGAGGCGGTGATCGCCCGCGGGCGGCCGTTTCTCGGGATCTGCGTCGGCATGCAATTAATGGCCGAACGCGGCCTTGAATTCGAGATCGTCGATGGGTTCGGCTGGATTGCGGGCGAGGTCGTCGCGATCGAGCCCAACGATCCCACGCTCAAGATCCCGCATATGGGCTGGAACGAGCTCTACCCGCGCAGCGATCATCCCGTGCTCGCCGGGCTCCCCGCCGGCACTCACGTCTATTTCGTGCACGGCTTCGAACTGTACCCGAGCGATCCCGCCAACGTGCTCGCCGAGACCGATTATGGCGGGCCCATTGTTGCGGCGGTCGGGCGTGACAATCTGATCGGCACGCAGTTTCACCCCGACAAGAGCCAAGGGGCGGGACTGCTTTTTATTGCGAATTTTCTGCGGTGGCGGCCATGAGCGATACACAGGTGTTCGGCAAGGTCAAGGTCGAGCGCCTGACCCGATATTCCGGCACCGATCTCGACGATCTGTCCGAGGCGACCGAGAGCGCCATCGTCGAGGGCGGCGGGTTCGGCTGGCTAAAGCCGCCGCCGCGCCAGCTCTTGGAGAATTACTGGAAGGGCGTGCTGCTCGTACCTGAGCGCCGCCTCGTCGTCGGCCGTCTCGACGGCGTCATCTGCGGTTCGGCGCAATTGTCGAGGGCGCCGCGCAACAACGAGGCGCAGGCAATGGCCGGCACCGTAACAAGCGCCTTTGTCGCGCCTTGGGCGCGCGGCCACGGCATCGGTCGCCGCATCGTCAGCGAAATCGAGCAATTGGCGCGCGAGCTCGGTCTCCTCGTCCTCAATCTCGACCTGCGCGATACCCAGCGCGCGGCGACCCATCTCTATGAGACGCTCGGCTACCGCCGCTGGGGCAGCCACCCGTTTTACGCGCTGGTCGAGGGCGAGTTCGTGCCCGGCCATTATTATTATAAGCGCCTCGACGAGGCCTCTAGCGGGCGCCCCGCCTGATCGTGCCGCGGTGATCCTGTACCCCGCGATCGATCTGAAAGGCGGCGCCTGCGTCCGCCTGGTGCGCGGCGAGATGGCGAGCGCGACCGTGTTCAACACCGATCCGGCCGCGCAGGCGCGGCATTTCGCCGAGGCGGGGTTTTCCTGGCTGCATGTCGTCGATCTCGACGGCGCCTTCGCCGGCCATTCGGTGAATGGCGAGGCGGTGCGAGCGATCCGCCAGGCAATCGATCTGAAGATCCAGCTCGGCGGCGGCATCCGCGACCGCGCCGCGATCGACAATTGGCTCGAGCTCGGCATCGACCGGGTCGTGCTCGGCACCGCGGCCTTGCGCGATCCGACACTCGTGCGCGAAGCCGGCGCGGCCTATCCCGGCCAGGTCGCCGTCGCGATCGATGCGCGGGACGGCCATGTCGCCGTCGAAGGCTGGGCCAAGACGAGCGATATCGGCGCGATCGCTTTGGCCCAGCGCTTCGCCGATGCTGGGGTCGCCGCGCTCGTCTACACCGATATCGGGCGCGACGGCGCCCTGACCGGCGTCGATGCCGCGGCGATCGCCGGCTTCGCCCGCTTCGCCGGCCTGCCGGTCATCGCCTCGGGCGGCGTCGCTGGGCTCGCCGATATAGAGGCATTGCGGGAATACGAGAGAGACGGCGTCGCCGGGGTGATCTGCGGCCGCGCGCTTTACGACGGCCGCCTCGACGCGCGCGCCGCGTTGCGCCTGGTTGAAGAGGGCGCCAAAGGGGCATCAGTATGCTGAAGATGCGCGTCATCCCGTGCCTTGACGTCAAGGACGGACGCGTCGTCAAGGGCGTCAACTTTGTCGATCTGACCGATGCCGGCGATCCCGTCGAGCAGGCGCGCATCTACGATCGCGAAGGCGCAGACGAACTCTGCTTTCTCGACATCACTGCGAGCCACGAAGGTCGCGACACGCTCTACGACGTCGTGCGCCGCACCGCCGAGCAATGCTTTATGCCGCTGACCGTCGGCGGCGGCGTGCGCACGGTCGAGGACATCCGCAAATTGCTGCTCGCTGGCAGCGACAAGGTATCGATCAACACCGCCGCGGTCGCGCACCCCGAATTCGTGCGCGAGGCGGCCGAGAAATTCGGCAGCCAATGCATCGTCGCGGCGATCGACGCAAAGGCGGTTGCGCCCGGTAAATGGGAAGTTTTCACCCATGGTGGTCGCCGGCCGACCGGTATCGACGCTGTCGAATGGGCATGCCGCCTCACTGGTTACGGGGCCGGCGAGATCCTGCTGACCTCGATGGACCGAGACGGCACCAAATCCGGCTTCGACATCGCACTGACCCGCGCCGTTGCCGATGCGGTGCGCGTGCCGGTCATCGCGTCGGGCGGAGTCGGCACACTCGAGCATCTTGCCGAGGGGATTCGCGACGGCCACGCCACCGCGGTTCTCGCCGCCTCGATTTTTCACTTCGGCACATTCCGCATCGGCGATGCGAAGTCTTATCTCGCCGCGCATCGAATTCCGGTGCGCATGTGACGCGCTGAGCTTGCGATTCTTTGACATTCGCGGACATTCGCGCTTCGTTGCTACCGGCGGTCTCGCCAGAGATGTGTTCTCCTTTAGGTTCGAGCATTTAAGCCGCGTTAATAATTCTGTGCCGAATATCTGAGCGAATTGACACTTATGCAGATGCCGCCCAGACTGATTTCGGCTCTGCTCCTGTAAAGGTATTGAGGACGATGGTGGCTGATCGCCGGATTATTGAGTCCGATCGGCGGCGTGCCGCCAAAGCCTCGCTCGGCGACAGCCTAGAGCAGCTGTGGCGCATCATCGATTCCCGCCGCAATGCCGATCCCGACACCTCCTACACGGCCAAGCTGCTGATGCGCGGCCGCCGCAAGGCGGCGCAGAAACTCGGGGAGGAGGCGGTCGAGGCGGTCATCGAGGCGGTGCGCCACGACAATGCCGCGCTGATCGGCGAAAGCGCCGATCTGCTGTTTCACCTCTTTGTGCTGTGGGCCTCATGCGGCGTCACACCCTCTGAGGTCGCCGCCGAGCTGATGCGCCGCGAAGGGACTTCCGGTCTTGACGAGAAGCGCAACCGCAAGAAATAACCGCCGGCGCCGCCTCAGACAGACAGCGCGTAATTGACGAGCTTCTTCGTCAAGGTCGGGAACGCAAATTTCTTGAACGCTTCCGGCCGCGCCCAGATGCCGTCCGGCGGCACATTCGTCCGCCCGGTCATAAGCGCCAGTTCAAGACGGAAATGCGTAAAGCCGTGCTGCACGGTGCCGGGCAACGCTGTCCATTCCGTTGCGACCGGTGCCGCCTCGACCGCCTCCGCGTCGCCCCACGTCAACTCGCGCCACGGTGTCGAGGGTAGTTCGATCATGCCGCCGAGGAGGCCCCTCTCCGGGCGTCGCCGCAACATGACCGCGCCGTCCTCGCGCTCGAGCCAGAACACGACGCCGTAGCGCAGCGGCCGCTCCGGTTTCTCCACCCGCGCCGGGAGGCTCTCCTGGATCCCGGTCGCCGCGGCGGCGCAATCGCCGCGCCACGGGCACAGGACGCAACGCGGCCGGCGCGGTGTGCACAGCACCGCGCCCAGATCCATTATCGCTTGCGCAAAATCGCCAGCGCGCTCCTGCGGCACGAGCGCCATCGCGAGCGCCCGCAACCTCGGCTTCGCCTGCGGCAAGGGCTCATCGACCGCGAATAGCCGCGCGACGACCCGCTCGACATTGCCGTCGACGGCCGCGCTGCGGTGATCAAAGGCAATCGCCGCGATTGCCGCCGCTGTATAGTCGCCAATCCCCGGCAATTTGCGCAGCGCCGCCGGATCCTCCGGAAAATTCCCGCCATGCCGTTCGACGACAAGGCGGGCGCAGGCATGCAGGTTGCGGGCCCGGGCGTAATAACCGAGCCCCTGCCATTCGTGCAGCACCTCATCGAGATTCGCCGCAGCGAGCGCGCGAACATCGGGCCAGCGCGCCACAAATCGGGCAAAATAGGGAGCCACCGTGACGACGGTCGTCTGCTGCAGCATGATCTCGCTGAGCCAGACGCGGTACGGATCGGCGGTCTCGCCCGGTAATGCCCGCCAGGGCAATTCGCGGCGGTGGCGGTCGTACCAGGCGAGCAGTGCTGCCGCGTCTGGGAGCGCCGCGAATCGCTCCTGCGACGATGGTTTTGTTATCGGTGTGCTGGTTCGGATCGGCGACATGAACGAGGAACAGGAGAAAGCCGACGCCACCCTACCCGCGAGGGACAGCCAAGACGAGCGCCGCCCAGACGAGAGACGCCCCGATGAGAGACGCCCCGACGAGAGACGCCCCGACGAACGCCGCCCCGGATTGCGCGCGGTCGGCCCCCTCGCCTCGCGGCTCGCCGCCCCGGTTGTCGCGCGGCATGGCGGCGGCATCCTCGCCCGGCTGAAGGCGGATTGGCCGGCCGTCATCGGCGCCGATATCGCCGCCGCGACGTGGCCGCAGGCGCTGGGCCGCGATGGCGTCCTGAAATTGCGGGTCGCCGCCGCGACAGCGCTCGAACTGCAGCACCGCGCGCCGCTCCTGATCGAGCGGATCAATGTCTATCTCGGCCGGCCGGCAATATCGCGGCTCGTCTTTGTGCAAGGGCCCTTGCCCCTCGCGCCACCCGCCCGACGCGGTTCCCTGCGACAACTCGGGGATGCGGAGGCCGAAGCGATCGAGCGACAGATCGCCGCAATAGGCGATTCGGAGCTGAAGGCCGCCCTCGCCCGGCTTGGAAAAAGCGTGGCATCGAGCGCGGCCCGCCGCCGTTAGCGGGCGAGGAGCGCCGGCGTTGCATCACCGGAGCGAACCGAATAGCATCAACATCTGGTAGTGAGGACGGGCTTTATGCGGGAAATATGGTTTTGTCTCCTGATCGTCCTGTCGCTCGGCACCCTGTCGCCGACGCCGGCCCTGGCGGCGGCTGGCGATGCCGCTAAGGAGCTAGCGGTCCAGCCGAGTGACCGGATCCTGGGCAAGGCCGAGGCCCCGATCACGATCATCGAATACGCCTCTCTGACCTGTCCGCACTGTGCGCATTTCGATGTCACGGTGCTGCCGAAGCTGAAAGAGAAATGGATCGACACCGGTAAGGCCAAGCTGATCCTGCGCGACTACCCGCTCGACGAGCCGGCCCTTCGGGCGGCGATGGTGGCGCGCTGCGCCCCGGCCGACCGCTTCTATCCGTTGATCGACACGTTTTTTGCGCAGCAGGAGCAATGGGCGACCTCGCGCGACTACCGCGCCGCGCTGGAGAAGCTCGTGAAGCTCGGCGGCATGAGCGACAAGGAGTTCAAGGCCTGCATCAGCGACAAAAAGCTGGAAGACCAGGTCGCGCAGAGCCGCCTGGTCGCCTCGCAGCAGCTTGGCGTCGACGCGACGCCGACCTTCTTTATCAACGGCAAAAAATTTGACGGCGCACCGACCGTCGAGGCTTTCGATCAAGCACTGTCCGGAGCGGCCCCAAAATCATGATAGCGGACCGATGCAGGTAGAGCGGCTTCGCCTCACCGGCTTTAAATCGTTTGTCGAGCCGACCGAGCTGGCGATTGAGCCGGGTCTGACCGGCATCGTCGGGCCGAATGGCTGCGGCAAATCCAACCTCGTCGAGGCGTTGCGCTGGGTCATGGGCGAGGGCTCGGCCAAGCGGCTGCGCGGCGGCGAGATGGACGATGTGATCTTTGCCGGCTCCGCCAGCCGGCCGGCCCGCAATTTGGCCGAGGTCGTGCTGACGCTCGACAACAGCGCCCGCGACGCACCTTTTGCTTTTAATGAAAGCCCGAGCCTCGAAGTCGCGCGGCACATTTCGCGCGGCCAAGGTTCGTCATACGTGATCAACGGCCGCGATGTGCGGGCCCGCGACGTCCAGCTCTTGTTCGCCGATGCCGCGACGGGACCGCACTCGGCGGCTTTGGTCAGCCAGGGCCGGGTCGCCGCCCTGATCGCCGCGAAGCCGACCGAGCGCCGCCTGCTCCTCGACGAGGCCGCCGGTACGACCGGTCTCCATGCCCGCCGTCACGAGGCCGAACTGAAGCTGCAAGGCGCCGAAGCAAACCTCGCACGGGTCGACGATGTCATCGCGACGCTTGCGGTGCAGATCGAGGCGTTGCGCAAGCAGGCTCGGCAGGCGCAGCGCTATCGTCGGCTCGGCGATCAGATCCGACAGACCGAGGCGTTGCTGTTTGCAGCGCGTTGGCATGCCGCCAACGCCGACGCGGAGCGCATCGCCGCGGGATTGCGCGAGATCGAGCGGGCCGTCGCCGCCGCGACCGAGGCGACACTCGCCGAGGAGCGGCACCGCGTCGAGGCGGAAGCGGCGCTGCCGGCATTGCGCATGGCGCAGGCCGAGGCCGCGGCGGCCGTGCAGCGACTCAGTCATGCCCGCGAAGCGCTCGAGCAGGAGTTGGCGCGCGTCATCGCCGCCCGCAACGAGGCGGAGCGCCGACGCGGTCAGGTCGACGCGGATCTGGACCGCGAGGCGGAGCACCTCGCCGACGCGGAAGCCGCGCTCCTGCGGCTCGAAAACGAGCGGCGCGGGTTGCAGCTTCGCATCGAGGCGGCCGAGGGGGCGCGCGCCGAGGCGGCAGCGCAGTTCGAGACCGCGGTCACCGCGTTATCCGGCGCCGAAGCCGGGTTGCAGGAGATCATCGAAGCCTGTGCGACCGGGGAGGCGCGCCGCGCCGCGCTCGAACGCCAGCAACGCGAGCTGACCGATCGCCACAGCCAATTGCAGGCGCGGCTCGCCGACAATGAGCGCCAGCGCGAACCGCTGATCGCCGCCCTGATTGCCCCCGCCGCGTTGGCGGAAGCAGCCGCCGCGGTCGCCGATGCCGGCTCGCAGCTCGAAGCGCGCCGCGCCAGCGTCCTTGCCGCGGCCGAAGGATCGCTCGCGGCGCAGCAGCGGGAGGGCGCGGCGGTCGACCGCGCACGCGAGGCGCAGGCGATCCTCGCGCGGCTGCAGGCCGAAGCCGACGCGCTCAGCCGAATGCTGGCCGGATCGGCAGAGGAAAACAGTGATCGCCCGCCGGTGCTGTCGCTGCTGGAGGTGCCCGAGGGGTTCGAGGCGGCGACCGCGGCGTTGTTTGACGGCGAGCTCTCGGCGCCGCTGCTGCCGTCCGATCGCGAAGCGCGCGATGTGACGAGCGGCTGGGTCGCACTGGCGCCGCTTGCCGAAACCGCCGCGCTGCCCGCGGGTGTGCATGCCTTCGCTCCCGAGATCGGCGCGCCGGCGGCTCTCGCGCGGCGTCTCGGCCAGGCCGGCTGGGTCGACAACGAGACAGCGGGCTGGGAATTGCAGCCGCAACTGCGCCCCGGCCAGAGTCTCGTCGACCGAGACGGGCGGTTATGGCGCTGGGACGGTTTCACCCGGCTCGCTCCGGCCACTTCCGCGACCGCCGAAAAGCTGCGACAGCGCAACCGGCTGGCGGCGCTCACCGGCGAAATCGACGGCGTATCCGCGTCGGCGCGGGAAGCCGCCGAATTGGCCGCCGCGGCGCGCGGTGCCCGTGAAGCCGCCGCAGCGGCGGAGCGGGGCGCTATCGCCGAGCTGCGCGGCTCGGAAGAACGTCTTGCCAATGCGCGGGCGGCCGAAGCCGAGCTGACGCGGCGCGGCTTGGCGGCCGAGACCCGGCTCGCAGCGCTGCAAGACGCGATCGGCAAGCTCGGCGGCGAGTTCGGCGACATCGCCGCCCAGATCGCCGAGACGGAGCGCGCGCTGCACTCCTTGCCCGCTCCGGAATTGGCGCGCAGCGAATTGGAAGCGGCACGTGCCGAGGCAGCGACGGCACGCCGCCGTGAGGCCGAGGCGCGGGGCGCGCTCGACCGGCTGGCGCATGAGGATGAAGCGCGCCGGCAGCGCCTCGCCGCAATCGATGCCGAGAACGAGTCCTGGCGCAAGCAGCGCGATGGCGCCGCCGTGCAGCACGCCATCCTCGAAGACCGCAAGACGACGCTGGCCGCCGAAATCGCCGAACTCGCCAGCCGCCCCACCGCGATCGCCGCCGATACCGAGGCGCTCGCCGAGACATCGGCGAAAGCGGCGGCGCGCTCGCGCGACACCGGCGATGCGCTGGCGATCGGCGAGACGCGGCTGCGCGAGGTGACCGAGAAGGCACGCGCCGCCGAACAGCAATTGGGCCAAGCGCGCGAAACCCGCGCCCGGCTCAAGGCGCAGCGCGAGGCGGCAGACGAAAGCTTAGTGCGGCTGCGCGAGGAGATCCGTGAGCGGCTCGACCGCGCGCCGGAAGATCTCGGCGGCATGATCGGCGATGCGGAAGCGATTGCCGCTGCCGACAGCGGCGCGCTGGCGGTGCGGCTCGAACGCATGCTGCGCGAGCGCGAAAATATCGGCCCGGTCAATCTGATCGCCGAGCAAGAGATGGCCGAGACGGAGACCCGCCTCGAAGGCCTGCAGCGCGAGCGCGAGGATTTGACCGCCGCGATTGCCCGACTGCGGCAGGGCATCGGCACACTGAACCAGGAGGGGCGCCGTCGGCTGCTCGCTGCGTTTGATCAACTCAACCGCCATTTCGGCGAGTTGTTCGAGCGCCTGTTCGGCGGCGGCAAGGCCGAGCTTGCCTGGGTCGGCGATGGCGACCCGCTCGACAGCGGCCTCGACATCCTGGCGAGCCCGCCCGGGAAGCGTCTGCAACACCTCTCGCTGTTGTCGGGGGGCGAGCAGGCGTTGACCGCGATCGCACTGATCTTCGCCGTGTTCCTGACCAACCCGGCGCCGATCTGCGTCCTCGACGAGGTCGATGCGCCACTCGACGATGCCAATGTCGACCGCTTCTGCCGCATCGTCGCCGAGACCGCCGATGCGACCGGCACGCGCTTTCTGCTCGTCACGCATCATCGCATCACGATGGCGCGCATGGACCGGCTGTACGGCGTGACGATGGCCGAGCGCGGCGTCTCGCAGCTCGTCTCCGTCGATCTCGCCCGCGCCAACGAGCTGCGGCAGACCGCATAAGCTCGTCCGCCGTGCTTTACCCCTCTGAAGACGCGACAAAAATCGCTGCCCACGCCATCCTGACCTTAGGTTGACACTCTGAGGGTGCCTAATTATGGTGCGCGCCGTTCCGGCCATGCCGGCCGGAATGAGCGGTATTGCGCTTCCCGACATGAGTGAAAGCGGGCCGCCGGACCCCCTGGCACGGCTTGGCGAGCGGCTCGACAAGGCGCGGGCGAGGCGCAATGGCAAGCCCATGCCGGAGCCCGACAACGCCGACTTGCAGCGAGGCGCCGGTCTCGGGTTTCGCATCGGCATCGAGTTCGTGGTCGCAATCGTCATCGCGACCGGGTTGGGTTGGGCATTGGATCGCTGGCTCGGGACCCGCCCCTGGGGGACGATCGTCTTGTTCTTTCTCGGGGTCGGCGCCGGTATGCTGAGCGTCTATCGCGCGGTCGCCGGTATCCGCATGCCGGTCGGTTCGCGGCCGCTTGATAAGATCGATAGCGGCCGCAAGCCGAAGGACGATTGGGACGACGACGAGGCCTGATGTGGCGTTAGAGATCCAACCTCTGGAGCAGTTCACGATCGAGCGGCTGATCCCGCTCCATATCGGCCGGCTCGACGTCTCCTACACGAACTCGGCGCTGTTCATGACAATCGCGGTCGTGCTGATCACCGCGTTGATGCTGCTCGGCACCCGCCGGGCGGCCCTGGTGCCCGGCCGATGGCAGTCGGTCGCCGAGATGATGTACGAGTTTGTCGCCGATATGGTCGATACGAATGCCGGCCACGGCGCGCGCGATTTCTTCCCGTTTGTCTTCACGCTGTTTCTGTTCATCCTGTTCAGCAATCTGCTCGGACTCATCCCGTACAGCTTCACAGTCACGAGCCACATCATCGTGACCTTCGCGCTCGCCGCGATCGTGTTCATCGGCGTGACGATCGTCGGCATCGTCAGACACGGCTGGCATTTTCTGCGGCTCTTCGTGCCGGAGGGCGTGCCCATCGTGCTCTTGTTCCTGCTCGTGCCGATCGAGCTCCTGTCCTATTTCATCCGCCCGTTCACGCTCTCGATCCGGCTTTTCGCCAATATGCTCGCCGGCCACACGATGCTGGCGATCTTCGGCGGCTTCGCGGCGGGAGTTGGCCTCTTGGCCTTTTTCCCACTGGCGATCAACATCGCGCTGGTCGGCCTCGAACTGCTCGTCGCCGTATTGCAGGCCTATGTCTTTGCGATCCTGACTTGCCTTTATCTGCGCGACGCCCTCCACCTGCACTGAGCCGCTCTTCAAAGAAGGAACCCTCACGATGGATCTTGCTTCCGCCAAAATGATCGGCGCCGGTCTTGCCTGCATCGCGCTGGTCGGCGCCGGCGTCGGCATCGGCAATGTCTTCTCCGCGCTGATCAACTCGGTCGCCCGCAACCCGGCCTCGCAAGCGCAGGTGCAGCCTTTTGCGTTCCTCGGCTTTGCGCTGGCCGAGGCAACCGGGCTCTTCGGCCTGGCGATCGCGTTCTTGATCCTGTTCGTGTTTTAAATCGCACCACGACTGGTTTCGCCATGGCCGATCCCCCGGCAGCGAGCACAATGCTAAACCCCGTTGCACGGGTCGTAGCGCTGATGCCGCTTGGCGCGATGGCTTTCGTCTCCGGCAGCGCTGCCGCAGCCGAGCATGGGATGCCGCAACTCGACATCTCGACCTTCACGCCGCAGCTGGTCTGGCTGGTGATCTGGTTCGTCGTGCTCTATGTGCTGATGGCGAAGCTTGCGCTGCCGCGCGTTGCCGCGGCAATGGAGGCGAGGCGCCAGCGGCGCGAGGGTGACCTCGCCCGCGCCACCCAGCTAAGGGCCGATGCCGAGGCGGCGAGCGCTGCCTATCAGAAAGCGCTCGCGGAAGCGCGCGCCCAGGCGCAATCGACGATCAAGGAAACCTCCGACCGGCTCGCCGCCGATGCTGCCGAACGGCAGCGTGCTTTGGCGGCAACATTGGCCGGCCAGATCGCCGAAGCCGAGCGCCGCATCGTCGCCACAAAGGAGCAGGCGTTGGCCGAGGTGCGCGGCATCGCGGTCGATGTCGGCCGCAGCATCGTCGAGAAGCTGACCGGTGCCGCGCCAGATCCTGCGAAGCTGGCCACGGCGGTCGAGAGCACCCTGTCGGAGCGGGCGCAGTGATACACCTTTTTGCCGATCCCGAGTTCTGGGTCTTGCTCGCGGTCGTGGTGTTCGCGGCCATTGTCTGGAAGCCGGTGCGCCGCTTCGTCGTCGGCACGCTCGACCAGCGCGCGATGCGCATCCAGGGCGAGCTTGAAGAAGCGCGCAAATTGCGCGAGGAGGCCGAGCGGCTCCTCGCCGACTATCAGAAAAAGCAGCGCGAGGCCGCCTCCGAGGCTCAGGCTATCATCGCGCATGCCCGCGAGGAAGCCGAGCGCATCGCCGCGCAGGCGGCTCGCGACCTGCAACAGTCGCTCGAGCGCCGCCAGCGGCTTGCCGAGGAACGGATTGCGCAGGCCGAGAGCAAGGCGATCGACGAGATCCGCGCCGCCGCCGTCGATGTCGCCATCGACGCGGCGCGCCGGGTCATCGTCTCCGAGCTCGACGAGCGCCGCGGCGCGGCGATGCTCGATACCGCGATCGCTTCATTGCCGCAGCGTCTGCGCCAATAGCGCCCGCGTTCCACGGAACAGTCCTGCGCTAGGCCGCGTTGGGAAGACAGCCCCGGGATTTGCAGCGGAGCTGTCCGATGAGCATCAACAAACGCAACATCGATCATGGCGGGATCTCGCCGGAAAGCCCCGGCCCGGTCCGGCCGAGCGGCACCGGCACGCATGCCCGGCACCGCCGTGAGTTGGAACGCGCCGCCGAGGATGCGCAGATGAGAGGCGTGCAAGGCCGCAAAGCCGGACCGCAACCGCCGACCGGCACCCCTGGCGATCTCTGTGTGCGCGATCCGGACCAGCCGATGACCGACGACCAGGCGGAGCATCTGCGCGTTCTGTGCGAGGAAGCGGGCGAGCCGTTCGATCCGTCGCTGACCCGCGACGCCGCCGAGCGGCAGATCGATCGCCTGCAGCGCCGCGCCGGCTTCAAACCATAGAAGGACTGCCGGGCGTCCTGCCCGCCAGTTCGTCGTCAAGAGGCGGCCGAGACGGCCGCCGTCCATCACGCGGCAATGCGCATTTCCTGGCGCACGAGATCGGCGCAGCGCTCGCCGATCATGATTGTTGCGGCGTTCGTGTTGCCCGAGATGACGGTGGGCATGATCGAGGCGTCGGCGACGCGCAGCCCCGTGACGCCGCGCACCCTGAGCTCGGGATCGACAACCGCCATCGCATCGATCCCCATCTTACAGGTGCTGGTCGGGTGATAGACCGTGCCGCCGCGCCGTCGCGCAAAATCTAACAGCTCTGCATCGCTCTGCACGGCGGACCCCGGCAGATACTCCGAGGCGACGAACTGCGCGAGCGCGGTTTGCGCCAGCAGCTCCCGGCACAATCTCAGCCCGGCGACGATCGTCTGTTGATCCGTCGCAGCGGTCAGATAATTCGGATGAACCGCGGGCGAGGCTGAAGGATCGGCGCTGCGCAATTTTATCTCGCCGCGGCTGTCGGGCCGGAGCTGGTAGGCGATCATCGAAAAGCCCGACCACGGGTGCAGCCCGTCCTGCGGGCGGTCGGCGCTGAACGGCTGGATCGACAATTTGACGTCGGGCGACGCCAGCTCCGGCCGGGTGCGCGCGAACAACGCCGCCGGCGAGCTGCACATCGCAAGCGGTCCTCGGCGCAGCAAATAATATTCGAGACCGACCTTGAGCTTCTTCGCGTTGCTCCGCATCACGTCGTTGACCGTAATCGGTACCCGGCATTTCAGCTTCAGCGGCGCCGAGTAATGGTCCTGCAGGCTGTGCCCGACCCCGGGCAGGTGCTGCACGACGGGGATGCCGACCGCCGACAGATGCTCCTGCGGCCCGATCCCGGACAGCATCAATAGCTGCGGCGAGTTGACGGCGCCGCCGCACACGATGATCTCGCGCGCCGCGTGCGCTTCGAATTGCCGGCCGCCCCGCCGGAACGAGACGCCGACGGCGCGGCGGCCTTCAAATAGGATCTTGTCGCTCAGCGCCTCGGTGACGACCTGCAGATTGCGCCGCTGCATCGCCGGCCGCAGATAGCCGACCGCGGTCGAGCAGCGCCTTCCATTCCGCGTCGTCGTCTGGTGATAGCCGACGCCGTCCTGGCGCGCGCCGTTGAAATCGTCATTGCGCGGAAAGCCGAGCGCGACCGCCGCCTCGATAAAGGCTTCGCAGATCGGGTGATGGTCCGGAACATCGGAGACGCAGAGCGGTCCCTCGGTGCCGTGGAACTCGTCGGCGCCGCGCGTCTGGTGCTCGGCGCGTTTGAAATAGGGCAGCACGTCGTCGAACGACCAGCCGGTGTTGCCGAGCTGGCGCCAATGGTCGAAATCCTCGGCCTGGCCGCGGATGTAGACCATGCCGTTGATCGAGGACGAGCCGCCGAGCACCTTGCCACGCGGCCAGTAGACGCGGCGGTCGCCGGCCCCCGGATCGGGCTCGGTTTCGTAGCACCAGTTGACCGACGGATCGGCAAAGGTCTTGCCGAAGCCGAGCGGAATGTGGATCCAGCGGTTGTCGTCCTCGCCGCCGGCTTCGAGCAGAAGGACGCGCGTTCCCGGGTCTTCGCTGAGCCGCGCCGCGACGGCGCAGCCGGCAGAGCCGGCGCCGATCACGATGAAATCGGCCTCGATCGCATGGAGTTGAATGGCCATCCGGCGCCTCCCCTATTGACGCGGGAGTTATGCCATGCCCGACGAGGCGATGCACTCCGAGGCTGGGCCTAGCTCTGGCGCTGCGCCTCGATCTCGCCGGCTAGACGTAGCCGCAGATACGCGGTGACCGCCGCCTCCTCGGGACTCATATGTTCGATATTCTCTTTCAGATAGGCGTCGGTCTTCGCGGCAAGCGCTTCGAGCAGGGTGCCGTCGACATAGCCTTCGAAGATTGCCGGATGAATGTAGCAGCGCCGGCAGATCGCCGGCGTGTTGCCGAGATGCTTCGCGACCTTCTCGACGGCGCGCACGATCGCCTTCTTCCGCTTGCTCTCGGTATCGAGGTCGCGGAAACCCCGCAGCGCCTTCGCCGCGAGCTGCGTGCCGGACCAGGTGCGGAAGTCTTTTGCGGTGACATCCTCCCCCGTGATCTCGCGCAGATAGGCGTTAACCTCCTCCGAGCCCACCGCATGCTGATTGCCTTCGTCGTCGAGATACTGGAACAGCTCGTACCCGGGCAGGTCGCGACAGCCTTTGACGATGCGCGCGAGCCGGCGGTCGCTGATGTCGCTCTCATATCGGTTGCCGCTCTTGCCGCGGAAGCTGAGATGGATGTGGCTGCCGTCGACCCGGACATGGCGATCGCGCAACGTCGTCAGCCCGAAGCTCTTATTGGTCCGCGCGTACTCGGTGTTGCCGACGCGGAACAGCGTTAACTCCATCAGCCGCACGACGGCCGCCAGCACGCGCTCTCGCGGCAGCCCCGGCCGCTTCAGATCCGCCTCGACGCGGGCCCGGATGAGCGGCAAAACTCGCGCGAAAATCAATAACTTACCGTACTTGGCTTCGTCGCGCACTTCGCGCCAGCGCGGATCATAGCGGTATTGCTTGCGGCCGCGCTGGTCGCGTCCGGTCGCCTGCAGATGCCCGTTCGGGTCGCGGCAGATCCACACATCGGTCCAGGCCGGTGGGATCGCCAGCTTGCGGATGCGCTTCAGTGTTGCGATGTCGCGGACAAGCGAACCGTCGGGGAGGCGGTAGTCGAAGCCGTTGCGCGCCTGGCGGCGCGTGATGCCGGGCATCGTGTCGTGGACGTAACGCAGCTGCGCGCGCCGTGCCGCGACGGCGGGATCGAGCGCCGCGATCGGCGTCGCAACAACGTCGACATTTCGCTGTTTTACGTCATCGGGTTTTTGTCGTAGTGATGCTGCGTTCATAACCCGATTCGACGAAATGCAATTCTCTCTTCTGATCAACAGGGCAATTAACCTCCTGTTTCCAAAAAAGGTTTTCAATTGGTGTTGCGGAACCAAATCGGCTCCGTGAGTGTCAGGAACGGTAAAGGGGAGGCGTAGGTTTCGCCTTCGCTGTTTGCGACAACCGCTAAGGAGACTCAAATGGCAACGACGACCCGGCGCAAGACAGCCGCGCGCAAAACGACCGCTCGCAAGAAGACCGCGCGCAAGACGACCGCGCGCAAGACGACCGCGCGCAAGACGACTGCGCGCAAGACGACCGCGCGCAAGACGACCGCGCGCAAGAAGACCGCGCGTAAGACGACCGCGCGTAAGACGACCGCGCGCAAGAAGACCGCGCGCAAGGCGCCCGCCCGCAAGACGGCGGCTCGTAGGACGACTCGCAGAGCCTCGGCGACACCGAAACCGGCGATGCCTGCGTCGAACTCGACGTCCTCGTAAGGGCGTCGCGATCATAGCTCCGCCTGCTCGGAAATTTGCGCTCGTCCGTAACAGCGGTAACGGCGCAAACTATCCGCCGGCCCGCGAGGCGCCGGATGGATCGGGGAGGCGGAGATGCAATTCGGCTTCAACCTGCCGAATACCGGTGCGCTTGCCGCGCCGGATAATGTTGTGCGCATCGCGCGTGAGGGGGAGACGCTCGGCTACGACTACTTGACGGTTACCGACCACGTCGTGTTGCCGGATATGGCCGAGCCGGGCTATCCCTACTCAGAAAGCGGCGCCTTTTACTCCCGCGACAGTGCTTATCGGCATGAAATGCTGACGCTCGCCGCCTATCTGGCGGCGGTGACGGCAAAGCTGCGGGTTGTGCTGGCGGTACTGGTCGTCCCGCATCGCCCGGCGGTACTGGCCGCGAAGATGCTATCCACGATCGACGTCCTGTCGGGTGGCCGGTTGACGATCGGGATCGGCGCCGGCTGGCTCAAGGCCGAGTTCGACGCCGTCGTTACCACACCCTTCGCTGAGCGGGGCGCCGTCACGGATGAATACCTCGCCGCCTTCCGCACATTATGGACCAAAGAAAAGCCCCGCATCGACGGACGCTATGTTCATTATGACGGGCTCGTGCTGGAGCCAAAGCCGGCGCAGAAGCCGCATCCGCCGATTTGGGTGGGCGGCGAGAGCGGCCCCTCCCTGCGGCGCGCGGCGCGCTTCGGAGACGCGTGGTATCCGATCGGCAGCAACAACGCGCACCTCCTCGACACGTTGCCGCGCTATCAGGCCGGCGTCGCTCGGCTGCGTCAGCTGACCGCCGCAGCCGGGCGCGACGCGAACGCGGTTGCGCTGACCTACCGCGTCAAGCGCTACGGGGACGCCGTGCCGGCTATCGCCTCCGACGGCAACCGCCGCCTGTTTTCCGGCAGCGACGCCGACCTCATCGCCGACATCCGCACCCTCCGCGATCTCGGGGTCACCGCGATCGATTTCGATTTCGAGCGCCCCCGGGCCGACGATGTGATCGCCGAGATGTCCTCCTTCCGCGACCGCGTGCTGGCGCGGGTCTAGGCCCATCAAAATCGTGGCATTCGGCGCGCCGGCGTCGCAGACTTGGCGCCGCGACAAATCGGGAGCCCCCGCCGATGCAATCCTCCGCCGCCGCGTCCCGCCATCTGCCGATCCGCAAGGACTGGCTCGCCGCGACGCAAGAGCCCGCGCTCGAGCCCGACCGGCCGATCATCGACCCGCACCATCACCTGTGGGACCGTCCAAACAACCGCTATCTCTTCCATGATCTCCTCGAAGACCTGAACAGCGGCCACAATATCCGCGCCACGGTCTTTCTCGAATGCCGCGAGATGTACCGCGCCGAGGGCCCGCCCGAATTGCGCTCGCTCGGCGAGACGCAATTCGTCGCCGGCGTCTCGGCGATGAGCGAGAGCGGCAAATACGGCGCGGCGCGCGCCTGCGCCGGCATTATCGGCAATGTCGATTTCCGCGTCGGCAGCCGCGCCAAGGGCATTCTGGAGCAGCACATCATCCTGTCCGGCGGACGTTTCCGCGGCATCCGGAACGGCGCGACCTGGCACCAGGATCCGAGCCTCAGGATCTTCACCTCCGGCTCCGGCGAAGGCCTCTACCTCGACCGTGCCTGGCGCGAGGGCTTTGCGGCATTGGCGCCGCTCAATCTCACCTTCGAAGCGTGGATGTTCCACACCCAGCTCGGGGATCTCGTCGATCTCGCGCGCGCCTTCCCGGAAACCAAGATCGTGCTGAACCATATCGGCGGCGCGCTGGCGGTCGGTCCCTATACCGACAAGCGCGATGAAGTCTTCGCCGAGTGGAGCCAGCAGATCGCCAAGCTCGGGCAATTCCCCAACGTCTATATCAAGCTCGGCGGGCTCGGCATGCCGTCGCTGATGGGCTTCGAGATGGGCCGCCAGGACTCCGCGCCCTCCTCGGAACAGCTCGCCAAGGCATGGCGCCCCTATATCGAAACCTGCATCGCCGCCTTTGGCCCCGACCGCTCGATGTTCGAGAGCAACTTCCCGGTCGACAAGGGGATGTGCAGCTACAGCAATCTGTGGAACGCGTTCAAGCGCATCGCCGAGAATTATTCGAATGACGAGAAGAACGCGATGTTCCACAACACCGCGCTGAAATTTTACCGATTGTACTAAAATAACCCCGCCGTCCCGGCGAAGGCCGGGACCCACCTTTCAGCCGCACGTGCCGCGGATAGGTGGACCCCGACCTGCCTCGGGGTGACGATTGGAACGGAAGGAGAAGGCGCTATGCCATTGCCCAGACAAGAGGTCGATGCGACGACGCCGAAATACCTGCGCGACAAATACGCGATCGTCGGCGTCGGCGAGACGACCTACACCCGCGGCTCGGGGATCAGCACGCGGGCGCTCGGCACCTGGGCGGTGCGCAACGCGATCCTCGACGCCGGACTCAAACCGAGCGACGTCGATGGCATGCTCGACTATTCCGGCGGCGACTCGACGTCTGCGACCTTTATCGCCGGCGATTTGGGGCTGCGCCTCAATTTCTACATGGATGTGGTCGGCGGCGGCTCCTCGACCGAGGCGCTGGTCGGCATAGCGATCGGCATCATCGAGGCTGGGCTCTGCAAGACCGTCGCAATCTTCCGCGCGATGAACGGCTACAGCCAGGTGCGGATCGGCGGCACCGGGGCGCGCTCGGCGGCGCCCGTCGCCGGCGACATGCTGCACAACCGCGCCTATGGCTGGCAAAGCGCCGGGCAGAGCTTCGCGCCGACCTTTATGCGCCACATGTACGATTACGGCACGACGCCCGAGCAGGTCGCGCACGTTAAGATGTTCCACAGTCATCACGCCTCGAACAACCCCAAGGCGTATTACAAAAAGCGCTTCACGGTCGAGGACGTCGTCAACAGCCGCTTTATCTGCAAGCCGCTGCACCTCCTCGATTGCTGCGTCGAGACCGATAACGGCACCGCGATCATCGTGACCTCGGCCGAGCGGGCGAAGAACTGCAAGCACCCGCTGGTCCTGATCCGCGGGGTTGTCGGCCGCTGCAACAAGCCGCGCCTCGACATGCATTACCAGCACGGCCCGATCTCGCGAGTTGCAGGCTATTACGCCAAGGACATCCTGTGGCCGAATGCCGGGCTGGGCCCGGACGATGTGGACGTCACCGGCTCCTATGACGCCTTCACCTTCACAACGATGCTGCAGCTTGAGGATTACGGCTTCTGCAAAAAGGGCGAGGGTGGCCAGTACGTCTCCGACGGGTCGATCACCCTCGGCGGGCGCCGGCCCAACAACACCTCCGGCGGCCATCTCTGCGAGGGCTACACGCATGGCATGAACATGGTCATCGAGAACACCAGGCAGCTGCGCCACGATGTCGACGATTCCTGCCCGGTCGGCGCGGACGGCAAGCGGCAACACACCTACGATTACCGCGAGGGCGGCTGTCGGCAGGTCAAGGATGTCGAGGTCAGCGCCAATCTCGGTTGGGCTAACCCGGCGACCGCGTCGTCAATGGTCATGCGAAAAGGCTGGTAGGGGAAAGACAGCGATGGCGATCGAAGGTCAATATCTCGGCATGGGACTGCGCATCGACGAGCTCGATGTCGAGAACGTCGAATATTTCAAGCACTGCGCCGCGCATGATTTCCACCTGCAGGCCTGCGCTCAATGCAACCGGCTGCGCTATCCGCCGACGACGGCTTGCCCGTGGTGCATGTCGCGCGAGTCGACATGGAAGAAGGTCGAGGGCAAGGGCGCGGTGCATTCCTACACGGAGGTGCATCACGCGATTCAGCCGTCTTTCCGCGCCAAGACCCCCTATATGGTGCTGCTGGTCGATCTCGATACGCAGAAGGGCGAGCCGACCCCCGACGAGGCATTGCGCGTCATTGGCAATTTGTGCACGCCCGACGGGCAGCTCGCGCCGCCCGACATGGTCAAGCGGGTCGGCGTCGGCACGCGTGTCCGCATGGTGTTCAGCGATGTCTCGGACGGAATCGCGCTGCCGCAATGGACAATCGACGAGACGGCGCAGCAACCGGCAAAGGTTTGGCGCTACGCCCAGGAATAAGCGTGCGGGCGTTGCGGGTGTGTCCTCAGAAGGTCACGCGTATTCCGCCATAAACCGATAGCGGCTGGCCCAGCACTTCGCTGCGGTGATCGGTGAGGACGATCGGCAAGCCGACATTGGCCGAGGCCCGCGGATCGAAAAACGTGCCGAACAGCGCATAGCGCCGGTCGAACGCATTGTTCAGCAACAGAAAGACCTGCACCTCCTTGGTCACTTGATAGGAGGTGTGCAGGTTCAGGAGCCAATAGCCCGGCAACTTCCTGTTCTGGTTGGCGTCGTCTCCGAAGAAAAACCGGCTGCCGACCGCGACGGCATCAGCGCCGAGCTTCCATTGCGGCGTCGGCATAAAGTCGAACCCGAACTTGGCCTGGTGCAGCGGGATCCCGGGAATGCTCTTTCCCGGAACCACGTGCACGTTACCATTCGCGTCCGCCAATGGGTTGTTCGGCGAAGGGAGATCGCCGGTGAACTGGTATGTCGCGTCGATCAGGCTGTAACCGGCATAAGCGGTCCACTGGTCGGACTGGTACTGAAGGCTCGCTTCCAGCCCCTGACGACGCGTGCCGGGAACATTCTGGAAAAAGCCGCGCCCGGCGATGAGGCTCGCGAGATTGACGATATCGTCGGTGCTGTCGATGCGAAACAGCCCGGCCTTGCCTTCGAGCCGCCCTCCGGGAATGGGCATATTTCCCCGCACGCCCGTCTCATAGGTCCGCGCAACGACCTGCTTCAATGATGGATCGGCAACCAGGAAATTTTCGAGAAGGCATGGCTTTGCCTTGTTCGAGCAGGCGAGCTCGAGCGGTGTCGGCGCCCGGTTTGCTTCCGAATAGCCGGCATAGGCGGTCAAACCGGCAGCGAATTTGTAAGTCAGCCCGGCCACGGGATTGAGCCGCGCATAGCTGTGCTTGCCGTTGAGATCGGGACTGGTCCCGAGCCGGTCCTGAATGGTGATATCAGCCAGGTTGAGACGCGCGCCGGCGGTCGCGGCGACACCCGCGGCAAGGTCGAAGGTGTCGAGCGCATAGGCTCCGTAATAGGTGTTGCGCGTATCGATGCTGAGCGGCGCGTATCCGATGCCGCTGAGCGTGTGAATGATCGCGCCATTCCCCGGAATGGCGGGGTTGATTGTCGTGGTCAGGTCGGGGTTGACGAAACCGAGCGTGCTGTCGGCCGCAAAGCCAACCGTGCTGCGGTCGATGCTGCCGCCCACGACGAGGTGATTGCCGTGATCGAACACCTGCCCGGTGTTCGTCGCTTGCAGCGACCCGCCGACCGTCGTCGCGCGGGTCGCGGTTCGGTCGATCGTGCCGTAAGGCGTCATACCGCAGTTGTTGCCGCTGCCGGGCGGGCACGGGATCGGGTTGTTGTTCTGATCGAGAATGGCGAATTGATCGCGGAACGCGGTCGTCACCGGGTTCGGCCGGGGGAATCCGTCGTCTTGCAGGCATAAGTGATCGCGGAACTGCGGGCTGGCGCTGTTGCTGCAGCGCTCGGTGTCCGCCAGGTTCCCGTCTTCGTGATGCTGCTGAAAACCGCGGACATAAAGATTTCCTTGCAGCGACCAGGTGTCGGTTAATGACTGTGTCCCATTAAGCCCAATAAGGGCAGCGCGGTTGCGGGTCGTCTGCGGCGTTGTGTAGACCGCCCGATCGTCCCGTTCGAGCAGCTGGACCGGGGTCGCCGCCGAGGCTCCGACCGAGGTCGAAGCTGCCATCGCAATCAGGTGCAGCTCGCTCCCCGCGCTGCGCCACCCGATATCGCCAAACACCCGCGCAAGATTGGTCGGCGATTTAAAGCGCCAGCCGCTGTCGTGCACCGTCTGCGCCGCGAGATACCCGGAGTCATCGCCAAGCTGGACCCCGTATTCGGCAGCGCCGCTACGCCGTCCGAAGGAGCCCCCCTGCATCTCGGCTTCAAAGCAGTCGAATGTGAAGCCGTTCTTCATCTGCAGGCTGACCGCGCCGCCAAGCGCATTCAACCCA
>WNGO01001213.1_pt1 | contig 25325 bp, 26 predicted proteins | sample 5400511 | NCBI WGS metagenome assembly WNGO01 (sample SAMN13153380, study PRJNA577476) | soil metagenome | isolation source: 20 cm soil or saprolite under Garry oak tree replicate 2 | place: USA:California | collected 2016-06-15 | reverse complement strand
CGAGCAGTTCGACATCAACGCCTTGCATGGGGTGGCCAACAAAGCCAGCCAACGGCTCTGGTTCGCGCGCGTAACAAATACCGCCACACTCCGACGATCCATAGAAGGAGTGGATTTCATGACCGAATTGGGCACGGAAAGCCTGCATGACTTCAATTGCGAGCGGCGCGCCGGCGGAGATGCAGAGTCGCAACTCTGGCAGCGCTGGTATCGCGCCTAGCTCGCAAAGCGATTGATAGAAAACGGGCATTCCGGGAAAAACCGTGGCGCGCGTCGCGACCAGGGAACCAACAATTGCCCGTGGCATGCGATCGCTGCTTAAGATCATCGGGATGCCGTGCGTGATCAGCGGGGTCAGCAAATTGCTGAAGCCATAGGAATGAGAAATGGGAATCACGCCGTAATTCAAATCGTCCCGGCTAATGCCCATCGTTTGGCAGATGTTCTCGGAATCGGCCAGCAATTGCTCACTGCGAAAGCGGATCACACGCGGGGCTGCGGTCGTTCCGGAGGTCAATTTCAAAAGGGAGGGCTGATTTTGGCCCCAATTTGGAGGGCCGGTGGCCTTTAGTGGCCGAGTGTCAGGCTTTCTGCTGCCGGCGGCGGCGGCAGCAGCTACATCTGGATCGCGCAACAGCACCACTTCATCCCCGTTGCCGCCGTGCACCGACGTGAATATCGCGCTGGCGCAGCAAATCTCCATAGCTGCAACCCGTTCCTTTTCAGTAATGGACCGTTCGAGCGGCAAAACGACGATTTGCAGACCTAGGCAAGCGACAAAGAGCGACGGCCAATCAGGATGGTTACCAATTTGAATCGCGACAACGTCGCCCGGCCGGAGCGATTTTAGTTGATGCGCAAAAAACTGCGCTCGCTCCTCGATTCCAGAAAAGGTGCGCGTAATTTTGCCGCGCCCGTCTAGGATTGCCGGCTGATTGCGATTTTCCCGCAGCGACTTTTCCCAAGCGACGAGGAGCGGGTCGTTCCGCGTCCTCACTTGCGAAAACGATGGATCGCGCTTAGGCTACGCGTTCGTTTTTGAACATGAAGGCGGACATTCATCCTGAGTATTACCAGACCGACATCGCCTGCGCCTGTGGTGCCGTCTATCACACCCGTTCGACGCGGCGTGATATTAAAATCGGTATTTGCGCCGCCTGCCATCCGTTTTTCACAGGCGAACAGAAGTTCGTCGATACGGCCGGCCGAGTCGAGAAGTTCGCGCGCCGCTACGGCAGCACAAAGGCGACGCGTAGCGGCAAACACTCTTAGCTGAATTCTGTAGCCGCCCCGCTCTGCCGGGCGTCTCATACGCGGGGACAGAGCGCCGCGCCTACAAAAGCACCAATGGATTTCAATCTTCTGATCGAGCGTAAACGCGAGCGATTCGACCAATTGGAACGTGAGATTGCTGACCCGCGCCTTTTTGAAAATCGAAAACGCGCCGGCGAGATCATGCGCGAGCATTCGGGCGTGAAGGAGCTGTTGGCGAAGTGGAGCGAGCTTTCTGCGGCGTGTACCCAGTTGGCGGACAATCGCGATCTGGCCAGTTCCGCCGACGGCGATCTCGCGCAAATGGCGCAGGAAGAGATTCCCCAACTCGAAAGGCGCGTCGCCGACCTTGAGCGTGACGTGCAGATTGCCTTGCTTCCACCGGATGAAAACGAGAACCGCGATGCAATCATTGAAATTCGGGCCGGCACCGGCGGAAGCGAAGCGGCGATTTTCGCGGCCGATTTGTACCGGATGTACACCCGCTACGCCGAAGCTGCCGGATTGAAGATCGAGGACATGGAGGCGAGCCCCTCTGAATTCGGCGGCTTGAAGGAGGTCATTTTCAAAGTCAGCGGCGAATCCGTTTTTCGGAAATTGCGCTACGAAAGCGGCGTCCATCGAGTGCAACGGGTCCCGGCAACGGAAGCGCAAGGGCGAATTCACACCAGTACGGCGACCGTCGCGGTCTTGCCGGAAGCCGAGGAGGTCGACCTAGAGCTAAAACCCGAGGAGCTTCGAATCGAGGTTTGTCGCGCAGGCGGACCCGGGGGGCAGGGTGTGAACACGACCGATTCAGCCGTGCAAGTCCTGCATATTCCGACCGGTACCATCGTGCGCTGCCAAGACGGACGCAGTCAGCAGAAGAACAAGGAGAAAGCCCTGAGCATTTTGCGATCGCGTTTGCTCGAAGCGAAGCAACGCGAGGAGCAGGAAAAATATGCCGCCCATCGCAAAAGTCAGATCGGCAGCGGCGGCCGTGAGGAAAAAATTCGTACTTACAATTTTCCGCAAAACCGTGTGACTGATCATCGCATCGGGCTCACGCTCTATCATCTCGATCGCTTCATGGAAGGCGATCTGGAGGAGATAATTGCCGCGTTGCAGGCGGCGGATCTGACGGAGCGACTCAAAGAGACGTCGATGGCGAGCTGATGCGCTTGGCGCCATTAGTGATTCCGATCCGCTAAGATGGTGACTGATCTTATGTCGGCGGAACACGCGCTCCAATCTCGAGAGATCCCTCGCCGCCTCCGCCACTCGGATGACCTGCTTTGACTGTGATGAAGGTATTAGACGTTCTTCAATCCACGACGGCATATTTCAAAAAACGCGGAATCGAAAATCCACGACTTAACGCAGAGCATCTTCTTGCCCACTCTCTAGGGCGGAGACGGCTGGACATTTATCTGGAGTTTGAGCGCGAGCTTTCAGAATCGGAACTGACGCCGCTGCGCGAACTTGTCAGACGCCGCGGACAAAACGAACCATTGCAGCATTTGCTCGGAACAGTTGAATTCTGCGGAAAGCTTTTCCTCTGCGACAGGCGCGCGTTGGTTCCGCGGCCGGAGACAGAACAGCTAGTCGAGTTCCTCCAAGCCGAAATCCACGATCCGAAATCCAAAATTCTCGACGTCGGCACCGGAACCGGTGTCATCGCGCTCTCTCTCGCAACCAAATTCCCCCAGGCTGAAATCGTTGGGGCGGACATTTCAGAGGAAGCGCTCTCACTCGCGCGCGACAACGCCGCTCGGCTTGGAATGACGGGCGTTCAGTTCGTCCAAAGCGATTTACTGGAAAAAATTACTGGCAACTTTGACTCGATGGTTGCAAACCTTCCTTACATTTCGAGACTCGATCGTGACGATCTGGCGCCTGAAGTTTTGCGCGATCCGGAAGTCGCGCTTTTTGCCGGCGACCGCGGCGATGAGCTTATTCGCCAGCTGATTGAAACGGCACCGGCTCATCTACGCCCCGGCGGATTGCTCGCGCTCGAGGCCGGGATTGGCCAGCACACGAGCTTGATCGAATTATTACACCAGAAGAATTACAGCGACATTAAGGCGAAAAACGATTATTCAGGTGTGACCCGTTTTTTGTTCGCCCGGTATGGATAAGATTCTTGTGCATGGCGGGAATGCTCTCGCCGGCTCGATCAAAATCAGCGGCTCGAAAAACTCGGCCTTGCCGATTCTAGCCGCCACCCTGTTAACGCGCGAACCCTGCACCATTCATCGGGTGCCGGACCTGAGCGACACGCACTACATGTTGCAGATTTTAATGCACCTCGGCGCGCAGGTGGAACGGGCTAGCGGCACCGTCACCGTAACCGCAGAGAAAGCAGATTCGGTCGCTCCTTACGACGTCGTGCGCAAAATGCGGGCATCGGTTTGCGTGCTCGGTCCGCTCTTAGGCCGGTGCAAGGAAGCGACGGTCGCTCTGCCCGGCGGCTGCGTCATTGGCGATCGACCGATCGACTTGCACCTGAAAGGATTTGAAGCTCTTGGCGCAGCGGTGCGTGTTGAGGGAGGCGACGTCAAAGTTTTCGCGCCAAAATTGAATGGCGCCGTCATCAATTTGCGCGGAAAGTTTGGTCCAACCGTCCTCGGCACCGACAACGTGATGATGGCCGCCGTTCTCGCCGAAGGCACAACCGTGATCGAAGGCGCGGCGGCGGAGCCGGAAGTTTGCGACCTTGCCGATTTCCTGAACAAAATGGGCGCCAAAATTGAAGGGGCCGGAACACGGCGCTTAATTATCGAAGGAGTGAAGGAGTTGCACGGGGCAGAGCACGATATTATTCCCGACCGAATCGAGGCCGGCACATTTTTGGTCGCAGGCGCGATCGCTGGGAAAGCCGTAACAATCAATCGGGCGGAGCCGAAGCATCTTACCGCGATCACCAATGCATTGACCGGCTGCGGATTCAAAGTAGAGGAGAAAACGAATTCCCTTACGGTTTCACCGAACGGCGTGGCGAAGCCACTCGAGCTCGCGACCGAGCCGTATCCCGGATTTCCAACGGACATGCAGGCGCAAATGTGTGCGCTGCTTTCCACAACCGACGGAATTAGCGTGGTGACGGAAAACGTCTTTCCGCAGCGATATATGCATGTGGCAGAGTTGAAACGAATGGGCGCCAACATGCAGTTGGAAGGCCCGACGGCGGTGATTCAAGGGGTGCACCGTCTCACTGGCGCACAGGTAATGGCGAGCGATCTGCGCGCTTCGGCCGCGCTCGTGCTGGCAGGCTTAAAGGCCGAGGGGATCACAGAAGTGAGCCGGGTTTATCACATCGACCGCGGCTACGAGCATCTCGACGAGAAACTAAGCGAACTTGGCGCGCACATCGAGCGTGTGAAAGACTAAATCCCATGGAAACTCCACCACTCCCCGCAAATCAAAAGCCAACGGCCACGCCAGTTGCATCAGAGGTCCGCACCTGGTGCATCCTGTGTCACGCCAGCGCGTTGCTGGGATTATTTTTCCATTTCCTCGGTCATCTTCTGGGACCCTTGATCGTGTGGCTGGTCAAGCGTGGCGATTCGCCGGAAATCGACGCCCACGGAAAAGAATCGCTCAATTTCCAGCTCTCGATGCTCATTTATGACGCGATCGCTGCCATTCTCTGCATTGTGCTAATCGGAATTCCGATCCTGATCATTCTTTGGATCATGAACACGGTGTTCGTGATCATTGCGTCGATTCGCGCGAGCGAGGGACAGTTCTATCGTTATCCGCTGACCATCCGCTTCCTCAACTAATCTTCACCACGGAATCACCTTTCGATCGCGCAGGAATTTGCCGGTGAGATTCTGTGGCGCATCCGCCGCCAGCCAGACGATGCCCGCGGCGCCCTGTTCGACCGAGCGAGTGGCCTTGGAACCACCCATATCGGTGCGAACCCATCCCGGACAAACGGAATTGATCGCGAAATCCGGCAGCGCCGCAGCGAGCTGAACCGTGACACCATTGAGAGCCGTCTTGGAGATACTGTAAGCAGGCGCCCACCCATCAGCGCCATCGGTTAATTGCCCGCTGCCGCTTGAGACGTTCACGATCCTCGGCGCCTTGGATTTCTGAAGCAGTGATTTGAATGCCCGCGCGACGAATAGCGGCCCCAAGGTATTTGTCCGGAGGGTTGTTTCAAACAGAGCTGGCGTCTCCGCCGCGGCTGCATGGATACCTTTTTCATCCGCCACATCGATCTTCAAAAATGCGGCATCGTTGCCGATTTCTATCGCAGCTTCACGACCGGCTTTTTCATTTCGCGCGCCGACGAAGACCCGGAAATTTCTCGCAGCTAATTGGGCCGCAACTTCGTAGCCGATCCCTTTATTGGCGCCGGTGACGAGCGCAATCTTTTGCTCCATATCCTAATTGTCACCAGTGACGCAATTTCTGCAACGAGAGCGCCGCCAGCGCTCGAAAAGTCAGGGTTCATGCGCTAAGACTGGCGGGTGAAGTTACTCGTGGCGGATAGCGCTCGACTGCAGCGCTTTTTCCTCAGCCGACGAATGGTTATCGCTGTCTGGGGCATCGCCATTATCGCCGTCTGCGGACGCGTGGCATTAACCAAATCTTCCCGCCAGGATCTTTTTCCGGTTTATCAGAATGCCGGCAAGGCATGGCTGAACGGCCAGGATCTCTATCGAAACTCCGAGTTCGATTATCGCTATTCTCCATTGTTCGCTGCCGCCATGGCGCCCATGGCGAGGTTGCCTGCGAAACTGGCGAGCATTTCGTGGCGACTATTAAGCGTTTTCTGTTTTCTTGCGGCCCTAAGCTGGACCTGCCGTGCCGGGGTTCCGGACAAGTTCGCGTCCGAAAAAAGCCCACTGATTTTTCTCCTGATTCTGCCACTCTCGCTCGGGAACTTAAACAACGGCCAGGCGAATCTGCTCGTTCTCGGGGCGTTGCTTGCTGCGGTGGCGGCAGTGATTCGTAGCTGGTGGATGTCGGCCGCGATCGTTTTGACCATCGCGGCGACGATTAAAATCTATCCGCTCGCGATTGCATTGCTGTTGGGCGTGATGTTTCCACGACAGCTGCTTTGGCGCTTCGCCCTCTGCCTGATCGTGGCAGTGGCCTTGCCGTTCGCGCTGCAAAGAATCGATTATGTCAGCCATCAATACAACGATTGGCTGCTTTATCTTCGAAGCGAAGATCGCACGTCGCGCTCACTTTCCGAATGGTACAGCGATCTGCGTTTGCTCTTTCGAGTCTGGTTTGTCCCGCTTTCGACGACGACTTACGTAGTGATTCAACTGGCCGCCGGCGCAGCGATAGGTGTAGTGGCTGTTGTTGGAAAGATCCGGCACTGGCCCATCCAATCCCTGATTGCCTGGATCTTTTCCCTCTCATGCTGCTGGATGACGTTGTTCGGGCCGGCAACGGAATCGGCGACCTATGTGCTGATTGCACCGGCCACGGCCTGGATCGTGTGTGAGCTTCTGGTTCGAGGAGGCGGTGCAATCGAAACGGCATGGGTCGCGGGGATTTACGGCCTGCAACTGCTGGCCAGAATGGCTAGCTGGTTCGGCGGGATGAAACGCTTTGGCGTTTACGCCAGTCCGCTGGCTTTATCAGCGCTTCTGCTTGCGGCCTACTTGCTGCGACCGGCCATTTTTCGGCAAATGAACGCGCGAACCCGTCCGGTCGCTGCCGGTCGTGATTAGCCGGCGCAACGTCCGCATATTCGCGGTGTCTTCACGCAGCTCCTTGCCCTTCGGTGTTTCCAGCACTTTGGGAATGTTCCGGAATCGCGGTTCGTTCATGATAAAGCGAAATGCGGCCAGCCCCATTTGGCCTTTGCCGATGTGCTCATGCCGATCGACGCGCGAGCCCGGTGCTGTCTTGGAATCGTTCAGATGAATCGCGGCCAGCCGATCGCGCCCAATGACGCGATCGAATTCGGCGAACATCTTTCTTATCGCGACTGCGTCTGTCATATCGTAACCGGCTGCGAAAACGTGGGCGGTGTCGAGACAAACGCAGATTCTTTCCGGCTCTCGCGCGTTTGAAATAATGAACGCGATCTGCTCAAAGGTGTGGCCCAGACACGAACCCTGACCGGCGGTCGTTTCCAGCGCGATCTTAGTTCTCAGAGCGGGGAGACGGGCGAAAACCTCGTCGATTGAGGATACGATCTTGCCCAATCCAAGCTCTTCCCCAGCCCCGAGGTGTGCCCCGGGGTGCACAACCAAAAATGGTATCTCAAGCTGATCGGCGCGTGTCAGTTCTTCCGATAACGCGCGGATTGAGTTCGCATGAAACTTCGGATTTGTTGCGGCGAGATTGATCAGATAATTGGCGTGAGCAAAAACGGACATTAGCTCCGTGCGCTGAGTATGGTCGAGAAAGGCGCGAATCTCGCCCACGGTCAGTGGAGGTGCGAACCATTGCATGTTGTTCTTCACAAACATCTGCATCGCCGTGCATTTGATTGAACATGCACGTTCGATCGCTGTTTGGACCCCGCCGCCGATCGACATGTGCGCACCCAGGAGAACTGGATTGCGAATTGAGGAACGACGCGGCACGGCCGGATTTTTCATTCCGCGATCCGAAGTCCGCGTTGCCCGATCATCAAAAATTCTTTGGCCGCCACGTCGGATGACTCAGACTTCCTTCAGCCTTGTACTCGAAAAATTTGTAGAACGGGGTAAGCACGAATCCGGCTCCGCTGGCGTCGATGCGCAGATCAAAATCGATCCTGTTGTCGAGCCACTGCGCCTCGCCATGCCCAACCATTCCGAACAGACCGCCGTCGACATGGAAATCAGGTGTGCGAATAACACCATCTCTCATGGTAAAGCTTGCGCTCGCTTTGCGCGCAACGTGATATCCGATCCCGGGCAGCATTTTGTCTAGCAGATCAGAGAGCGGGCCAAAAATTGGGATGGCGAAGACGTCGCCGTTGCGAACTTCAATCTCGCCCTTGCCGTTTATCGAGCGCGCGTCACTCCCCAAGCCAGTCCATTCGAAATTGCCATTCATGAATCCTTGGGCCGTCTTGTATTTGAAATAGAGATCGGTCAGGCGGGAAAAATCGATCTTCTCAACCGCCACACTTGCGCGATAACGTTGGTCTTCTCGGGCGAGGGAAATGTCGGCACTCCCCCGGACCGTGCCTGAGAAAATCGCGCCGTTTAGGTCGGTGATTTGAAGCCGATCGTCGGTAAACAGGAGTTTCGCAGCAACATGATCGAGCGGCAGCGTCTTACCCAAAAAAACATAATCCATCGGACCAGGGGAATCGACATTGAACTCGAGCCGGGTGTTTTTCCCGCCGCGAAATTGGTAAACACCGCCCGCCGTTACCGTCGGCGGTTGGTGAAAAATGTAGGGCGTGAGTGCTTTGGCCAGTTTCGGATCGATCCAATAGATCGCTTCGGTCGGCCGCAGCGTCGAACGGATATTCGACAGCCGCGTCTCGTGATGGGCGTAATCGTAGGTCATCGTCCCGGTCGCGACGCCCTCGTCGCGGAGGACCCGGAAATTTCCGTAGGTCACGGCACCGTTCCCAAAGTGAATGTCGGCCGTCACGCTATTAAAGCCGATTGTGCGAAACCGTCCGCGATCAAGTTGGAGTTTGCCGTCGCCTTTCCAGGTTGCGGAGTCGCGACTTGGTCCGCGGATAGTCAACTGGACGGTCGAAGCGTGCGGCCAGTCCCATTCCTCAACGAACTGGCGCATATCGGCCGGGGCAAGGGAGCGCAGGGCGTTTGCCTCGATCGTGCTGGCCAGATCAAGCCGAAAGTCCTCCGGAGCATCCAAGAGCTGGGCGGTGAGCTCTCCGGTTTGATGTCGTATATGAATGTCTCGGACCATCGTCCGTGTTCCATCCCAGGAGAACTCCGCGTTTCCACCGAGGAAAGGGATTCCACGATAGGTAAAACGTTCGAAACTGGCGCGACCGATTGCCTGCCACTTCGGTTGCCCTTCGCCCACTTTTGCGCTGCCCGAAAGATCGACCCGTGGCGGCGCCAGAAAAATCAAGTCGGAGATCGCCCCGGCTAGCCCAAAACTGGCGAGCAGCCCGCGAACATTCAATGTGCTCTGCGCTTGAAATTCCAAGTCGCCGGTCGATCGTCGCCAAACGGTGTTCCCCGAAAATCGACCGAGGTCGTCCAGCCATTCGAATTGGGTGACGCTTAGGGTTTGATCGGAGTATTCACCGACCAGGGCCAGATCGCGGATTTGATAATTGCCACGCTGGAGCCAGTCGCAGCGGAGCGTGGCTTCGACACGGGCGTTCTCGAGTTGCGCGACATCACCGCTAAACTTTACTTGAAGGCGTGGCTGAGCCCGGAATTTGAATCGATTGAGCTCCGAAACGACTCGCTCCAAAATCGTCAGGCGCGCTTGCCACTCCGCTTCGGTGTCTTCTTTCGAAGGTTTGTAGTCATGACGTTTGATCATCTGACCGGTGGCGGAGATGCGAATGCCGCAGAAAACTCCATCCGCCTGGCTAAGGTAGATTTGATCTGGAGGAAAATAGATGTGGGCATTCAACCTTTTTAGCTGGGCGCGAGGTGATTTGGGATCGACGCCGCCGGGCAGTGGCAGAGTCAGTTCGGCATTGCGGATATCGATTCCGTTTAGGAACGGCTGGTGTTGCAAGAGCGCGGCGTAATTCACATCGAGCGAAACCCGGCTGATCCGGCCGATGATGTTTTCACGATCTTTATAATCAAAAATCCGAACATCCTGCGCGACCAAACCCCGGAAAGGATCGAGTGTGAGTCGGCGGACCGAAGCTTCCACACCATGTTTGCGCAACTCTTCCACGACCAAGCCGCGCCACTTTTGGCCGAATCCTTTTTTCGCAAGATACCAGCCGCCACCGGCCAGGGCGCCGAGCAAAAGAATGGCCAGAAAACGAATCATGGTGACGACAACTCGACCGGCCAGGGAGCGCGGGCGCTGTTGCGGAATGTGTGCGACCTCCGGAAGTTCAGCTATCGGCATGCAGATTCTTTCGTTCGCGGCAGCGAGATTTTCAATCAGCCGGCAGACCAGGTTCGCTAGTAGATCGTAAGCTCGTGAGCATCACCGATCTGCCCGCGGTCAACGCCTCATTAAATTTCATCAGCACCATCTTCATTAGCGCCGGCTGGTACTTTATTCGGCGCAATTTTTGGCAGCGGCACATCGCCTGCATGATTGTTGCCGTCGTTTCATCGAGCGCATTTCTCACCTGTTATCTCATCTACCATTATTACACCGGCGAACGCTCTACCCACTTCAGCGCCGGCGGCGCAATCGCCACTATCTATTTCACAATGCTGATCAGCCACGTTCTCCTCGCATTTGTAACTCTCCCGCTCGTCGTCCTCACCCTTATTCCGGTGTTCAGCCGCCGTTGGGATCGGCATCGGCGCATCGCCAAATGGACAATGCCGATTTGGCTCTATGTCTCTGTCACCGGTGTGCTCGTTTATTTGATGCTCTATAAATGGTTTCCTCCGGCCAATCTTGCGCTGCCGCAGTGAATGTTGTTTGCTGAACCGCGGCAACCGCTCCCTTCAACCATGGTGACGATCGCAACCTTTAACGAACAGTCCAAGGCAAAGCATTTACGGGAGCGATTACGGCAAGTCGGTGTCAGCGCCGACATCATCGGAGAAGGTCACCTGCAGCGGGTCGCCTTCATGTCCAAGCCCCAGGCAAACGTGAAAGTAAAAGTTGAAGAAAAAGATTTTGAAAAGGCGCAGAGTTTGATGGTCGAATGGGAAAAATCCGATCCGGAAATCGGCACGCCACTGCGCTGCCCGCAATGCGGCTCGTCCGATATTGAATATCCGCAGCTCACGAGAAAATTCCTCACGCCGGCGCTGGCGAGCATTTTGTTCGCGCTGAAAATTTTCCCGAAGGAATTCTATTGCCACTCGTGCCATTACACCTGGCCAGCGGAGAAAGAAAAAGAAGTCGAACAATGGTGGCAGTGACTTAGCCGGCGAGGTTCAAGCTGCTGTCTGTCCTCCGCGACACCTCTCGTGCCGTGGCTGACACCGCCGCGAAATTGCGCATCTTCCATCGCCCGCATGAAGTGGCTTTTCGCATTACTGCTCGCGCTCGCCATTTTTGGCGGCGCCGCTTACTTCAGTTACAATGTTCTCTTTAAGCAGGAGATCGCGGTTCAGAAAGAGCAGCGCGGCGAAATTCCTGCGACCCCGGTGCCGGACATCAGTCTGCCGGAATTTGAAGCGGCGGCAAAATTACGGCAGGAAGGCAAACTGGTGGAGGCCCGTGATGCCCTCGCCATGTTCATTCAAAAATATCCCAGCAGCCAGCATTTCGAGGAAGCGAAGGATCTGCTCGGCGCAGTAAACGTGGACTTGTTGTTTTCGCCCGTTCCCTCGCCCGAAAAGGAGGAATACGTCGTGAAAAAGGGGGACGTGATCGCGCGGGTTGCACAGAAACTGAAATCCACCCCAGAGCTGATCATGCGTACGAACAACATGAACAACACCATGCTCCATATCGGCGACAAATTGTTCGTCTCGCATCCGGAGTTCTCCATGTTCATTCAAACAAAACAGAAACTGCTCGTGCTGGTGAACCATGGTAATTTTTTCAAGCAATATCACATCCGCGAGGCCAAATTGCCGCCGAAACAACCGCCGCGCATTAACACCAAAGTCGCCGAAGTGATGGCATGGAAAAACGGTAAGCGAGTTGGGTTGGGCACGCGTGAATACGCGACTAGCACGCGGTGGATTCGCCTCGCGGCACCGGGCTACACGCTCTATGCCATCCCAGACGCATTCCATCCGGGCACCGATCAACCTCCGCCTCCGATCGGCCTCGGCCTGGCGGCCGGCGATACGGAGGAATTGAGCAGTCTTGTCAACGGGAAGACCCCTGTCACCATTACCGATTAAAGTGAAGGAACCGCAACCGCTTGATTTTGAAAAACCGATCGTCGAATTACAACGGCGCTTGCAGGAAATCCGCGATCACACCGATGAGCACGAGCTTGATTTCGATAACGAAGTCGAAGCGATCGAGGCCAAAATCGCTCTTACCCGGCGCGAAATTTATGACCATCTCACCGCCTGGCAGCGCGTCCAGATTGCTCGTCACGTCGAGCGGCCCTACGCCCTCGATTATATTGAACGCTGCTTTACTGACTGGACAGAATTGCACGGCGATCGCCACTTCGCCGACGATAAAGCGATGCCATGCGGTTTGGCGAAATTGGGCGAGCGACGTTGTATCGTAGTGACCAACCAGAAAGGCCGCAACACCAAGGAAAATGTGATGCGTAATTTTGGTTGCGCCCATCCCGAAGGTTACCGCAAGGCCCTGCGGATCATGCGACTCGGTCAAAAGTTTAATCTCCCCATCATCTCGCTCATCGACACGCCCGGAGCCTACCCAGGTATCGGGTCAGAAGAGCGCCACATCGCGGAGGCAATCGCAGTCAATCTTCGTGAGATGATGACACTGCCGGTACCGATTCTTGCAGCCGTGATCGGAGAAGGCGGCTCTGGCGGAGCTCTCGGCATCGGCGTCGCCGATCATGTCATGATCTTTGAAAATGCCTATTACTCGGTCATTAGCCCGGAAGCGTGCTCAGCCATCCTCTGGAAGGATCGACGGCACGCGGCCGAAGCAGCCGAAGCGCTCAAGCTAACTGCACACGATTTATTGCAGCTAGGAGTTGTCGATGAGATCGTGCCAGAACCGGAGGGAGGGGCGCATCGAGATCACGAAAACTCCGCCGCCGTTTTAGGAGAAGCGCTCCGTAGCAACCTTGAGCGTTTGCTCGCCACCTCCTTGGAGCAGTTGCTCGAGACGCGCTACGCAAAATTCCGTCGTCTTGGAAATTTCGCCGAATTATCGGCGGACGGCGCGAGTGCCTGATCTGTTGTTGGGTAAAGGCCAATGAAAATCGGATTCACCATAATTGTCGCATTGCTCGCTTCGCTCACCTCAGTCGGCGCAATCCCGCCTTCTTTCCGTTTCGATCGCGACACGTTCGCGTTCGCCAACATGACCGTGTTCGAATATGAGAATGGAATTGCTCATCTGCGTCGCGGGGCGGAAGCAAAGCAGCGCCGATATACCCGGCGTTGCTTCGTTCTGAGCCGGACCGCGGTACAGTTTCACAAATTCGCGCGCTTCGATCCGCACACGGCCCCCTTGGACGATCGCGCTCTCGCACAACGAATTCGAATGGTGACGACGCGCCCGGCCTGGCGCGAGCCCTTGCCAGAGAAAGAGCGCGTTGTTTTTCCCGGCTATGCCGACCTGCGCGAAATGAGTAAAGGGCGCGGTCTCCTTTTGCAGGAAACGGTCGGTCATGGCTGGCCGACTTATTGGCGCTTGGGGAATTATCGGATGCTCTTTGTCCAGAGCAGGGGCTATCAAGAGAAAACGCACGCAAATCTGGAGGCAGCGCTGGCACGGGGGGAATTGTTCGCCCTTTACCTGACAACGCTTCCGCAGAAGTTCACTCTTAACCACGCCGTCCTGGTTTTTGCGAAACAGAAGAGTGATTCTTCCGGCCGTGACAACTATCTCGTCTACGATTCCAACCACCCGGAAAAGCCGCGCCATCTCTGGTGGTCGGAACGCGATCGCGCCTTCGGCTTCGAGAAAGATTGGGACTTTGTTGGCGGCTACGCGCGCGCCTACCAAATCTACGGCAAACCGCTGCAGTAACTCCAGCCGACGCGATTAGAACTGGCGCTCGAGCACCAATGGCGGTTTCGGGCGACGTTGGCCAAACCGCAGCGGAACCTGTGCCGGAAAAAGAAAACGCAGAGCGGGATCGACTCGACGGCCCCAGGCCGCTTCAGTGTGACTCGCCTTCTGGTCTTCCATGTATTGAAGATCGTCGTCGAGCCGCCAACCTTGATCGATCAGTAGATTACGCAGCTTGCGCGTATTTTCCCACCCCGGTTCGGCCGTTCCGGTATCGAGCCAGATCTTAAGCGGAAGTTTCCGCTCGAGCTCCTCCACCGTCTTCAAAACCACGCCGTCATCCCACCACACGGAGGGCGACATCACCAGCAGGCGGCTGAATATGTGTGGATACCAGAGGCCCACGCACAAGGCTAAGAGTCCGGCGAGGGAAGAACCTCCCACGCCAGTCGCACTGGCCTCGCGCCGGGTGCGGTATCTGCGGTCAATAAACGGTTTCAGTTCTTCAACCAGGAAACGCGCGTAATTGCGTGCCAGCCCTTTGCTGCGTCGCTTCTTGTCGCGATCGATCAACCCGCGTGTCGGCGCGTATTCGTGAACGCGATCCTTCCCGGCATTATCAATCGCAACAATAATTAGCGGCTCAACCAACTTCGATCCGATCAAACGCTGCGCCGTTTCATCCACTCCCCATTCGACTCCAGCGAACGCGGTTGCCGCATCGAAAAGGTTTTGACCGTCGTGCAAGTAGAGGACGGGGTAGCGCTTCACAATCGAACGGCGATAGCCGGGGGGGAGATAGACCAGAATATCGCGCCGATTCTTGAGAATGCGCGACTCAAGCCGCGAATGTCGTTGAATATTTCCGGTGAGAGTGTGCTCTGACATTTTGCGAACAAGAGCTATCCGCGAATAAGGACTCATTGTCCACCGCGGACGCTCCCGTTTCGCGCTTGGCAGTGCTGCCTTGGCGGATAATGCTCGCTTTCCGGTTACCCTTCTCAGCATGCAAGAGCGTTACATCCGCTGGTGGACACCCCATTTGAGCCGTGATTTCGAGATGCTGGCGTTCGGCCAAGGCGGACTTCCGCTCGTTATTTTTCCAACCTCCTTCGGCGGCTACTACCAAAATAAGGATTTTGGAATGATCGATGCGGTCGCGTGGTTCGTCGATAGCGGTCGCGTCACGATCTACTGCCCCGATGCGGTTGATCTGGATAGCTTCTATAACAAAGCAATTCATCCGGCGGATCGGATGCGCACGCATCTCGCATATGAGAATGTAATCGTGCGCGATGTTTTCGATCTTGCACGGCGCGAGTGCTCAACTCACCGCGTTGCGGTCTGCGGCGCGAGCCTGGGCGCGTATCATGCGGCTAATATCGCGTTCAAATACCCCGATGCGGTAAGCCATCTCATCAGCCTGAGCGGCGCCTTCGAAATCGGGGATTTTTTTGACGGCTATCACGATGACAACATTTACTTCAACAGCCCCTATGAATACCTCCCGAACATCTCCGATCCGTGGAAATTCAATCATATGGGAATCATTCTGGGGACGGGAGAGTGGGATAACACCCGCCATGAATCGATGCGCCTGTCCGGCATCTTGAATGCAAAAGGCATTCGCCACTGGCTCGATGACCGAAAATGGTGCGGGCACGAGTGGACCTATTGGCGCGACATGCTGCCGTATTACTTGTCAAAGATTTGATGGCGCTCCTACGTGCCCTTGTCATATCGAGCGAAGCCGAGACATCTCTGATTATCGTACGTCTGGGAATAATCAGAGAGTCCTGGGTCCGAGCCGGACAGGCACATTCGCTCGGAATGACAAAGCAGATGGCTGAATCAACTATATGAAAAAAATTGGTATCTTATTCGGTCAGGAAAACTCATTTCCCTGGGCATTCATTGATCGCGTGAATCAAAAAACGGGCGGTAAGGATATCGTCGCCGAATCGGTCAAAATCGACAGAGTCATCCAAGGGGAATCGTGTGGCTACGATGTCATTATCGATCGGATTTCGCAGGACGTGCCCTTTTATCGTGGTTTTCTCAAGAACGCCTCCCTTACCGGCACCGCGGTAGTAAACAACCCGTTCTGGTGGAGCGCCGATGAGAAATTTTTCAACAACGCGCTGGCGACAAAAATCGGTGTAGCAGTCCCCCGCACTGTGCTGCTGCCGTCGCACGAAGTTCCACCGGAAACGAGCGCGAACTCGTTCCGCAATCTAGCTTATCCTCTCGATTGGGAAGCGATCTTCGACTATGTCGGCTGGCCCGCGTTTTTTAAACCATTCGCTGGTGGCGGCTGGAAAAATGTCTACCGCCTGCACAATCCGGAGGAGTTTTATCGGGCATACAGCGAGACCGGCCAGCTCGTGATGATGCTTCAGGAGGAAGTGAAATTCGAAATGTATTTCCGCTGCTACGCCATCGATCAGCGCCATGTGCGGATCATGAATTACGATCCGCGGCATCCTTATCATCTGCGCTACCAGACCGAATGGCAGACCCCGAAGGAAATTCTGGAGAAGGTCGAGTGGGGAGTACTGCAGTTAAACCAATATCTTGGCTACGATTTGAATACGGTCGAGTTCGCCGTCCGCAACGGTGAGCCGCTGGCGATCGATTTTTGTAACCCCGCCCCCGATGCGGAAGTGACGTCCGTCGGACAGGTAAATTTTGATTGGGTAGTGAACGCGGTATCCGACATGGCGATCCGGAAAGCTCGAGAGCACGAAGCTGGTCGTAACAATTTGAGCTGGGGGCGATTTGTTCAGACAGCGATCGGCCATCGTTCTCTCGGAGATCTGAGACTGAAATAGTTTAACCGCCTCAGCGCTGACATCTCGGGCACCAGGCGGTTGTTCGTCCACCGATTCTCGCGCGACGCAAGACAGTGTCGTCTCGCGGACATTTGCCACCGCTGCGCCACCGTTCGTGGATAAGCCAATTCTTTGGCGGATCGGACAAATCCGGCGCCATGAGCCGGAGCGATTCGCGGGCAACGAATCGCGTCGCCCGAAAAACAGCAGCGCGTTCCTTCGGACTCAATGACCTTGTGATTTTCGACGGCAAAACTTTAGCGCGCCAAAGAATTTCGTCAGCCATCCAATTGCCAATGCCGGAAAAGCCGGGTTGCATCAACAGAACGGCTTTGATTGGAGCTTTGCCGTGACGATTTAGAAAGGCCTCGAAGAATGCGCGGCGGAAACTCGCCGAAGCGATCTCCGGGATCGCACTGTTCCACCAAACCGGTTCGTCTTTGCCATGGTGAAATTGGACCCGGCCAAACTGACGCGAATCGGTAAAAACTAGCGCCCGATCGCGTTGGTAGAGAACAAGATGGTCGTGTTTCGCCGGCCGAAAGTTGGCCGACTCGACGCGCAGCTTGCCGGTCATACCCAGGTGAAGCCCGAGCCAATTGTCGCCGGAAAAGAAAAAAAGCATTCGCTTGCCACGCGCTTCGGAACGCAACAGTCGCACGCCGATTAGGCTCCGCCGCAACGCAGCCGTATCGGTTCCGCGAAAAAGGTGTTTTCGCGGATGCAGGGACATCTTGAGGACGCGATGTCCAATTCCGATATCCCATTGTCGCCGGAAATATTCGACTTCCGCCAGTTCTGGCATCGCGCAGAATAGTCGCGCGAACCAGGCAGGCAATGCCCCGCACTGCTTTGCCAGTGGCTTTGGCGTGCTAAATTTTAATTAAATGGAAAAAGTGATCATCGTCGGAAGCGGCTGCGCCGGATTGACCGCGGCAATCTATGCGGCGCGCGCGCAACTGAGCCCACTTGTCCTCGAAGGCAGTCAGCCCGGGGGTCAACTTTCCACGACGACCATGGTCGAGAATTTCCCTGGATTTCCCGATGGCATCGATGGTCCGCAGTTGATCATGAACATGCACGCCCAGGCGGAAAAATTCGGAGCGCGTTTTTCCTATTCGGAGGCAACTGGTTTCGAGCCGCTCAACTCCCATATCCGGTTGCAAATAGATGATTCGGAGTGGCTCGAAACGGAATCGCTCATCATCGCAAGTGGCGCATCGGCACGCTACCTCGGATTGGAAAACGAAGAAAAATTGATCGGCCACGGGCTGACCTCATGCGCCACTTGTGATGGCGCCTTTTATCGCAACGTGCCGGTGGCGGTCATTGGCGGGGGGGATTCCTCGGCCGAGGAAGCGCTCTTTCTCACCCGCTTCGCTTCAAAAATATATTTGATTCACCGCCGGGACACCCTGCGCGCCTCTAAAATCATGGCCGGCCGAGTGCTCAAGCATGAAAAGATCGAACCGATCTGGAATACAATCGTCGTCCGCTACGTTCCCGACGAGAACGGTGAGATGAGCGCCATCGACTTGCGAAACGTAATTACTCATAAAGAAAGGCGACTGCCCATAGCATGTGTTTTCGTCGCCATCGGCCACGACCCGAATGCCAAGCCCTACAGCGGAAAGCTCGAAATGGACAAAGACGGATATCTCATCACCAAGCGACTGGTCGAGAGCAAACACCCTGGAGTTTTTATTGCCGGCGATGTCGCAGATCGCGTTTACAAGCAAGCCGTGACCGCAGCCGGGGCCGGCTGCGCCGCCGCAATCGAGGTCGAGCGTTATTTGAGCGGGCTTCCGCTCAAATGATTTCCGAATGCCGATTTCCGAATTAACCAATCGAACGGACGCCCTGAAGGCGCGAACCAAGGACTTCGCAATACGCATCTTCCATCTAGTCGAGGCACTACCGAAATCGCTGCAAGGACGGGCTGTCGCAAATCAAATCATCCGGAGCGGAACATCCGTGGCTGCAAACTACCGTGCAGCAGGCCGAGCCCGATCGCGGGCTGAGTTCATCGCGAAAATCGGCATGGTGGAAGAAGAGGCAGATGAAACGCTGTTCTGGCTCGAGCTGATTGTTGAAACCCATTTATTGCGGGTAACCAAACTTAAGCCGCTACTACGCGAAGCAGACGAAATTGTCTCGATCATGGCGGCGTCCCGCAAATCGGCAATCGCCAATCGGCAGTCAGCAATTCGGTGAAGCTTTGCGATCTCACCCAATTTTATTCGCCTCTGAGCGGTGGTGTAAAACGCTACGTTCATGAAAAAATCAGCTACATTCAAAATGCGACCGAGGATGAGCATGTCCTCATTGTTCCCGGCCCCAAAACCGAGTGTTTTACGAGCGAGCGCTCGCGAATTTACTTCATTCACTCGCCGCTGGTCGCCCGATCGTCGCGCTACCGCGCCCTGATTAATCTTCGAGCGGTGGAACAGATCCTCGAGCGCGAACGACCTGATCTGATTGAATCTGGCGATCCTTATCAAATGGCCTGGAAAGCAATCGCCAGTGGCGACGCTCTACGAATTCCGGTGGTCGGCTTTTACCATTCGCATTTTCCCGAGGCTTACATCCGGAGCGCGGCCAAGTTTCTTGGAGACACCGCGGGCGAAGCCGTGATGGACTTCGCGCGCCGCTACGTTCGCAACCTTTATACCCAATTCGCGGCCACGCTGGTCCCTTCCGAACGCCTGGGGGCGGTCTTGCGCCGCTGGGGCGTGGATAATGTTCGGCCAGTTAATCTCGGGGTAAACACGACCACTTTCAGTCCGGCCCCCGATGATGCTGCAACCACCCGGGCCACGCTCCGAGTTCCCGAATCGCGGCGACTCTTGCTTTACGTCGGCCGATTGGCCAAGGAAAAAAATACCCGCCTGCTCTTCCGTGCTTTTGAAAATCTGGATAACCACGCACCGGAAAATTTTCATCTGCTCGTGATCGGCGATGGCCCGCACCGCACGGAATTGGCTGATCTGGAGGCGCGGCACGCAAACGTGACCTGGATGCGTTACTGTACGGAATCGAACGAACTCGCTCGTTATTATCGCGCGTCCGATTTATTCGTTCATCCTGGGACGCAGGAAACTTTTGGGCTGGTCGCGCTCGAAAGTCAGGCTTGCGGCACCCCGGTGGTAGGCATTCGCGGGAGCTACATGGATCGTATTATTTTGCATGATCAGGAGTTCTGGGCGGAAGAGAATACGCCAGAGTCGCTCGCTCGGACGATTGAATCAGCGTGTGCGCGTAACTTGCCGCGACTCGGCGCCCGGGCCTCTCGGCTGGCAGAGGAGCATCTCTCCTGGCCGCGCGTATTCGACCGATTGTTTTGCATTTACCGCGAGGTCCGAGCCAGCTACACAAAGCGCAGCTGAATGAACGAAACTCCGCACTATACGATTCGAAGTTATCGACGGTCCGATCGGGCTGCCGTGCGCAAGCTTTGCTGCGACACCGGGTTTCTCGGGGACCCGATCGACCCAGTGTTCGAGGATCGGGCGCTATTCGCCGATTTTCTCACGACCTATTACACCGATCACGAGCCGGAATCATCCTTTGTTCTGGAGATCGGCGGACAAATCAGAGGATATTTGCTCGGATCGCGCAAACCCTTGCAGAACCAGTTCTACGCCTTTGCCCAAAATGTGGTTTTGTTTTTTCGTGCGCTCCTTCGCTATCCAACCTACCACGAGCGCTCGCGGAAATTTATTCGCTGGGTCATCTGGTACGGCTGGCGGGAGGTGCCCGCTACTCCCCGATTGACACCTCATTTTCACGTCAATCTAAGGCCGGACGCGCGCAAAGTTTCCACCACGCGCGCGCTCATGAGCGCCTACCTGAATTACCTTTATCGCTTCGGCGAGACGCGGGTCTATGGCCAAATTGTCACGTTTGAAAGCCGGCGGGGAGAGAAATTGTTCGAGCGATACGGCTTTAAAGTGCTGAATCGGGCGGAGATCACGAAATGGAAAGCGTTCTATCCTGAATCGGTTTACCTGAGCACGGTCATAAAAACTCTCGAGACGGGTGGACCGCTCTCGGCCTATTCGCGCCGCCGAACCTAGCCTTGTTAGCGCGCACGGCGTGCGCTAATGTGCGCAAGCAAAGCTACAATGACTTCCTGGTGCTTATCTTTTGACGTTGTAACGCTTTTAACTTTTTAACTTTTTCTTTGTCGCCGGCATAGCTCAGTTGGTAGAGCAGCTGATTTGTAATCAGCAGGTCGTCGGTTCGAATCCGTCTGCCGGCTTTTTCGCTCATGTTGCAAGGCCAAAAAATCGTTGTCGTCATGCCGGCCTACAATGCCGCGCGTACCTTACGGCAGACTTATCAAGAGGTTATCGCGCATGAAATCGTCGACGAGATCATCTTGGTAGACGACGCCAGTAATGATGAAACAGCGGCTATTGCGCGCAGCTTGCCCAGGGTTCGGGTCGAGGTGCATCCGCAAAACCGCGGCTACGGGGGCAATCAAAAAACATGTTACCGCCTTGCCCTGTCGGCCGGAGCCGACGTCGTCATCATGCTTCATCCCGATTATCAATACACGCCCAAGCTTATTCCGGTGATGGCATCGATGATCACGACCGGTCTCTATCCATGTGTTCTCGCTTCTCGTATCCTAGGCGGTGGTGCGGTCCGAGGAGGAATGCCTTGGTGGAAATATGTTTCCAATCGTGTGCTGACCCTGGCCGAAAATCTGATGCTTGGTGCGAAACTATCGGAATACCATACCGGGTACCGCGCTTTTGCGAGAAAGCTGCTCGAACAGCTACCGCTCGAGAAGAACTCAGATGATTTTGTATTCGATAACCAAATTCTCACCCAGATTCTTTGGCTGGGACAACCAATAGGAGAAGTTACCTGCCCGGCTAAAGAAGGGATGGTTCGAAGTAGTTCGCCTACGGCCGTTGGCTGGTATCAGCTGATACTGATCTACATCGGCCTTGCTGCAATCGTCTTCGCTGTGTTTGGCCAAACAGCGTGGTTTGATTTCGTGAACTACGACGATGGTTCCTATGTTTTCGAAAATGCAATCATTCGTGCCGGGCTGACCTGGCACGGAGTGGTCTGGCCTTTCACCCACATCCACTCGCAGAATTGGCACCCCCTGACCTCGATCTCGCACATGATTGATTGTCAGATCTTTGGCTTGAACGCCGGCGGCCATCACCTGACCAATGTTTTGCTGCATACCGCCGCGGTCATTCTGTTGTTCGAATTTCTTCGCATAACAACGGCAGCGCCTTGGGCCAGCGGCGCCGCCGCCCTCATTTTCGCGGTACACCCGCTGCGAGTCGAATCCGTGGCGTGGATCGCCGAACGCAAAGATGTCTTAAGCGGTGTTTTTTTCATGCTGACGTTACTTGCCTATCGCAAATACGCCGGCGATCGAAGCTGGTGGCGAATGACAATCGTCGCGACTTGTTTGTCGCTCGGTCTGATGTCCAAGCCGATGCTGGTTACCACTCCGCTCGTTCTTTTACTCCTGGACTACTGGCCGCTAAACCGAAACGAAAGCTTTGCCAGTTTACTGATTGAGAAAATTCCGCTCTTTCTTCTAAGCGCAGCCTCATCCATCGCGACGATCACAGCACAAAGGCTCGCTATTGGCACGACCCAGGACCTGCCCCTGACCTGGCGAATCACCAATGCTATCGCGAGTTACTTTACTTACTTGCGGCAAATCGTCTGGCCGCGCGACCTCATTCCATTCTATCTACATCCCGAGGGGTTACTGCCAGTGGCAGAAGTCATTCTGCTGTCCAGCCTATTAGTCGTCATTACCGTGGCGGCAGCGATCCTCCGGCGACGATATCCTTATATCTTTGTCGGCTGGTTCTGGTACTTGATCACTCTGCTCCCGGTCATGGGGATAGTTCAGGTGGGATTACAAGGTCACGCCGATCGTTACACCTACTTGCCTGCAATAGGAATTGTGATTGCCATAGTTTGGACAGTGCGCGACCTCACTGCGGTTTGGCATTCACGGAGCTTCATTCTAGCTCCAGCCGCGGTCGCCGTTATCTTTGCTTTAGCAACGTTAAGCCATGGGCAGACCAAACATTGGCATGACACGGAGTCGCTGTGGACTTACACGCTGAACATCTCACCAGATAATGACGTGGGGCATGCCGGACTTGCCGGCATTCAGCTGGTGCGTGGTGATTTGGAAAATGCGATGACCCATTACCGACGCGCCTTGGAGGTTCGGGATGGAAACTCGGCGGCACATTACGGTCTGGCGCTGGCTTTAGCCCGTCAGCGGAAATTCGACGAAGCGATTGCGCATTGGGAGAAGAGTCTGGAGATCCAGCCCGATAATAACGCGGCACGAAATTATCTCGGCACCGCGCTCGCCACGATTGGGCGTGACCGCGAAGCGATTGCGCAGTGGGAACAAACGCTCGTTTACGATCCGGAAAACGGCGACGCGGCGAATAATTCAGCCTGGCTGCTGGCGACTTCCCAGGACGCCGAGGTACGAGATCCAGCCAAAGCAGTCGAACTCGCGAAACGCGCAGCCAATCTACCAGGTGGGAACAATCCCATTGTTTACCGAACGCTAGCCGCCGCCCTGGCTGAAAATGGCCAATTTGATGACGCGATTCGGGCGGCCGAGCACGCTCAGGAATTATCACAACGGACCGCGAATTCCGCGGTCGCTGATGAGATGACGCGATGGATCGTCTTGTTCAAACAAGGCCGGACCTTACGCCAGGCGCGGAGCGGCCATTAGCGTCAGCGCCAATCGGAACAATCCCAGCCAAGCAACGTTTCGACCCCCGCGATATCGTTGCGCAAAATATTGAAGACAGCGGCTCGCTCCTCACTTTGCATCTGACGCTCGTAAGCGATGTTGTGCGCCTCGATCAGCTTGAATCGGCGCAGCGGCGGCACATTTAAGAATCGAAAGACTTTCTCGACTGTCTCTTTTTGCCGCGCGCGGAATTCTTCGTACTTAAGCAGGAGGAGCTGTCGGCGCGGGAAAAGCTGAAATGCGCGCTCGAGTTGCTCGCCGTACCGGCCGCGATCGATATAGGAGAATTTTCTCAGCTGCTGCGGAGCAGCTTGAGCAATGCGGCTAGGTTCAGCCCGGACCGCGTCGATAAATTCCAGCGGTTCGCTCCCGCGCTGACGTTGCATGTTCCATTGCGAGAACGCACGCTGAATGGGGTTGCGTAAAACAGCGATGAGCTTGATCGCCGCGTTATATTCACGAATTCGTTCGAGCGCGGGTCGCCAGTAGAGATAGATCGGCGTGTTCTCGCCCGCGATCGTGCCAAGCGGCATCGGCCGAAACATCCGGTGAAGCGACTCGTAGGAAACCCGGCCGCCGGAAAAGATCTCGTCCCGGTCGAAAAAATGGACCTCTTTTTTAGCAGGCAGCGCGACGTGCGGGTGCCGCTTGAGATAATAGTTAAGCGCCGTCGTTCCGGACTTTTGGGTGCCGGCGATAATAAAATCGAGTTTCTGGACCGGCCGCCTGCCGAAACCGAACATCGCGCTAGCTGGACGAACTCCTCTCGGCCACGAAATTATCTGAGCTGGCGTTTCCAGCGAAGTGCAGCAGTTCGAGAATGTCACCGCGCAACTGAAGAAAAGCCGCGCTGCTCCGATCGCGTGGACGATCAAGAGTAATGGGAATGATTTGATCGATCGTGCCCGGCCGCTGCGTCATGATGATGACGCGATCGCTCATGTAAATTGCTTCATCGGTATCGTGAGTGACCAGCAGTGTGGTGGTGCGACGGGCCTGCCAGAGGCGCAGCACTTCATCCTGCATACGCATGCGGGTGAAGGCGTCCAGCGCACCGAGAGGTTCATCGAGGAGAAGGACCTTAGGATGATTAATGAGGACGCGCGCTAAGGCGACGCGTTGCGCCATTCCGCCAGAGAGATGATGGGGATAGGCATTGGCAAATGCTTCGAGACCGACCAGGCGCATAAACTCCTCGACCTCGCCGCGTTTCTCTTGGAGCAAGCCACGCGCGACCAGACCGCTCTCAATATTTCGCCTCACCGTGAGCCACGGAAATAAATTCGGATCTTGAAAAACAAGTCCACGCTCAGCATTCGGACCTGTGATCGGCTCTGCGCCGATGAGCAGCTCTCCCGAATCGGGAAAATCGAGGCCGGCAATGAGGCGCAGCAGCGTGGATTTTCCACAGCCACTCGGGCCGACAAGAGAAACAAGTTCGCCGGCGTTGAGCGAGATCGAGATTTGATCCAGCGCCAGCCGCCTCGCAAGCGCATCGTCGGGCGCGGGAAAACTCTTACTGACTTCACGCAGCCGGAGGGACGATGCTACCACCTGATCATTCCTTTCTGCCAGACGAGCACGCGATCACGCAGCTTGAAGAGCAAAGTCATGATGGTGGAAAAGAATGCGGCCATGATGACCAGCGCGGCATAGACTTTCCCATATTCGGCCCAACCTTGCGCCCAACTGACATACCACCCGAGCCCTGATTTCACGCCCACACTTTCGGCGACGACGAGAGTCAGAATGTATGCTCTAAGTCCCATGAACAAACCGACGAATATGTTGGG
>WNGO01000447.1_pt1 | contig 25332 bp, 28 predicted proteins | sample 5400511 | NCBI WGS metagenome assembly WNGO01 (sample SAMN13153380, study PRJNA577476) | soil metagenome | isolation source: 20 cm soil or saprolite under Garry oak tree replicate 2 | place: USA:California | collected 2016-06-15 | reverse complement strand
AACGCGTTGAAATCGGTGAAATACCCTGGCTTCACTCGCGATATTATCTCCTTCGGATTGGTGAAGTCCATTCACATCGACAACGGTGAAGTAAACGTGCAGCTCGCGCTGGCGACAAATGACCCAAATATTCCAGCAACGATAAAGAACGATGCGGAAAGTGCATTGCGCGCCATCGAAGGAGTTCGCACCGCGAAAGTTTTAATCGATATCCATGCGCCGCCCGGAGGCGCAGGAGCCGGAATGGTCGCGGCCCGGATTCCGGGCGTCAGGCATGTGATCGCTGTAGGAAGCGGCAAGGGGGGCGTCGGTAAATCGACAGTAGCAGCGAATCTTGCAGTGGCGCTGGAACAAATCGGCGCAGAAGTGGGTCTGTGCGATTGCGACATTTACGGTCCCAGCATTTCGCTGATGTTTGGCACGCGCGAGCGACCGACGGCCACGGAAGAAAACAAGATTATCCCGATCGAGCAATACGGACTGCGGCTAATGTCCATGGGATTTCTGCTCGACGATACTTCACCGGCGATCTTGCGCGGGCCCATGGTGACCCGCTACACGCAGCAATTTTTGCGGCAGGTCGAATGGGGCGAGCTGGATTATCTGGTGCTCGATCTTCCTCCGGGTACCGGCGACATCCAGCTTACCATTGTGCAAACGGTCGCGCTTTCGGGAGCGATCATCGTCACAACGCCGCAGGAAGTTGCTCTTATCGACGCGCGCAAGGCTGCCAGCATGTTCGAGAAGGTTAATGTCCCCGTGCTCGGCCTGATCGAAAACATGAGTTACTTCATGTCTCCATCCGACGGCAAGCGCTACGACATCTTTGGAAGCGGCGGCGGCGAACGTGAAGCCAGGCGGTTGCGAGTTCCCTTGCTCGGTCAAATTCCAATCGATATCGCCACGCGCGAAGCCGGCGATCGCGGGATACCGATTGCAGGCGAAGATCGGAAATCGCCAGTGACGGCAGAGTTCGTAAGAATCGCCGACGGGATTCGCAAGGCTTTACCGTAGTGAGCCTCCGCAACGCCCAGCGTTAACGAGGGTTAAATAAATCGCGCGGTTGACTCGTCGAAGTCCCAGTATTCGATTTTGTTGACTAGCTGCACGTTTTATGAAAGAACAACCGGAGATGCCGTCTTCGGGAGACGATCAAGCTCAATTCGTCAAGGATTCGGCGCTTTACAAGGAGTTCCTTGCCGAGCGCGCGGAGATCTTGAAGCATAAGTGGATTGAAAGCGAAAAAGCCGGCAAAGACATCGGCTTTGAAAGAGCCCTGCTAGATTGGATTCTGAAGCATCGCTCTAATTGGCGAGAGCGGCGAAAGAAGGAGGCGCGCACCGAAAAGTCCGCCTCCTAAATTTTTTCCTTTAACGCGATCCTGTGAGGTCGCCAAGGAAACGCATGAACCAGCTAAAAGAGAATCCACCAGCTGCGGTCCCGGTAATGGACGCGGAGGCAATTCGTCGCGCGCTCCAACGAATTGCGCACGAGATTATCGAACGAAACCCGCATCGCGAAGGAATTGTGCTCGCGGGAATTCCATCACGCGGCATTGAGATCGCCCGCCGAATCGCGGCTTTCATCCGCGAGATCGAGAAAGCTGATGTCGATACCGGTGTCATCGATGTAGCAATGTACCGTGACGATGTTGGCACGCGCAAGGAATTGCCCGTCGTGCGCGCGTCGAAACTTCCGGTACCGCTGGAGGACCGGACGATGATCATTGTCGATGATGTCCTTTATACCGGTCGCACCGTGCGTGCGGCGATGGACGCCGTAAATTCGTTCGGTCGTCCCGCGCGCATTCAGCTCGCTGTACTGGTAGATCGTGGCCATCGCGAGCTGCCGATTCGTCCCGATTACGTCGGAAAAAATTTGCCGACCGCGACGCGCGAACAGATTCAGGTGCGCCTGCAAGAGACCGACAACGAACCGGATGGCGTCTGGCTAAAAAGAGAATGAATGTGACCGCACAATCTCCGGGGAGCGCACGCTTGCAGCGTGCTGGCGATGGCATTCTGCCATCGCGAACTTTCCTTGTCGCGTGTACTCGTTGGAAATTCTTTCCGTATAGAAGCGTGTTTCGGCGGAACGCCGAAACCAGCACACTGCAAGCGTGCGCTCCCCGGATTCTGCGATCGCAGCCGCAGTGGATGTTCGAATCATGACCGCGCGCTGGACACGCAAAGATCTTCTCGGCCTGCGCGACTTGTCCGCAGACGAAATCAGTTTTGTTCTCGACACCGCCGACGCATTCAAACAAGTCGGAACCCGCGAGATCAAAAAGGTGCCGGCCCTGCGTGGCAGAACGCTGGTTAATTTCTTTGTCGAACCAAGCACGCGCACGCGCACTTCATTTGAGTTGGCGGCGTTTCGGTTGAGCGCCGACGTAATCAATATCTCCGCAACTGCATCGAGCCTGACCAAAGGCGAAACATTAAAGGACACCGCGCGTAATCTCGAGGCACTGCATGCTGATATTCTCGTGCTGCGCCACAGTTCCGCGGGGGCGCCCCAGTTTTTGGCAGATCGGCTGAAAGCGAGCGTGATCAACGCCGGCGATGGCGCGCATGAACATCCAACGCAGGCGCTTCTTGATCTTTACACGATCCGTGAGCGCAGAGGTAAAATCGCCGGGCTGCGCGTGGCAATCATTGGCGACATTTTGTTCAGTCGCGTCGCGCGCTCAAACATCTTCGGCCTGCTCAAGCTTGGCGCTCATGTGACGCTGGTCGGCCCGAGCACGCTGGTGCCACGTGAGTTCGAAAAACTCGGGGTCGAGGTTTCGTACAAGATCGATGAAGTGCTGCCAAGGGCCGACGTCGTAAACCTTTTGCGGATTCAGCACGAACGTCAGCGGAGAGAATATTTCCCCGGACTCGGCGAATACATCCGGTTGTTCGGGCTGACGAAAGAACGCGCAAAACTTTTGAAACCGGACTGTCTGATCATGCATCCCGGCCCGATTAACCGCGGAGTCGAGATCGACAGCGACGTCGCCGACGGATTGCAAAGCGTCATTCTCGACCAGGTCACCAATGGTCTCGCCGTTCGCATGGCGGTCCTATACATGTGTGGAGGAATCGCGACGTGAGGAGTCTGGTACGCGCGCATCTGGGGAGCGCACTCATTCTGAGTGCTGGTGACTCCGAAAGCTTTCGCGAGTCACGAACTCTTACCTCAGGTGAACAATCGGCTTTCGCGGCAAAGTCAGAGAAAAGTTCGTTGCCGAAGGATCCGGCAACCAGCACGCTACAAGCGTGCGCTCCCCAGGCATGAGCGCGACCATCATTCGTAACGGGCGGGTGATCGACCCTGCGAATCAGCGGAATGAAATTGCTGATCTTTACATCGCTGATGGAAAAATCGTCACGTCCAAATCCGAAATTCGAACTCCGAAGTCCGAAATTGAAGAGATCGACGCGCGTGGGTTGATCGTCGCGCCGGGCTTAATCGACCTGCATGTCCATTTGCGCGAGCCGGGCTTCAGTCACAAAGAAACGATCGAGTCGGGCGCGCGAGCCGCCGCGGCCGGCGGATTCACGACTATCGTTTGCATGCCGAATACTGCGCCTGTTCCGGACAATCCGGGCACGATTGCATGGATCAAAGATCGGGCTTCCAACATGTCGCCCGTCAATGTTTTGCCAACGGGCGCGATTTCAAAAAATCTCGCGGGCGAAGAACTGGCGCCGATAGGCTCACTGGCACAGGCAGGCGTTGTGGCAATAACGGATGATGGTCATTGCATTCAAAATCACGAACTCATGCGACGCGCCGTCGAATATGCGCGCATGGTTGGCGTGCCTGTGCTCGACCATTGTCAGGATTACAATTTGGTCGGCAATGGGGTTGTGCATGAGGGTTATTGGAGCACGCTGCTTGGCCTACCCGGCTGGCCTGCTGCCGGCGAAGAAGCCATAGTCATGCGGAACATTCTGCTCGCGGAACTGTGCGATCATCACATCCATTGCCAGCACATCTCAACTGCAGGCAGTGTGCGCTTGCTTCGTGAGGCTCGGGACCGCGGAGTAAAGATAAGTGGCGAGGTCTGTCCGCACCACATCGCGCTGACCGACGAATCGATCCAAAATTTCGATACAAACTACAAAGTGAATCCGCCTTTGCGATCGCAGCCCGACGTTGACGCATTGCTGGGAGGAATCGCCGACGGAACGCTATCCATCTTATGTTCTGATCACGCGCCGCACGCGCATTTCGAAAAAGAAGTGGAATTCGATGCCGCGCCATTTGGCATCATCGGACTGGAGACGGAGCTCGGACTATTCCTGGATCTCCTCGTCCACAAACAGGGCACGATCGATATAGCTCGCCTGATTGAAATGTACACAGTCGAGCCCGCGCGGTTATTGAAGCTCGATGCCGGCACGTTGTCCATTGGAGCGCGAGCCGATGTGACGCTGATCAATCCGGAACTAGAATGGACAGTGAGCGTCGATCAATTTGAATCAGCCTCGCGCAACTCACCATTCAACGGTTGGAAACTTAGAGGCCGCGCGGTGCGGACGATCGTAGGTGGGAAAACAGTTTGGCAACTGTAACGGCGCTTATTTCAAACACCGCCATGAACCAGGCGTCTGACACAGACGCCCCACAAATTATCCGACGTATCCGCCGTGGATGTAGTGCTCCAAATGCGCGATGGCTGCGCTTTGGCAGGAAATGACGTGTTTGACCAAGTCTCCGATCGAAATCACGCCCACGACTTTTTCGTCCTCGACCACGGGCAGGTGGCGAATGTGTTTGTCCGTCATTAGCCGGAGACACTTCTCGACCGGTTCACGAGGCTCCGTGACGGTCACATTGCTGGACATGATCTCCGCGACCTTCGTTTCCCACGATCGCTTGCCACGCAACATCACTTTGCGCGTGTAATCGCGTTCGGAAATAATGCCGACGAGCCGCTCCTTATCCATGACCAGCAGTGCTCCGACATTCTTCGCGTCCATCATTTCCACTGCTTGCAGAACCGTAGCATCCGGTGAAATCGAGAAAACCTCATCGCTTTTCTGATTAAGAATTGATCGGATCGTACCGCTGACATCCATACTGCGAGGGTGCAGGATAGGCTCAGCCTGGCCTGCGATGCAAAACAATTCTAACGGGCATCTGGTGGATGTGCATCCTGCATTCTGAAGCCGCCTGGGTCTTCGGGTCCAAAATATCTCCTCGGTGTAAGTTTGGGAGGACGTTTTCCATTAACAATCGCGCCCGCCACGGCGATGTATGGAAGCTCTTGCCGATCCGCCGCGCAACGCAACATCAAGCCGCCGCGACTCATGTCACCACGACCGATAAAGTCCGATGGGAATCGCAGTCGGTCGCGAAAAGCCGCCAGCAAAACATCCACGTACTTACCCGTGGCAATGCTGCCAAGAAGAATGACCTCGCTTTCGAGTGGTAGCTTGTGGGCCAAAAATTGCGCGTCGCGCTCAATGGGTAGTCGATAACGCGAATCATTTTCGTGAATGTTGACCGTGGCAAATTCATGCAGGTCGTCGAGATGAATTCGCGTTCTTGCATCGACAAGCCCGCGTGTGGGCGTAATGATAAAGACGCCCGGAGTTCCGCGCGCCGGCTGCGCAAATGCGGTTGCGTACGCTATTTTCCCGCGAAAGTAGAGACCGCTCAGGAACGTGAACACTTCCGCGATTGGCGCGCCTTTTTTGCTGCGCAATTTTCGCGCGAGCTCAAACCCCGCGCGCTCGCTCAGAATCATTCGTGCGCGTTGCCCTCCAGCGTAGGCGGGTGAGAGAAGAAAGATGCGGTGACGGGTCGCCTTTGTCATGAGTTGCAATTTTCAGTTTTCAGAAATTAATACGTTTTCCGGAAGCAACTGGATCCGCGAAACCGATCGCGTCGATTTGAAGCTGTACATCCTGAATTTTAGCGAAATATGGTCGGAATCTTACGTGACGTGAATATATCCCAGCTTCGCAACATGAGGAAACTGGCCGCGACCGCATTACCGCTTGTCATTCTTGCCACGCCTTCGCTTTGGCTAATGCTCACTGTGCCGCCGCTCTGGCGCGACGTGGATGCGTACAATCAAACGGTTTTGCCGCCAGGAATGGTTACGATTTTGCTGCACGCTCCCCTTTATTGCACTCTCAGTCGTGTTCCTCTCTGGCTTGGGTATCTGGCAAGCGGGGAGCCGGCGGTTTCGTTCGGTCATTTCATTCGCCACTCACAGCTCACCGATGCAGGCGTGTTCGCGTTGGTTTTTCTACAGCACGCCGCTTTATGGTTCGCCGCCATGTACTTGATCTCCGCAATCGCGACGACTTTGCTGGCGCGCTCATTTTTTGCCGTGCTCTTCGCGAGTCATCCTCTGTTCTACACCTTTGGCCATTGTGTCGGTTCGGAATCCCTAAGCATGATTCTTACTTTGCTGCTGGCTGGAACTGGCCTGCGGATGATGTGTCATTACCCGGAAATCGCAACACGCGATTGGATCATCTTCACTGCGTTGTTTTCCTGCTGCGTCCTAACACGCCACATTAACTCCGCCCTGGCCGCGATTTTACCAGTCACGATCTTCACGATTCTGCTTGAGCGCTACCTGCGCACGTTTGCTTCAAGCCGAAGACTAATTCCGGTTGTAAATGTCAGGCTGTGGAAAGCAGCGCAACTATGGTCTATCTCAATCGCGACTGGTCTGATGGGGCTGCTCTTTGCGACCAGTTTGACGCATATGCTCTGCCGGCATGCGCACACGCAGTGGCGTTCAACCTTCGGATATACTTTCCTCTGGCGCCTGAACTTTCTCGAGACGATGGACCCCGCGCCTCGTCAGGCGCTTCTCGCTACCGTAGCTTCGAAATGCAAACTCCCTGACTCTCGCCAGCTGCTCGAACTCCTTGGTACCTGGATCGATCGAAATCGGCAGTGGAACCCGTCGGCCTTTATTCAAGAAGCCCGTACCCATTTGTCCAACCAGGAAATGAAATTTCATAGTGAGAAGTTCGATCGAGTTCTCAATGAAATCGCATTCGCCTTTCTTTGCCCTCCAGCCGCCCCTCTTCGATCTAGCGCGCTGACCGATTTCAGCAAGGCAACGATGTCTCGCGAGGGCGATATCGTGCAAGATCTCTTTTCACGAACAGATTATTTTTTCTCCCATCGCGACAAAATGCCGCAGTGCTCACGGCTCAAAACTTTTCGCGAGCCGCGCGAGCGACTTATTGAGGCAAGCAAGCTGTCTTACTTTCGCTGGTGGAATCTGCTTTCTATTCGTGCGTTCGCTATTCTCGGACTTATCCTTTTGCTGTGGGCGCTCGTCGTGGACTACAAACGCGGCGGACCAAAGACACCAGTCATTCTTTTTGCCCCCTGGTTGTGCATTGTTGGAATGGTTATGGTGCTGCTGAATTGCTTTCTCGCAGAACTTCAGCCGCGCTTTGTTTTGCCTATGATGGAACTCTTGCTGGTTTCAATAATGATTCTCCTTGGAGTGATTCTTAGTGGATTCAAATTTCGCGACGATGAGGTACGTGGCACGTAGGTAGGCTTTCGGTTGATGCATCAAACCTAAGCAGACTAGGTCTTGTGCTAATCCATCTTCTGAGACGAAAGAATGCTCGACGTCAGATCGAGCTATCAGATCGCTCAATCTGTAGCATCAGACCAACCCGGCTTGCTTTTTTACGACGCCTGGGAAAAAATGCCGACGTGCGTTTGGCCTGGCCATTCAAATCTCGGATCGATAACGGTCGCAATGGAGAAGAGCATCACTGTTCCACCGGCGATGCCTGCCCGGATTTCTTGTGCGTGGGCGCGCAGAAAGCGGGAACCTCATGGGTTTATCAGCAACTCGAGCGACATCCCGATTTTTGGATGCCTCCGGTGAAAGAACTGCATTACCTGGACACTTTGAATAGAGCGAGACGGTTCCATCCTCCGCGCTCCAGAGATGAATGCGATGTTTGCTTTTTGGAGAGCATGAAAAAATTGAGTGACCAATCGTACATCGATCTGAAGAATTACGGGGAGTTGTTCCGACATAAGGGAGCGCTTCTGTCAGGCGATGTTTCGCCAGCCTATTCGGCCCTCAACGATGAAATCATTGAGCGGGTGGTCAATCACTTCCCCAATTTGAAAGTGATCTTTCTGGCTCGCGATCCCGTCGAAAGAGCCTGGTCACAGTTGTCGATGGGCGTGCGTCTCGGAATGATCAGCCGGTTTGACGCGACGGACGCCGAGGAAGTGATTCGGAATTTGTTAAATCCCGGCGTGCTGGCTCGCTCGCATCCCAGTAAGACCGTCGCGCGCTGGAAGCGCTACGTTCGTCCTGAACATTTCCGCGTTTATTTCTTCGATGATCTGGAAAAAAATCCAGCCGAGCTGCGACGCAAAATTCTTCATTTTCTGGGCGGTGATCCGAACAAACCAAGCGGCCACTTGAAGCCGGAGGACAACAATGATGCCGGCAGGAACAAACTTCGGCTCACCACCAAAGTGCGCGCGCGTATGGCTCAGTTTTTCGAACAGGAACTGAAAGCCTGCGCCTCACAACTGGGTGGAGCTGCAAAGAATTGGCCGACGCGATATGGCTTTTCGATAGTCTGTTTCTTCTGGCAGTTGGCGGATTATTTCGATCTCTTTGTGTGGCTTGATTTGGATTGCCTGACACTCTGATCGGTTGGACGAGTGATTTCAGGCGACGACAAGTGTCAATCAGCCCGAACGGTATCCGCGTCTACCGTCTTTGCCCGTGCCCGATTCGCTTGAAGCTCTGCCAAATGTTTTTCCGACCACCGGCAAAGGCCCTGTAATGGCTCGATCAAGGTGCGGCCCAATTTTGTAAGCGAGTATTCTACCTTCGGCGGCACGACGGGATGGACGACGCGTCGCACCAAGCCGTCACGCTCAAGGCTGCGCAACGTTTGAGTAAGCATCTTCTGCGAAACTCCGCCAATCGCGCGTTGCAGTTCGGCATAACGCATCGTTCCGCTAGCCAGGATCTGAATAACGAGCGCCGTCCATTTGTCGGCAATCCGGTCGAGCACAAGTCGTGATGGGCATTGCGGTTCCAAAACCGAAGGAGGAGAAGCCGTTTTAGCCATGCATTCTTTTAATCCAAGCACCACCGGAGAGCAACATTCCAGATGGTCTGTATAGGCTGGATCGGGCTGTAGTTGACGAATGGATTGGCCTGTCGAAATTTTAAATATGACAAGGACGAATTTCGAACCGGCTGGGCGGCCGGAACTTTTACTTAGCGAAGCCAACCCGAAACATTCCTCGCGTAATGAGACGACAACGGGAGCCACTGACACGGCGCTTCTGGATGAGTACTCGCGCGCGGTGGTGAGGGCAGTTGAGCGTGTCGCGCCTTCCGTGGTGAATATCGAAGTCCAACAACGGAGCCAAAATCAGCCGCGTGAGGTCGCGGGAAACGGCTCAGGATTTGTGATCACACCCGACGGTTTTATTTTGACCAACAGCCACGTCGTACACGCTGCGACCCGGATTGTGGTAAATCTTCCGGACGGACATGATTACCCGGCACAGCTCATTGGCGACGACCCGGAAACCGACCTGGCAGTGATCCGGATCGATGCACCGCAACTAGTTCATGTGCGGCTGGCCGATTCCGAAAACTTGCGGGTCGGCCAACTGGCGATTGCAATTGGAAATCCCTTTGGGTTCCAAGCAAGCGTAACCGCGGGCGTGATTAGCGCGCTCGGTCGTTCGATGCATTCGCAATCCGGTCGCTTGATCGACAACATTATTCAGACCGACGCGGCATTGAATCCTGGCAACTCCGGCGGGCCACTCGTTAACTCCGCAGGCGAAGTAATCGGCGTGAACACGGCCATGATTCGCCCGGCCCAGGGCATCTGCTTTGCCATTGCGAGCAACACAGCCAGGCTCGTCGCCGGATGGCTGATACGGGACGGAAAGATCCGGCGCAGCTACATTGGCGTAGCCGGTCAAAATGTGCCGCTGCATCGTCGCGTGGTCCGATTTTATGATTTGCCGCTCGAAACTGGTGTACTCGTTGTGTCAGTAGAGAAAAACAGTCCTGCCGAACACGCGAGATTGCGGGAGGGCGATCTGATTATTGCGTTCAATAGCCAGCCCATTGGGAGCGTGCACGATTTGCACAAGGTTTTGGTCTCCGAACAAATCGGGGTCAGCGCCAGTCTTACCGTTATTCGGCACACCGAGAAATTAAAGTTGCCGATTCTACCCGCTGAATCACGCTGATCAGACTTTGAGTGAAGCGGAGGCGTTTCGCCTGCTATTTCGAGTGCTTTGCAGCCGACACAGCTGCCTCTACAGTGCCGCTGCGATTGTTTGAGATGAAGATTTTAGTCGTTGGCAGCGGCGGCCGCGAACATGCGCTTGCATGGAAATTGCGGCAATCTCCCCATGCGGAGCACATTTTTTGCGCACCCGGAAACGCGGGCACCGCCGACATTGGCGAGAATGTTGCGATTCCCGCGGCTGATTTGGGGGCGCTCGTTCGGTTTGCAAAGCAAAATCGAATCGATTTAACCGTGGTCGGTCCGGACGACCCGCTCGCGGCGGGAATTGTCGACCTGTTTACGGCTGAAAAATTGCGCGCTTTTGGTCCGACGAAATCGGCCGCCCGCATTGAAGCGTCCAAAGTTTTTGCAAAAGAACTAATGCGTGCACAGAAAATTCCCACAGCGGAAGCGAGCATATTTTCCGACAGCGGCGAAGCACTGCAGTATTGTGAGCGAGCGAAATTTCCCGTGGTGATCAAAGCGGACGGCCTGGCGCTTGGCAAAGGCGTAATCATTGCAACTGACGCTGCCACGGCACGATCGGCCATCGACGAGATGATGAATCAACGTCGCTTCGGCGACGCAGGCCGGCGTATTGTGATCGAGGAAGTTCTAGACGGGACGGAATGTTCGTTGCATGCCCTCGTAGACGGAAAAAATTATCTTCTGTTGGAATCGGCGCGCGATCACAAGCGCGCGTTAGACGGCGACCGGGGGCCGAACACGGGCGGGATGGGCGCATTCAGTCCTGCGAACAATTGGAACACTAAATTGAAAGCTCAGTTCGAGGCGAAAATAATGCGGCCGCTAATGCGGGGTCTCCTGGAAGAGGGAATCAAATTTCACGGACTTCTTTATCCTGGCTTGATGATTACCAGCGAAGGTTCGCGTGTCTTGGAGTTTAACTGCCGTTTTGGCGACCCGGAGACGCAGGCGTTGTTGCCACGGATCAAATCGGATCTGTTGCCGCTGTTGGAAGCGACGATTGATGGAAAGATCGACACGTGTGCAATTGAATGGGATACGCGCGCTGCGGTCACGGTCGTGCTGACGTCTGGCGGGTATCCTGGAAAATACGAAACCGGAAAATCGATCTCGGGACTGGAGGACGCAGCAAAGCTCGAAGACGTCCGGATCTTCCATGCCGGCACGAAACGCGCCGACGGCCAAATCAAAACTGCGGGGGGCCGCGTTCTGGCGGTCACTGCGCTTGGGTCAAGTGTCGAAGACGCGCGGGAACGCGCATATGACGCCGTCTCCCGGATTCATTTCGAGAATTGTCATTACAGGCGCGACATTGCCCTGAGTGCCATTGCGGCTAACGTCAGCGACTTATCGTGATGTCTCGACTCTTGCTGGCGGCATTCGCCCTCTCAATCTTCACTGCGACTCTCGCCGCGCAATCGCCGACGCCAAAATTACCTCCGCAAACTCCACCGGGCACGGCACCGCAGACTGCCTCGAAATCATCTGCAGCGCCAGCGAGTTCGCCGTCCGCATCTCCGACTACAGAAGACGTGGTCAATTCGTTAGGCCCGGCTGATCTACAGACACTTATCACGCTACTGAAAAGTAATTTCGTAGATCCGGACGCAATCACTGATACGGAGTTGAATCGCGCAACTGTTGAGGGCCTGACAGCGCGGCTGCCGCGCGGCGTAATGCTTTTGCCTGGTAAAGAGAACGTGCCGGCCGTCCCGCAAAGCACCCTTTATAGCGAGATTATCGCAGGACACATCGGGTACATACGCCCCGGGTCGTTGAACAGCGCTAACCTTCAGGCCCTGGACAAGGCTCTTAGCGGTTTTAGTGGGAAAAAAGTGAATGCTCTCATCCTCGATCTTCGCGCTAGTGGAATGACAAGTGATTCGGCGTTGGCTGCGGAATTCGCAAAGCGGTTTTGCCCCAGAGGTAAAATGATATTCACCTTGCGCAAACCGGCGGGACGTCAGGATCGAGCATTCAATTCCGATCGGGACCCGACGTTTCGCGGTCTGGTGATGGTGCTCGCCGATAGCGAGACAGCCGGCGCAGCCGAAGCAATCGCCGCTGCACTGCGGTTTCATGACAAAGCTCTCGTTATCGGACAACCGACCGCTGGCCGCGCGGCCGAATACTCCGACTTGCCATTGCCAAACGGCAAAATTCTGCGCCTTGCGGTTGCTGAGATGATTTCGCCCGAGGGCCGCTCGTTATTTGCGGACGGGGTAAAGCCAGATTTACCCGTTGAGATGTCACCAGCAGACAAGCGGCAGATTTTTCAGGCGAGCGGCGACAAGGGAATGGGCCCGTTTATTTACGAAGCGGGTCGGCCTCATATGAATGAAGCAGCGCTGTTGGCCGGAACCAATCCCGAAGTGGAGGCAGCAGAAGCAGCGCAGCAGCGGCGCAGCCGGGCACCGGAAAAGCCGCCGCCGCACGACCCAGTTTTGCAACGAGCACTGGATGTGATCACTTCGCTTGAAGTTTATCAAAGCCGATAACGCGCGCCGCTTTGTCGGCGAAATCTTTTTGCGTCGGGTTGGCTGTTCCCGAGCCTTGTCCTGCATGAGCCAACTGTAGTAATCTGCGAGTTTGGTGAGGTTGAGAGGGATGTGATACCGCTCGAAGAACGCATCGGCTACAAATTCCGCAATTCGCTGTTACTGGCGGAAGCATTAACCCACCCCAGCCTTGGGCATGAGGCCCAACGTCATCATTTTGATTATCAACGCCTGGAGTTTTTGGGCGATGCCGTTCTACAGCTCGTCATCACCGAATATTTGTTTCGCAATTTTCGAATAGAAGCCGAAGGACAACTAACCAAGCTGCGTTCGCGGCTGGTTTCTCGCGAAGCATTGAAGATGCATGCGGCCACGCTCGACCTCGGACGTTACATCATGATGGGGCGGGGCGAAGAAGCCAGTGGCGGCCGGGAGCGAACCTCTACATTGGCGGACGCTTTCGAAGCGCTCATTGGCGCGCTTTACCTCGATGGAGGCCTGGAGGTAGCCAAGAAGTTCATTTTGACGCAGACTCGCGCGGATCTCGACGAGCTCGCCGAAAAACCGGTGGACATTAATCCCAAAGGGGATCTTCAGGAGTTGTTACAAAGCATTTCGCCGCAGAGTCCGGTCTACGAATTGATTTCGCAGAGTGGCCCTGAACATGAAAAGATGTTCATCTCACAAGTCACTTGGGAGGGAATTGTTCTTGGTCAGGGTAGCGGCCGCAGCAAGAAACAGGCAGAAACCGCAGCTGCGCTCGAAGCGATGCAGTTGAAACTTTGGGAGAAGAAGCGAGAAAAAGAGGGCGCGTGAACTCCATTTTTGTGGAGACGGTCGCCGTGCCGTCGCTCCGCGCTGCGGCACCCTGCCAATTCAGATCGAATGGTTCAGCGCGTGAAGGTTGCCCCAATGAAAATGATTACGAATCGATTGGGTGACAAACTTCTTGGCCCGTCTGATCGCCTCTTCCAGCGATAGGCGGCACGCAAGCCCAGCCGTAATCGCTGCTGAATACGTACAGCCAGTGCCATGCGTTGAGACCCCGCGGACAAACGGCGACGAAAACTCGGTAACCTGTCCGTCGGCAAACAAGAGATCAACAGCGTCAGGTCCGGGAAGATGACCGCCTTTGAGAAGGATTGCAGTTCCAAATTCTCTCTCGAGTCCTTTGCCGGCACGATGCATTGATTCTCGATTTTTGATTTCTGTTCCGAGGAAGCGTTCTGCTTCGTAGAGATTTGGCGTCACCAGGCTTGCGAGTGGGAACAATTGCTCTTCGTACGCTTCGATAGCTGTCGGCTCCAGAAGCGGATCGCCGCTGGTGGCGACAATCACCGGGTCGACTACAAGTGGAGCCCGAACGTCGCGTATCGCCTTGGCCACGGTGGAAATGATGTCCGCGGAGCAAAGCAGACCGGTCTTGATCGCACCGATCTGGAAATTTCTAAGAAGCACTTCGATTTGTTCTTGAACAATTCTCGCGCTGACCGGCTCAATCCGCGAAACTTTTCCGGGAACTTCCGCGACGATGCAGGTCACGGCGGTCAACCCATACACACCGAGCGCGGAAAACGTTTTCAGGTCCGCCTGAACACCGGCTCCAGCGCTGCTGTCCGACCCTGCAATAGTTAGCGCGACAGGCGGTTCGCTGATAGCTGATGGCTTTTGGCCTTTGGCCGATGCCGGCGTTTTTGACCGCTTCAACGGTTCAACGATATAACGAACTCTACGCGCCGTCGTTACCGATCGCTTCGACTGGGCAGCCTTCCATCGCTTCTTTGCAGAGTCCCTCTTCCTCAGGCGTTTCTGGCTGTTTATAGACGTAGGAATGGCCGCCGTCGTCGTTCCGCTTGAAGTTCGCCGGCGCTGTTTCGCGGCACAAATCACAGTCGATGCATTGGTCATCGACGTAGAATTTACCGGGTACGTTTTCGGCGTATTTGTTTGCGGCATCGGCCATGGTTTTTCCCGTAAAAATGAAGTGGAATGTTAGAAAGAAACGTTCTCGGTGCAATTAATTTGGCCGTTGATGAGTGTGCGCGCAAGCGTCACAACCCCTTGGCGCGCTAAATCGTTGAATCCTCAAGGCCGGCAGCCCATTATCGTCCGAATCACCGATGATTGAACGGCGCCGCGGTTGTACCAAGTCAGCCTGAATGAAACAGCAAGCTGCGAAAAGTCTCCGAGCCTTTGCCATTGAGCTGGCGGTCTATGCGGTTCTTGTCGTCATCTACTTCTTTCTGGTTCTCCATCTCTTGGGGGACTGGCTGTACCGGCTCGAAGGTCAGCATCGCTACATCTATGCAGGGGTATCCCTTTTGCTCATCATAGGGCAAGCCGTTCTTCTGGATAGTGTAACGACATTGTTATTTCGGTTTCTGCGCGGCCGCCTGAAATAACCCATGTTTTTCCCAATTTCCAACACGCACATCAACCCGATTTATCTGGCTGTTGTCGGCTTTATCATTGGAATTCTGGGTGGGTTCTTTGGTGTCGGCGGAAGTTTCATTGCTGGTCCCGCACTCCGCTTGATGGGAGTGGATTGGAATTACGCGGTGGGGACGGACCTGGCACACATCGTCGGCAAATCAGTCGTAGCGGCCAGGCGCCACCGAGCCTTGGGCAATGTCGATCTCAAACTGGGATTCATCATGGCGTTTGGAACTATTGCCGGCGCGGAATGCGGTGCGCAGTTGATTCAGGCCCTTAAGCGCGCCGGCAACGTGAACACAGTAGTCAGCTATGTCGCGATCATCGTTTATTCTGGCATCGCGGCATTCATGCTCTGGGAGAGCGCAAAAACACTGCGATCGGCCAAAGGGCGATCACAGCGCGGACTGGTCAAAGGCGCGGCGGCAAAAAAAGACCGATCTGCATTCGGTCCTGTCACCCGGGCTATTCAACGGCTGAAACTTCCGCCGATGATCACACTGCCCACTTCAGGCATACGAATTTCACTCTGGACCATCCTTCTCGTCGCCTTTGTTGGAGGTATCTTTAGCGGTTTTCTCGGCGGCGGCGCCGGTTACATTCGCATGCCGTCGATGGTGTATGTGCTCGGAATTCCCACGCATCTGGCGGTGGGAACTGATCTCTTCGAGATCGTCATTTCCGCCAGTTATGGAACGATCACCCATGCGATCAAAGGCAACGTGGATATTCTCATTGCACTGGTCATGCACACCGGTGCAGCCATCGGCGCGCAAATTGGCGCAGTCTCTACACAATATTTTGCCGGCCCGAAGATCCGTCTTGCGTTTGTCCCGTTACCATTGATCGGCGCAGCCATCGTGATTTACACGCTCGTGACCGGTCACAAACTTTAGTGATGAAAATATTGATTTGCAGCGATGGCACTCCTGCAGCCGAAACGGCGATTCAGCTCGGCGGTTTATTGGCTGAACCATTAAAGGCGCAAATTGCACTGCTTGGAATTGCCGAAACATCGAGCGACGAAGAGCCTCTGCGCGAAGCCCTCCAGAAGCAGGCGGGATTGCTCCATGGCCGCGGCATATCGCTGGATATTGTCGTCCAATCAGGCGAACCGGTGCGCCAGATTGCCGATCAAACGTCCAAGACTAATTACAACCTGGTTGTCATTGGCGCGCGGTGGATTGGAGCGACCGGGCATTACTGGCGCTCGGAGAAAACCTATGAAGTGATCAAATCGATTCAGCCGCCGGTGCTGGTGGCCATTGGCGAATCCAAACAATTGAAGCGTTTTCTGGTTTGCACCGGCGGAAAAGAATTCATCGAGCAAGCGGTCCAATTCACCGGCAAGCTGGCTGCCGCCGTGAAGGCTTCGGTTACGTTGCTACACGTCATGGCTGAGCCGCCCGCCATGTACGCAGACCTTGTGCGCTTGGAAGAGAACGTCAGTCAGCTACTCGAATCGAAATCCGAGCTTGGGACAAACCTGCTCCGGCAAAAAAGAGAGCTCGAACGGCTCGGTGTTTCCGCCGAGGTGCGTCTTCGGCACGGTATTGTGATCGATCAAGTCTTCGAAGAAGCGCGTGAAGGCGATTACGATTTAATTGTGACCGGCACATCCCAGGCGCGGGGACTGCTTCGACACTACATCATGGGCGACTTAACGCGCAGCATTTTGAATCAGGCCAATGTTCCAGTACTAGTCGCGCGCGCCGGCCCGCCCAAAGCGGGCAGGACTCTCTGGAGAGCTATCAAGGGATTATTTAGCAGGCGCTAACAAGTGCCCTGGGCGGGAAATTCCGGGTAAGCGCGGTCTAATTCCTTCTGAATGGAAGTACCCGAACGACCAACTCTGCGCAGTTCGCGGGTACGACGTTGGCTTGGCCATCTTTTCCGCGAATGGACGATCGAAAGCTGGCGGCCGATGGCGTCGGCCTTTGCCAAGCCCACGCCTGCAACGTGGAGCGATGCGCAGGTCACGCTCGCGTGGCTTGGTCATGCGACAGTGCTTATCAATTTTTTCGGGATCAAAATTCTCACTGATCCGGCGCTGTTTCCGCGCGTCGGAATTCGTCTGCCAGGCTTCACCATCGGCCCAAAAAGATTGACTGCACCCGCGCTTCAATTTCATGAACTGCCCAAGATCGATCTTATTCTTCTTTCGCATGCGCACTTTGATCATCTTGATCTGCGAACGCTCCGTTGTTTTGATCAAAACACGCGCGTGATCACTGCTCGCGCTACGAGGGACTTATTGAGACGAACACGCTTTCGTGACATCACCGAACTCGGCTGGGGCGAAACCAGGAGTCTTCAGACTGCTGCCGGCAAGATCGATGTTACCGCTTTCGCTGTGAACCACTGGGGCGCGCGAAAACGGCGGGATACTTATCGCGGTTATAACGGTTATCTGCTCGAGCGAAACGGGCGCCGCATCATTTTCGGCGGTGATACCGCAATGACGGACAACAACTTCGCAGAACTGCGAAGACACGGCGAAATCGATGTCGCCATTATGTCCATCGGCGCTTACAACCCATGGATACGCGCGCATTGTACGCCCGAGCAGGCCATTGAAATGGCAAATGCCGCAGGCGCGCGGTTCATCGTGCCGGTGCATCATCAAACCTTTCGGCTTAGCTTTGAGCCGTTTCGTGAGCCGATCGAGCGCTTCCAAGCCGCGCTGGATGACGCGCCCGAACGCATTGCGCTCCGGGAAATCGGGGAAACTTTTGTCTTACCGATGTAGTCGCCCGGCGCACACTTCGAGACAGGTAGGCCAAACTTTTGCAACTGCCCCATGTTTCTCCCACGCTTCGCGCAGCGAAGTGGCTGCAGCAGAGCGCTTGTGCCAAGCGCGGGCGGATGCAATGTTTGCGCGCTTCGCGCCGACGTAGCTCAGCTGGTAGAGCAGCGGTTTCGTAAACCGCAGGTCACGGGTTCGAATCCCGTCGTCGGCTGAGCTGCGATTGATTTGTGTTCGATCATTGAACGTTGAGCGTTGAATGTTCGCCATTTCAGAAAGACACTGCATGACAGATCCTTCCGCGCGCGCGCAATCCGTCTCGATCATTGTTCCAACATTGAACGAAGAGGAAAATGTCGCGCCTCTGGTGTCGCAAATTACCGCGTGCGCCGCTCCTTTTCGGGAAATTCTTTTTATTGACGATCATTCAACGGACGGGACCCGGGCCAAGATCCGCACTCTCCAAGGAACTCACCCAATCCGCTTGATCGAACAAAACGCCACAGACGTCGGATTGGCCGGCGCAATTATGACCGGCGCCCGCGCCGCTGAAGGAGAAATTCTTCTCGTGATGGACGCAGACCTGAGCCATCCGCCCGATCGGATCAATGATCTGCTGGCGCCCCTATTTGCCGGCACCGCCGACTTGGTAGTTGGGAGCCGTTATACCACAGGCGGATCGACACAGGGCTGGCCAATGTGGCGTCGGATCGTGTCGCGGGGAGGTGCGGCGCTCGCCTACCCGCTAACTGGCCTTCATGATTCAATGTGCGGCTTTTTTGCCATCGGGCGTTCCCGGTTGTTGGAATTGGCACCGGAGACGAGCGGCTTCAAAATTGTCTTCGAAACCGTCGTGCGTGCCAATGGCACATTGCGTGTGCGCGAAATCCCGATCGCTTTCCGAGAACGCATGCGGGGAAAATCGAAAATGTCATTCGGCATCGCAGTGCGGTTTTTTTTCCACTGGTTGCAGGCGATGTTCCAGCACCTTTTCCGCGGCGTTGGTCACCGACACAAACGCGGAAAGCTGGCTCGCCCGCCGGAGAGCTTACAACAAGAGGCCCCAGGAAAGTAGCGCGGACGCATCGCGCCAGACACGGCTGGAGCTGTCACCCAACACGACAACGATCACGTCTTTGCCGGCAAGCGTGCCGCTTGCGATCAAACATTTGCCGGCGGCGTCGGTGTAACCGGTCTTCATCCCGTTGCAGTAGGGAAGTCTTCTGAGAAGCTTGTTCGTGTTTTCAAGTTCGCGCGTCCTGCCATTGGCGTAGCGAAAGACAAGCTGCGGAAGACAAACGATGGATCGGATCGTCGGATTTGCGTAGGCAGCCCGCGCTATGAGCGAGAGGTCGCGCGCGGATGAGTACTGCCCCGGAATCGGCAAGCCGTTTGGATTTACAAAGTGCGAATGCACAGCTCCAAGTTGTTGGGCGCGTCTGTTCATAACCTCGGCGAACGCCCCCACACTGCCTGCGTTGTCCCGCGCCAGACATCGCGCAACGTCGTTAGGACTTTTCACCAACAAGGCTCGTAAAAGATCGATCCGCTGATACGTGTCGCCCGTTTTAATGTTCAACTTCACCGGGTCGCACATCGTATCGACGGATTGCACTGTGACCTGTCGATCAAGAAAACCGCTCTCCGCCACGATGAGAGCTGTCAACAATTTTTGCGTGCTCGCCGCCGGTCGGATTTGGTCGGGATTTTTCTCGTACAATATTTTGCCGTTGTTTGCGTCGACGACAATAACTGAAGCTGCGCTGGTTTTTGGTATCCCTTCAGGCGTAAATTCGGTCGGCGCGGGAATTGATTCTTCGCTTTCTTTCGCCTTCGCGCGTTTCCGGTGTGAAGAACCACGAGATGATTTCGACGTCTTTGTCTTGCGAGCCGAAGTAGGCTCAACATCGGCATCGTCCGTGTCCCTGGCGGCGACCGCCTTAGCTTTACGAACCGGCCCTGAGACCCCGCTCGGCCGCATGACCTCCGAGTCGACTCCCTCCTGCGCCCACGCGCCCAGTGCCGAAACAAGGACAAATGCGCAAAAGAACCAAATTCGCTTGCGCCAGATCATGGACGGGAAATTAGCGATAAAAGCTTTATCCGCGCAAGCCCGCGAGGATATACGGTAACGCAACGGCTACGCTTTCTTGCCACGCTGGATTAATTCGATCTCGTAGCCTTCGGGCGCATCGATGAAGGCAATCTTGCCGCTGCCACTTGAATGCGGGCCATCGGATAACGGATAACCTTTTGCCGCCGCATGCTTCGCGAACTTGTTCATGTCGTCCACTTCAAAAGCGAGATGCGTCAAATCAGGACCAACCACCACCGGTCCGCTCTGGTGAAATTGGCAAATCTCAATTTCCTCATCGCTCCCGGGCGCTTTTAGAAAGACGAGTTGCGACCCGCGCCCCGATGTCTGGCGACGGAGCTCTTCGAGTCCGAGGACGTCCTTGTAGAAAGAAACCGTCTTTTCCAAGTCATGTACGCGATAGCGCGTGTGCAGTAGTTTCTTGACCATTGCCTACGGTACCAAGCGCGGGTATCGATTCAAACTGGAGCGCGCTGGAAGTCAGGCTTCCAGCTTGACTCGGCCGGCGGGCTTCCAGCCTGTCGAATATTCCTTGCAGCTTGTCGACAAGCTGGAAGCTTCTCTGCCGAATCAGCCAAGATGGCTGACTTCCTATGAAAAAAATCGGAATTCTTTTTGGACAGGAACACAGTTTCCCGCCGGCGTTTGTCGAGCGGGTGAATCAGAAAACCGGCGGCAAGGACATCGTCGCCGAATTCGTCAGAATAGACAAAGTCATCCAAGGCGAGCCATGCGGGTACGACGTGGTGATCGATCGGATCTCGCAAGATGTGCCTTTCTATCGCGCCTGGCTCAAGAACGCGGCACTCAGCGGGACTGCAGTCGTAAACAATCCGTTTTGGTGGAGTGCCGATGAAAAATTTTTCAACAACGGGCTGGCAACGAAAATCGGCGTGGCAGTTCCACGAACAGTGTTGCTTCCATCGCATCAGCCGCCGCCGGATACGAATGACAAATCATTTCGCAATCTCGGCTACCCACTCGATTGGGAAGCAATTTTCAATTACGTAGGCTGGCCCGCGTTCTTCAAACCGTTCGCAGGTGGCGGCTGGAAGAACGTCTATCGATTACACAATCCGGACGAATTTTACCGTGCTTACAACGACACCGGCCAGCTCGTGATGATGTTGCAGGAGGAAGTGAAATTCGAAATGTATTTCCGCTGCTATTCGATCGATCAGCGTCGTGTTCGCATCATGCCCTACGAGCCCCGGCATCCGTATCACCTGCGGTATCAAACCGAGTGGCACGCGCCGAAGGAGATTCTGCAAAAGGTCGAGGAGGGCGTGCTGCGATTAAACGAATTTCTCGGCTACGATCTGAACACCGTAGAGTTCGCTGTGCGCGACGGCGTGCCGATGGCGATCGATTTTTGCAATCCTGCGCCAGACGCGGAAGTAGCCTCCGTGGGTCAGGAAAACTTCGAGTGGGTGGTAGAAGCAGTTTCGGAAATGGCGATTCGGAAAGCGCGAGAGCACGTTGCTGGCCGCGACAACCTTAGCTGGGGGAAATTCATGCAAGCGGCCGTCACACGCCGTTCGCTCAGCGACGTCGGAAGATAGGCTTCCAGCCTGTCTCGGCCGACAAGCATCTTGCTTGTCGAAGTGACTCGACAGGCTGGAAGCCTGTCGGCCAAGTCAGGCAAGATGCCTGACTTCCATTCGCTCGGGATGACAATCTTTGGGTTTTAGAGGACATTCGCAATCCGCCATGAGTGCCAAGAAACACACGTTCACCCTGGGCATCGAAGAGGAGTTCGCGATTATCGATCCTCAGACGCGCGAGTTGCGTTCGCATATTCAGGAGATTCTCGAGGGCGGCAAGGTCGTGCTCAAAGAGCAGATCAAGCCGGAGATGCATCAGTCGGTCGTTGAGCTGGGCACAGAGATTTGCGATTCAATTGAGCACGCGCGCACCCACGTTGTTGATCTTCGCAGCAAGCTGGCTGAGCTGGCCGGCAAAGCTGGACTAAAAATCGCGTCCGTCGGCACGCATCCCTTTTCACACTGGCGCGACCAGCACATAACTCAGGGCGACCGTTACCAGGAAATCGTGCGCGACATGCAGTTGCTGGCGCGTGCGAACCTCATTTTCGGATTGCACGTGCATGTCGGCATTCCCGATCGCGAGATGGCCATTCATGTGATGAATCAAGCACGCTATTTCTTGCCCCATATTTATGCGCTCTCGGTCAACTCGCCATTCTGGATCGGACACGACACCGGGCTCAAAGGTTATCGGCTTAAAGTGTTCGAGCGTTTTCCGCGCACCGGCATTCCCGATTCTTTCGAATCGCTTTCGGAGTACGAAGATTACTGCAAGTTGTTGATCAAGACGGGCTGCATCGACAACGCCAAAAAAATCTGGTGGGATATTCGGCTGCATCCATTCTTCGACACATTGGAGGTGCGCGTGTGCGACGCTCAAACCCGCGTGGACGATACGCTGGCAATTGCAGCGCTGATCCAGGCTATCATCTCAAAGCTGTTTAAATTGCTCCGGCAAAACACCACGTTCCGCATTTATCGGCGCCGTCTTCTGGATGAGAACCGCTGGCGCGCCGCGCGCTACGGCATCGATGGAAAACTGATCGACTTCGGCAACGAAACCGAAGTGGAGGAGCGAAGTTTGCTAAACGAATTGCTGGAGTTCGTGGCAAGCGAAGTGAACGAATTCGGCACGCAGCGCGAGATGGCGCACATTGAGCGAATCATGCGTGAAGGTACGGGAGCGGATCGGCAACTCGCAGCCTATGAGCGCACGCGCGATATGAAAACCGTCGTTGATCACATTGTCACCGAGACCTACGAAGGGCTGAACCCCTCGCCGCAAGCTGCGCTTCCTAGTTAAAGTTCTGACGTTCCTCGGCTTGTTCGTATCGAGAGATGTCGATACATCTCTCGGCATTTACCTTACATTGCTTGGTTATCTCCTGCTCACTCGTGCCCAAACAACTGAATCCCAGCGCCATAAGTTTTCCAAAAGTAGTAGGCCGATATGACAACACCAAGAGTGACGATGCCTGTACGCACCACCGTCCGATTGATCCAGCGCACCAAACTACCACCCAAGTATCCGCCATGCAGTGCACCAGCCGCCATGACCGAGCCATATTCTCCTGGTGACTGGCAGCGATTCCCCTGTGAGCGCCGATTGATCTATGCTGACGTAGTCGCCTTGAATAAGTTTGCAGTCGGCAGGGACAACATCGCCAAGGTACAAGCGAATGATATCTCCGGGCACAAGCGTTTGAGCATCGACTTGCTGCCATTTTCCATCACGAAGCACGCGCGCTTTCAACGCAAGGGAGCTCTTCAAGGCATCGAGGGCGTTGGAGCTTCATGTTCTTCCCAGAACCCTAACAAGGCGTTGAACAACAGAAGTGAGGCAATAATCGCAAAGTCGCCCCAATCTCTTACGATTAACGCCATTAAGGCAGCAGCCTCGATCATCCAAGGGATAGGGCCCTAGAAATAGATGAGAAGAGCGGAAGGGCGCTTTTCTTTTCTTCCGCCAACGCGTTCGGCCCGTACTTGCTCAGGCGTTCCTGTAATTGGACCGGATTCAAACCGGTCTTCGCGTCAGTCCCGAGCTTCGCCAGAATTTCGGCAATGCTCAAACTGGATGATCCAACGACATCTGGCTCGGGCATACCACCTCCTCGACTGTTTTCGTAGCAGGCCGTGATAACCTGTCGCGCCCGGGAAGACTAGAAAAAAGAGTGACAGCAGAAATGGCGAAATGCGCCAAGAAGCTCGAAGCGCTAGAGCGCTTTGTAATCGACGCTGATAGTACGATAGACGAGCTTGTCGTGTTGCGCTGAAAAATAAAAGAGTTCGAGCATCGTCGAGCCAACCATCCACTGGTAACCAACCAGCGTCTGAATGACATCCGTGTCGTTGTCGCGAGAGCGCGAAATCAGTTTTCCCGTTCCGTACTTCTCGTCGAAATATTTGCGAATTTCTCCCATGCGCTGGTTGTAACGTTCGATCGACCAGTCCGCGTATTCATATTGTAGCTCCACTGCAACGAGCGCTCTCTGCTTGAAAGTAAACACAGTGCGCTTTAGGCCGGGATGAATAAGCCCTTCTACAGTCCAGACGTCCCGGTTCTCTTTTTTTTCGCGCGAGCTGATTTTCGCCTTGGCGCCGTGCAGCACCGCTTCGACACGCGCCATCGAGTCGTTCCACCGGAAACCGAATGGCGGTACGAGCTCATCGATCGGAAACGCGTACGGCGCAAAAAGGAGAAATGCGATCACGCCAAACAGAAGCATTCGCCGCGGGATCGAACGTTTGTATTTGCCAAGACAGTTCTCCTTCCGGCTCGTCATTTTGGCGTGCATTAGCTGCATTTTAAATTCGCCGAGCGCTTCCTCGGGGCATCCTGCGGGCGAGAAAATTGCGCTCGCAGGCGATTTCGGTCAACTCGGGAGTGCCGCACAGGACGCAATCATTCGTAATTAGAGGCGGCCACGCGGCGTGCCGAAACCACGGAGAATAATAATCATTTTTATTTTTCTCGGACACGCCCGTTCCGGTTTTTTAGTCAAGAAAAAATTCTTCGCGGCAATGAAAATAAAATTCATTTTTTTCTTGTCGATTTTGAAAGTGATTTCTAGTCTCAAGCCCGCTGGCGAAGATGGGAACAAAGCGCATGTGAATAAGATGTGAACATTTCTCAGAAAGTTTAGTAGGCAAGAATGAAAAACCCTAGAAACTCCCCGAAAGAACAAGCGAGTGCGCACGCGCCGAAGGTCCAAACGAAGGCAACGTTGATACGCGGATCTGTCCGTTTTCCCTCGTATTTGCACGGTTTTGGCATTTTTTTTCCCCATCGCCCTGGCGCATCACGCTGGGGAATAGCTCCCTCTCGCCCTGGTTTGCCCGAGCAACGTCCCGCAGCGCCAGTGCCTGTGACATTTGTGTAACACTGTTAACAACTCTCTTCTATGGACCAGAAATGTGCGCAGCTGTGGCAGCGATTGTCGGCTGCGCTCAAGCCGCAGATCAGCTCCGACAGTTTCGATCGCTGGTTTTCCGGTGTCGAGTTGATCGAGGCGAAAGACAAATCGCTAACGTTTGGTGTTCCAAACAACATTTATCAGTTTTGGATCGAGAGTAACTATATGTCGGCGTTGCAGACCGCGATCCTCACCGCGCTTGGCAGCCCGCGCTCGGTGAAGTTTTGCTCCCCGTCAGGACCTGGCACACCAGCATCTCCGCCGGACTCCACGCTGAAAGAAGTCTTGCAGGACCCACCGAGCAACCCAAAGCCAGGGACAACAGTGCCCGG
>WNGO01001378.1_pt1 | contig 25363 bp, 24 predicted proteins | sample 5400511 | NCBI WGS metagenome assembly WNGO01 (sample SAMN13153380, study PRJNA577476) | soil metagenome | isolation source: 20 cm soil or saprolite under Garry oak tree replicate 2 | place: USA:California | collected 2016-06-15 | reverse complement strand
CTTTCGGAACGCGGTTCGGCGCCCTAACCGGTACATCTACAGTCACCAGTTACATCGAAAGCGCCGCGGGAGTTGCCGCCGGAGCACGGACGGGACTTGGCAATGTCGTCATCGCCGCGCTCTTCCTCGTCGCGATGTTTTGCGCGCCGCTGGTCGCGGCCATTCCCGCTTACGCCACCGCTCCTGCCCTCATCCTCGTTGGTGCGCTCATGTGCAACGCGGTCGCCCGCGTCAACTGGGGTGATTTCAGCGAGGCCTTCCCTGCCTTCCTCACCCTTGTGGCCACGCCGCTAACCTTCAGCATCGCCACCGGCCTCAGCCTTGGCCTCCTCTCCTTCACCTTTGTCAAGCTCGGGACCGGAAGACCCGGAAGACACCGCGAAATCAGCCCTCTCATCTGGGTCCTCAGCGTGCTCTTCCTCCTCCGCTATGCCTTTCTCGGCGCGGAATAAGTCGAGCCCAGCACGCAGAAAGCAGCTGCCGCTTGCTAACGTATATACATTTGTGTATATATATCTAGGAGGCGAATCATGGCCATCGCTCGCGTATTTAAGTCCGGGAACAGCCAAGCTGTGAGGCTACCGAAAAAGTTTCGGGTCAAAAGCGCGGAAGTTGAGATTTTCCGCCGTGGCGACGAAATCGTATTACGAGAGAAAGCCGGCGGAATGGTCCGCGTGCTGGATTTGCTGGCCGAGTTGCCAGCGGACATGTTCCCAAAGAAGCGCAAGGATCCGCAGCCACAGCCCCGCAAAGGCCTATGATGAGCGCCCGGTATATGCTCGACACCAATATTTGCATCTACTTGCGAAAGAACCGGCCTCCAGAAGTGACTGCACGATTCCGCCAAATGCAACATGGCGATGCCGTTTTGTCGGTGATTACGTATGGCGAGTTGCTCTACGGCGCGGAGCGAAGCCAGCAACGCAGTCGCGCACTGGAATCTCTCGCGCGGCTTGTTTCTCTCTTGTCCGTGGTTCCTTTGCCGGAGGAAGCGGCGGCAGCCTACGGCGAGATCCGCGCGGCGCTCGAGGCCCGCGGTCAGAGGATCGGCGGTAATGATCTCTGGATTGCTGCTCACGCCAAATCAGCTGGGCTCACTCTCGTCACCAACAATGAACGCGAATTCAAGCGCGTTCCCGGCCTCAAGCTCCAGAACTGGACCAGCCGCCATCCTTGATGTTTCAATCGTGTGCCTCACTGAAGGGGTGCAGTCGGAAAGGCTGGGGACATTGTGGGGACAAGAAATGGATATTTGGGGATGGTCCCGAAGCTGTTAACTGACGCCAGAGAAACGAGTTATTGGATTTGAAGTTCTCGGTTAACAGCCGAATGCTCTACCGTTGAGCTACCGGGGAACTGGCCAACGCCTTTGTTTTCACCCACTTTCATCATATTACATCGAGCAGATTCACGCCATGACCTTTCGGTAGCACGCAGAATGCTCGCAACAATTGAGCCGCTGGGAAGTATCCCGTTTTGTGATGGTTAGGTAGCGTCTTTGAGCAGTGGCTTGGGGACATTGGAGACATGATTTATCGGGGCTACATTGTCGGCAATTTGCAAGGCAGTTCGAATCGGGACACGCGCAGGCCACCCGTGTTGAAAGGGCGCTTTTCGTCCAAGTGGATTGCCTAGGCCTGTCCCGCGGAGGCCGGGAGTTCGAGTCTTGTCGCTCCTGTCCACCTGAACCGGATCCGATGCGGGGCGCACATCAGATTTAGGGAAGTCATGCAGCCACCTGCTTTCGCTCTGAGCGGCGTTCCCAGAATCCTGGAAGCGTCCGCTGAGCTTGCCGCAGCGCAGGGCGATGATGGCGGTGGCACCCTTGTCCCTAATGAAAATGTCATCCGGCGTGACCGTCTTTGAAATCAGCGATATTCAAGAAGATGAAGCCGAGGCGGTGTCATTCGCCAAAACTCCGCAAGAGAAATGTTCCTCCATGTAACAAGTTACACAGCCTTCATTTCAAAATCTGCTTGTAATTTTGGCGAGGCACAGGAGCCAGCAGTGGCGAGTGGAGTTCGAGAAACTTGCGCTGGCGCCCTGGGCCAGCCGTCGGCGTCGGAGAGATGCCCGATATTCGTCCGCTTTGTCGGCAGCCTTTCTCACAGTCTGATGGCGTGCAGAAAAGCGCTTTGCTCGGCATTCAAACTCGCTGGCACCAAAGCGTTCGGGCTGGTCGGCAATGCGGAAACTTGATTGTTACCGCCGGTGGACCATTGCCAGCCGTAAAGCCGGGCTTTAATGGGCAGCGGCGACTTTGGATTTCATACGAAAGCGCGCGGGCGGTGAGGCAAATTCGCGCTTGAATGCGCGGTTGAACGCCGGCTCGGATTCGTAGCCGACTTCAGCAGCGATCTGCGCGATGCTGTGACTGGTCGACATGAGCAGTTGCGCACCCAACTGCATTCGCCAACGTGTGACGTAGGCCATGGGGGGCAGGCCAAGGAAATGGCGGAAGCGCTCTGCTAGCACAGAGCGTGAGACTCCCACCCGCCTGGCCAGCTCCGCGATGGTCCACGGGTCGGCCGGCTCTCGATGCACGAGCGCGAGCGCGTTGCCAACATCAGGGTCGCGTGCCCCGGCGAGCCATCCGGTCTGGCCCGGCGGTAAGAGCTCCACGTAGCGTCGCAAGGTTTCCGCGAACAGCGCTTCGGACAGCCTTGCAACCACGATTTCGCTTCCTGACTGTGAGTCGCCTGCTTGCCCGACCGAGTAACGGATGGAGTTCCCCAGCCATTGTCCGGAGCTGTCGTTGCCAATGCTGACCTTGAATATGGGCGGCAGCCCACCCAAAAAAGCCTTGCTGAGATGAGGATCGCAGACAAGATAGCCGCAAACGAATCGGGTGATTTCGCCACCACCCCCCATGCGCGCCAGCTTAAGGCCCTGCGAGAAGATCTCTTCAAGGATTTTGGCATTGTCCTTCGGCTCGACATCGCGGCCGTTTCCCATGATGTGCGAATCGCCGTGGGGAAAGACAACAATGTCCCCGGCAGAGAGCGCAATTCGCTGCCCTTCCTCGACGTTCGCATAAGCCCGCCCATCCGTGAGTAAGTGATAGATGATCACATGCCTGGGCTCCGGCGACACGTACGGCGCCACGAGGCACGAGGGCGGCGAGCGAAAGCTCCACGGTGCAGAAAACTCGGCGTTGTAAAACATCGCGCCTTCGAGTTTCACCGTCTTCAGCACTGTCGATAGGACATCCATTCGGCTTCTCACACGATTGTCCGGACTGTGGGCAAAGTCACCCGGACGCTTGGTCAACTCAGTCACATAGTACCGCGCCGCAGGTAAGAGAACCAGACGCGCGGGTAAGTCCGGATAGCCAATGCGGCACATCATAGCTCTAGTCGAAGCGCCAACAGATGCGACAAGGGCTTCAAATCAATTCGAAATGAGAGGGAGAAAACGTATGCGATTGAAACATCGCAATTACACTCACAAGGGCGTTCTGAGTCTGAGTATGGTCGTGCTCGGTCTGTTTCTGTGCGGCGTGGTCACCGCACAGGATCATTCGGCCCACACTCAAACGAAGCCAGCGACTCTGATGCAGGGTTATGGCGATCTGCATCACCCGGTATCAACCGACAAGGCACAAGCGCAGCAATTTTTTGATCAGGGATTGCGTCAAATTTACGCTTTCAACCACGACGAAGCAGCACGCTCGTTTCAGCGTGCCGCAAGTCTTGATTCCCAATTGGCCATGGCTTATTGGGGAGTGGCCGAGGCGGTAGGGCCCAACTATAACGATTCCGCCAGCGACGACCGTTTCGCAGCGGCCCATACAGCCATCCAGAAGGCGTTGGATCTTTCGGGTAGCGCTTCGCCCGCTGAACAGGCATACATCAAGGCCATGGCGCTGCGTTTTCCGGCCGATCCCAAGGCGGATCGACGGCAGGCGGCCGAGGCGTATCACGCCGCCATGCGCGAAGTGGTCAAGCAGTTTCCTGACGATCTCGATGCGGCTACACTGTTCGCCGAATCCGGCATGAACCTTCATCCCTGGGGATTGTGGATGCTGGATGGAAGCCCACGCGAGGGCACAGAAGAAATCGTCGCGACGCTCGAATCGGTGATCAAACGAGATCCCAACCATTTGGGCGCGATCCACTACTACATTCACTCGGTGGAAGCGTCGAAGTCTCCGGAGCGAGCTCTAGCCGGCGCCAACCGGCTGGCGGCCATGGCGCCAGCGGCAGGACACATCGTTCACATGCCGGCTCATGTCTACATACGCACGGGCGATTACGCGGCGGCGGTTAAAACCAACCAGGAAGCGGCGGCGGTCGATCAGGCCTACATCAAGGCGAGCGGCGCGCAGGGCATCTACCCACTGATGTACTACAGTCACAATTTGCACTTCGTCGCCATGTGTTCAGCCATGAATGGCGACTACGCGGAAGCCAACAAGAATGCCGCCCTGCTGGCCGCTCACGTGGCACCGCATGTCAAGGACATGCCACCGCTGGAAGGCTTCATGACCATCCCCATCGCGGTGGATGTGCGCTTCCACAAGTGGGACAAAATCCTCAAGATGCCCAAGCCCGATCCGGAAATGAAGATTGTGACCGTGTTCTGGCATTTCGCGCGCGGCATGGCCCTGGCGGCTAAAGGTAGTGTGAATGAAGCCGATGCCGAGTATCAGGCCGTGTCGGATGCGGAGAAGAATACGCCGGAGGACGCGGTTTTTGCCATGCCGGTATACAACAAGGCGAAAGACGTCTTGAAGATCGCAAGGGACGTGTTGGGTGCGAAAATTGCTTTGGCGAAGAAAGACAAAGCGGGCACTGTCGCTCTGTTGCAAAGCGCCGTGGCCGCACAGGACACTCTCAAATATGCCGAGCCGGAAGACTGGTTCTTTCCGGTGCGCGAGTCACTCGGTGCGGCGCTTCTGATGAACGGAGACAATGCAGGCGCGGAGAAGGTTTTCCGCGAAGACTTAGACCGCCACCCGCGCAACCCGCGCTCGCTGTTTGGCCTACAACAGGCGCTCAAGGCCCAGGGCAAGGAATACGACGCCGGCTTTGTGCAAAAGCAGCTCCAGGCCTCGTGGAAAGGTGGAAGCACGCAATTGAAGCTGGATGATCTAGTCTGAGTCTGCAGACTTGCAGTGGGAAGGCAACAATCCTTCGCCGCTAATTTTCGCAGATTCACGCGGATCAAACCAGAATCATGGCTAATCCGCGTCAATCCGTGGTCCGGCGACGCTTCGCCTGCGCCCTAGACGATCATGGTTATCGCGGCCGCATGGGGCTCCAAGCAAGCATGCCCACGCTCGGCTATATCGTCGGCTGGTCGCTTGCAGCCGCTGCTTTTGTGATCGCGAGTACGTGGTGAAGGTGCGATGGAACATCATTTTAGAGAGTTATCAATCGTGAGAATTTCATCGTTAGATTCCGGATCTTCGGACATCGTGGTGGTCGGAGGGGGAATTGCGGGGGCAACCATTGCGCTGGTGCTTGCGCGAGCAGGGCTGGCTGTCACGGTGCTGGAGCAGCAGCTGTCGTACCGCGACCGTGTTCGGGGCGAGTACCCGCAGCCTTGGGGAGTCGCCGAGGCTCAGCGTCTCGGCATCAGCGAGATCCTCGTTCGGGCGGGCGGCTTTTTCGCACGCCGCATCATTCCCTATGATGAAATCAATCCCCCGCATGCAGCAGAGGCGGCGGCGCGCGCACTCGATGAGCTTGTGCCAGGCGTTCCCGGAGCACTATGCGTCTCTCATCCAGCGGCCTGCCTTGCGCTCAGTCAGGCCGCGGAGACCGCAGGAGCGACGGTCATCAGGGGGATCGGACGGCTAGTGGTGGCGCCAGGGCTCGAGCCTGCGGTTACGTTCGAACTGGACGGGGTTGAACATCGGCTGTCGTGCCGGCTCATTGTCGGCGCGGATGGGCGGTCGTCGACAGTACGTACGCAGGCCGGGATCCGCCTGTTGCGTGACGAGCCGACGCACTTGATGTCCGGGATGCTTGTGGATCACGTGCCTGAGTGGCCACAGGGGGACATCGCCATCGGCACGGGGGGTGAGGTGAATTTCTTTGTCTTCCCGCAGGGTGGGCAGAAGCTCCGCCTGTACACTTGCACGGCTCTTGACCAGCGCGCCCGCTACACCGGCCCGGCCGGTCCCCGTCGGTTTCTGAATGACTTTCGTGGCCTGTCTTGTGTCCCGTTTCATGAAGCGCTGGGACGGGCGACACCGATTGGCCCATGCGCAACGATGGGTGGCGAGGACACGTGGACGGAGATTCCGTTTGTAGAGGGCATCGTTTTAGTCGGCGACGCCGGCGGGTACAACGACCCTATAATCGGCGAGGGGCTTTCTCTAGCACTACGCGACGTGCGGCTGCTCTCCGAAATCCTGCTCGAGGAGCAAGAATGGGCACCGGCTCACCTGAAGCATTACGGGGAGGGGCGCCGCGAGGGTTTCCGCCGGATGCGCATGGTGGCTGCATTACGCGCCGCGCTCTCGGCGCAGTTTGGTCCTGAGGCAGCGGCTGGACGTGCGCACTTCCGCGACCGTGTGCAGGATCCGAATCTCGGAGTCCTGGCCGTAGTCACCCACTTGGGGCCGGATCGAGCGCCAGCGTGGGTGTTCGACGAGACGATGCATGGCGCGGTGCTGAATGCAGATCAAGTGGTTGCCGTGTGACCACCTGCGATGATCGCCCATAAGGAAGTTGTGGGCGTGCGCGTTTTGTTGCTAGTCAACATCTTCATCTTCGCAAATTTCCAACTGCCTGGTTAGTGGTAATCATGTGCCTGTAATTGGAAACGTTAGTGCTTTACCGGAGGCGCGTTCTGGCTGAGGAGTGCACGGGGGCAAGGAGTTCCGCGCGCGTTCGGTAAAGCCGTTTGGACGTGGCCGCCCGTGGGTGCGGCGGGCGCGGGCCTATGCAAATTCAATCGTGGGACTGACGCACATCCGCGGTGGCGGGAAGGGAACGGACACCGCGACGGGCGCCATGACGCGACTAGCGTTCCAGGCCGATATGGGTTTCAGCCAAGGCAAATTCATCGGTACGGACGGCCAACAACACAGAGGCACCTTCGCCTTTGTATGACTTGATCTGTATACCGGTCCAGTTGGATCGGCCAGCCTGTTCCAACAGATTCATGACTACAACGTGCACGTTGACCGGACCGACGTATTCTGGATGATCCCGGTCAGGCACGACGCTGTCGAAGTTGACTTCGACGGCTCACGAGCCCGCCTGCGTGTGCGTGACCTAAGCGCCTTCGACGACCACGATCTAGCCAATTACCTTACACAGGGACTGGGGCTTCCTGCCAATCCCGCCGCCATGCCGCCCACTCCGGCCATCCCAGGGATGTTCCCGGTTCACGCGAAGGTTTCCTTCGACGTGGAATGGAACGGGGTTTTGGCGATGGCAGATATTGAAAACAAGACCCAAATGTTCAAAGGCAGTTTCTTAAGCACCGAAGCCACGATTAGTTGGTCTGCCGAGCAAGCTGGCTTTCGATTCGAGTCGGACATGCCGCCAGACCCGAAAGCGAACTTGATTTCGGTGCTAGGACGGGAGCAAAACGGCGTTTTCTTCTCTTGATGCTTCCTTGCGCAGAGCGCGAGGGAACACGCAAAACCGAGATTTTGACCGCGCGCGGAATTTGATGTCCCGCTCGCCATCTTCCTCGGCTAAGAGAACCCCTGGGCCGATTGCTACCGAGCAGGCGACAGCGGGGCGCTGTAAGTGGTGCCAGAAACTGTTACGGAGTGAGATGCTGACGCGGACGTGACTCGGCAGCTAAGGGCGAGGCTTATATGGCGCCCGCAGGGTGCCCGTTTCCAAGTATGGCTCCGGTTTCTGGCGATCAGTGATTTGGTGGCAGTCGACTGGTTTCGGCCAGTTGGCTCGACCCCGTTGGAGAGTTTCATAAAACCGATTCGCAACCGGGCCGAGTCCGTCGAACTTCACTTTTGGGAGATCGACGATATGGCAAAGCAACCTGGCAAGCGAAAGAAGGATGTAGCGAAAGCAGATGCAACCGAGGGGCTTCCACCACTGAATCTGCATGCGGCGGGGATTGACGTAGGAAGTGCGGAACACTACGTGGCGGTACCGCCGGACCGGGATGAAGAACCGGTGAGAAAGTTCGGCAGTTTCACAGCTGACCTCCATCGGATGGCGCACTGGCTGAAGGACTGTCGAATCAAGACGGTAGTCATGCAGTCGACCGGAGTCTGTTGGATGGCGCTATATGACGTCTAGCTGCACACCTTTGGCCTCCTGAACAACTCTTTCCGCCCACCCGAGGAGACGGGTCCCTTTACGAACTGCAGTGACATGGGCATAGAAGCGTGAGGAGTACGTCTCAGCATCTTTCATCGCGTGGCGCTTCACGGGTCTGAATGCGCTAGTGCCTCCGTCGCCGGTGTCGACTTGAGAATCTCCAATGCCCTCATGACTTCGTGCCACTCCTTCGACTTCTTCTTGGTTGCATAGTGCTTTTCGAGATCTCCGTAGTAGGAAAGAATGTCTTGTCGCAGGGAGCTTGAAACCGGTTTGCGGTCCAGTCTTTTCAGCAACTCCGCGTAGGTATCATCCGCGAGTCCATAGTCTGCCCCCGTGGTTTCTGCTCCGGTGTCCAGGTTGTCATTGGGCAGTCGAAGCTGGTCTTGCCGTTGTGCAAGGAGCAGTTTTTCAAAGCGCTCCAGCGCCTGGTTGAAACTGTCCATATAGAGATGTTCTACAGCGGGTGTGGGTGGATGAAAGGCCAGCCCGCTCATAGGGCCAACCTTAGGTAACAGACGCAGGAAGAATGCCTTCAGGCGCGCGAAGAACCCCGGCTTTTCATAGATATGGCCCCATTCCTTGCGGTACTCGGAATTGGAGATATGGTAGACAAATTTGCTCTTCGTCTCGCTCGGATCGCTGTGTTGAATCTCATCCTTCTTGAGATGCCAAGCGACTTTGGTCATGCCCGGAACGACGTTGGAAACGGCATGCCGATAGCTGGCAAGGGCCAGATCCACGGAGAAAAAGACGCTCGAGAGCTCCAGCGAGTAGGTTTTTGCAAAGGCTCTTTCCAGGACCGGCTTGGAGACTTCAAAGCCAATAAAGTCGTGATAGGCTTGGGGTGCGTAGTGTCCTTTGGCTACCTGATCCACGTCGAAGCCATACTCCACCTTCATATGTGCCGAGGGTTTATCTTCATAAGTGACGGTGGGCCCATATTTCTTCGCCAGTCCAGGATAAGTCAGGGCGACCGCAAGGTTGGTGGCTAACCGATGCCCCGCATTGTCCGCTGCGTAGTGCGCCAGCGCGCCCAGCGCAAACGCGTATTCATTTATATCGCGAGATTCCTCGATTAAGGCGAGAATGAAGTCACCGCTTCGCACATAGTGCGTGAGATCACTGAAGAAACGGTTGCCAAAGGGGTAGTAACCTAGGTCCTGGATGATGGCGCCCCCATAAAGATAAGCATGGGCCTGGAGCAAATCCTCTGGACTCGCCTTGGGGAATCGCTGCAAGAGCAGCGGCTCAATGCCGTCTTTCCAGGCCGCGTCGATAAGCGCCTCATGGGTAAGAATGGAGTAGCCGTCACAAGGGTGGACGCAAGATACCACTAAGAGAAGTCCCAGGATAAGGCCCCTCAGTGTTGGAAACGAACTAGATCGACCACCCGCCAACATCGCGTCCCGCTCTCAATCTAGGAAGTAACGATACAACCTACTACGGACGTCGAAAATCCTGGCAAACCGCTTCGTTGAGCACGATAGATAAACGGTTCGTTCGCCGCCAGATCTTCGAGGACTACATTCTTGACGCCGCAAAGTGCGCTTGACCGGAAAACAGCGAAACTTCACTTCATCCAACCGATTTTTGACGCTTAGGTACCGGGGAGTAGTCTAGCAACCGCCATCCTATCATAGGCTTGCAGCCATTTCTGGCGGTGCCAAAATTTCGGTTTTCGGTCCATTCGGTCCAAAACGACAATTTTGTTGCCGAAGTTGAACCAACTTTCGGTTCTGGACTGGCTTGAACCCGCGCGGAAGCTTGAAGCCCAAGCCCGCTCTTTCGGCCCATTCCTTGCGCAACGCCCGTTCGTGTTCGGCCTTGTCGTAACGGTCGGACATCGTCTCGCCCGTACGCTCCGGCTTCCCACTCGCGTGCCCCATCCAGAACCGATAGACTCCTGGCGGGGTAGAAGTGTAGTTGCGCAAGTACGTGTTGCGAAAACGCCGGAACGCATGAGCGCCGCACTTCGGCTGCCCCAACTCTTCTAAGATCGGGTGCAGCACGCGCCGCAGGATATTCGACTGGTGAAGCTGCCGCCCGGTTCGCGTGCAAAATAGCAAACCGGACTTCCGTTCTCCAATGAACTCCTGTAGGAGGTTCGCCACCGAAGGATGCAAGTCGATCTCCCTCTCGCCGTTCCTCGTCTTGGTGTCGTGCATTTGTCCCCGCCAAGCCTTCTGGCAGATGTGGATGCACGAGCCGTCCGCCGAAACGTGTGGGATCTCGATACCGAGAGCTTCTCCGAAGCGCAACCCAGACGCTGCGCTGAGTATGAAGAGCATGCGGTGCTCGTCCCTCAATTCGCATTTCACGTCCACGTTGCGTTTGGTGTCCCTGTACGTGTACTCCCGCGCGGCCACGATGCCGCTGACAACGTCGCCCGTAAAACTCGGGGTTCTCTGTTTCCGGGGGTTGATGACCGGCATGTTGATAAAGGCATCGTTCCACTTGCGCGGATAGACTTCGTCGCCCTTCTCATTGATGACCGAGGCCACAACCATTTTTACGACGTCGGCATAGTTGCAAATCGTGGATGCGCTCAAGCCGCCTTCCACCATCTTGTTGACTAGCTTCTTGAGCGCAAGGTTATCGACCGCTTCCAAAGGCAGATCACCGAGATTGGGGTTGAGCCAATTCTTGAGGCCAGACTCCCACCCTGAAAGCGTCGACGGAGCCACGGGCTTGCTTCTCCGATTCCTCATCCCTGCGAGCCAGGTTTCCACCTGTTGCCGGAAAGTGACCACCGTAGCTTTCGACTGCGTTACGACCCTGTCGAAATACTCCTTGGTGTCCACTCCGCTAGCAGCGATGATCTCCTTGGCTTTGCGTTCCCTTTCCGACACTGAAAGTTTGCCGGGACCAGAGATCGGGCAGATTTTCGCGCGCACCCTCACCCTTTTCTCCTGTCCTGGAACATCCTTCCAGTACCGAACGACGTACCACTTACCATCTTTCTGAATACTGCCATTCTGACCAGATCGCCTTGACATGGATTTTCTTCCTATCCGTGCTGGCTTCTCTGGTGTCGCAGGCCAAATGGTAGCGTGATTCGTGCTAGGGGGCAATGGAGCGGTCGTAGGAGTAGTTTTTTCGGGGCAATCGGGAAAAAACAACACTCCGTCGGAGTCGCGTCGCTTCGTGTTGTTGGGGAGAGGCCCATAGGTTGAGTGAGCCCCGTGATATTTTCCTTGGCTCGCTTGCAAGTGCGCGAACGCCTGCAGGCGACAGCTGCATTTCGCGGCCACATAACACTCCTCGATTTGATTTGTGTTTGTGGAAAAGCGGAATGGAAAGGGTGGCCAATCAGGAATGAATAAAGGAAATGGTTAAGGGAAAATGGGTTAAGGGGCGAAAGGGCTAAGGGAATGGATTCCGCCCTGTGGTTATCGAAAGGGAAAAGGAACCGCCGAGTTGCGGCGGCAAGCTTGCCGCCGCAACTCGGCGCGCTGATGGCTCCCGTGTTTGCAGTTGCTCGGGTTCATTTTGTTTGTCTCAGGAACTCGCGGAACAGCGGGTGGTAGAGCGTGTATCGCCCTCGCCCTGCACGGATCAGGAATCCCTTGCCGGCGAGCCTTGCGAAGTATTCCCTTTGGAATTTGCCTCTGAAGTCGTGGGGTGCAAGCTCACTTTGCCCCATGATGGCGAATTGATGGATGAGATCGAGTTCCTTGGTGCTCAGTTGTGACACGTCCAGGGCGAACTTTTCGCGGCCCAGCTGATCAAATATTGCGGGCCAAGTCGGTTCGAGCGCACGCGGCTCAATTCGGCTTACCGTGGCCGATAAGTGCTTACAGACAAATGCGAGAAAGTACGGGTGGCCAAGGGTTTTTTCGTGAAGCCAACCGGCGACTGCTGCAGACGCGTGAGGCGAGAGATGTAAGGCCGAGTCCGCGTATTCTAGCGTCTCTTCGAGGGTGAACGGCTGCAAATACAGCTTCGTGTAAAACCGCACGGCGGGCTCGGCCAGAGCTTTTGTTTCGGCGAAATAGTCCGACTTGGCCGAAAAACAGATGCTGTAATTCATGCCCTCGATACCGAACGACTGGAATTGATCCCTGACTATCAATGCAAGGTCCGCTTTGCTGATGCTGGTGATGTTCTGGAAATCATCCACAAAGAAGATCGCGCCGTTTCGCCGTTCAGTCGCGCGGGCCGCAAGAAGTGGTTATGTCGATAGTATTCTTGCGAGTCTTCGATAGATTGGCTGCTGCGGTAAGCTGGTCATACAACAGCTACGCGATGCTCCAAGGCCATTGCCATCTAATGATGTGGATACACAATTCGTATAGAAAGTCAGTGAAGACGCAAGACCCTCGTAGGATTAGCCGTGCAAGACGATTCTTCCAAACCGACGATGCCCGCGGCAGCGATGAGCAGTTCGCAGGATAGCGAACGCCGCGAAGCACCGCTCCATCCCTTCATAGCTAGCGCCGAAGAGACCGACCTGGCTTCAGGAGCCCGACTGTCAGCGCGTGTTTCCGAACTGAGTCTGAAAGGGTGTTATCTCGACACGCTAAATCCCTTTCCCAAGGGTACGCGTATCAGGCTTGTGATTTTTTACGGCGGCGAGACTTTCACGGCACTTGCCACAGTGATCTACCCTCCAGCCCAACATGGGAATGGGCATCGAGTTCTCCGCTCTGGAACCGGAACAGTCGGAAGTCTTGTTGAGCTGGATCAAAGAGCTGAGCGCAAAGTAGTAGTGCCGGATCTAAGCAGGAAACCGCTAGTCATTTAGCTGGCTGGCTCCATTCATCTCCTGGATGTAGCGACACGCCGCCCACCGAGGCTCACAATCATAGAAAACACTCCAGGTTGTTGCAGAGAAGGTCTGCGGAGGCCTGTAACAGTGGACATCGTTACCGTCGGGATTTCTCGATGGTTACTCATTCGCTGCTAGCGGGTTTCCCCCACTCCTCAACCCGTACTACGAGCTGCAGGCCAACTGCAAATTTTGTGCTCTCGATGCGTTGGCAGTAAATCACGCGTGCCAGAGACGCTGTGGATTTAGTGTATCGTGCTGGCAGGACTTACCTCGACGGCGTCAGCCGAGTTCGTATACAAGTGGTTATGGTGTCGTCTCTTTTGCGCGAACATCCGCCGGTCGGCTTCGGAAAGAAGCTGTTCGGCATCCATGCCTTCTTCCGGATAATAAGCGTGACCCACACTCACAGAAAGCGCATCCGTGCCGGATATCTCGCGGCCAGCCTCGGCGGCCAACCGTTGCAAGTGGCGTATTTTGTCCTCCAGAGCTTCGGGTTTTAAACCAGAGAGAATCAGAACGAATTCGTCCCCACCCATGCGGGCCACGTAATCGTATTCGCGGCAAGTCTGCTTCAATTTCTCCGCAAAAGAGGTCAGCAGTCGGTTCCCTTGCAAGTGGCCGAACCGGTCATTGATCTGTTTGAAGCCGTCTAGGTCACAGACCAGTACGGCGAGAGACATCCGGTGACGCCGGCAACGCGCCAGTTCGCTATCGAGCTGGATAAAAAGAGAGCGAGCGTTCGGCAGACTCGTCAAATAGTCGGTCGTTGCCGTTCGCTCGGACTGCCGGTACTTCAAAGAATTTTCAAACGAGAGAGCGATTTTCGAACTGATTGCCAGCAGGATGCGGAGATGATCTCGGGTAAAGGCATCCGCTTCCGTCCGATAAAGCGCGAGAACCCCCACGACGCCATTCACGCCTTCTAAGGGAACGGCCAAGACAGACCGCAAAGAATGGCCGTTCGTGGGATCATTCAAATACTCCGACTCAGTTGCCAGATTTCCGTTCACGATCGGCTTCCGGTTCGCGGCAACCCAACCCGATACGCCTTCCCCAATCGGAATCCGAAGCGAAGAAAGGAGACGAAAATTATCACCACTCACGTGTTCGGGAACGAGCTGAATGTTTCGGACGGAATAGATTGCGATCGAGTCGTAGGGAACCAAGTGTTTCAGGCGAACTGCAAGCATGGATAGTGTTTCGTCCAGGCTGAGGGAGTTACCCAGTTCTCGAGTGAGCTCGAACAGCATTTGCATTTCATGCCGCGCCGCGGCGATGCAAGTCAGGAAATCAATCGAACTGCTCCCCGGAGTGATCGGCCCGCTATCGCTCTTTTCAAATCCCGCTCCTGGAGCTGTTCCGCTATCCACTTTGATGTTTCTGGACAGTCTGGTTTGTTCGCCACCCTTGACGTTTGCCAGAAGCTCGAGTTCGCGGTAACGCCGATGAAGCACTTCCACGACTTTTGGGTCGAAGCTCTTTCCGGCTTCTCCAACGACGTGCTCCATGGCTTTTTCCAGTGGGAGGGCCGGACGATACTGACGGTCCGATGCAAGTCCGTCGAGGCAGTCAACCACTGCGAGGATTCGCGCACCGGTCGGAATTTCTTGCCCGCGCAGTCCGCACGGATAACCATTCCCATCCCACCGCTCGTGGTGGGCGCGCACAATCGGAACGACCGGATAAGGGAATTGCACCCGCTCAAGGATTTCCGCACCAACGAGCGGATGGATCTTCATGCGCTCGAATTCTTCGGGAGTCAGCCGCCCGGGCTTGGAGATGATGTGCTCAGGGACGGCCAGCTTGCCGATATCATGAAGAACTGCGGCCGCGCGAAGAGCTTCGAGATCGGATTCCGACAGGCCCATTTCCTTTCCAATGGAAACGGCATAGACCTGCACGCGCCGAAGGTGCTCATGCGTGCTGTGATCCTTCGCCTCGATTGCGAGTGCCAGAGCTTCGATCGTTCGAAGATGGAGAGCGGCCATACCCTCGGCGTGATTACGTTCGGCTTCCAACCGGGCCAGGTAAAGACGGTACGAGCGGAAGATCAGATAGACAACCGGAAGGATCAGGAGAGAAGACTGCCAGCCCGTTTTTTTGTCGAGAAGTTCTACGATTCCCGCAATCGCGGCTCCCAGCAAATAGTAGGGGAAGGACCAAAAGTAGCACTCGGACCAAACCTTGCGTAGAGGCTTTTGCTCGGTAAGCGAAATCACGCACGCTACAGGAGCAGTGTTTAGGACGAAGAAGGTTGACGCTGCGGCGACCAGCATAAGCAGTTGGTTATTCGCAGCAATCTGGCTCACCCTCGAATGAAACAAATAATATGTGCCGGCCACGGCACTCGCCATGCTCGCAATGTTGAAAGCAACTTGGATCGGCTTTGGCCACGTCTTGGCTTTCCAGTAACACTGAATCACCGTGCCCAGAACGCCCATTAAAAGGGTTTGTGCCAGAGTCAACTCACGGACGCCGATCAGAATGAACAGAAAGATCACCGACATGGTTCCGTGCACGCCCGGAAGACTCACTTTCATCCCGGAGGCGAGAAGAGCCAGAGCGAGATAGCAGATGTAGCGTGAGGGCTCGGTCCACTCACCATGAAGAAGCCCGAGCGACAAAGACAAAAGTCCGCCAAGAAAAGTAATCCCGATGTAGACCCGAGCTTTCGTAGAGGTGGGAAGCATTAATCGCGTACCAGCGAATAGTGTTGGAGCAACCAGGCTGCCATCATCGCCCTTGGACGTTGCCCAACCGCAACTTGTTGTAAGATCACGACTTCGCATTCTGGCAGCACGTTTGCGAGGTGCGCCGCTCAATCGCCAAGCGGAGACAACTTGTCGCAGCCCTCTCGGACGCAGTCAAAGTGTCTCTGCTGTTTGCCTACGACTTCAATGGACCCCTTGGTGATTGACCATTTCCATAACGCGCCGCATCGCTGCGCTGTGGATGACGGCCGGTAATCCGAGAATCGATCCGTGACTACAACTCATACTTGTTGCTCCCAGAAATCCCGCTAAATGATCTATGGAGCGTCGAAGCTTTTCAAAGAATGTTCCGAGGAGGACAAATTGACTATGGTACTTCTGACCTGAAAATATGGCCCGAAAGTACTCTCAGAAATAGGAGCTAACCCTTTATTTCTGAACCACCTAGTCCGTGCAAAGCCCGCCCGTGAAGAGGACCGAGGGATCGGTCTGAGAAAGGCGCCTTTAGCGGTGCCACACAGACCAAGCAGGGTCTCCTCGAACGAGCTCACCCCGGCACACTCTTCCTGGACGAGATTGGCGACCTTGACGCCCGTTTGCAAGTGAAGCTGACACGAGTTTTGGATGGCACGCCGTATTACCGCCTTGGTGGGCTAAAAAAGATCTCCCCGGACGTTCGCATCGTGGCTGCCACAAATCGGGACTTGGAGAAAGATATTGAAGCGGGAAAGTTCCGCAGCGACCTCTTCCATCGGTTAAGCCAGGTTCACGTTCAAGTGCCACCCCTGCGCGACCGGCCGGAAGACATTCCCGTGCTTGCCGAGTTCTTCTTGCGCGAGCAGAACCACAATAGTGTGAGTATCGCCCCGGCCGCACTGGACGAACTTCGTAGCTTCCCGTGGCCTGGCAACGTAAGGGGACTCCGCAATGCCGTGATTCGCGCTGCGATCATGAGGTCGGGAAACGAAATCCAGCCAGAGGACTTACCGCTGGGAAGCAGAAGATCCCGCTTCAATCGGGCTCCGTCGTTACAAGTCTCGACGAGATGGAACGTCAGATGATTTTTCGGGCGTTGGATCAGACCTGCGGCCACCACGAGAAGCCGCAAAGGTGCTCGGGATTTCTCGGCGAACATTGACTCGTAAGCTGAAAAAGTATGAGGTCGCTAATGCACTTGAAGCAGTCGCCGCTGGTTGATTGCCTTCCAGCACATGCGGAAGAACGTCGGAGGAATCCACGCCGGGAAGTCCAAGGTGTGATTCTCCTGGATATCCTGAAGTCAGATTTGCGTTCTTCGCCTATTCGTGCTTCTCTCATTGACTTGAGCGCGTCGGGATTTCGCGCCTCCCATGCCTCCAAAGAGCTCTGCTCCGATCAAGAAGTTACCTTCTTCCATGATGAGGGGGAAGGCAGGGCCAGGGTCGTTTGGACTCGCATCGTTGGTCAAAGCGTGGAGAGCGGCTTCTTGATTTGTCAGGAAAAAAGGCAAGAGTAAGAACAAATTGAGGTGGCTGCCCTTCGAGAGTTCCGCCAATACTTTGGGCGTTTACATGGAAGGGCCGCCGTGGCTCCATATCCGAGGTTTTCCTTCCTTCTAAGGCTTTGCCCCGCGAATGTTGAAACCTGTTTAAGGGACATCTTGTCGTATTGGCCCTGCAGAATGCTAACCCGCAAAATCCCAAAGGATTAGCAGGCCCAAACCTTGCTTGGCGAATCGTGGTAGGTGACAAATTGTCGCAACGACCGCCGCGAGAATTCCCGTAACGCTTTCATTCTAAAGGACTCCTTTCAACACCTTAGTTGGGAGATCCAAATGCCTTAACAGCCTTAACACAATCTCAGTACACCGGCGGGAGGGTTCTGTGACCGCGACAAGACGCTCGCAGGTCGTTGCGTTCCTCTTTAGCACCATCCTGGCAGTTGGGGCTCCTTCCGCCCCCAACCCTCAGCTCGCGAAGGACCTTCACGAGCGCAATCCCAAACACATCGACGTAATCATTCAGTTCAAACATTCTCATAAGCCGAACGACAATGATGAAGCAATTCGTGAGGCAGGTGGAGTCCTCAAGGCCGAGCTCGGTTTAATGTCTTTGTTTACCGGGTGGCGCGCCTTTAGTGAACAGGTTCTGAAAATTCTGCTGGACAAATTCCGCGACTTCGGTTACGTTAAGCTGCGAGAGTTCGAACATGGCGTGGCCGAAGAGCTTCCATCCAGCTGGCCTCATCGAAAAATTAAAGCAGAAGATCGCCTCCCTTCAGCAGCAGTGGCGCAGTACTCGCGCCGAGAATGAGCGATTGCGCAAGGAAAACGAGCAATTGCGCCAGGAGCAGGGGAGGCTTCGTGGGGAACGAGAACGGTTGCGTGAGGAAAACGAGAGGCTGAAGCGCCAACTGGAAGAAGCCCAGCGGGCCAACAAGCGACAAGCCGCACCCTTTTCCCGCGGTCAGCGGAAAGCCAACCCTAGGCCACCAGGGCGCAAGCCCGGTACCGCCTACGGCCAGCATTACCGCAAAACGATTCCGCAGCAAGTCGATCAAGTGATCGCCGTGCCGCTGCCCGCGCAATGTGGCTGCGGAGGCGCTCTGAAAGTAGAAAAAATCGAGCCGCAGTATCAACACGAGGTGGTGCGGAAGACCATCTGGAGACGCTTTGATATTGCCGTCGGTCGCTGCCGCAGATGTGGGCGACGAGTGCAAGGGCGGGATCCGCGACAGACCTCTGATGCCCTGGGAGCGGCGGCGGTGCAACTGGGTCCGGAAGCGCTGGCGTTGGCGGTGCGGATGAACAAGGGGCTGGGAATGCCGCATGGCGATGTAGCGGCTGTGTTACAGGACGGTTTTGGCTTACGCGTGCACCGCAGCACGATTTGCCGAGCGGTGGAGCGGGTGGCGCGCCGGGGCCAAGCCACCTGGCATGCGCTGCGCGAGGCGGCCCGCCGCAGCATGGTGAACGCCATCGACGAAACCGGCTGGAGGGTGGAGGCCCAACTGCGGTGGTTGTGGGTGGCGGTGAGTGAGCAGGTCACCTACTGCGACATCTTGCCAGGACGCGGCTTCGAGCAAGCGGCTTCGCTGTTAGGGGAGAATTACGACGGTTGGTTAACCCACGACGGTTGGGCGGTGTACTACAAGTTTCTCCGGGCAGGACACCAAAGTTGTATGGCGCATCTGCTGCGCCGCTGCCGGGATATGGCAGCAGTGGCCTCGGCATCGGCATCCCGCTTCCCGCTGCAAGTGAAAGCCTTATTGGAAAAAGGCTTGGCCTTGCGAGACCGCTATAACCAAGGAGAGCTCTCGCGGCACGGGTTGTGGACGGCCACGGGACGGTTAGAAGCCCAACTGGATCGTCTGTTGCTGCGCCCCGTTCGGGATTCCGCCAACCGCCGTTTGAAGAATCATCTTTGGCGGGAGCGGCCCTACCTGTTTACCTTTCTTTATTGTCCCGGTCTGGATGCCACCAACAATGCCGCCGAGCGGGCCTTGCGACCGCTGGTGGTGGCGCGCAAGAACTGGGGTGGGAACCGAACTCAGAAAGGAGCTCGTGCACAAGCCATACTCACCAGCATCCTGCAGACGGCCCAACAGCAAGGGAAGAAGCCGCTGGAGGTGCTGATCGCCTTACTGGTGGGGAACGACCAGGGCAAGATTCTCGACCTGGTGCCGCGCACCCGAGAAATACCTCAGGATTCTTCGCCTGCTCCTCCACCTCGGAAAGGGGTGGCCTGCGATCTCCGCGGGCCGTCGCAAACAGAGTTTGTACTTCCGCCGGAGTCGGTGGCTCTCTACGCTATGCCGAAGGCGGTGGACGGTGCGCGGGTGTCTGTCCAGCCATGACGTTAGGTTTCCCGGATGCTTCGCCGCGAGAAGAGCGGAAGAGTCTACCCGTTTCGTTGCGCTTCTGTGGTCGCCTGTTCACGGGGCCGGACTTGGAGTTGATGCGGGTGGTGGTGCATGACTATCGCGGCCTAGCGGTGACGGAGATCGCGCGGACGGTGTGCGAATTGTTGGAATGGAAGCGGCCCAATGGCCGGCTGAAGGATCACGAGTGCCGGCAACTGTTAGAGCGCCTGGCCGCAGAGGGCGTGCTGCGGCTTCCGGCGCTGCGGCCAACCGGTGGTCGAGGACCGCGGCGCGTGGAGCTATCTCCGTTGCGTTGGCAGCCGGAGGCGGTGGAGTGCGCAGCCCGTGAATGCGAACCGCTCAAGCTGGTTCTGGTGAAAGGCCCTGAAGAAAGCCGCTTGTGGCGGGAGTATGTGGAACGCTATCACTATTTGGGCAGTCGGGTGCCCTTCGGTTCGAACCTGCGCTATTGGGTACGGAATCGCCAACGGGAACTGGCCTGCTTGCTGTGGACCTCGCCAGCTTGGAAGATGAAACCGCGAGACCTTTGGATTGGTTGGAGCGATGAGCAAAGGCAGCGCCATCTACCATGGATTGTGAACAACGGCAGATTCCTGATTCTGCCCTGGGTGCACGTCAAAGGACTGGCGAGCAAGATCCTGGCGCACGCTGCGCGGCAACTTCCAGCGGATTGGGAAACTTACTACGGCCATCGTCCGCTGCTGCTGGAAACCCTGGTGGATGCTAGCCGCTTTCGTGGAACCTGCTACCGCGCGGCCAACTGGATCTATGTAGGGCAGACCACCGGGCGCGGTCGCATGGATCGCGAGCACAAGGCTCACGGCAAAGTCATCAAAGACATCTACCTCTACCCGTTGGTCTTTGACGCCAAGCAGCGGCTATGCAGCGGGCCTACACGGTAAACAAATACGGTTTAATTAACGGTGGCCTGTACTCAGTCCCGGCGAACAGATTGGAGCATCTTTCCAGAAATCCCAACATTTCGTACATCTCGCAAGATCGTCCACTCGCCTCACTTCTTAACAACACGGCCCCGGCCGTAAATGCCAATATCGCGTGGAGCCAAGGTTGGGACGGAACGGGTATCGGTGTGGCGGTTATCGACAGTGGTGTCAGCAATGATAAGGATTTCCAGGTTTCCGGTAAATCGACGTCGCGCATCTCGTACTCCCAAGCGTTCTATGGCGGGTCCAAGACGTACGACGAGTACGGTCACGGCACGCACGTGGCCGGCATTGTGGCGGGCAGCGGCGCGAATTCGACCGGTTCCCAATACATCTACACATTCAAGGGCATCGCCCCCAATGCGAATCTCATTAACCTCCGCGCGCTCGATCAAAACGGCTCTGGCACAGACGGCACCGTGATTTCTGCCATCCAAGAAGCCATTCAGCTCAAGAGCATGTACAACATTCGCGTAATCAATCTCTCTCTCTCTCTCGGCCGCCCGGTCTTTGAGAGCTACAAACTCGATCCCCTTTGCCAAGCCGTCGAGGCGGCCTGGAAAACGGGAATCGTGGTTGTCGTCGCGGCAGGAAATTCAGGACGCGATAACTCGCAGGGCACAAACGGCTACGCCACCATTACCTCCCCGGGCAACGATCCTTACGTCATCACCGTGGGTGCAATGAAACGATGGGCACGCCCACTCGCAACGATGACTTGATCGCAAGCTATAGCTCGAAAGGTCCGACGCTTTTTGATCACGTAGTAAAGCCCGATATCGTCGCCCCGGGCAATCGTACCGTCTCAGTGCTCGATGCGAAAGGGTCTCTGCAATTCACCTACCCGGCTAACGACGTCCCAGCGTCTTATTACCAAAGGAATCCTTCCCACAGTGGATCTCCTTATTACATTTTAAGCACGAGCATGGCTGCCGCAGTCGTCAGCGGCGGAGTGGCGGTTCTGCTACATGCGCAGCCGAACTTGACGCCGGACCAAGTGAAGGCCCGGTTGATGAAGACAGCTTCCAAGAGTTTCCCTGCCTACAGCACTGCGACCGACCCGACCACCGGAGCTACCTATACCAGTGAGTACGACATCTTCACGGTCGGCGCGGGCTACTTGGATGTCGCGGCGGCCCTTGCCGATTACGACGTGGCAACTGGCAATGCGCTGTCTCCTACGGCTGCCTACGACTCCAGTAACGGCAACGTCTACCTGATCCTTGGTTCAGGCGCTGTTTGGGGCTCTGGCGCCGTTTGGGGGAGCGGTGCGGTCTGGGGTACGAATGTGTTCATCAGTGGCTCCGGCCCGGTCTGGGGCAGCGGCGCTGTTTGGGGCACGAGCACCAACCAAGCGTTTGGCGCAGTCTGGGGCAGCGGTGCGGTCTGGGGCAGCAGCACACAACAATCAGTGGAGACTATCAACGTGGCGATTACGGGTGAGCGAGGAGAATGAAGCCTCCCTCGCCGACGCGTCGCGAGCGCGCTGAGTGCACGCCTTGCTGACGTATTCTCCACTAACCGAGAAGATGCCAACCACAGAAACCCCGGGATTGTCCCTGTCGCCAAGAACCGGCTGTACTTTTGTACTACACCTATGCCCTACCTGTACTATCGACTGCCCTGCAGCCAGACCTGATACTCCCAGCATAGACAACACCAAGGCATCGGGCCGCGCCCTCTCGACACTTCCAGTTCTTGGCCCTCAAGGCAGTTTAGGAGCCCAGCTTATGTCCGCCACACTTGAAACAAAGCGACCGTTGCACGACAGCATTCTACAGACGACAACGACCTGGGGTGCGCGGTTCGCTTTCTTGGCCCTGATCACGCTGCTGGCTGCCGCGTTGTCTTTTGCCGACGGCAAGCACAAGCTGTCGAAAGACCTTGAAGAGCTGAAAAGCGGCTTAAGCGGCGCGACAGTGGATGTCATCATTCAATTCAAACAGGCGCCGACGGACGCCCAGCACGGCAAGGTGGAAGGCCATGGCGGCGTGTTGAAGAAGAAGCTGGATGTGATTAGGGGAGCACATTATTCCGTCCCGGTGAAGTCCCTCCCGGCCTTGGCGGATGATCCGGACGTTGCTTACATCTCGCCCAATCGCCCGCTAAGCGGCACTTCCACATCAACTCTCGACTACACTCCTGAAAGCGTCAATGCTCAAGTCGCGTGGCAGCAGTGGGGTTTGGATGGCACGGGCGTCGGAGTGGCGGTCATTGACAGCGGCATCACCGCCGTTGGCGATCTCTACTGGTGGATTCCGTCGAATCAGACCTACGGGTCGCGCGTTGTTTATAGCCAGAATTTCGTGCCTGGCACAACGGATACATCAGACCTATATGGCCACGGAACGCATGTGGCCGGGATCATTGCGAGTCAAGGGTGGTTTTCCACCGGCGGGAACTTTACCCACACATTCAAAGGGATTGCGCCGAACGCAAACATCATTAACCTGCGAGTGCTAGACCAGAACGGCGCCGGCACCGACAGCAGCGTAATTGCGGCGATCCAGACGGCCATCAGCCTGAAATCTACGTACAACATTCGAGTGATCAACCTTTCGCTTGGCCGCCAGGTCTACGAGAGCTACACGGTTGATCCGCTTTGTCAGGCAGTTGAGGCTGCATGGAGCGCGGGCATTGTCGTCGTTGCTGCGGCTGGCAACCAGGGCCGCAACGACAGCGCGGGCACGGAAGGTTACGGCACTATCGCCGCTCCAGGCAACGATCCGTATGCCATCACTGTGGGCGCTATGAAAACCGCGAACACTCCCACGCGTGTTGATGACACGATTGCCAGCTACAGCTCGAAAGGACCAACGGCATACGACTTTGTCGTGAAACCTGACATCGTCGCACCTGGAAATCAGGTCGTCTCCACGCTGGCGCCGAATGCGCCCCTATTGAGTACTCCCACCGACGTTTATCTGAGCGAGTACTCCTCCTCGACGACCACCAGCACCGGCTCGGGCGGCAATACCAAGAACAATAAGAAGAACTCCACGTCAAGCCTGACCGCGAACACGATCTCGCCGTCTTATATGCGGCTGAGCGGCACCAGCATGGCTACGCCCGTGGTCAGTGGCGCCGCCGTACTCCTGCTTCAGCAAAATCCGAACCTTACGCCGGATCAAGTGAAGGCCCGTTTGATGAAAACGGCCTCAAAAAACTTTCCTGCCTACAGTACCGTCACGGACCCAACCACGGGCATCATCTACACCGATTACTACGACATTTTTACGATTGGCGCTGGCTATCTGGACGTTGGCGCTGCCCTCTCCAGCAACGACCTGGCCGATGCTTCGGCTGTATCTCCGGCCGCAGTCTTTGATCCCTCCACGCAAAGCGTCTATCTCGTTACTGGGCAGGGCGTTGTTTGGGGAGATTCTTCACCGTGGGCCACTTCGCTTGTTTGGGGCACAAACGTCTTCGTGAATGGAACTGCCGTGCTGTGGGGGAGTAGCGTTTGCTGGGGCACGAGCTCCAACGCGGGCTTCAGCGTCGTGTGGGGTAGTGGTGTTGTCTGGGGCGACACATCGAACCAGGCGACTTCCAAAGCGCTAAGCATTTTACTGGGCGGTGAGAATTGAACGCGCAGAGTTGGCACGAGGCCTGACCAGTGACAACTAAAGCCAAACTCTACATATCGTGGATCGCCGCCGCCGGGCTCATCGTCTTGGTCGCGGGCTTGTCCCACTGGCAGTCCACGGGACTCCCACGTCTTCTCGCATTCCTTTTCCTAGCGATGGTGCTCTCTACACAAAAGATCCGTCTCCCAGGAATGAAAGGCACGATGTCGCTCAGCTTCCCGTTCATCCTGGTCGGGATCGCAGACTTCGGCTTCGGCGAAACACTTCTGCTGGGCTGCACCGTTGCGTTCGTGCAGACCCTGTGGCACGCTAAAACCCCTCCCAGACCGGAGCAGATCGTGTTCAACATGGGAACGTTAGTGCTGTCCGCTGGATTGGCGGACTGGCTCAGCCACGCGATATTGCGGCTATTGCATCTTAATTCTCTCATCCTGCTTCTTGCCTCTGCTTCGCTAATCTATCTGCTCCTGAACACAGGCCTGGTTGCAGGAGTCATTTCGCTGACGGAGGAAAAGCCTTTTCAGAAGGAATGGCTTCACTGCTTCTATTGGGCGTTTCCTTATTTCCTGGTGAGCGCGGTTGCTGCCGGTCTGGTCAGCACATTGAGCCACTCCGAAAGCTGGATCGCGGGGCTCCTGGTGCTACCGTTGATCTATCTGTGCCATTTCTGGTATCAGATTCATGTCGAGAGAACTGTGCGCGTCCAAGCCGCCGTCCCGGGTTCGGATGAGATTTCTCCGGTCCTCGTGCAAGACTGATATGATAGTTTCGCTTCTCAAGTCCCGACGAGGGTGACTGCCCCGTCAGTCTCAACATCTGTCCATGATACCCGTGTCGTAGAAACAGGCTGTGGCGAAGGTTGCGCTTGACGTTCCGCAGCGTTCCCGAGTTTTCGGTGAGTACGGAAAATAGAAAAAGTGAACTGATTGAAAGGCAGTAAGTTAGAAATGTCCTTGAGCCGAAGGCTTAGAAGAGTCCGAGCCGGACATGCAAACTCCAGGTGAATTAAGTCACTCGTCATCGTCCGTGGCAGCTCCAGGAAACCTTCCTGAGGCCTCGCATTCCCTGAGGCAACTTATTCAGTTCACTGGGGTAAACCGCGTTTTGCAGGCCCTCCTTGAGGGCCACAACAATCTGAGATTGCGCACCAAGCTGTTGTTGTGGCTTGTGCTGTTTACGGCTGCGCTCACTTCCGCCACTCTCCTTGTAGTGCGTCACTCGGCTCAGGCCCTAG
>WNGO01000442.1_pt1 | contig 25408 bp, 18 predicted proteins | sample 5400511 | NCBI WGS metagenome assembly WNGO01 (sample SAMN13153380, study PRJNA577476) | soil metagenome | isolation source: 20 cm soil or saprolite under Garry oak tree replicate 2 | place: USA:California | collected 2016-06-15 | reverse complement strand
GCGGCGCTCACCAAATGCGCGTCGTCGATCACCAGGAGCGTCGGGGTTTCCGCGGCGACCGTGCCCGACACCAGGTCCCCGGTGTCGTCGGCCTGGCCGGCGAGCCGGAGGTCCAGCGTGGCGCGCGCCGCGGCCCTTCGCCAGCCCGGCAGCGTGGGCCGCCACAGCTCGGCAGCGAGCACGCCGGCGACGCGGCGTTCCGCGCGGGCCACGAGCTGGAGGATCAGGTTGGCGACGGCCCGGGCGCCCGCCACTTCCCGTGTCAGGGGCTCGGCGTCGCGCGGTGAGTCCCGCAACGAGCGGCTCAGCCGGTCGAGCGCTTCACCCTGTTGGGCGGCGAGCTGCGCTACCAGGGTCGTCGGGTCGGCAGGGCGGAAGCGCACCGGCCGGCCGGCGGCGCGGAAGGCAGCGCCCCGCGCCACGAGGCCGGCGAGCGCGGCGTACGCATTGGCCCGCGCCAAGCGGGCACCGTGGGCCACCGCGTATCCCGTGGTGGGACCCAGCCGGAGCAGCGTGGCGTAGGCCAGCGACTCCGTGGGAGTGAAGCCAAACGGCGTAAGGTCGACTGAGGCCATACCGTAGTAGTATAAGCTACTACGGATTACGTCACCTCGACAGGCATCCCCATGAGCCGCGCGATCAGCGCGAGCCGGAACGTGACGTCGGTCTGCCGCTGGGCGGGGCTCTTGCCCGCCCCCTCGAGCGGGAAGTAGTGCGCCACGCTGGGGTTCGTGGTCTTCGGTAGCGCGCGCAGGCCGGCGGGCGTCCAGATGCCGTCGTCGTCGCACTCGCTGAAGAGGCGGGCCAACGTACGACTGGCCGGCAGCACTTGCCGCACGATCCCCATTCGGGCGAGCAGCTCCAGCCAGTAGGTCGCGAAGGGAACGTCGCTGATGCGGCCCTGTGCGTCGGCGTGCATCGGCTCACCCAGGATCACGAAGACCGGCTTGAGCGGCTTCTTGCCGGCCAGGATGGAGAACGCCCGCCGCGGCGCCGGCGCCGAGAGAAACTGCGCCATACGGTCCACGAACCCCGCGCGCTCGCGCTGGATCTCGGGCATGAACGCCAGCATCTCCATCGCGAAGATCGACGGCGGCGTGACCGATGGATCGAGCACGGTCTTGCCCTGCACCTTGCGGAACAGCTTCTCGGCCACGTCGCTCCGCAGGAACGTCGACACGTCGGTGGCGATGCGGTGCGCGGCGCCCCGCAGACGGGGGTCCTCCGCGCGGCCCGCCCGCGCCAACGCGGCGGCGGCCCCTTCCCGCGCCATCGCGCGGGCCCAGACTCCTAACCCGGGGTCGGTCTTGGCGGGCCGCTGGAACTCGGCCAGCAGCAATGGATCCTCATCGCGCGACAGCAGCCGGAACAGAAACCGGTCGGCGATGCGGAAGGGGCGCTGGTCGCTGGGCCAGCCCATCTCGAGCAGGCGGCGGTACTGGAAGATCGTCCCCAGGTCCGACGCGCCAGGCTTGGTGGGGGCGGCCGCCGTGAGCAGGTCGTTGCCCCACAATCCGTCGTCCCGTTGCTTGCGGGCGATGGCCTTGGCGATCGGGTAGTCGAGTGCCGCCTGGCGCAGCTCCGCGAGCCGCTCGGGATCGCGCTGCTCCACGGGGACGATTTCGGCGTACGCCCGGTACTGAATCGCGGGACTCGCGGCCTGCAACAGCCAGGAGAGGGGAAGGCGATGGTTTGAAGGGAGTTCCAATTCAGCTCCACTGATGGTGAGGCAACGCGCGCCGCGGTGGCCAAAACGGCGCGCAAACTTACCCGCCCTTATACGATCCAGCCAGAGGCGCCGCTGGAATTACTGTACTTGGCTGCCGCATATCGAGTTAGGACATGTGCAGAATGTTGCACTTGGGACGTCGTTGCTCGCGTTTCGGCGCCGGGTCATCTTACGCCCATGCTCGACGCGCTGCGCACGCGACCAGTCGCAAAATTACCGCCCTACGTGCGGCTCGCGGGCCGCGTCCTGTTTCTGGCCGAGGATGCCGGCGTCGTCCAGCGTCAATTGGCGGGAGAAGACCTCGCCTGGACGCCCGCGATCAAGCTGCGTGACGACATTTCGACCGACGAAATCACCCCCGCATACATCTGCTACTACTTCGACGAGACGCTCGGCCAATTCCCCTATCTGGGCCTGAAGTGCGGCGACGCGTTCCCGATCACGCGGGGCGCGGTGAAGGCCGGCGGGTTCGTCGCCTCGGTCAGCGGCAAGCGGCGCGGCAAGGGTTCATCGCGCGAGCAGTCGCCCTACGCCGAGATGTGCGCCGGGATCAAGCTCGTCATCGCCGAGAACATCGAGCGCATCTACGGGGAGAATTGCCAGAACCTGGGCGTTCTGGCGACGACCGATTTCTCGATCATCGACAGAGTCCGCCGCGGCGAGGAGATCCCGCTCGCGACCTTCACCACGGGTGAGGGCGAAATCACGCGGGGCATCATTGAGTACGGCGGCTTGTTCAACTACAACGTGGCGCGGCTGCAGGGCAAGGCGACGCTGACGCCGCCCGCCACCGGCCGGCGTCCGATGACGCTGGGCGAAAAGGTGATCGCGCGCCATTGGGTGGAGGACTTGTCGCAGGGGCGGGTGGGCGTGCCCTACGTGAAGCCGGGCGACGAAGGCTTCGTCGTGACCGACGTGCGCTTCAGCCACGAGTACGTCACCCCGATGGCGGCGATCTTCTTCGAGCAGCTGGTGGGTCCGGACGAACGGGTGACGGACCCGGACTCCGTGCTGCTGTTCCGCGACCACCTCACGTTCCTGAGCGACGCGATGACGCCGGAGCGGATCAAGGAGGGGCTGCTCGACGTGGCGTTGCAGCTCGAGAAGAAGCAACGCGAGTTCGCGGAGCGGCAGGGCATCAAGCTGTACGGCGAGCTGCGCCGCGGCCATCACGGCTCCGAGGCGATTTGCCACTCCAAGATCCTTGAGGCGCACGCCGAACCGGGCCAGATCATCATCGGCTCGGACTCGCACACGCCGCACGCCGGCGCCGTCGGCTGCGTGGCCTTCGGCGTGGGCACGACGGCGATCTTCAATTCATGGATCACCAAGGACGTGCGGCTCAAGGTCCCCGAGACGGTGCGCGTCGTGGTGCGCGGCAAAAAGCCCGACAACGTGACCGCCAAGGACTTCATGCTGGAGGTGCTGCGCCACCCCTACGTGAAGACCGGCAAGGCCATCGGCAAGCTGGTGGAGTACGCCGGCGACGCCGTGGCGGACTTGTCGGTGGATGAGCGCGCCACCATGACTAACATGACGGCCGAAGTGGGCGGTTTCACGGGTTACGTGGCGCCCGATGAAAAGACCATTCAGTTCCTGATGGAATACCGCGGCATGTCGCGGGATGCGGCGGCGCGGCTCTGCGCCAACCTCGCGAGCGACCCCGATGCCCAATACTGCGAGGTGATCGAGATCGACGCGTCGCAGATCCGCCCGATGATCGCGCTCCCCGGTGACCCGGGGAACGGACTGCACATCGGCGAGCTGCCGCAGCGGGTGAAGGTCGAGATCGCCTACGCCGGGTCGTGCACGGCGGGCAAGAAAGAGGACATGGACATGTACGCCCGCGTGTTGACCGAAGCGGTGGATCGCGGCGAAAAGGTGGCGCCGTGGGTGCGCTTCTTCATTCAGTGCGGCTCGCAGGATGTGAAGCGCTACTGCGAAGAACGGGGTTACCTGGACGTGTTCCGGAAGGTGGGGGCGACGTTCCTCGAGCCGTCGTGCGGCGCCTGCATCAACGCTGGACCGGGGGTCTCGAAGACCAAAGACGAAGTGACCATCAGCGCGATCAACCGCAACTTCCCGGGCCGCTCGGGGCCGGGCCAGCTATACCTCGCCAACCCCTACACCGTGGCCGCCTCGGCCATCGCCGGCTACATCACCGAATGGGTGCCGGGCATGGAACTGGCCCGCACCTGAGTTACGGCAGCGTGCCGCGGATCTTGATCTTGAGGGCGCGTGCGCCGCTGACGTAGGAAGCGGCGGTGCTGGTGCTGCTGGTGTTCGAGTCAGGCAGCGACTTGGCCCCCAGATGGAAATCCCCGTAGCCGGTGCCGCGGTACACCGTCAGCGTGATGCCGCCCCCCGATTGCGATTGCCCGCCGCCGTAGCGCGTGCTGTCGGTCTGCAAGTGTCCCGTGCGCGCCAGCCATACCTGATAGCTCGAATCCGCGGCCTCATGGATGACGAACGCTGTGGCTGAGCCCGCCGTGTCAGGGGAGAATCGGGTGCGGATCGAGTCGCTGACGGCGGGCGGCGTGATCCCGGCGCCGACGACGAACACCACCGTGTCGACGGTGTGCAGCGTCGCATCGAATCCGCGCCAGGCCAGCACCGCGCTGATTTTCGCGACGGTGTGATTGGTGTCCTGCGTCGCGTCGATGTCGAGCTCGATATTCACGACGCGCATCGTGTCGCTGCCCACGACGAGGTGTGCGGCGCGGTCGATATAGGGGAAGACGAGCAGCGCCAGCGTGGGATACAGCGAGTCGTTGGCGAGCGCGCTGTCGAGTGAGCGTTGTACCGCGGCCTTCTCAGGGCTCGCGATCGCGTCGGAGTCCACCCCACCCGCGTCGGAGCACGCCAGCGCCAGCGCGGTGATCGCCACCAAGAGCCACGTCCGTTTCATTCGACCCCTCCGTTGACCGCTTGGGCGAAGTGCGCGCCCGCGCGATAGGGGCGCAGGCAATCACGCTGATAGACGCTGCGGGGATTCCACAGCACCCACGAATCGATGCCCAGCTCCTCGGCGGCGCGAATCTCTTCGCGAATCTCGAACGGCGTATAGCGCGGCTTGCGCCGCCCCAGTGTGAATGCCTGGAGGTAGGGCCGGATCCGCGGCGCCGCAACCCCCGTGGTCCGCTCGAGCGCCTCACGCAGCGCGTGCCGCACGATCTCGTAGGGTTGCCCGTTGGGCCAGCTGTAACCGTAGGCGCCGGGATAATAGTGGCTCGGATAGACCATCGGCAGGATGACGTCGGCGACGCTGGTGAAATCTTCCCACACCTGTCCGATACCCAGATCGCCCGTCGCCGACACGGTCAGACCAAACACGTCGAACGTCACCGGCACGCCGAGCGGCGCGAGCCGCCGCTTCAACATCGTCACGTTGCGCCGCACGCCGCCGCGGAAGTTCTCACCCGGACGCTTGCCCGGGAACAAGGCCGTCATCAAGCGCTCGTGCGGCTCGTCGGGGAAGCGCACGTAGTCGAACTGCACCTCCGCGAAGCCCATGTGGACGGCTTCTTCGGCAAGCTGCGCGGCGTAGATCCAGACCGAGTCGTTGTAGGCGTCGACCCAGGCGCTGCCGATCCGGTCGCGCCACAGCTCGCCCGCCGCGTTGCGGACCGACCACGACACCTTGTGCTCGGCGACGAGCGGGTCCTTCGCCACCACGATGCGCGCGATCGGATAGATGCCATGGGCGCGCAACGTATCGAGCCGCGCCCGCGCGTCCTTGGCGCGGACGCATTGCGTCGCGCCCACCTCCTGCGCGGTCTTCACGGCCGACGGATAGAGCAGGCAGCCGGTGTCGTCTTTCACGTCGATCACGAACGCGTTGATCTCAGTCGAGTCGGCGAGCTGGATCAGGGTGCGCAATTTGGGCGAGCCGAACGCCCAGGCGTTCACGTACAACGCCTTCACGGCGCGCGCCGCCGGCAGCAGCAGCGGCTCGGGCAACGCGTAGCGCGGCTCGATGCTGCGCAGCAGTACGGTGACGTGGTCGGCAGCAGGTGCGAGCGGCAGCGGCAGGGCCGGGATCTCGGTTCCGGGCTGCTGCGCCGCGAGGCCGCGGCTTATGACGAGCGCGGCCCCAAGCACGGTCAGGCACTGCCGTAGCGAGCGCATAGGGGGTCCACAGGATAGGAAAGTGGCCCGCCCGAAACAAGAGCGCCGTGCTCTAGTGCGGCTGTAAGCTGTTGAAGAACAAGGGGAATGTGGCGAGACTCTGGCCCCGGTATTGCGGCCGGAAGCCGAACAGGATCACGCGGCCCTGGCCCTGCCGCACCTCGAGCAAGGCGGCGCGGCCCGCGACGCGTTCAGGATGCAACACCCAACCTGACAGCAGGACCTTCTCCGGGTCCGTCGGATAACGCCCGATGACCCGCACCAGACTCGAGTCCAAGACATCGAACGCCGGGCCGCCTTCGAACCACGCAATGGCCTGCGGCGGCACGCCCTTACTGATCGGATGTGCGGCGTCCAGCTCGAGACGGAAAATCGATCCGGGGGCGTAGAAATCTTCGTCGGGCACCGTCTCGAGCACGTTGCGCACCGGCAAGAGCAGCGACTGAATCGCGAAACGGCTCGCGGTGTTGAGCGCCACCAGTGTGCCGCCGTCGGTCACGAAGTCCCGCAACGCCTGCACGCCATCCGCGCCCAGCCCACCGGCGTAGGGCGCGGGGTAGCGCGTGGGCAGGCCGTCCAATAATCCCGACGGGTCCTCGCTCGGCAGCACGATGGCGTCGAACTTGTCCTTCAGGTGGCCGGCGCGCACCAGCGAATCCACGATGGAGACGTAGGGCACCTTCCACGTGTCGAACAGCCAGCGCGTCCAACCCTCGTCGATGGTGGCATCGTAGGAGCGGTACAAGCCGATGCGCGGCGCTTCGCCGGTCGCGAACCCTGGATAGCCGGGCGTGGCGCGCGGCGGCTCGACCGGCGCCGATAGCGGCAGGCGCAGGGAATCGTCCGCGGCGAGGACGGTCACGTTCATCAACAGGGGCAGGGTCTGGGCGGTGACGTCGTACGGCGGCTCGGGCGGGCCGCCGGGGTAGAGGCGCCGGTCGGGATAGTGCTGCACTTCGAGCAGCGCCTTGGCGAACGCGGCGTACGGCTGGCGCAACACGACGACGTAGGTGCCGGCTGGGAGCCGCCGCCCGCCCACCGTGAAGGGCTGCTGCGCCGTGCGGATCTCGACCTCACCGCGGTGCAGAATGCCCAGCAGCGTCGCGAGGGCGATGGTGTCGCGCTGCTCGCGGGGCACGACGTACGCGTACGGCCAGCCCTTCCACCCGCGCACGGCGTGCCAGCCCACGGCCAGGAAATTATTGAGCCAGCGATCGCGGTAGCGCGCGGCGTTCTGGAGCAACGCGTATGCGCCGTCGGTCTGGTAGCTGACGATGTCGCGCAGCGACCAGCGCCCGCCCGGCCAGGGGTGCGTGAAATTCCAGGAGCGCTCGCGCGGCTCGAAGCCGCGGGCACGCGATTCCAGCTGGTCGAACGGCACGTCGATGGGCGTAGCGAGGGCCGCGCTCGCGGCTTCCGACAGAATGCGGACGCCGCCGTGGTAGTGCTGGTAGGCGCGCGCCGGGGTCCACGCGTCGTAGATCGCGTTGGTGGAGATGCCGGTCTTGCCCTGGCCCGCGAGCTCCCAGGCGATCGCGCTGCCGAGGGCGTTGTCGCCATCCACGAGCAGCGGGTCGACGTTGGGCTCGACGGGATCGAGGTAGGGCGGCAGGAAAAAGCGCGAGCCCTTGCTGCCCTGTTGGTGGATGTCGTGCACGATCTGCGGATGCCACACGCTGTACAGCGAGTCCACCGTCAGCTGCGTCTCGACCTGCGTGAAGGCGTACCAGTCGCGGTTATTGTCGTGGCCCGTGTAATGGTGGTACAGCTCCGGGGGCTCGGTGCCCTCGGCGGCGGTGCCGAGCGTCTTGTTGTACCAGCGGGCGACGATGGTCACGCCGTCGGGATTGAGGGACGGCACCAGCCACACGATGACGTTGTCGAGGATCGCGCGCGTCGCGGCCGATGTGTCGGTGGCGAGGCGGTAGGCGATCAAGACCGGCGAGAGATGTCCGCCGACCTCGGTGGAATGAATGCTCGACGTGATGAGCACGACGGTCTTGCCGTTGCGGAGCGCATCCATCGCGTCGGGGGTCGACCGCAGCGTGCGCGGGTCGGCCAGTTTGGCGTTCAGCCCGCGGTAATAGTCGAGCCGTCGCAGGTTCTGGGGGCTCGAGATGACCAGCGCGACGAACGGCGCGCCCAGCGTCGTCTTGCCGAGCACCCGCAGATCGACGCGGTCGCTCGCCTTCGCCAACGCTTCGTAGTAGCGCAGCAGTACGGGCCATTCGACTAGTTTGCGATCGTCGCCCGGCTCGAAGCCCAGGATGGAGCGCGGCGAAGGAATGGCGGTCGTCGCCGCGCGCGGCCGCGCGGGTGCGGCCCGGCGTGGCCGTTGGGCGGCGGCGGGCGAGGCGAGCGCCAGGCTCGCGCCAATGAGGATGGCGTACCGGGGAAACATGGGTGAAAAAACTAGTGGCTAAGGGGCTGAGCGGCTAAGGGGCTAGGAGTGCGTTGCCCCCTAGCCCCTTAGCCTCCTAGCCCCTGTTTCCTCTTACGGCAGCTTGTGCAGCTCCACGCGCCGGTTCTGCGCCCGGCCCTCGGGCGTCGTGTTGGGGGCGATCGCACCGCTCGGCCCGTAGCCGCGCGCCAACATCCGCATCGGTGACACGCCCTTGCGGGCCAGATACGCCCGCACGGCGATGGCGCGCGCCTGCGACAGTCGAATGTTGACCGGCATCGCGCCGGTGTTGTCGGTGTAACCCGCGATCTCGATCCGGATGTCCGGATTCGCGACCAGCGACGCCGCCACCTGATCGAGTGTCGCGTACGACACCGCCCGCAACGCCGAACGACCCGTTTCGAATTGGACACCTGCGAGGATCAATGCCGGCGGCTTGGGCGGCGGTGCACCGGGCGTGCGTTGCGCCGACACGCTCTCGGGAGGCGCGAACAACAGCAAGCAGCCGTTGGCGTCGACCTTGGTGCCGAGCGGCGTGCCCGGGCACTTGTCGACGTTATCGAGCACGCCGTCGCCGTCCGCGTCCCCCACGGTGGGCGCGAGCGGGCAGCCGGTCGCATCCACCTTGGTGCCGGGTGGAGTGGTCGGACACTTGTCGAGACCGTCGGGCACGCCGTCCACGTCGCCGTCGAGCGGGCAGCCCTTGGCGTCCACGGTGGCACCCGCGGGCGTGGCGGGACACTGGTCGATGCCGTCCGGCACGCCGTCCTTGTCCTCATCGAGCTGGCAGCCGGTCGCATCGACCGTGGCGCCGGCCGGGGAAGCCGGGCACTTGTCGAGGCCGTCGTAGACGCCGTCCTTGTCGGCGTCGAGCGGGCAGCCGGTGGCGTCGACGGTGGCGCCGGCCGGTGTGTCGGCGCAGCGATCGATGCCGTCGGGCACGCCGTCCTTGTCGCTGTCGGTCGGGCAGCCGGTGGCGTCGACGGTGGCGCCGGCGGGCGTGTTCGCGCACTTGTCGATCCCATCGAACACCTTGTCGCCGTCCGAGTCCGTGGGACAACCGCGCACGTCGACGGTCGCGCCGGTCGGCGTGTTGGGACAGGCATCCTTCTTGTCGGGCACGCCGTCCAGATCCGTGTCCTTGGGCGGACGCGGCGGGCCGTTCAGCTGGAAGAACGCCAACCCGGCGGAGAACACCAGGTTGGTGAGACGCGTGGCCGCGAATGACGCGCGCGACGTGGGGGTCATGTAGCCGCGCGCTTCGAGCCGCAGCGCGGTGGAGCCGGTCAGGAAGACCCGGTCCCCCAGCGCCGCGTGCGCCGCGCCGTCGGTGAAGCGGTAGGGATTCTGCGCGCCGTAGTCCTGGCGGGAGTAGCCGCCGAGGATGTAGAGGACGTTGCGGTCGCTGTTGAGCACGTTGACGACGACACTGCCGCCGCCGATGAGCGGCTGCATGGTCACGCCGGCGAAGCCCGTGCTCTTGGTGTCGGTCAGGCCGATGTCGCCCTCGAGCCCGAAGTGCGCGTTGAACATGTAGCCCAGCCGCACGATGCCGATGGGCCGGCTGGTGAGCTGGAGCTTGGGGTCGAAGTGCACCCAGCCGCCTGCCAGGGTGAACTCATACTGCCGCGTGTGTTGCGCCCGGGCGGGCGCGACAGCGAGCGCGAGCAGGCAGGCGCAGGCGGTCCAGATGCGGGACACGAAGTCTCCTCGCGTGAGGCCCCCGATCACGGGAGCCGGTGCAGCTCGACGCGCCGGTTCTGCGCGCGACCGGCCGCGGTGGTGTTCGTGGCGAGGGGACTCGCCGCGCCGTAGCCCTTCGAGACCATGCGGTCGGGCATCACGCCCTTGCTCGCCAGATAGGCGCGTACGGCATCAGCACGGGCGCCGGACAACACTACGTTGCCCCGAGCTGTGCCGGTGTTGTCGGTGTAGCCCGCGATCTCGATGCGGATCTCCACATTGGCGTTGAGCGACGAGGCCACCTCGTCGAGGACGACGTAGGACTCGGGCTTGAGCGCGGAACGGCCGGTTTCGAACGTCACGCCCTTGAGGATGAGGGGCGCGCGGGGACTGGTGAAGAGGATCGTGCAGCCCTGCGCGTCGACGCGCGTGTTCGGCGCGGTGCCGGGGCATTTGTCTTTGCTGTCGTCGACGCCGTCGTTGTCGGAGTCCTTGGAGAGCTGGCACCCCGACGTGTCGACCTCGGTGCCGGCGGGCGTGTTGGGACACTTGTCGAGCCCGTCGTAGACGCCGTCCTTGTCGCCATCGAGGGGGCAGCCGGCGGTGTCGACCGTGGCGCCCGCGGGTGTGCTGGGGCACTTGTCGGGCCCGTCGAAGACGCCGTCCTTGTCGCTGTCGACCGGGCAGCCGGTGGCGTCGACGGTGGCGCCCGCGGGCGTGCTGGGGCACTTGTCGAGGCCGTCGTACACGCCGTCCTGATCGCTGTCGACCGGACACCCGGCGCTATTGACCTCGGCGCCGGCCGGGGTGTTGGGACACTTGTCGAGGCCGTCGAAGACGCGGTCGTGATCGCTATCGATGGGACAGCCGCGGTCGTCCACGGTCGCTCCCATCGGCGTGCTGGGGCAGGCGTCGTGGCGGTCGGGCACGCCGTCTTTATCGAGATCGGTCTGGGCGGGCGACGTGAAGAACGACAGGCCCATGGAGCCGACGATGTGACCGGCCCACGCCGGGCCGAACGATGCATTCGTGTTGGGACTGTAGATGGCGCGCGCTTCGAGCCGCAGCGCGACGTGGTCGCCCAGGAAAATGCGGTCGCCCAGGGCGCCGTGCACGCCGTTGTCGGTGAAGCGGTACGGAGCCGACGGCTCGAAGTCGAGCCGCGAGTAGCCGCCCAGAATATAGAAGACATTGCGGCTCGAGCCGAAATTCAGACTCAGGCTGCCGCCGCCCAGGGCGAGATGCGCGGGGTTGGGCGACTGATAGCCGACGTCCAGCTCGGCTCCCACCACGTTGCCGAAGAAATAGCCCAGACGGGCGCCGCCGCCGAACTGATTGGAGAGCGCGAAGGCGCGGTCGTAGCGTGTGTAGGACCCGAACGCGCCGAACTCAAACTGGTGTCCATGCTGGGCGGCGAGACGCGGTGCCGCGACGGTGCAGGTGATAGCGAGCAGAGTAACAGCACGCATCGTTCTCTCCTGGCGTGGCCGGTCAGCCCAACGGTAATGAATCGGGCGCCGTTCAGAAACCCCAGACCCCCGCCGTGCGCAGGCGAGTTGCGAGATCCATGCCTCCCAACACGATGCCGTGGCGCGTGCCGTCGGCATCCCGCCAGGTTACACCCGCCGGACCGACCAAGGTGCCGCCGGCCTGACCCCAGATGGTGCTGGTGGTGCCGGCGGCCGTGAACGGCCCCAGCGAATCGCCCACGACGTCGGCCGCGAGCGTTTCCGCCGTGTTGCCCGCCGCGCCCGAGTACATCCCGCCCACCAGCAGCACGGCGTTGCCCACGTCGAGCGTCGCGAACTGCGAGCGACCCTGCGGCAACAGCGCCGCGCCCGGTGCCCAGGCGCCGGTCACGAAGCCCGAGATCAGGCTGGCCGGGGCGGTGTCGCTCGTCGCGAGGCGTGTGGGGCTCACGCCGAGGCCGCCGCCCGGGGGGACGCTGTCGGAGACGCCGCCGAAGGCCACGACGCGGGCGTCGAGGACGATACCGCCGCCGTAGGCGCGCGGGCCGGGCAGAGCGGGCTCCGTGTACCAGCCGTCGATGTGGCCGGTCGGATCGATGCGGCCGACGAAGACAGTCTGGCGGGGCCGCCCCGTCGAGTCGGTGCCGCCGATCACATAGATGCGACCGCGCCGCACGACGGCGATGGCGCCGGCCACGGGTGCGGGCAGCGCTTCGATCGGAATGAACGCGTGGACCACGCTGTCGCTCGACGCGTCCGCCGCGAAGACCGTGTTCTGCGGCACACCGGCGGCATCGATGCCGCCGATGACGTAGAAGGCGGAGCCCGTCGCGAGGCGCGAGTTGTAACGCGTGGCGATGGCCGCGGCGGCGAAGGCGCGCGGCGCGGGCAGCACGTGACTCTTGGTCTGGTCCGCGACGTCGGTCTGACGGACCCAGGCACCGACGTCGCCGCCGGGCTGCGCGTGCGCGATGTAGACGCCGGAGTCGGGAGCGACGCTGGTGTCCGCGCCGCTCACGACGGGCTCGGCGCCGCCGGCGGCGAGCAATGTGATCGCGAACGCGGCGCCCGGGACCTCGGCCGCCGCGAGCGCCACGCCGACCGGCGCCTGCGGGAATGCCGCCACCGTGCGGTGCTGCCAGTCGAGGCCGGTCGCGGCGAAGGCGACGTGGGGCACGACGTGCACCGTGGCCGTGAGGCGGCGCCCGGTCGCGGTGGTAATACTGAACGTTCCGGTGACGGCACTGTCCGGCACGGCCACGCGAATCGCCGCATCCGACCACGCGGTCGTGTCGGGCACCACGGCTGCGATCGCGCCGCCGCCGACCCGCGTGAACTGCACCGTACCGGCGCCCTGCGTCGCGCCGAACCCGTATCCCTGCACGACGATCGTGGCGCCGCGATCGAGCACCGGTTCGATGGCGCCGTCGACGTAATCAACGCGGGCGGGCGGCGACCCGGTGGGACCGAGGTCGCCGGTGCAGGCCGCGAGCAGCAGCCCCGCGGCGAGGGCGAGGTTACGCGCGGCCGTCGTGGCCGCGCACGAAGTGCACGGTGCGGGAGAGGTCGGTGGAGAGTTGGGCGAGTTCGGTGGCGCCACGAGCGAGCTCTTCAATGGCCCTCAACTGTTCGGCGGCGGCGGCCGCGACCGTCTGCGCTTCCTGGCTCGAGATCTGCGCGCCCGCCTTGGCCTGCGTCAGCGACTGCGCGATGCGCGCCGCCAGCTCCGCGTTGGCGCGGGCGAGCTCGGCCATGTGTTTGCCGGCGCGCGCCGTGCCGCCCGCCGCCTCGGTGATCCGGTTCAACTCTGTTACCCATTCGGCCGTGCTTTGTACCACGTCGCGCAGATCCCCGCGGATACGCTCCAGCAGCTGCGCCGCCCGGTCCAGCGCGCGCCGCGTATCCTGCACCGATCGGCCCACGTTGCGCGCCTCGCGGCCGCTCTCCTCGGCGAGTTTGTGGACCTCGTCGGCGACCACGGCGAAGCCGCGGCCGTGTGCGCCGGCGCGCGCCGCTTCGATCGTCGCGTTGAGCGCCAGCAGATTGGTCTGGTTCGCCACGAAGCCGATGGTCTCGGAGAACCGCTCCACCTGCGCCGCCACCTCCCGCAGCCGCTGCACTTCGGTGACGCTTTCCTCCGTGGTGGCACCCAGGTCGGTGAGGCGGCGCGCGGCGTCCTGTGTCGCGGCGCGCACCTTGTCGGCCGCCCGTTCCATCGCGGCGCCGGCGTCGCGCGTTTCTTCGCCCGCCCCCACCACCTGGTCCGCGCCGCGGCGCAGCTCGCCCGCCTGGCGCTCCGCGGCGTCGACCAACGCGGCCGCGTCGCTCGCCCCGCGGCTGGCGCGCTCGGCGGCGGCCGCCACTTCCTCGCTCGAGGCGTGGATCTCGCCGGCCGTGGACGTGAGCGTCTGGACGTACTGCGTGGTGCGGTCGGCCGCGCCGACGACGGGCTGGATCGTCCCCGCGATCGCGAGCATCAGCGCGAGCTGCGGGGCCAGCAGGGCCAGCAGGTCGCCGTCCGACGGCCGGTACATGGCGGGGTCGGAGTGCCGCACGCTCCACACGCCGACCAGCCCGCCGGCGTGATACAGCGGCACCAGCACTTCGGCGCCCGGCGTCTCCTCGCCGCGCGTCACCACCTGCTCGCGCCGCAGCCCGTGCGCCACCAGCGGCCGCCGCGCGCGCACGGCTTCGCCGGTGAGGCCGGCGTCGGCGTCGTACTGAAAGCGGCCCGTGACGCCTACGGGCGTGGACGTGTCGGCGACCAGCTCCATCTGGTGGGTCGACGGCGTGTAGCGCGCGAGACCCATGTGCTCCCACGGCACCAGCTCGCGCGTGAGCTCCTGGATGTGCGCGAAGCTGCGCTCGATATCGATCTCGGCGGCGATCGCGTGCGACAAGCGCTGCACCAGATCCAGCTCGTCGGCGCGCACGCCCAGACGGATCACGCGGAGGCTGCCGGCGGTCACGGCGAGCAGCGTGCCGGCGATGGCCAGCTCTGGGCCGAGGGGCATGTTCGCGGTGGTCAGTCCGAGCCAGCCCAGGGCCAGCGCCGCGGACGTCAGGAACACCACCGCTTCCCACTGCACCGTGAGCCGCGCGTCGAGCCAGGCGAACGCCTGCGCCAGCGCTAGCTCCAAGTAGAACGTGCCGTTCACGACCAGGGGCAGCAGCAGCAGCGCGGCGGCGAGCGGACCGACGTTCGCCGCGGTCAACGCGCCCGCGCCGACCGCGCCGCCCAGGCGCGCGTAGATCAGGCCGGTGAGCGCCGTGCCCGCGGTGAGGTGGGCGGCGTTGCCGAGCGCGGCACGCACCGACGCCCGTCGCAGGAACACGTCGCCCACGACCATCGCCAACGGCGCCACGACGACGGCGAATGCCCAGCCGCGCCACAGCAGCGCGTACACTGCGATGCCGAGGACGTAGGAGGTGAAACCGTTGCCGGGGAGCGCGATGCCGTAACGGCGCGCGAGAGCGCCTGCCCCCACGAGCACCGCGAGCCCGAGCCCGAAATCGGGCGGCAGCGGCGTGCGGCCGGTGGCGTAGCCCACGAAAGCGGCCAGCAGCGCAACTACGGCGCCGCCCGCCACGAAGACGCGGATCGCGAGCGCGCGCTGGGGCGCCGTTCGGGTGGGGGGGCTCATGCCCGGTGGCCTGTCGGGGATCGGATGCGGGGCAAGGTCGGCCGTGTGGCGCAGCGTGTCAAGCGCGGCTATCCTAAACGCATATGCTCGCGACCATTGAATACTGCGTCGTCTGAAACTACGAGCCTCGGGCCGCCGGTCTGGCGGCCGAGATCCGGAGCGCCTTTCCCCACGCCGAGGTCAAAATGATTGAGTCGTCGGGCGGCGTGTTCGAGGTGGATGTGGACGGCCACAAGGTGTTCTCCAAGAAAAAGCTGGGCCGGCACGCCGAGCCCGGTGAGATCGTGCGGCTGATTCAGCAGGCCGCCACCGGCCGTTGAAGATCGCGATCTCCACCGGGGGCGGCGACGCCCCCGGCCTCAATGCCGTGATCCGCGGCGCCGTGTTGGCGGCGGCGCACCGCGGCTGGGAGTGTCTCGGCATCCGGCGGGGATACGCCGGCCTGCTGGGCGAGGACCGCGTCATACCGTTGGGGCCCAACGAAGTGCGCGGCATCACCCACCTCGGCGGCACGATCCTCGGCACCACCAACCGCGGCGATCCGTTTCATTATCGCGTGCAGGGTCCCGACGGCACCTGGATCGAGCGCGACCGTTCCGACGAGCTGATCGCCGCGTTTCGCGCCCACGGCGTGGATGCGCTCATCGCCATCGGCGGCGACGGCTCGCTCGCCATCGCCCGCCAGCTGCAGGCGAAGGGCATCCCCATCGTCGGCGTTCCCAAGACGATCGACAACGACGTGGGTGGCACCGTCGCCACCTTCGGGTTCGACACCGCCGTGCAGACCGCCACCGACGCAATCGACAAGCTCCACTCCACGGCCGAGAGTCACGAGCGCGTCATGGTCGTCGAGGTGATGGGACGGCACGCCGGTTGGATCGCCCTCAATTCGGGGATTGCCGGCTCCGCCGACGTGATTCTCATTCCGGAAATCCCCTTCGACATCGCGAAGGTGTGCGACAAGATCCGCCAGCGCGAAGCGGAGGGGCGGCACTTCAGCATGGTCGTCGTGGCGGAGGGCGCGGTGCCGTTGGGCGGCGGTGAGAGCTTCGTCGATGCGGACCGGCGCCGGCTGGGCGGGGTCGCCGACAAAGTGTCGCGCAGCATCGAGGCGATGACCGGCAAAGAAACGCGCAGCCTCGTGCTCGGCCACCTGCAGCGCGGCGGCAGCCCCACCACGTTCGACCGCCTGCTGGCGCTGCGCTTCGGCGCCGCCGCCGTGCGGCTCATCGCCGCCGGCAGTTTCGACACTATGGTCGCCCTCGACCCGCCGGAAATCGTCGGCGTGCCGCTGGCCGACGTGCTCGCCAAGCCCAAGCTCGTTCCCGTCGACTCCGACACCGTCGTCACCGCGCGCGACCTCGGGATCAGCCTCGGCGACTGACGCCACCGCGACACCGTGTCGTATCCGCTGGACAACCTGTCGCCCTCGCAGGGCGGCTAACGCGTTCCCTCTGGTGACGTCCCAGGCCGGGGGGTGTGGCACGGGTCTTCCATAAAGGAAGGGCTCCAAGAAGGAGGACACCATGAAACGCATGGTCATGCTGGTGATCGCACTGGGCGCGCTCGCGGCCGCGCCCGCCGCGGCGCAGGTGCGCGTGTCGGGCTACATCGTCGTGGGCAGTCCCATCGGGTTTGGCCGCGTCGAAGTGGTCCGGCCCTACGGGTATTACCGACCGTACGCGTATCGCGGTTGGTACCGGGCGTATCGCCCGGCGTTCGAAGTCGAGCGCGTGCGGGTGTACCGCCCGCATCGCCGCGCGTGGCGGCGCGAGTGGCGCGGCCGCGGTTGGTGACGCTCCGCGCGAGCGTCGTGCTCTGTGCAATAACGGCGGCCGGGTGTTACCGGCCGCTGCAGCTGGCGCCCGGCGGATCGACGTTCGTGACTCCTCACGGCGTCGACCGGCCGGCGCCGTCGGCCCGCACCATCCGGCAAGCGGTGGACGATGGCTTGAATCGCGATTTCCAGTGCCGGCCGGGGCACCGCGAAGGGCAATGGGAATGCGGGCCACCGCCGCGGGATCCCTGACGCCCCTTCTATATTGGTGATCGTGCACCCCACGCGCGATCACTTTCTCCCCCCCGACCCCCAAGCTTTCCTCGCCGCTGAGCCCGCGACCGGGCGCATCATCGTGATCGCGCCCACACGCGCCGCGTGCGAGACCATCGAGCTGGCACTGTCACTGCATCTCGATACGCTGCTGGAGCGCGAGCACGGCGACGACATCCGCGAGCTGGCGGCGTCGGGGCAGGGCTTCGGCATCGTGGCGGGCACGGGCACGGGCAAGACGCTGGCGATCCGCTCGATCGCCGAGACGGTACTGCGGGCGCCGCTGAAAATCGGCGTGGTGAACCGGGAGCGCGAGGCGACGCCCGAGACGCCGACGTGGAACGTGGTGATCGTCACCACCGGCATCGCACGGCGCTGGTTCCAGGATGGGCTGATCACGGCGCGCGACACGCTGGTGGTGGATGAAATCCATCAGACGTCGGCGGAGCTCGAGATCTGCCTCGCGCTCGGCAAGCGGGCGCGCTGCCGCTTCATCTGGCTCTCCGCCACGGTGGACCCGGCGTTCTACGCGCACTACCTCGACTCGGCCCGCGTGCTCGAGACGCAGGCGTTCGATCCCGCCAAGGCGGCCAAGGTCGATGTGGTCGCGCAGCAGGCGCTCGAGTTCCTGAACGAGCGCTTCATCAAGCGGGTGATCCGCGAGCAGCGCGGCGTGGCGGTGTTCGTGCCGACACGGGCCGAGGTGGAGCAGATCGCCCGCGAGCTCGGTGACCGCTGGAAACAGCTCGCGACCGCGTTCTACCACGGCGGCGAGCCGATCCGCGTGATCCGCCCGTTCCTCGACGCGCAGGTGTCGCGCCCGTTCCTGCTGGCGATGACCGCGGCAGGCCAGTCGGCGCTCAACATCCCCGGACTCGACACGGTGATCATCTACGACGCGCGCTACACCAACGTCGTGGAACGCGGCCGCAACGTGCTCACGCGCCTGTACCTCGGCGCCAACGAGATCTTGCAGATGGCAGGGCGCGTGCACGGCCGCGTGGCCGCGGGCGAGGTCTACATCCTCAGCGACCGCGATGTGCGCTTCGACCGCCTGGTGCCCACGCCGCCCGAGTTCCAGCTGGCGGGCGACGCCGAGCGCGTGGCGATCACCTGCGCCGCGCTGGGGGTCGACGCGCAGCAGCTCGACCTGCCGGTGCCGCTCAACGCCCGAGCCTACCGCGACGCGGTGGAGCTGCTGACGCGCCGCGGTTTGATCGAGAACGGGCGGCTCACGCGCTACGGCCACGACGTCGAAGCGATGCCGGTGGAGCGCCCGTGGGGCGAGCTGTTGGCGCACGCCGACGCGGCGCTCGTCCCCATGGTGGCCGTGGCCGCGAACATCGATTCGCTGCATCGCATGACGCGCGAGGAGCGGGAGCTGCAGGGGCTGATCCTGCCAGGGAGCGACCACCTCACGGCGTACAACGTGTACGCGGAGGCCGTCAACAAGCACGGCTACCTGGGCGAAGTGTACGGCCTGGCGCGCCACCTGTTCCGCGAGACCGTGGACGATTGGGCCGAGCGGCGCGGCGTCCTGGTGAAGGCGATCGAAGACATCGCGCTCGGCACGGCGTCGGTGTATCGCCAGCTGGAGCTGCCGCTGCCCGAGCGGTTGCCGTACGCCGACGGCCGCGCGCTCGAAGTGTTCGCCGATCTCGTCGCCAAGATCATGCCGTTCGATCTCGTAATCGACGAAGAGACGGCCGATCACCACGAAGCGCGCGTCAGCCGCAGCTCGGTCGCCGGCAGCTGGGGCGCGGTAGCCGGGACGCTACGCTACTTCGCCGACCGCTTCGGCGTGCCACGCGCGAGCATCGAAGGCACGCAGCTGCCCGAGCGGGCGATCCGTCGCTACGCTGCGCGCGCGACACCGACCGTGGACTTCGAGCGCCATCGCCGCCACGCGGGCCTCATGCTGGTCCGGACGGTCACCTACTTCGGCTTCACGCTCAACCGCGAAGTCGAACCGCTGCCCGACCCGTTCCCGCCGGACCTCGTGGTCGCCGCGCACGACGCGCTGGTCCGAGCGCTGCTCGCGGGTGAGACATCCCACCCCCACCAGTCGCGCGTCCGCAAGGCGCTCGATCGCTTCGGGTTCTATTGGCGGCGCTCGGGCGGCGCGCTGACCGAGGCGGCGACGCCGGCGCTGGCGGCGCGCCTGTCCGCGCAGCTCGGCGGAGTGACTTCATGGCAGCAGTTCATCGACGCGCCGCTCGCGCTCGACCCCGACGCAGGTATACCGGAGCACGAGCGGGCGCGGCTCGATGCGCTGCCCGCGTCGCTGCATCTCTACGGCGACCGCGTCCCTATCGACTATGAGGTCGAAAACGGCCTGGGTGTGGCGCGGTTGCGACTGCGCGACGGCCAGGCGCGGCGGCTGCAGCCGCGCGACCTGCCGCCGGGGGACCGGCCATGGCGCTTCAGCGTGGTGCGGGGCAAGCGCGACGCCGTGCGGGCCGAAAACCTGGAGGAACTCCGGCAGGCCTTGGCGGGTTTGACCCGTAGCGAGCGAGGCCGGCTGGTGCGGGGAGGGGGACGGCGGCGGCGGCGGTGACGCGGCGCGCTCTGGGGCGGTCTTGCCGCAAGGAGACCGCAGTCCCCGGCTGCAACATTCGCGCGGAGGTGGCATATAACAGGGATACTGCTTTCGAAAGGATCTATGAGCCCTACCGCGTCCGGTTTCCCAAGCCCGATTGGGCGGGCCATCCTGGAGTCACTCGGCGAAGGCGTCGCGGTGTTCGACCGCGACGGCCGCCTGCAGTATGCCAACACCGCGGCCCGGAGAGTGTTCGCGGCGATCGGCAACGGTGAAGTGCGTGCCGAGCAGGTGCGTCAGCACGCGACCGAGATCGGCGCGCGGGTCGTGCCGCTCAAGATCGAGGGCAACGATGTCGGCGACGCGGTGTTCATCACGCCGCGCGATGGTGGTGTGACGCTCGCGGATCAGGAGCGGCGCGCCATTCTCGACACGCTGCAATCGACGCACGGCAAGCTGGCTGAAGCGGCGCGCCGGCTGGGCATCAGTCGCACCACGTTGTGGCGGCGGCTGAAGTCTTACGGCGTGGATCGGCAGCAGCACCGCGTAAGCTGAGCCGGGCTCTACCGGGTGCCCGAGGAGGCTCCTAGCTTCCCCGGGCATGCCGGCTCCTGCGCCTTTCGTCGTGGAAGAATATGTCCGCTGGTCCGACGTGGACTACGCGGGCATCATCTTCTACGGCTCCTACATCCGGTTCTTCGAGATCGCCGAGACTGAGTTGTTCCGCGCCGCCGGCCTGCCCTACGGCGCCGTGTTCGACAGCTTCGGCATCTTTCTCCCGCGCAAGACGATGCAAAGCGAATTCTTCCGGCCCGCCCGGCTCGACGATCACCTGAGCGTGGCATCCTACATCGCGCGCGTCGGCAAGACGTCCATGACCATCAACTTCGACGTGACCTGGGGCGGCGTGCCGACGATCGGCGCCGCGGCGTCGCAGGTGCTGGTGTGCGTGGACCGCCAGACGCTCGTGCCGCGGCCGCTGCCGCCCGATCTGTTGCGGGCGCTCGCGCCCTACACGTTGACCGCCGCGGCGGCGCGGGCGGCGCTGCACATCGCGCTGCCCTGATGCGCGTCCTGTTGTTGCTCGGCTGCGCGGCGTGCGCCGGCACCGGCGGGGGCCGGCTCGCCGCGCGGCTGCAGCGTCCCCACAATCCCGAGCAGCGCTTCGACGTCGCGGCGGGTGCCAAGCAGTGCGCCGGCGGCCACGGCGTGCTGCTCGAAGCCGCGAGCGAGGCGGGCAACGGCCTGCTGCTCTGGCTGCGCGGCGACTCAACGACGCCCGGCGAGTATGCGTTGCGCACGGCGAGGGACACCAGCGCGGGGCGCGCGGCCACCGCAGCGTTGCGGTTCATGACCGGGGACATCGCGCACGGCCTGACCCTCGACTCAGGGGTCGTGCGGCTCAGCGCCGGGCGGCCGCGGCTCGCGGGCGATATCGTCGCGGCGGGCACCGACCTCGGCGGTGTGCAGCACGTGACCTTCACGGCGCACTTTGCCGACGTGGCCGTCGCCGACAGCACGCGGTGCGCTCCCTGATGACCCTGCGCCTTGGGTTCGTCGGAACGGGTTTCGCCCGGCGCGTGCAGCTGCCCGCGCTGCGGCACGTGTCCGGCGTCGCCGCGACCGCCGTCGCGAGCGGGCGCCGCGCCAACGCCGACGCCGTAGCGCGCGAGTTCTCGATCGCGCACGTGTTCGACGACGGCGAGGCGCTGGCCCGCTCGGGCGAAGTGGACGCAGTGATCATCTCGTCCACACCGGACACACACGCGCGCTTCGCGCTCGCCGCGCTCGAGGCGGGGCGGCACGTCCTGTGCGAGAAGCCCATGGCGTTGAACGCCGCCGAGGCGCAGGCGATGGTCGCCGCGGCGCAGCGGCGCCCCCGGCAGGTCGCGTGGCTGGATCACGAGCTGCGCTACGAGCCGAACCGCCGCAAAGCCCGCGATCTGATCCGCGCAGGGACTATCGGCGCCGTACGCCACATCGAGCTGACCCTGAAGCCGTACCTGCGGGGCGACGGGCGCCCGCAGGCGCTGGGGGCGCCGTGGAGCTGGTGGTACGACGCGACCCGCGGCGGCGGCATCCTCGGCGCGGTGGGCTCCCACCTGATCGACTTGTGCCGCTACTGGACCGACAGCGAAGTGGTGGAGGTGGGCGGCGGCGCCGCGACGTTCATTCCCCAGCGCGCCGACGAGACGCGGAAGATGCGGCCGGTGACGGGCGACGACTTCGCGAGTTTCGTCATGCGGCTGGGCGGCGGCGCGGTCGCCACGCTCACGCTCTCGAGCGTCGCCCAACACGGCCCCGGACACTTCGGGCAGATCACCGGGAGCGAGGGGACGCTGGTGCTGACGGGCGAGACGAAACTGGAGCTGGGCCGCGCCGGCGGGCCGCTGGAGGACGTATCGGCGACCGATGAGCTGTGGGAGCAGACGACGCCGAACAACATGTGGGCGCGGTCGTTCGTGCGGCTGCTGCGGGACTTCATCGGCGTGGTGGGCGGAGCGGCGCCCGCAGGCACCCCGGCGGGCTTTTCCGACGGTCTGGCGATCCAGCGCGTGCTCGATGCCGTCCACGCCGGGGCCGGCCGCCGGTTAGATTGACGCTGTGGAGCAGACCTACTTCCGCAAAGGCTTCGGGCTGAAGGGCGCCATCGAGGGCGCTCTTGTGTCCGACTATCACAGCCGCGTCGTCGACGCCATCCGCGAGGGCGGCTTCCGCCTCGCCGCGGGCGACTTGGTGTTCCGCCTGGCCGGCGAGTTCGGATTCTGCTACGGGGTCGATCGCGCCGTCGAATACGCCTACGAGACGCGCACCAAGTTCCCCGAGCGCCGCACGTTCCTGGTAGGCGAGATCATCCACAACCCGCACGTCAACGCCAAGCTGCAAACGATGGGCGTGCGATTCCTGCACCGGCCCGACGACGCCGAGTTCGACTTCTCCGCGGTGACCGCCCAGGACGTCGTGATCCTGCCGGCGTTCGGCGTCACGGTGCGCGATTTCGAACGGCTGCGCCAACTCGGTTGCGTCCTGGTGGACACCACCTGCGGATCGGTGCTCAACGTGTGGAAGCGGGTCGACTCGTACGCGCGCGACGGCTTCACCGCCCTGGTGCACGGCAAGTTCCACCATGAAGAGACCAAGGCCACATCGAGCCAGGTGACCAAGTATCCCGGCGGCCACTATCTCGTGGTGCGCGATATGGACGAGGCGCGACTGGTGTGCGCGTACATCGAGGGGGCGGGCAACAAGGGCGATTTTGTCGCCCACTTCAGCGGCAAGATGTCGCCGGGATTCGATCCCGACCGCGACCTGGACCGCGTCGGCGTCGCCAATCAGACCACCATGCTGTCGGGCGAGTCGCTCGCCATCGCGGCTGCGATTCGCGACAGCTTCGCCCGGCGCCACGGCGCCGCCGCTTTGGACCAGCACTTCCGCACATTCGACACGATCTGCTCGGCCACCCAGGATCGCCAGGACGCGGTCCTCAAGCTCATCGCCGATCCGCTCGATCTGATGGTCGTGATCGGCGGGTACAACTCGAGCAACACCACCCACCTCGCCGCGATCTGCGCCGCCAAGGCGCCGACCTATCACATCGAGGACGCCACCTGCGTCGACGTGGACGGCGGGACGATTCGCTTCCGGCCGGTGGGGGCTCAGACCGAAGAGCTGCGCCGTGACTGGCTGCCGGCGGGGCCGCTCACGATCGGCATTACCGCGGGCGCGTCGACGCCCAACAACAAGATCGGCGAGACCATCGCGCGCATCGCGGCGTCGCGGGGCGTGTCGCTGGAGGCAGTCCTCGGCTAGCTGTCGCGATTCCAGTTTCGGGGTATATTCGGTACGATGTCGCTCTCCGGTTTTCATCCTGCCGTGGCGCAGTGGTTCAGCGCTCGCTTCACGGGACCCACCGAGCCGCAGCAGCGCGCCTGGCCGCTGATTCAGGAAGGGCGCGATGTGCTGATCGCCGCGCCCACCGGCGCCGGCAAGACGTTCGCCGCGTTTCTCGCCGCCATCGACTCGCTGCTGCGCCAGGGGCTCGACGGCACGCTGACCGACGAGACCCAGGTGGTCTACATCTCGCCGCTCAAGGCGCTCTCCAACGACGTCCAGAAGAACCTCTCCGAGCCGCTGGCCGAGATTCGCCAGACGCTCGGCGCACTGGCGCTGCCCGACGTGGAGATCCGTACGCTGGTGCGCACGGGCGACACGCCACAAGCCGAGCGCCAGGCGATGGTCAAGCGGCCGCCGCACATCCTGGTCACCACGCCCGAATCGCTGTACCTGCTGCTCACCTCCGAGCGCGCGCGCAAGATCCTGGCGACGGTGCGCACGGTGATCGTGGACGAAATCCACGCGGTGGCGCGCGACAAGCGCGGCAGCCATCTGGCGCTGTCGCTGGCGCGGCTCGAGCATCTCGTGGGCCGGCCCTTGCAGCGCATCGGCCTCTCGGCGACGCAGAAGCCGATCGAGCAGATCGCGCAGTTCCTCACGAACGCGCCCTGCGAGATCCTCGACTCGGGCCATGCCCGCGACCTGGACCTCGCGATCGAGATTCCTTCTTCGCCGCTCGACGCGGTGATGGCGGGTGAAGTGTGGGAGGAGATGTACGACCGGCTGGCGCAGCTCGTCACGGAGCATCGCACCACGCTGATCTTCGTGAACACGCGGCGGCTCGCCGAGCGGCTCACGATGCACTTGTCGGAGCGGCTGGGGGCCGAGCACGTGACGTCGCATCACGGCAGCCTGTCGAAGGAAAAGCGGCTCGACGCGGAGAACCGGCTCAAGACGGGCCAGCTCAAGGCGCTGGTCGCCACGGCGTCGCTCGAGCTGGGGATCGACATCGGGACGATCGACCTGGTATGCCAGATCGCGTCGCCGCGCTCGATCGCCGCGCTACTGCAGCGTGTGGGCCGCTCGGGGCACCATCTCAAGGCCGTGCCCAAAGGCAGGCTGTTCCCGCTGTCGCGCGACGACCTGCTCGAGTGCACGGCGCTGGTGCGCGCGGCGCGCGAGCGGTTGCTCGACCGGCTGATCATTCCGCAGAAGCCGCTCGACATTCTGGCGCAGCAGATCGTGGCCGCGACCGCGGCCGAGGAGTGGGACGAGGACGCGCTGTTCGACCTGGTGCGGCGGGCCTACCCCTATCGTGAGCTCACGCGCGCGGAATTCGACGGCGTGGTGCGCATGCTGGGCGACGGTTTCACCACCCGGCGCGGGCGCCGCGGCGCCCACATCCACTACGACGGCGTGAACCGGCGGCTGCGCGGGCGGCGCGGCGCGCGGCTCGCCGCGCTCACGTCGGGCGGGGCAATTCCCGACATCGGGGACTATCGCGTGGTGCTCGAGCCGACGGAGCTCTTCGTCGGCACGCTCAATGAAGACTTCGCGATCGAGAGCTCGGCGGGCGACATCTTCCAGCTCGGTAACGCCTCGTACCTGATCCTCAAGGTCGAATCGGGCCAGGTGCGCGTCGCCGACGCCCACGGGCAGCCGCCCACCATTCCATTTTGGCTGGGTGAAGCTCCGGCGCGGACCGACGAGCTGTCGACGGAAGTATCGCGCCTGCGGTGCGACATCGAAGCGCGCATGGGCGACGTCGCCGCCGCCATTCGCTGGCTCGACACGGCGGTGGGGCTCGCCGAGCCCGCGGCGCGGCAGCTGGTGGAATATCTGGAGGCGACCAAGAAGGTCCTGGGCGTCATTCCCAGCCAGCAGACGATCGTGCTGGAGCGCTTCTTCGACGAAGCGGGCGGGATGCAGCT
>WNGO01000441.1_pt1 | contig 25412 bp, 20 predicted proteins | sample 5400511 | NCBI WGS metagenome assembly WNGO01 (sample SAMN13153380, study PRJNA577476) | soil metagenome | isolation source: 20 cm soil or saprolite under Garry oak tree replicate 2 | place: USA:California | collected 2016-06-15 | reverse complement strand
TGATGGGCCCGCAGGACGACGAATTCGGTGAGGACGCCATAAATCTGTTTCTGGACAGCGAGTGGAAGATATCGGCGACCAGCGATCGCATGGGCTACCGGCTGGAAGGCCCCGTCATAAAACACCTGCACGGTCACAACATCGTCTCCGACGGTACCGTTGATGGCAGCATCCAGGTGCCCGGCAATGGCGCTCCCATCGTGCTGATGCCCGACCGCGGCACCAGCGGCGGTTATCCCAAGATTGCAACGGTGATTTCAGCCGATCTCGGGCGATTCGCGCAGATACCCGCCGGACGCGGTTTCCGGTTCAAAGCCGTCAGCATGACTGAGGCCCAAAGCGAGGCCGGCAAGTTTGCGCAATTGCTGCGCAGCCTGCCCGATCGCGTCCGGCCGATCGAGACCTTCGATCTCAACATCGAGGCGCTGCAACATGCTAATGTCGCTGGCGCTGCCGTCAGCGCGGTCGATGCCGGAACATGGCAAATCCCATCGGCAGATGCGCTGGCACAAGACTAACCAGAGATCCACTCGCGCAAGGGGACACCGGACATGATAACAATCGATCTCAACTGCGATCTCGGCGAAGGATTTGGCGCATGGGAGATGGGCAATGACGCCGCTATGATCGAGCTTGCCACCTCGGTCAACATCGCCTGCGGCTTCCATGCCGGCGATGCCGACATCATGCGCAAGACCGTGGAGCTTGCAAAAGCGTGCGGCGTCAGCATCGGCGCGCATCCCGGTTACCGCGACCTGCACGGTTTTGGCCGACGGCCTTTTCCTGGCATGAAGGCCTCCGAGATCGAGAACCTGGTCGCCTACCAGATCGGCGCGCTGCAGGCGATCGCGACCGCGGCCGGTCACAAGGTCACCCACGTCAAGGCGCACGGCGCGTTGTCGAACGTCGCCTGCGAGGACGACACCACCGCCAAGGCCATCGCCTCAGCGGTCAAGGCGGTCGACCCCAATCTGATTTTCGTGGTGCTCGCCAATTCGCGCCTGGTGCAGGCGGGCGAAGCCGCCAACCTGCCGATGGTGCACGAGGTCTTTGCCGACCGCGCCTATGAAGACGACGGCTCGCTGGTGTCGCGTCGCAAACCTGGCGCGGTGTTGCACGATGCTGGCGCAATCGCGCAACGCGTGGTGCGGATGGTGCAGGATGGCGCTGTCGTGTCGGTCACGGGCAAAGTGATAAAAATGCGAACCGACACCGTGTGCATTCACGGCGATACCCCCGGCGCGGTCGATATCGCGCGCGGTGTGCGGCGGGCGCTGAAGGATTCTGGCATTGATGTGGCGCCGTTCAAGAAAGCGGGTTAGCGCACGCGCCTAGAACGGGTGGATCGACAGCGTGCCGAAGATGACGGCGACGATCAGCGCAAATGCGCCGTACAGCGCAGCCGCATGAAATCCGGTCCCGGTTCGCCGGGACAGGGATCGCGCATATAGGTGAAGGCGGGCCTCCGCCGATAGTTCGCGCATGGTCGATCTCCAACGCCCCATTGTCGATAAGGGAGTACTGTTCGTGTCGGCATTCAAGATGACCGGGAAAATAGCGATACAAATGCTCTGCCTGACTCCGGTAGCGGTTGAAAATTCTCCGCGGGGGATTCGGGAGAGAATTTTATTCGTTCGCATTTAAAGCTGATTGAAACTGCCTCAATAAACGTCCTGCTGGAACCGGCCCTTCTTCTTGAGTTCCCCAATGAAGCTGACCGCCTCGTCGGTCGTGCGCGCGCCGAATTGCGCGACGATATCGACGAGCGCGCGCTCGACATCCTTGGCCATCCGCTTGGCGTCGCCGCAGATATAGAGGTGCGCGCCCTCGGCGAGCCAGGTCCACAATTCGCGGCCGACCTCGCGCATGCGATCCTGGACATAGAACTTCTTGTCGCCGTCACGCGACCACGCCAGCGACAGCCGCGTCAGCAGGCCCGAGGTTTTGAGGCCGTTGAGTTCGTCTGAATAGAAGAAATCGCAACTGCTGCGCTGATGACCGAAGAACAGCCAATTCTTGCCGGGTGCGCCGGTCGCCTTGCGATCGAGCAGGAAGGCGCGGAACGGCGCGATCCCGGTGCCCGGCCCGATCATGATGATCGGCGTTTTGGGATCCTGCGGCAGCGCGAAACCGTGAGCCTTCTGCACGTAGACCTTCACCGAATCCCCCGGCTTGATGCGCTCGGCAAGGAAGGTCGAAGCGAGCCCTAGGCGCTTGCGCTTGCCGACGACATAGCGCACGCAATCGACCGTCAGCGACAGATTGCCGGGCGTCGCATTGTGCGACGAGGAGATCGAATAGAGCCGCGGTTGCAGCGGCTCCAGCGCTTCGACGAAGGCTTCGGGGTGCGGACGGACACCTGAGAATTTTTGCAAGGCCGCCATTACGTCCAGCGTCGCGGCGTCGCCGTCGGGGTCTTCGCCTTGCGCCAAGGCGCGTGCTTTTTCGCGCTGCGCCCCGCCTGTCATGAACGAGATCAGTTCGAACAGGGAATCCGGCGCGGGCGCCAGCGAAACATCGTCGGTCAAGACCGCACGGAGCGTCTTGCCGTTCACTTCGGTCGTATGCGATGCGCCGAGCATGGCGATGATCTGGTCCACGAGCCCGAGTTCGTTGCGGGCAAAAATGCCAAAGGAATCCCCGACCACATAGTCCAGGCCGCAGCCGCCAAGATCGAAATCGATGTGCCAGGTCTCCTTTTCCGATCCGGGCTTGTTCAAGAGGCGGCGCGAGACGAACGTCGCGGCGACCGGATTGTCCCGCGAGCGCCCGGGCTCCGCCGTGATTGGCGCGGCGGGCACTGCCGGCGTGACTGACGCGTCCGCAGAGGCTGCCGGTGCCTTCTCCAGCTCCTCGTTCAACGCCTTGAGCATCCGGGCGGTTTCCTTGCCGCCGGGTACGCACAGATTGAGCCGCGCCTCCGCCTTGCTAACGATCGCGTCCGAATAGTCGTTGCAGTTGTAGCCGCACTGGCCGCAATCCTGCTGCGCCATTGCCGCCATCATGCGCCGGCGCAACGGCCGGCCATCGGCGAGCTTCATGCGCTCGGCGATCGGCAGGGTCTGGTCGTGCCAGGGCGCTTCGCCGTCGTCGCCATCGCCGCTTGGGCCGTGAAGTACGGCTGCACCTTGCTCGGCTGAGAGCGGCGCCGGACCATCGCTCGACAACAGTCCGGCAAAAAAGCCGTTCAGCCAGGACCGCTGCGCTTCGGAAAACGGCGCGCTCGCGGGAATGATTTCGATTTTTGGCGGAGGCGTCATCTGGTTCATGAGGAAGCCTCGGCATCCGCGAGCTTGCGCAGCGTTTCGCCGTCGTGGCGTCGCGCGAAGGTCAGGAATGTTTCGTCGAGCGATGCGCGGTGCGCGAGATATGCTTTCAACAGCTTCTCCACCGTCTTCGGCGCGTCCTCCGCCTTGAGGTCGTGGTAGACCTCCTGCCCGACATCGGCATTGGGGCCGAACCCTCCGCCGGCGAACAAATGATAGCCTTCGACGGTGTCGTCATCCTCGCCAACCGGCACCTTGGCGCCGATCAGGCCGATATCGCTGATGTAGTGTTGCGCGCAGGAATGGTGACAACCGGTGAGATGGATGTTCAGCGGGCTGTCGATCGGCACCCGCGGTTCGCACCAGTCGCCGATCGCGGCGGCATGGCGCTTGGTATCGGACGCCGAGAACTTGCAGCCGGCATTGCCGGTGCAGGCGATCAGCCCGGCGCGTATTTGCGAAGTCTTGACCTTAAGGCCCATCGCTTCGATCGCGGCAACGGCAAGCCCGACATTCTCGTCACGCACGCCCGGGATCAACAGGTTCTGCCAGACCGTCAGCCGAATATCGCCGTCGCCGAGATCCTGCGCGATTTTTGCCAGCCCCCGCATCTGCTCACACGTTACCTTGCCGAGCGGCAATGCGACACCGATCCAGTTCAAACCTGACTGCTTCTGCTGGTGCACGCCGATATGGGCCATGCGGTCGAATACCTGACGCGGCGCGAAGGCTTCGGATGGCACGCGGGTAAGGGCGTGACCGAGCTTTTCCTCGACCGCGGCAAGGAATTTTTCCATGCCCATGCCGTCGATCACGTATTTCAGCCGGGCCTTGAGCCGGTTGGTGCGGTCGCCCAAATCAATGAACACGCGGACGATGGCGTCGGCGATTTTGATTGCGTCCGCAGGCCTCACGATGATGCCGGTCTCCCTGGCGAAATCCTTGTGACCGGTGATGCCGCCGACGCCCAGCCGAAACCAGACGCCGGGCTCGACCCCGAACCCGCCCTTCACTTCGACTGCCGCAAAGGCGATATCGTTGGTGTCCTCGAGTACTGCGATCTTTCCGGCGCCGTCGAATGCGACGTTGAGCTTGCGCGGCAATCCCGTCAGCGAGCGGTCGTTGAGAATGTGGTAGTGCCATTCGCGCGCGTATTCGCGGGTGTCGAGCAATTCCTGCGGGTCGATACCCGCCGTCGGAGTGCCCGTGACGTTGCGGACGTTGTCGGCACCGGAGCCGCGCGAGCACAGGCCGAGATCCTGGATGCCCTCGATCAGCGCAACTGCGTGCTTCGGCGGAATTTCGCGAACCTGAAGATTGCCGCGTGTGGTGACATGGCAGAACGGTCCGCAATAGCGCTCGGCCAGGTCGGCCATGCCGGCGAATTGCCAATGCTTGAGGATGCCGTTCGGAATCCGCAACCGGCACATATAGGAATCCTGCGCCGGTGCGACGTAAAACAGACCGTAATAGCGCCAGCGAAAATTATCCGCAGTCGACGGCGCCGCGTTGGCGAGCGCCTGCTGCTTCAGCCGCGGATATGCATCGAACGGATGTTCTTCGCGCTTGAATTTCTCCTGATCGGCGAGTTTTTTGCCCGACGCAATGACCTTGTCCTGCGCTTTCAAATGCGCTGCATCGGGTCCGGTCGGCTCGGTGTTGGCTTTGCCAGCGCCGGCACCACCGAGGCCGTGCCCGGCCTTGCTGATCTGCAACCCCGTCGCAAATCCTTCGAGGTAGCGTTTCTGCTCGTCGGTAAAGTCGATTGAGAGCGTTTCGATTTTCATGGTGCGCGACGAAGCTCCTGCGGCCACGATCCGTGGCTTCAACGGGAAACGGAATGTGACCGCGCGGAAATCGGTTCGGCCGGAGGCCGGGTACAATTTCTACGGAGCGGTCCGACCAGCTTCGTTGCTGCGGAAATCCATCCTGGACTTGAAGCCAGCGGGCCTCTGTGCCGGCTGGCTGCATTGCAACATTCAAGTTGTGTGCCATACGGCCCGTCGAGAAATATCGAGTAATATCAATGAACTAAGCGATGGATTTGGAACTCGGGATGATCGCCCTGCCACCAATTTCGAGCAGGCAGCCCAAAAACTAGCCTGTCAGGCCGACTGCTCAACGTCTGCTCAGGATTTGCGGCGTCCGATCTCGAACGCCGCTAGATGCCCAGTGATATCGTTGGCGTCGAACGGAGGACCCGCGAAAGCGCCGATCGCTCCCGGTGCATCCGTGAGCTTCCCGTCGCGTCCAAGTGCCGCGTCGTAAAGGTCCGGTCTGAAAACCGCCTGCGCCGTTCTGAGCGCCTCCGGGCTGATCGAGGCCTGCCCCCAACGCACCATCTGCGCGTAAAGCCAGGCAGCCTGCACAGGATCGGGCCGGGGCGCGCCCTCGCGCCCCACCAGCAAATAGCGGCTGCTTTCGCGGATGGTCCCATCGGGCGAAATCTTGAGGCGGCCGTCGAGCGTTCGCTGCACGACCTCGGCATCGACGCCGATCCGCTCCGGCTGCGCCAGGATGCGCGCCGCCTCGGCGCGATTTTGCGGTTGCTCGATGAACTCGGCGGCGCGAGATGCAGCGCGCACCAGCGCGGCCAGCACTTCGCGGTTTTTTTCCGACCAGTCCTGTCTGACCGCCAGCACCTTTTCCACCGCACGGACCAGGATATCGGCGACGAAATGTAGGATATGGCCGACACCGAGATCCACCGCGACCGAGTTCCATGGCGCGCCGACGCAGAACGCGTCGACGTGACCGCTCGCAAGACTGTCCACCATATAAGGCGGAGGCAGCACCACGAGACGGACGTCCTCGTCGGGATCGACGCCGCCGGCGGCCATCCAGAAACGCAGCTGATAATTGTGGGTCGAGAACGGAAAGGTCATGCCGAAGGTCAGGGGTTCCGCTCCGCTCTTGCGCCGTCTTGCGACGACGCGTGCCAGCGCCAGCGCCGTCGCCATCGGGTCGAACGGATCGCCCGATATCTCGGCCATGATCGCCTCATGCAGCGCCGGCGAGACCGTGATCGCGTTGCCGTTGAGACCGAGATTGAACGGTGCGGCGATCGGCACCTTGACGTGTCCGAGTCCGAGGCTGGAGGCAATCGCGACCGGGGCCAGCAGGTGCGCGGCGTCGAACAATCCTATATTGAGCTTGTCGCGGACATTCGACCACGACACTTCCCGCACCAGGGTGACATCGAGCCCTTCCGCTGCCGCAAATCCCGTGTCGACGGCCACGATCAGCGCCGCAGCATCGACCAGCGGAATGAATCCTATGCGAAGCGATCCGGTCATTTCAGCATCTCCGACGCGGTCAGGATCGATTGTGCGATCTCGCCGATTTTCTTTTTCTCGCGCATCGCCGTCGAGCGCAGCAATACGTAGGCCTCGTCTTCGGTCAGGCCCTTCAATTTCATGAGGATTCCCTTGGCGCGATCGATCACCTTGCGGTCTTCAAGCGCCGATTTGGTGCGGTCGAGCTCATCCTGCAGCTTTGCAAAGGCGTTGAAGCGCGAAATGCAGAGGTCAAGGATCGGCTTGATGCGTTCTTTCTTCAATCCGTCGACGATATAGGCCGAGACGCCGGCATCGACCGAAGCCTGGATCGACGCCGCGTCGCTCTGGTCGACGAACATCGCGATCGGCCGGCGCACGGCGCGGCTGACCTGGAACATCTGTTCCAGGACGTCGCGACTGGGATTTTCAAGATCGATCAGGATGACGTCGGGATCGAGCGCATAGATCCGGGCCAGCAAACTCTGCATTTCGCTGATGTGGACGACGCCGGTAAAGCCCGCCTCCCGCAACCCCTCCTCCAGGATCGCAGCGCGGATCGGGCTTTCGTCGACAATGACGATTTTTGGAGACGACTCGGCGCCCATCGCTCACCCGCAATTCAGTAAATTATTCATAGCACGCCGCAAGTGGTCTCAAAGGCTTGTAATTATGAGCAATTGGGACTAGCTCCTGCCGGTCAATCAGGCAGATCAAGTATGCAACAGGCCGCCGCGCCCAAAGTCAGCTTTGTTTCGCTGGGATGCCCCAAGGCGCTGGTGGATTCCGAGCGCATCGTCACGCGGCTGCGCGCGGAAGGCTATGAGCTGGCCCGCAAGCACGATGGCGCCGACATCGTCATCGTCAACACCTGCGGCTTTCTCGACAGCGCCAAGCAGGAATCGCTGGGCGCGATCGGCGAAGCCATGGCCGAGAACGGCAAGGTGATCGTCACCGGCTGCATGGGCGCCGAACCGGAGCAGATCGAGGCGGCCTATCCCGGCGTGCTGTCGATCACAGGACCACAGCAATATGAGAGCGTGCTCGATGCCGTGCATCGCGCGCTGCCGCCGCTGCACAACCCGCATCTCGACCTCGTGCCGCCCCAAGGCATCAAGCTGACGCCGCGGCACTACGCTTACTTAAAGGTCTCCGAAGGCTGCAATAATCGATGCAGCTTCTGCATCATCCCGAAACTGCGCGGCGACCTGGTATCGCGTCCGGCCAATGACGTGCTGCGCGAGGCGGAACGACTGGTCAGCGCCGGCGTGAAGGAGTTGCTGGTCATCTCGCAGGACACCTCGGCCTATGGCGTCGATCTGAAATATGCCGATAGCCCGTGGAAGGATCGCGAAGTCCGCGCCAGGTTTTTCGATCTGGCGAAGGAACTCGGCGAGCTCGACGCCTGGGTGCGGCTGCAATATGTCTACCCGTACCCTCATGTCGATGAAGTCATCGGCCTGATGACGCAAGGCAAGATTTTGCCGTACCTCGATATCCCCTTTCAGCATGCGAGCCCGGAGATCCTCAAGGCCATGAAGCGCCCGGCGGCGCAGGAAAAGACGCTGGCGCGGATCGAGCAGTGGCGCAAGGAATGTCCCGAGTTGACGCTGCGTTCCACTTTCATCGTCGGCTTTCCCGGCGAGACCGATTGGGATTTTGCCTATCTGCTCGACTGGCTCGAACAGGCCGAGATCGATCGCCTCGGCTGTTTCAAATATGAGCCGGTCGCGGGCGCTGCGTCGAACGCGCTCGGCAATGCCGTGCCCGAAGAGATCAAGCAGGAACGCTGGAACGCGCTGATGGCGCGGCAGCAGAAGATCTCCGCCCGCCGGCTGAAGCGCAAGGTCGGCACGCGGCAGCAGGTGATTATCGACGAAGTCGGTCCGACCGTATCGAAAGGCCGCTCCAAGGCAGACGCGCCAGAGATCGACGGCGCCGTCTACCTCTCGAGCCGTCGTCCGCTCCGTGTCGGCGAGATCGTCACCGCGAAAATCGAGCGATCAGACCAATACGACCTGCACGGCAGCGTCGCCGGCTTCTAACTCTATTGACAGCGCCTGCCCTTCGGCTGTATGCGCCTACACCATGAATTTGAACCGGACCATCCGTCGCACCACCTGCCGCCGTCGCTCGTTCGACGATGATGGGTCGCGCCGTGTCCGACGACAACGCTGAACAGATAAATCAGCAACGTTTTCGAGAAGGCCGCACCCGCAAAGTGCGGCCTTCTTTCGTTTCGACCAGCTTTTTCATCCAAGAGGAAGTTTGACATGACCGTTGCCACGCATCCGTTTGAAGCGCTGATGGATATCACCGGGCGCCCGCCGGCCGTCTTTGTCCGGGGCCAAGGCTCATTTCTGTGGGATGACACCGGCAAGCGCTATCTCGATTTCGTTCAGGGCTGGGCGGTCAATTGCCTGGGCCATTCGCCGCCTGTCGTCGCCGAAGCCCTTGCGGCGCAGGCAAAGCTGCTGCTGACGCCAAGTCCGGCTTTTTACAACGCGCCGAGCCTCAAGCTGGCAAAGGCCTTGGTCGATTACAGCTGCTTCGATCAGGTGTTCTTCACCAATTCGGGCGCGGAAGCCAACGAGGGCGCGATCAAGCTTGCGCGCAAATACGGCGTCCTGCACCGCAACGGCGCTTACGAGATCATCACGTTCGAGGGTGGCTTCCACGGGCGGACGCTGGCAACGATGTCGGCATCCGGCAAGAAAGCGTTTGAGCCGCTGTTCGAGCCTAAGGTCTCTGGCTTTCCCAAGGCGCAGCTGAACGATCTCGCTTCAGTGAAGCGGCTGATCAACGACAAAACCATCGGCGTGATGCTGGAGCCGATCCAGGGTGAAGCCGGCGTCTGGCCCGCGACCGACCAATTTCTGCGCGAACTGCGGACGCTGACGGGAAAGCACGGCCTGTTGCTCATCCTGGACGAGATCCAGACCGGCATCGGCCGCACAGGAAAACTTTTCCATTACGAGCACGCCGACATCGAGCCTGACATCATGACGCTTGGAAAGGGTATCGGTGGAGGCGTGCCGCTGGCCGCCCTGCTCGCTACCGCAGCGGCCTCCTGTTTCGGACACGGCGACCAAGGCGGCACATTCAACGGCAATCCGCTGATGTGCGCGGCTGGGCTTGCGGTTCTGCAGCAAGTGTCTGACCCAGATTTTCTGAAATCGGTGGTCGATACCGGCCTGTATCTGGAAAGCGAGTTGCAGCGGATGTCCGTGCGCCATGGGCTCGGCGAGGTCCGTGGCAGGGGCCTGCTGCTTGCGCTCGATCTGAAACACCCCATCGCGGCCTCGATCGTCGCGCAAGCCTTTGAGGATGGCGTGCTGCTCAACGCGCCACAACCGGACGCGCTGCGTTTCATGCCGGCGCTCAACGTCACCAAGGCCGAAATCACCGGGATGATCGATTGCCTGGATGCGATCCTCACCAGGATCGGCGCGGCAAGGCGTGTGGCGTAGCAGGAGTAATGACTCTTAGCTTGTGCGTCCCGGCGTTCGCCGGGACAACGAGCAAAGGAATCCCTACGGCTTCAAGATCGACGCCCCTGTCGTCATCCGACTTTCCAGATCGATGTGCGCCTTGGCCGCATCCTTCAGTGCGTAGGCGTGGTTGATCGGCACATGCAGTTTCCCGTTGATGACGGCGGCAAACAGGGTGTCGGCGCCCTCCAGCAGTTCAGAGCGCTTGCCGATATAGTCGTTGAGTTTCGGCCGGGTCGCAAACAGCGAACCGTGACTATTGAGTTCAGCAATCGAGAATGGCGGCACCGGACCTGAGGCGTTGCCGAAACTCACGAACATCCCGCGCGGCTTGAGGCAGGAAAGCGAGCCCGGAAAAGTGGTTTTGCCAACCCCATCATAGACGACATCGCAAAGCTCGTTGCGGCTGATCTGCTTGACGCGCGCGACGAAATCTTCCTCGTTATAGAGGATGACGTGATCGCAGCCATTGGCGAGCGCGAGATCGGCCTTCGCTTTCGAGCCGACGGTGCCAATGACGTGGGCGCCAAGGGCCCTCGCCCATTGGCATGCGAGCAAGCCAATGCCGCCGGCTGCGGCATGGATCAGCACCCGATGATGCGGCTCGACCTTGAACGTCTTGTGCAGGAGATACCAGACCGTCAATCCCTTCAGCATCAGCACGGCGCCCTGCTCGTAAGTGATGTGGTCGGGCAGTTTTACGAGTCTTTCTCGAGGGATATTTCGCTCGGTCGCGTAGCCGCCGAGATTGAAATAATAGGCGACGCGGTCGCCGGGGTGAAAATTGGTCACGCCGGGTCCAACCGACAGCACTTCGCCGGCAGCTTCGTTGCCGGCGATGAACGGCAATCCCGGTGCCTTGTAGAGGCCGGTGCGATAATAGACGTCGATAAAGTTCAGGCCGACGGCATGCTGACGGATACGGACCTCGCCGGGCCCCGGAGCGGGCACGTCCACGGGCTCATAGACCAGGGCTTCCGGACCCCCTACCTTGTGCACGCGCACGGCCTTGATCATATCAGCCTCTCCCTCGAGGATCCTCGTAAGCTCAAGCGAAAGCCATCAACGCCGCGTTGTCAACTCAGCGGTAGCGCACCACGTTGTCGCTTGCAGCGCGCCCTCCGCAGAAGTGGAAACCGGTTTTTGCAAATAACATTAGCGAACGGCGTTTTTGCGGTTGCGCCTGGCCAGCACATTGAAGGCTTCGACAGCAGCCGAAAACGCGATGGCAAAATAGATGTAGCCGCGCGGGATATGAAATTTGAATCCGTCGGCCACCAGCGCAACGCCGATCAGCACCAGAAATGCCAGCGCCAGCATCTTGGTCGTGGGGTGCTCCGCCACGAACCGTGCCACCGGTCCGGAGGACACGTACATGATGATACAGGCGATGATAACGGCCGCGATCATGATCTCGAGATCCTGCGCCATGCCGATCGCGGTGATGATGGAGTCCAGCGAGAACACCATATCGATGACGATGATCTGGATGATTACCCAGAAGAAGGCGCTGGCCCCTGACGCTTCGCCATTCTCTTCGTCGCGCGCCTCCACCTCGGCATGAATTTCGTGGGTCGCCTTGGCGATCAGAAACAGCCCGCCGCCGATCAGAATGATGTCCCGCCAGGAAAACGCCATGCCCTTTACGGTGAAGATGGCCTCCGTCAAGCCGATCAGCCACACCAACAGGGTGAGCAGCAGAATGCGAAACACCAGCGCAAGCGCTAACCCAATTTGACGCGCTTGCGTCGCTTGCCGCCGCGGAATGCGCGAGACGATGACCGACAGAAAGATAACATTGTCGATGCCGAGAACGATTTCCAGCGCGGTCAGGGTCAGCAATGCCGCCCATGCTTCCGGGCTGGTCAGCAGCTCGATCATGCGCCGAACGATCTGGCGAGCCGGATCGCAGCATCGCTCCCGACGATATAGGCAGCGATCGCACAAAGCGCCGTTGTTACGATCGGGCTGACATTGAAGTCATTTGCGAGCACGACGACCCCGAGCACCGCCCAGACGGCGAGCAATGACAGGGTAAGGCCGCGCAGGCGCACCACACGTAGTGGATGAACCACGTGGAATGGAACAAATGTCAGCACGATCAGGATAGCGACCGCGAGGCTCGAAAGCGCCGGCGGTAAATGCAGCAGAAAAAGATAGAAGGCCGCCGCATTCCACAGAGCCGGAAACCCGCGAAAATGATTGTCCGCGGCCTTCATGCGGCGATCCGCGAAATACAGCGCGCTTGACACGACGATACCTGCACCGAGCAGCGGGGCCGCCAGCGGCAGCAGCAGGCCGCTTGCGGTGATGGCATAGGCCGGCACAAAAACGTAAGTGACGAAATCGACCACGAGGTCGAGCACTTCGCCCGACCAGTTCGGCTGCACGCGCATGACATCCAGCCGCCGCGCGATCGGGCCGTCGAGTGCGTCCACCACAAGAGCCGCGCCCAGCCAGCCGAACATCGCGGCCCAATGCTCGCGAACGGCCTCGAGCAGCGCAACGAAGGCGATGCCGGCGCCCAACGCCGTGAAAATATGCACGGAAAACGCAGCGGCCCGGGTTGCCGGCGACGGTAGCGGGGAATCCTGCTGGTTTACCTGGTCCATTTGCTGTGCAGTGCTATCAGGAATCGCCTCGGTTTGCACATCAGCGATTGCGGCGTTCCGCCGCGCAACACGGTGGAAAAATTGAAGTCGTGACATGGGCTTGAAAATGTTGCCGGGAACATCGATTGTGCCGGTATGAACGAAGTATCGGGTACCCACGACGTCGTCGTGATCGGGGGCGGCCCCGCCGGATTGACCGCCGCGGTTGCACTGGCGCAAACCGGCGCGAATACGGCCTTGATCGCTCGCCGCGCCTCTTATGCCGACAATCGCACCACCGCCCTCTTGGGCGGCTCCGTGAATCTCCTGCAGGCGCTGGATGTATGGCGGCGGTGCGCGGACGAGGCGGCGCCATTGCAGGCGATGCGTCTGGTCGACGATACCGGCCGCCTGATCCGTGCGCCAGAAGTCCGGTTTTCCTCCGACGAGATCGATCTCGATGCATTCGGCTACAACATCGAGAACCGTACGTTGATCGCGGCGCTGGAACAACGCGCCGCCGAGCTTTCCGACCTGACCCGGTTCGACGACGAGGCTGATACCGTCAACCTCTACGATGCCACGGTTGCAATCGGCACGGCCCATGGGAAATCGCTGTCGGCGCGACTTGTGGCCGGCGCAGACGGACGTCAATCGCTGTGCCGTGAGGCCGCGGGCATCGCGGTCCGGGGCCGCGATCTCAACCAGTCAGCATTGACCTTCAACGTCAGCCATTCGCGGCCACATCGAAATAACTCGACCGAGTTTCACACCCCGCAAGGACCGTGCGTGTTCGTGCCGCTGCCCGGCAATCGCTGCAGCGTGGTGTGGGTTGCGGCACCGAAGGAGGCTGAACGGCTGATCGCGTTGAGCGACGACGAGTTGTCCGAGGCCGCGGAGCGGCAATCGCATTCCATTCTCGGTCGCTTTAAGGTCGAGCCGGGACGCCACTTGTTTCCGCTCGCCATCGAGCAGCCGCGGCAATTCGCGAAAGATCGCGTCGCACTGGTCGGCGAGGCCGCGCATGTGGTGCCGCCGATCGGCGCGCAAGGCCTGAACATGGGATTGCGCGATGTCGCCGATCTCGCCGATATCGTGGGGCGGGCGATGGCATCGGGCGAAGACCCAGGCGGGCCCCATGTCCTCACTCGTTACGATTCGGCGCGGCGCGCCGATGTTTTGAGCCGGACCTTCGTCATCGATATGGCGAACCGCTCGCTGCTGAGCGATTTCCTTCCGATGCAAAGCTTGCGCGCGGCCGGCCTGCATCTGATCGGTTCGATCGGGCCGCTTCGCCGTCTGGCCATGCGCGAGGGCCTGGCGCCATCATGGCGAGCGAACCGGCCGATTATTTAGAGGACGGATTACTAAGTTCCGCAAACGGCGTTTTGGATATGATTCCAGACAGCAAAGCGGGCAGTGAAACTTGGAAGAAGCGCACCCACGCCAAGCCCTGCTCCGGCAGGCCTTTGGCTTGCCACAGGCCAAGCCGATGAAGATCAGGCCAAAATACGGCAGTGCGGGATGAGGATGTCGACCGGGGTAAGTGTCTTCTTCATCGTTGTTGGCCCCCATTGACATCCTGGAAGAGCGGCCACGGCGAAGGTTAAATTCGGCGGTTTGCCTCTAGCATCGGCCACAATCATGGTCTATTCGACGAGGTATGATAAAAACGCGGACCGCCAAATTTCAGATCGGACAGATCGTTCGCCACCGGATCTTTTCGTTCCGGGGCGTGATCTTCGATATCGATCCGGAATTCAACAATACCGAAGAATGGTGGTTGTCGATCCCCGAGGACGTCCGGCCTCACAAGGATCAGCCTTTCTATCATCTGCTCGCCGAGAATTCGGAATCGGAATACGTCGCCTACGTTTCCGAGCAGAACTTGTTGCCCGACAATTCCGGTGAACCGATCCGGCATTCGCAAGTTGCCGAGATTTTCGTAAAGGACAAGTCGGGCAGCTACCGCCCGCGAAATCCGTCGCTGAATTAACTGTGGTTGGAGCGGAGGCGTCATCCTGAGGAGCGGCTTCTTGGCCGCGTCTCGAAGGATGGCACCTATTGTTTGGCATCCTTCCAGACTCGCAAGAGCTCAAATGTCAGGATGACGTTCCCGGAAACAAAAAGGCGCTCGATCGAGCGCCTTTTCTTCTAAGCCGAGAGCCATCTTACTTCGCGGCCGGATTGGCCGGAGCGGCCGCAGGGGTGCCCGCAGGCGGGTTGGCCTCGAGCTTCTTGCGCGCTTCCTCAGCGCGTTTCTGCAGCTCTTCCTGCAGCTTCTTCTGGGTTTCCTCGAATTGCTTCGGATCGGTCGGCGGGCCGTCATAGGCCTTGGCGAATTCGGCCAGCGGCAACGGCAGTGTCAGCGGCGCACCATTGGAGTTGATCGCCTGCACCACCAAATTCTGCCCCTTTTTCATGTTGGCGAGCAGTTCCGGGGTCACTTCGTAATCCGACATGCAGCCATTGGCAAAGCAGATCACATAAGGGCTCTGCTGCGGCGGGTTGTTGTCGACGATCACACGGGTGCCGTGAACCAACTGCATACCGAGCGGCAGTGTGACACGCAGGATCTTTTTCGGTTCGCCTTCGGGCTCGATGATGACGGCTGCGATTACCGGCTGGCCCGACTCGATGCGCCCATCCTTGCCCGTGAAGCAAACTTGTTTTGCGTTCGCATCTTGGCCCTTCAGGCAGAATTTGGTCCAGGGCGCGTAGATCAGTTGGACCTGCTGGTCCTGGGGCTGACCGCCTGCCGCCGGCGCTCCAGCCGCTGGCCCCCCCGCCGCTGGCGGTGCCTGCTGGGCACTCGGCGCGGGCGCAGGAGCGGCTTTCGGCGCAGCCTTCGGTGCAGCCTTGGCCTTCGGCGCAGGCGCAGCGGGTGCCGGAGCGGGCGCTTGCGCCTGGGCGTGCGCGTCGGGGGTAAGCAGCACGGGCGTCAATGCCGCCGCTGCCCACAGGGCGAAAACCCTCCCACGCGGCCAGACCGATGCGGCCAAGATACGGAAATTCATTGCGGAAAACCCTTTCTGAACGGGAGCGCCCGAAACCGCTGCAAGAACTTAACCTAGCCGTTGGGGCGGCTGTGTCGGGGCCAATTGAGGCGGTTAAGTGACAGGCCTTGCCGCCCCGGTCAATTGCACGCCTTCATACAGTGGCACGCGAAAAGATCAATGCCGACAAGCATCTTCGACGTAAGCCGCGGCCGGTTGGCCGCTATGGTAGAACCCGACAGTGAGCAATATCGAATCAAATCAGCGTGCCATGGTGCAGCGTCCGAGGTGCAAGCGCGTTCGAGTTTACCTCTTCCGTGTCTTCGCTTTGGCAATCGCGCTGACAATCCATGCGGGGTCGCTGTCGGCGCGGGAGAGTTACGCCATCGCCATGCATGGCGCGCCGGCGCTACCGGCCGATTTCACCCATATGCCCTACGCCAATCCCGATGCACCGAAAGGCGGACGGCTGGTGCAGGGTTTTCTCGGCACCTTTGACAGCCTCAATCCCCTGATCGTCAGGGGTCTCGCCGTGCAGCAAATCAGGGGGTTTGTGGTGGAAAGCCTGATGGCGCGGGGCAATGACGAGGCCTTCACACTTTATGGTCTGTTGGCAAAGAGCGTGGAGACCGACGATGCCAGGAGCTATGTCACCTTCCATCTCGATCCAAGGGCGCGTTTTTCCGACGGGCAACCGGTGCTCGCCGAGGACGTGCGGTTCTCCTGGGCTTTGCTGCGCGACAAAGGCCGCCCCAATCATCGCCAGTATTATTCCAAAGTCGTAAAGGCGGAAGCGCCCGACCCGCTCACCGTGCGGTTCGATCTTGAGGGCGCCAACGACCGCGAGCTGCCGCTGATTCTCGGCCTGATGCCGGTATTGCCCAGGCACGCCGTCGACGTCGCAACCTTCGAGGAAACCTCGATGTCACCGCCTGTTGGTTCCGGCCCCTACCGCGTCAGCGCGGTCAAGCCAGGCGCCAGCGTGACGCTGACGCGCAACCCCGACTATTGGGGCCGCGATCTGCCGGTCAATCGCGGCTTGTGGAATTTCGACGAGATCAGGCTCGATTTCTATCGTGAGGCCAACGGCCAGTTCGAAGCCTTCAAGCGCGGTCTCTATGACTTTCGCGTCGAGTCCGAACCGCTGCGCTGGCACGACGGATACGACTTTCCGGCGGCCCGCAACGGCGAGGTGATCCGCGATACCATCAAGACCGGCTTGCCGCAGCCCTCGGAATTCCTGGTGTTCAATACCAGACGCCCGGTGTTTTCCGATATCCGCGTCCGCCAGGCTTTGACGCTTTTGTTCGATTTCGAATGGATCAACCGCAGTTATTTCTTCGGCCTCTACGGTCGTTCGGCAAGCTTCTTCGCCGGCTCCGAATTATCGGCCTACGCCCGCGCCGCCGATGATCGCGAGCGCGAGCTCCTGAAACCGTTCGCCGCTCACCTGCGAGCCGACATTCTCGATGGCAGCTACCGCCTCCCCGTCACCGACGGCTCGGGGCGCGATCGCGCAACGCTTCGCATCGCGCTGACATTGTTGTCGGAAGCCGGCTACGATCTGGACGGCACGGTGTTGCGGCAGCGATCGACCAAGATGCCCCTTACCTTCGAAATTCTGGTTACGACCCGCGATCAGGAGCGCATCGCGCTGGCATATATGCGCGATCTCAAGCGCGCCGGTATCGAAGCTTCGGTGCGCGCGGTCGATGGCGTCCAATTCGATCAACGGCGGCTGGGGTTCGAATTCGACATGATCCAGAACCGCTGGGACCAGTCGTTGTCGCCAGGCAACGAGCAGTCGTTCTACTGGGGAAGCGAGGCCGCGGATAACCAAGGCACGCGAAACTACATGGGGGCTAAAGATCCCGCCATCGACGCCCTGATCGCGGCGATGCTTGAAGCGCGCGAGCATCCCGCGTTCGTCTCGGCGGTGCGCGCCCTCGACCGGGTCCTGATGTCGGGCTTCTACGCTATCCCGCTGTTTAACGTCAGAGAGCAATGGATCGCGCGCTGGAATCGGATAGAACGGCCGGCAGCCACCGCCTTGACCGGGTATCTCCCGGAGACATGGTGGCAAAAGCCGGAGCCTCAAGCAAAGTGATCCCGTGACCAACGCTTCACCAACGCTCGACGAATTGTTTCGACGGATCCTGGCGCGAAAGCCGGATGCGCTGGCCATGCTCGACCCAGCCAACAAGCAGCGCGTCACCGGCGATCCACCAAAACGCCTGACCTTCGCAGAAGCCGAACGGGCGATCTCGGCGCTGTCGGCTCACTTCATCGAAGCCGGATTGCCGGCCAACTCCGTCATCGCGGTTCAACTGCCGAACACCGTCGAGTTCATGCTGACGGTGCTTGCAGCCCAGCGCGCCGGGTTGGTTGTTGCGCTGCTTCCGCTGCTGTGGCGACAGGCGGAATTGACGGTCGCGCTCAATCGCACCGGAGCGCGGGCGATTGTCACCACAGGCAGGATCGATGGCGTTGTCCATGCCGACCTCGCCATGAACGCCGCCGCCGAATCATTTTCGATTCGCCATGTCTGCGGCTTCGGCAATGAGCTGCCGGAAGGCATGGCATCGCTCGACTCGGCTTTGTCAGGTGAATCCGCGGCGCGTAGCGTTACACAGGACGGCCGCAGGGCGGCGATCATCTCATTCGACGTGACCGCCGACGGCTTTCGCGCGGTGCCGCGAACGCATCTGAACCTGATCGCCGGCGGGCTCGCATTGTCGCTCGAAAGCGATGTGCCACAGGGCTCAACCCTGATGTCGGCATTCGCGCCGTCGTCGTTCGCGGGGCTGACTTCATCACTCGTGGTCTGGCTGCTGTCGGGCGGAACGCTGGCGCTGCATCATCCCTTCGACGGCGATCTGCTCGAGCGGCAGATCAATGAACACTGTTGCGATACGCTGATTGCGCCCGCGCAACTGGCGCTGCGATTGGCCGAGATCGACATGCGGTCGCGTCTGCCGAGCTTGCGCAACGTGATCGGTCTTTGGCGCGCGCCGGAACAGGTCGCATCGAGCGCCCTCTGGACCACAGAACAAGCTGTCCTGACCGACGTCTATCTATTCGGGGAAGCCGGACTGTTCAGCGCGCGCCGCGCGGCCGATGGCGCGCCGGCGCCAATTCTGCCGGGACCGCAGGGCGCACCGCGCGACGTCCCGGGGTCGATCGCAGGCGAAATCTTGCTGACCTCAAGGGGAACGCTGGCATTGCGGGGACCGATGGTTACGCCGGCGGCTTACGCACCCGCGCCGCCGGCGCGCGAATCTCTGGTGGCGCAGCCGCCGCGCGATTTCGTCGATACCGACTACGTCGGCCGGCTCGATCGTTCGACCGGAGCGATCTGCATTACCGCGCCTCCTTCCGGCGTGATGGCGGTCGGGGGCTACAGGTTCTTGTGGCAGGATTTGCAGCAATGGGCCAAGCGGCTTGGCCAGGGCGCGCTGCTGACGGCGTTGCCCGACCGCCTGAGCGGCCATCGCCTTGCCGGGCGTGCCCAGGACAATGCCCGTGCCCGCGAGGCGCTTGCCGGGCTCGGGCTTAACCCTCTGATGGTGGAAGCGTTTCGCGATCGGACCAACCGGGCCTGATGGCAAACTGGCCCGCTGCGTTGACGCGACATTAAGGCCGGCAAACTAGGCTTTGCCGCCCAATCGATCGCGTCGATCCGAGTTTCCAGATGTCCCAGCAGGGTCCGATTATCATCGTATCGAGCGCGCAACGGCCGTCATTCGCGAGCGCGCTTGACGATGCCAGGATATTCCCGATCATCGAGACCGGCTGGGCCGATGCGCCACGCGCGATCGAGCAGTTGCAGCCGGCCGCCGTTCTCGCGGCGACGTCCGACGTCGTCAAAGCCGACCTCGAGACGTTGGCGAAACGGATCGCCGGGCGGCAGCCTTATCTTCCGCTGCTCGCTATCGATCCCGGCATAAGCTTACCCGAAAACGCCATTCCTTTCTCGCAAGCGGGCGGCAATTTCGACCGTCTGGTGGCGCGGCTCCGCGCCGCGCTGCGCATCAGGAGCTTGCATTCCACGGTGATGCGCCGGCTCGACGACCCGGCGGCGCGAAAAACCCTGGCGGATATCGATCCCGCCCGCGACGCCACCGTACTGCTGATCGGGCGTGGCGCCGCCTACCCCGCGCTTTCCGTATCGCTCGGCGAGCGGATGGGGGTCGTCGGCGCGCTCTCCATCGAAGCTGCGGCGAAACACCTTAACACGCGCGACATAGACGGCATCGTGCTCGGCGAAGGTTTTAGCCCGCGCGTCGTGGACGCCTTTATCACGGTGCTGGCGGAAGACGCGCGCTTTCGCAACCTGCCTGTCATCGTAACCTTGGAGGAAGTAACGCCGGCGTATGATCTGCCCAATCTTGAAGTGATATCGGGTGACCCCGCGCGCATTGCCGCCAACGCGTTGCCGTTGGTCCGCCAGCACGCCTTCGAGGCCCATTTGAGCCGCACACTGCGCTCGCTCGACGCCGGCGGCCTGCTCGATCCCAGGACCGGTCTGTTCACGCCTGCGGCCTTCAATCGCGACTTGTCGACGGCCGTCTGTCAGACGCTGTCGCGCGGCGGCGGATTGTCGGTGGCGCGCTTTGCCTTCGATCCAAACAACGCGCGCGCCCAGCTTGATGGTGCGCGGATTCTCAGCCGCTTGATGCGGCAAATGGATTTCGGCGCCGTTCAGGAAGACGGATCCGTCATCGTGGTGTTTGCGGAAACCGATTTGCGCACCGCCCATATGATCGCGCGTCGCCATTGCAGCGTGATGCGCCATACCTCGCATGGCAAAAGAGAAGCGCGGCCAGAGCCGGTTGTCACGCTCGCGACCATGCTGCCGACTGATTCGGCCAGGTCGCTGCTGACACGGCTCTATGAGGATGCGCGCCGCGCTGCATCCTGATCGTTCCAAAACGAAATAGCGGAACCAATGTTCCTCGCCGGAATTGACGAATATCGATTCTGCACTGGAGGAGACATTATGCAGAAAATTGCACTGATTGCTGCTTCGCTCGCCGTTCTGGCGGGGCCGGTACTGGCTGAGGACGCCAAGACCACCGGCAAGGCGCCCGCCGAGGCCAAGTTTTCGACGGTCTCGAAGGACGAGATGTTCAGTTCCAAATTGAAGGGCCTGAACGTCTATAACCAGAAGGACGAGTCGGTCGGCGAGATCACTGACGTCGCCATCAAGAACAATCAGATCGACGCGCTGATCCTGTCGGTCGGTGGTTTCCTGGGAATGGGCGAGCGCTATGTCGCGGTATCGCCGTCGTCGATCAACATTCGCCATGACAGCAAGAACGACAAATGGCTGGCTTCGATGAATACCACCAAGGAGGCACTGAAGGCTGCGCCGGAATTCAAATATCCGAAATAAGCGGTGCGGTTTTTCGATGAGAAACGGCCGTCGGCAGCAATGCCGGCGGCTGTTTTTTGTGTACCCCGTCATCCTGAGGAGCCGCGCTCTCGCGCGGCGTCTCGAAGGATGAGCAACGTGCTCGAAGCATCCTTCGAGGCTCGCCGAACAGGCTCGCACCTCAGGATGACGATTTCGCTCAATCACGGACCTACGCCGCCTTGCGGTCTTCGGCGAGGTTGGCAAGCTGGCGCAGGATTTCGGTGGTGCCGGTCAAACGCTCCTCCGGCGTCTCCCATTCCTGGAAGAACACCACCTTCATGTCCGGCCGCACCCTGGCCGCCTGGCCGTGCTGGCGAATGAAATAGATGAGGCGCTCCGGCTGCGCGAACTTGTTGTCGCGGAACGCGATCACGGCCCCCTTCGGCCCGGCATCGATCTTCTCGACATTGGCGCGCCGGCAATAGCCCTTGATGGCGGCGACCTTGAAAAGATAACGCACCTCGTCCGGCAACACGCCAAAACGGTCGCGCAGCTCGGCGGCGAAATTGTCGATCTCCTCGTCGGTGTCGAGATCGGCCAGCCGCCGGTACAGCGATAGCCGCACCGAAAGGTCGGCGACGTAATCCTCCGGAATCAGCACGGGCATGCCGATGGTGATCTGCGGCGACCAGCGATCCGCCGCAGGCTCGGCGACGCCGGCCTTGAGGTTGAGGATCGCCTCCTCCAGCATCGATTGATAAAGCTCGAAGCCGACTTCCTTGATATGGCCCGATTGCTCCTCGCCCAGCAGATTGCCGGCGCCGCGAATGTCGAGATCGTGCGACGCCAACTGGAATCCGGCGCCCAGGGTTTCCAGCGACTGCAGCACTTTCAGCCGGCGTTCGGCCTGCGCCGTGATCTTCTGCTGGGCCGGCAGCGTGAAAAGCGAATAGGCGCGAAGCTTGGAGCGCCCTACCCGCCCGCGCAGCTGATATAGCTGCGCCAGCCCGAACATGTCGGCGCGGTGCACGATCAGCGTATTGGCGGTGGGAATATCGAGGCCGGACTCGATGATGGTGGTCGAGAGCAGAATGTCGTATTTGCCGTCGTAGAACGCCGACATGATGTCTTCGATCACGGTCGGCGGCATCTGACCGTGCGCGACCGCGACCTTCATCTCCGGCACGTTCTTGTCGAGAAAGTCTTTTACCCCTGCGAGATCTTCGATGCGCGGCGCGACGTAGAACGCCTGTCCGCCCCGATAACGTTCGCGCAACAGCGCTTCGCGGATCATCAGAGGATCGTGTGGCGCCACGAAGGTGCGGATCGCCAGCCGATCGACGGGCGGGGAAGCAATGATCGAGAGATCGCGCACCCCCGTCAGCGCCAGTTGCAGCGTGCGCGGGATTGGCGTCGCGCTCAGCGTCAACACATGGATCTGGGCGCGGAGCTGCTTCAGCCGCTCCTTGTGGCTGACCCCAAAGTGCTGCTCCTCATCGACGATCAACAGCCCGAGATCCCGGAATTTGATGGATTTGCCGAGCAGCGCATGGGTGCCGACCACGATATCGATGGAGCCGTCGGCGAGACCCTTCTTCACTTGCGCCAGTTGCTTCGGCGCGACCAGGCGCGAGGCTTGCGCGACATTGACCGGAAAGCCGCGGAACCGCTCGGCAAAGGTTTTGGCGTGCTGGCGCGCCAGCAGCGTCGTCGGCACCACGACAGCGACCTGTTTGCCGTCAAGCGCTGCCGCAAATGTCGCGCGCAGCGCCACCTCGGTCTTGCCGAATCCGACGTCGCCGCAGATCAGCCGGTCCATCGGCCGGCCGCTTTCGAGGTCCTTCATGGTGGCATTGATGGCTGTCAGCTGATCTTCGGTCTCCTCATAGGGAAAGCGCGCGCAGAACTCGTCATAGACGTGCGGCTGCACCGGCATTCTCGGCGCCTCATGCAGATGCCGCTCGGCGGCGATTTTTATCAGTTCACCGGCTATTTCGCGGATGCGGTTCTTCAGCCTGGCCTTGCGTGCCTGCCAACCGGTACCGCCGAGCCGATCGAGTTCGACATTGGCCTGGTCGGAACCGTAGCGCGACAGCAGCTCGATATTTTCGACCGGTAGAAACAGTTTTGTGTCGGCGGCGTAGTGCAGCTCGAGGCAGTCGTGCGGCGCGCCTGATACCTCGAGCGTCTGCAGCCCGACAAAACGGCCGATGCCGTGCTCGACATGGACGACGAGATCGCCGCTCGCGAGGCTCGTGACTTCGGAGATGAAATTCTCGAGCTTGCGGCTCGCCTTGCGCGGCCGCACCAGCCGGTCGCCGAGGATGTCCTGTTCGCTGATAACAGCGGCATTATCGGTCTCGAAACCGGATTCCATGCCGACCACCGCCAGCATGGCCTCGTTGCGCGGCGTGGCCTGCACCGTGCGCCAGGTATTGACGCTGATGACATTGGTCAGCTTGTGATCGCGCAGCATGCTGTCCATGCGGTCGCGCGAGCCTTCGCTCCATAACGCGATCACCACCTTCTTGCGGCCAACCTGCAACGCCCTGACATGGGCGACCACGGCTTCGAACACGTTGACGGAAGCATCCGTGCGCTCCGGCGCGAAATCGCGTCCCTGCCGCGCCCCGGCATCGAACACGTCCGGGCTGCCCTCGGGCATCGCGAACGGCGTGAACCGCGCCAGGGCCGCCCGACCCAGGCGCGCGGCTAACTCGTCTTCGTTCAGATAAAGCCGATCCGGCGGCAACGGCTTGTACACCGCGAGGCTGCCAGGATGCTCCATCGCCTCGCGCCGCGCCTCGTAGTAATCGGCGATCTGCCTGAAGCGTTCGCGCGCGGCGTCCTCGCCTTGCGGCTCGATCGCAACCGGCGCGTCGCCGAGGTAATCGAACAGCGTGTCCATCCGCTCGTGAAACAGCGGCAGCCAATGTTCCATGCCGGGATGGCGGCGGCCTTCGCTGACCGCCTCATACAAGGGATCGTCACGCTCCGGCGCGCCGAAGGCTGCGACATAACCCATCCGGAAGCGGCGGATGGTTTCGGTGACCAGTTGAAACTCCGAGATCGGCACCAGATCGAGCGAGCGCATGTCGAGCAGCGTGCGCTGGGTTTCAGCGTCAAACGAGCGGATCGATTCGAGACTGTCGCCGAAGAAATCGAAACGCACGGGCTGATCGAGCCCGGCCGGAAACAGATCGAGGATGCCGCCGCGCACCGCATATTCGCCGGGTTCGCGCACAGTCGAAGAACGGTTGTAACCGTTGTGCTCCAGCCACGACACGATCGAGTCCATCGGCACGACATGGCCCGGCGCGACCGACAGGGCCTGCGCCGCGATCACCTCGCGCGCCGGCACCCGCTGCACGATGGCGTTGACCGTGGTCAGCACGATCAGCGGCTTGTCGCTGCCGGCAAGCCGCGCCAGCCGCGCCAGGGTGGTCAACCGCTGCGCCAGGATGCCGCCATGGGGCGATACCCGGTCGTAGGGCTGGCAGTCCCAGGCCGGAAACTGCAGCACCGGCAAATCCGGTGCAAAAAATTCCAGCGCCCGCGCCAGTTGCTGCATCCGGGGACCGTCGCGGCAGACCACGGCAAGGCTGACCGCCGGCGGCTTCGGCCGCGCCGCAATCGCGCGCGCCAGATCCGAAACCACGAGGCCTTCGGCGCCCTCGGCTACATTGGCAAAGGTAAGCGCGCGGCCCGGAGCGAGCCGTTCGGCGGGCGATCGTACGGGCTGCTTCATCTGTCGTGGTCCACCGCGCGAAACGACTTGATGCGCTCGAACAGGCCGCTGGCGAATTCAGGCGGCAGGGGCTTGTCGCCGGTCACCGCGGCATAAAGATCGGGATCGGGCACTTCGATCAGACGCTCGAGTTGCGCCAGTTCGTCATCTCCGAGACTGGCGATCTCGGCGTCCGCAAAGCGGCCGAGAACGAGATCCATCTCGCGGGTGCCGCGATGCCAGCAGCGGAACAACAGCCGCCTGCGGCGCTCGTCGAGGCCGCCACTCGATCGTGTCGATCCCGTCATTTTGCTATTTCCAATCCAAACGCCAAAAGCCCGGACGTGCCGGGCGGGGTTGATATAGCGATGGGGAGGACGAATGTCAGCACCTGTATTCCGTGAATTATCGACTGTATCGCGGCGGTACCGTTTCCAGACACGGCTTCGCAATCTCGCCGCGCAAATCCACGCGAGTTTTGTCCAGAACGTCACGCCTTCTGAATCAGAGGGCGCAGGGAATGCCGGGCGCGCAATGCGCCCGCGGCCTCGTGTGTGATAAAAACAAACACACGAGCATAGTCACCACGGTCACACCGGAACGACCCGGCATTCCCCGCGCAATGGTTTTACGGCTTACTTCGCGCTCTCCTCGGTGACCACGCTTTTTGACACCGTCGCCTGCGCTTCTTCTCACAGGCTTGACGCCAA
>WNGO01002120.1_pt1 | contig 25434 bp, 25 predicted proteins | sample 5400511 | NCBI WGS metagenome assembly WNGO01 (sample SAMN13153380, study PRJNA577476) | soil metagenome | isolation source: 20 cm soil or saprolite under Garry oak tree replicate 2 | place: USA:California | collected 2016-06-15 | reverse complement strand
TCCGCCGGCGTGATCCCCGTCTCCTACGACGACGACGTACACCCCTACGCCGACCTCGTCGCGGGTCGCGTCGATGCGGTGTTGCTCGACCACATCATCGCGCAGCGTGCGCTGCGCCGCCGCGGCGGATCGGGGTTCACGATCCTCGCGCAACCGGTCGCCATCGGCCATTACATCGGCGTCCTCGCACACGCCGACTCCGCCTTGCGGGACTCGGTGGACGCGGTGCTGCGCGAGGCGATGCGCGACGGCAGCCTGGAGCAGATCTTCCGCCGCTGGAGCGTGTGGGACCCGAGCCAGCTCACACTGTTCGATCGCGTCCTGCGCTCCAACGCGATGACGCCGGCCGCTCCCGCGACAGCGACGCAGGCCGTCGCCTATCTCCCTTCGCTCGCCCGCGCAGCCGCAGTGACGCTGCTGGTGTCGCTCTTGTCCATGGCACTGGCGGTCGTCGTCGGACTTGCCTTGGCGTCGGGCCGCTTGTACGGGCCGGTGTGGCTGCGGGTCCTGACCACCGTCTACATCGAGGTGATTCGCGGCACGCCACTCTTGTTGCAGTTGTTTGTCATCTATTACGGGTTGGCCGGCGTCGTACGGCTGCCGGCGTTCCTCGCCGCAGTTCTGGCCCTTGGCCTGAACTACGCGGCCTACGAGGCGGAGATCTATCGCGGCGCGCTCGAGGCGGTGCCGCGGGCGCAGCTCGAGGCCGCGCGCACGCTCGGTTTCTCGGAGGCGCAGATCCTCCGCCTGGTGCGCGGGCCGCAGGCGCTTCGCTATGCGCTTGCGCCAATGACCAACGACTTCGTCGCCCTGCTCAAGGATTCCGCTCTCGTATCGGTCATTACGGTGGTCGAGCTGACCAAGGAGACGGCGATCTACGCGACCAACATCGGAAGCTGGGTTGTCCCCGGGGTGCTCTGCGCTCTCGTGTACCTGGTGATGTCGCTGCCGCTGGCGCGCCTGGCACGCCGGCTCGAGCACCGCTGGGGAGGACGAGCAGCGTGACGGCGCTGCTCATGATCGACGGGCTGCGCGTTCGCTACGAAGCGCGAGACGTGCTGCGCGCCTTATCGCTCGACGTCGCGCGAGGGGAGATCGTGGCGTTGATGGGCCCATCGGGCGTGGGGAAGACGACGGCCCTCCGGGCGGTCGCCGCATTGCAGCCGTTCGACGAGGGGCGGATCGTCGTCGATGGATTCGCGCTGGCACCGGGGCCAGTGCTGGCGGAATCGCGCCTCGCACCGCTGCGCCGGCGGGTGGGACTCGTGTTTCAGGGCCACGCGCTGTTCGCGCACCTCACGGCGCTCGACAACGTCACGCTGGCGTTACGACACGTCCTGGGAAAGACTCGCCGTGAAGCGGAGGCGGTCGGCGAGAAACTCCTGACGTCCCTCGACGTCGGCGCGCGCGCGGGCGCATGGCCGAGTCAGCTGTCGGGTGGCGAGGCGCAGCGGGTGGCGATTGCCCGCGCGCTTGCACCGGATCCCGCGCTGCTCCTCATGGATGAGCCGACCGCCGCGCTCGACCCGGCGCGGCGCAGCACCCTGGGGAGCACGTTGCGCCGCCTGTGCGAGCAGGGCCGCGGCTTGCTAGTGGCAACGCACGACGCGGAGTTCGCGCGGGCAAATGCCGATCGCGTCGTGATGCTGACGACCGGCTAGCCCGCCGTTCGCTCGTACACGTCAAAGGCCCAGTGGCGCTGTAGCGGCAGCCGCGGCCCGCGCCATCCGATGCGACGCAGCTGCCTCGCGATGAAGACATTTATGAGCCCATGACCCACGACAACTACAATCCCCGCCTCGGCCCGCGCGCTGAGAACAGCCGCCGCGTTAGACGCCCGCGCGCGGGCAGCCTTGAAGGGTTCGACCCCGGCTGACCAGCCGCAAAACCACGCGGTACGTGCCAGCCATGCCCAGACATCCGGCGAAAGACGCACGCTGGACCGAATCGCGCACGGCAAATCCGGCTCCTGAAAATGCGCATCGACGAGCGGCATCACCGATGGGGCGAGCAGACGAGCCGACTCCAGCGACCTCCGCAGCGGGGTGGCGATCAGGCACGTCGCCTGATGGGCGAGCTGCTCGAGCTCGGCGCTGGGCCGGTGTAATGGATCGAGCGGGGCGTCGTTTTCGCCACGCCGCCATGCGGCGAGGCCGTGCCCCGGAATGGGCGTCTTGCAGTCCCAGTCAGGCTTGCCGTGCCGAGCGAGCACGATCTTCACGCAGAAACCCCAACCAGCCGAGGGCGACCGCGGGCAGCGAGACGACGAAGACTTCCTGGATCAGCTGACCAGCCAACCTTCCCTGCGGATCTCCCAGCGGGGTCCACAGGAACCGGAATCGCTGTTGGGAAAACGGCGCGAAGAACTCCACGCCCACGGAGTACGTCGTGAGCGCGTCGAGACAGGCATGGGACAGGACCGCGAGGAAGAGAATCAGCGCAATCCGGGCGCGCGATGGCGCCCACTCTGCACCGCCGAAAAAAACGCGTGTCGCCAGCATCGCGCCGAGGACCGCGAACAACAGTGAATGGGTGATGGCGCGGTGGGCAAAGAGCGACGCGTTCGAGATGTGGAGCGGCCAACTGATTACATCGATGTCCGGCAGGGCGGCGCAGGCGGCGGCGGCGAGGCACACGCGCCGGATGGGAGGTCGCTGCTGAGCCCAGGCAGCGAGTGCGAATCCGACAGCGGCGTGTGAGGGAGTAGAGGGCACGACGCTTCTCGAATCATTTCGTGCCGGCAGGGACAAAATGGGGATTCTCGATGAGTCCCATGAGGTTCCCAAACGGATCCGCCACCGTCGCTACCTTGATGCCCTCTCCCACGTCTCGTACGGGCGACTTGAGCTTCGCCCCGGCTGCGACGAAGTGCTCGACGGCTTTGTCGGCATTGGCGACGCCCCAGTAGGCGACCGTGCCGCCCGGCCCCGGCTTTACGCCCTTCGTGTCCGGATCCAGACCGAGCTCAAAGCCGCCGATGTTGAAGCCAACGTAGAATGGCTCATTGAAGTATGGCTCGATGCCGAACGCGGCGCTGTACCACTGCTTGGCGCGTTTGAGGTCGGGAACGTGATAGATCACCGTGCGTAGGCCGAGAACCATTGGTCTGCTCCGAGTGACATGGTGAAGGATAGTCTACGCGACCCGCCCGTCTCAGGTTGCACGACCGATCGCATCCGCAACGAACTCGGCCTTGCCCTGGATGTAGGCTTCCCGATCGCGCGGAAAACGCGCAGCCAAGGCCCGCTTGAGGTCACCATATCGGCGCGCGGCCTGGGTATTCGCCCGCAGGTAATCCCGAAACGCCAGGTACTGCCGCCACAGCGGGCCGTCTTGCTCGACGAGATGGATGTGATAGGCGCGGGGCTGGCCGCGGCGGAAAAACTGGTGACCGGCAATTCCGCGGTCGCCGCGGTGCTCGTACCCGGCTCGCTCGAACAGCGCCACGTAGTCGAGCGCCGACACCGTTCGAGGGTGGCCGGCGAGAATATCGAGCACCGGCTTGGCGCATAATTCAGGCACCGCGGTACTGCCCACGTGTTCGAGACTCACGGGGACAGAGCCGCAGGCGGCCCGCAACCGCGCAGATTCAGCGCTGAATAGCGCCGGCCACCGATCATCATAATCGACCACCTGAACCGTGCCCGATGGGAGGCCGAGGAGAGGCGTCATTCAGGTTCTTTCTTCATGGTGTCGCCGACGAACGCACCGATCGTGAATCCCGGGACCGCCCCAATCACGAACCCCAACAGCTTGCTGTGGTGGCACTTCGTGTCGCCGCCGCAGAGTTGTGACAGCTCGACTCCCAACGCGCCGGTTATCACACCTCCGACAAGCGCGCCCTCGAGCCAATACGTTCTGCGCTTGTGAGCCTGGGAATCCGCAACCGCTGCGGAAAATGTAGGGCTCATGCTGCTCGGCTGAGCGGTGCGGAGGAGGGCATAATCTGCGATCCGTTGGGCAACGACGGGCCGGACCGATAACAGGCTGAGACCAACGATGGTCGAAATGCACCTGGCCGTCATGAAGGCGCCCTCACCGTTCCGTGTCGTGTCCAAAACAGAGCCGGTAACCGTTGCAGTCCTCGATATCGAAGTCGCGGCAACCATAGGGCTGGTCGCAAATGTCACGCGCAATCTTTACGCCTTTAGACTTGTACTCCGCATTCAGCACGTCGGCATTGTCGACCCAGATATATGCGTCCCACGCTCCGCCTTCCGGATCAACCAGATGGTTCGGTCGCATGAGGCCCGGGTGCTCGAGCTGCGCCAGCATGATGACGATCCCGTTGCGGCGGACCATGCAGAAGGAGGGGGGCTCATTCCAGAAGCGTTCATACCCAAAGCCGAGCTTGTCCCGGTAATAGTTGGCGGTGGCGACGACGTCATCCACGATGAAGTAGGGCGCAATACTCCACAGCGGCCGAGTCATGGAGTGACCGCAAAACTGTAGGTGCCCGAGCCGACGTCCACGATCACATTGTTGCCGCGTTGGCGGGCGCTACGAACGCCGTCGCGTCCGTCGAGTGGGACACCGCCCTCCCGCACGTCAGCGACGCGGGCGTCCCACAGAGTCACCTCCGCGGACGTGTTTGCCGGAACGGCGACGTCGAGTACGAACCGCCGACCCTCGAGTCTCCACGCGGACTTGAGCATCCCATACGCAGTTTCCAGAGACGCGCTCGCACTCGTCAGACCCGCCCCGGGGCGCGGTGCGATGCGTGACCGCCGGTACCCTGGTCGCGCCGGATCGACATCGATGCCGCCGATGTTCTGGTACATCCAGTCGCCGACCGCGCCGAAGGCATAGTGATTGAACGAGTTCATCCCGGGATCTTCGAAGGAGCTGTCGGGACGAATGCCGTCCCACCGTTCCCACATCGTCGTCGCCCCTCGGGTGATCGGGTAGAGCCAGGACGGGTAGGTCCGCTGAGTGAGCAGTGCGAACGCGTCCCCAATGTGCCCCGTAGCGCCGAGCACGTGCAGGAGGTAGGGAGTCCCGAGAAAGCCTGTCGTGAGATGGTGGTCGCGCGCTTCCACGTCCTGCGCCAGGCGCCCCCCTGCGACCGATACCAGCGAATCGGGAAGCAGATCGAACGCGATCGCCACCGCGTAGGCCGTCTGAGTGTTCTCGCCCACTCGGCCCGTCCGCGAGACGAACTCCCGATTGAACGCCTCACGGATCGCCCGGAAGCGCGCCCGATACTCGACCGCGTCGTCCTCGTGCCCGAGTATCGCCGCCGTGCGCGCCACCAGATCGGTCGAGTGGGCCAGGAACGCCGTCGCGATCAGGTCCGTCCCCGTCGTCGCGCCGGGGTACGACGGATCGTCGCTGTGCAGCGCCAGCCAGTCGCCGAACTGCCATCCCGGTCTCCAGATCAGGCCCGTGCCCGCCCGGCGCCGCGCGTAATCGACCCAGGCACGCATGCTCGGATACTGGCGCTCGAGCAAGCGCCGGTCGCCATACGCGAGGTACATCGTCCAGGGAACGATGACGGCGACATCGGACCAACCGGCGGTGCCCGCGAAGCGCGTCGAGTCACCGCCCAGTGGATTCGGAATCACCCACGGGACGCTGCCGCTGGGATCCTGATCGGCCGCCACATCGGACAGCCACTTCGCGAAGAAGCCTGCGACGTCCATGTTGAACGCGGCAGTCCGCGCGAACACCTGGGCATCTCCCGTCCAGCCGAGTCGCTCGTCGCGCTGCGGGCAGTCCGTCGGCACGTCGAGAAAATTGCTGCGCTGACCCCAAACGATGTTCCGCTGCAGCTGGTTGAGCAGCGAGTCCGAGGTTACGAGACTCCCGGTCTGCACGAGGTCGGACGAGACCGCGATGCCCGTGATGGTGGCCGAATCCGGTGGAGCGGGAAGTCCTCGGACGGCGACGTACCGAAAGCCATGGAACGTGAAGTGCGGCTCGTACACTTCTCGACCGTTCCCGCCGAGTGTATAGCGGTCCGTCTGAGCGGCTGCGCGCAGGTTGGCGGTGTAGAGATTGCCCTCCCGGTCGAGCACCTCCCCGAAGCGCAGTGTAACGGTCGTACCAGCCGGTCCGCGGACGCTGAGACGCGCCCAGCCGGTGAAGTTCTGGCCGAGGTCGAATATCGTTTCGCCCGACGGCGCCAGACGGATAGCCACCGGGCGCAGCTCGCGTACGCGGCGCACCGGTGGCGACAGCGATGCGACCAGCGCGGACGGCGGCGGATCGACGCGAGCAACCGCTACCCACTCGCGATCGTCGTACGGCGCGCTCGCCCAGCCGCTGAGTTCGCGCCGCGCGTCGTACGTTTCGCCGGCATAGATGTCGGAGCTGAGAAGCGGGCCCGCTGAAGCCTTCCAGTCTCCATCCGACACAACTCGCTCGGTGCGCCCGCTTTGATACTGGATCTCGAGCTGGGCGCGCACGGCCAGCCGCCGGCCATAGAGATTGCGCTGTCCGAAGAAGCCGAGGTGCCCCCGGTACCAGCCATCACCGAGCATGGCGCCAATGACATTTGCGCCCGGTCGCACCAGCGAGGTGACGTCATAGGTCTGGTACTGCAGGCGGCGCCGGTATGACGTCCAGCCAGGGGTGAAGAGCTGGTCGCCGATCCGCTGTCCGTTGAGATACGCCTCGTAGAGGCCGAGGCTGGTGACGTAGAGACGCGCCGAGCGAACACGGTCGTCGACACGAAATGCCCGACGCAACAGGGGCGACGGGGACGGCAGGCTATCCGACGGGGCTGACGGTGGGCCGATCCACTGGGCGGTCCAGTCCGTGGGCTGCAACAGTCCCGTCTCCCAGAGCGCGATCGCACTCCACGGGGAGGTACGGCCGCTCGAATCCCAGACGCGCACACGCCAGTAGTAGCGCGTCCGCGATACCGTCTGCGGACCGCCGTAGTCCACAAACACCGAGGCGTCAGAGACCTTCTTCCCGGAATCCCACAGCAGATTCGCGCCGCGAGTCAGGCTCGCTTCGCTGGTCCCGACCTGGAGTTGATAAGCGGCCTGCATCGTGTTGCGTCGAGTGCTCGCAATCCGCCAACTCAGCCTCGGCTGCACCACGTCGATGCCGATCGGATTGGTGAGGTACTCGACGCGCAGTCCGTCGACCGACAGTGCGTTCTGAGAAAACGCCTGCGCTGGTGCGAGCAGCGTCAGCGACAGGACGATCGAGCGAGCGTACGTCATGAGTTGGTGCCCTATCGCTGCGGGATTGGCTCCACCACCATCATCATGAACGAGCCCGGAATGATGGGTGGACGGCGTCGGGGATTGGCTGCCGTGGAGTCAGCCGGAGCGGGCCCGAACCGAGCGGAGACAACGTAGACACGATGCGTCGTGGGATCCAAACCCATGTTACGGCCACCCGGCGCGGTTTGGACGTTTTCGACAACGTGGAATTGGTCGGGACTATCCTCATGAACGACCGTCAGTGTGCCATCCGCGTTCGACGCGAATACATCGCTCGCCGCAGGGTCGAACGCCGCACCGTCCACGCCGGCCCCGATGGGCGCGGTGGCGACCACGCGACCAGCCTGGTAATCAGAGACCGCCAACAGGCCCCCCCCTCCCCCGCTGCGGCAGCCGCTGAACAGACGGTGATGCATGGTGTCGATGGCCATCGCGACCGGCTGCTGACAGGGCGCGGTTGACCAACGGCGGGTAACGGTGAGCGACTTGCCGTCGATCTCCACCACCTCGGCATTGTCGACGATGTTGACGTAGAGCTTCCCGTTGCCCGCCGCGACGCCCGACTCGGGCTTCCCGCCCAGGGGGATGTTGGTGACGAGGCGCCCCGGTCCCGGATCGACAACCGTTGACGAGTGCGCATCCCCGTTGAATGTGAACACCCGATTTGACACCGCGTCGTACACGATCGCGTCGGCGTCCTCCGCGGCGGGAATGCGGCCCAGGACCTGAAACGTGCTGGGGTCGAACATCACGACCGCGCTGTCGTTGCCCGAGGTCGCAAACCCATGGTGCGCCGCCTCCACGAGGGCAACGCCGTGAGCGCCGTGAATACCGGCGACCTCGCCAAGCAGCTTCCCGTCGCGCGCGTCCACCACCATGACCCGGTCCTGCCGGGCAATGAACACGCGTTGGCGCGGCGGGTCGGGGATGACATAGTCCCAGCGGCCGTCCCCTCCCACAACAAACGTGTGCGTGATTCGGTAGTGCGCGGGGTTCTGGGCCGCGAGACTCGGCACCGCACACAGTGTGAGAACAAGCGCGACACTACGCATACGGCCTCCCTGTATCGGTTTCAGGGCGTGTTGACCGCCTCATTTGGGTTGCACCGCATGCCCGCCGAACTCGCGGCGCAACGCGGCGATCACCTTGGCACCGAAGGACTCCTGCTGCCGCGAGCGGAACCGCGCCAGCAGCGACAGCGTGATGACCGGCGCCGGCACGTGCAGGCGCATCGCCTCCTCCACCGTCCAGCGCCCTTCGCCCGAGTCCTCCACGTAGCCACGGATGCCGGCCAGCTGGTCGTCACGCGAGAACGCGCGCTCGGCGAGCTCGTTCAGCCAGGAGCGAACCACGCTGCCGTGGTTCCACAGCTTCGCGATCTCGCCCAGCTGGAGCTTGAAATCCTGAGACGCGTGGAGAATCTCGTAGCCCTCGGCGTACGCCTGCAGCATTCCGTACTCGATCCCGTTGTGCACCATCTTGACGTAGTGGCCGGCTCCGGGCGGGCCTACATGCGCCCATCCCTCGGGCGGCGCGAGCGTCCGAAAGATCGGCTCGCAATGCTGGAACGCGGCGGGCGATGCCCCGATCATGAGGCAGTAGCCGAGGGTGAGGCCCCAGATCCCGCCGCTCGTCCCGACGTCCACGAACTCGATGCCGTTCCCCTTGAGCCCCTCCCCGCGACGCAGCGAGTCGCGGAAGTTCGAGTTGCCGCCGTCGATGACGATGTCGCCGCGGCTCAGATGCGGCACGAGCTGCTCGATGGTGCCTTCGACCGCTTCGGCTGGCACCATGATCCAAACGACTCGCGGCGGGGTCAGCTGCCGCACGACGTCGGCGAGGTCCTTGGCGCCCTTGGCGCCAGTGCCGACATGTGATTTGACCGCGTCGGCGCTCTGGTCGTAGGCAATCAGCTCGTGTCCACCCTGGACGAGCCGCCGCACCATGTTGCCGCCCATACGGCCCAACCCGATCATCGCCAATTGCATTGTCGCCACTCCCTGGATGGTGAGCCAACGAGAACGGCGCTACGCGAGTCCGTCAAGCATCTCGACCTGCTCGGTCGCAGATGTCCACCGCTCCAGCGCCGCATCGAGCTCCCGCTTCAACGTCTCGAGCTCGGCGCCGAACGCCCGGGCTTTGGCGGCGCCGTCAGGCTTCGTGTACAGCGCCGGGTCCTCCAACGCCGCGACTACCCGCGCGACCTGGGACTCGAGGTCCGTCACCCGACCCTCGGCCTCCGCAAGTCCCTGCTGAGCCCGGCGCAGCTCCTTGCGCGGATCCTTCTTGGGGGGAGGCGCGACGCGCTGATGCTCGTGCAGTCGCCGCAGCGCCTGTTCCTCCGCGGCGCTGACCGCCGCCGCATGGGCGCGCTCCGTGCTGACTTCCTCCCACTCCGCGAAGCCCCCCGCGAACTCGGTCATGCGCCGCTCGTGCAGGATCCAGGTGCGCGTCGTCAGGGCGCGCAGCAGCGCTCGGTCGTGACTCACCAGAATGACGGTGCCGTCGTATGCTTCGATCGCATCTTCGAGCGCCTCGATGGACTCCACGTCCAGATGATTGGTCGGCTCGTCGAGCACCAGCAGGTTGGCGCCCGATAGCATCAGGATCGCGAGCGCGACGCGCGCCCGCTCGCCACCCGACAATGAGTCGGCGCGCCGCTGCACTTCCTGCCCAGAAAACCCGAATCGTCCCAGGTGCCCCTGGATGCGGCCGCGCTCCCACTTCGGGCGCAGCCCGGCGATGACGTCGTACAGCGTGCGGTCGAGCGGCACCTGTGAAAGATCCTGGCGATAGTACCCGGCCGTGATCGACGAGCCGAGCCGCAGCTCGCCGCTCTGCGTCGGATGCTCGCCGAGGAGGGCGCGCAGCAGTGTCGACTTCCCCGCCCCGTTGCGACCGATGATGCCGAGCACGCCGGTCCGCTCCAGCGTTCCGCTGAACCGCTCGACCAGCGCGCGCGGGGGGGAGCCGATCCCCACGCTCACGTTCTTCGCGCTGACGACCTGATCACCGCCGCGCTCCGGGACTTCGAACCGCACCGCCATCGTCCCTTCCGCGCCGATGACCGGACTCAGTCGCGGCAGCCGCTCGAGCCGCTTGCGCCGGCCTTTGGCCTGTTTGGTGTTCTGTCCAGCGATGTTGCGCGCGATGTAATCCTTCTCGTGCGCGATGGTGCGCTGCTGCTGGTCGTACGCCCGCTGCTGCGCGAGCCGGCGCTCAGCGCGCTGGGTCACGAACGCGGCGTAGCCACCCGTATATGGCGTCGCGGTCTTTCCTTCCAAGTGCAGCACGTGGTCCACGGTCGCGGAGAGAAATGCGCGATCATGGCTCACCAGCAGCACCGTACGGCCGCTCGCGACGAGGTATTCCTCGAGCCAGCGGGTGGTTTCGAGATCGAGGTGATTGGTCGGCTCGTCCAGCAGCAGCACGTCGGCGGTCGTCATCAGCTGGCGCGCGAGGCCGAGGCGGCCGAGCTCGCCGCCGCTCAAGGCGGAGAGCGGGGTGACGCGGGCCTGGGCGGGATCGAATTCGAGCCCATGCAACACGGCGTCAATGCGCGCCGTGACGGCATAGCCGCCTTCGCGCTCGAAGCGCTCCAGGTCTTCGCCGTACTGGGTGAGGGCGCGCGCCGAGGAGTCGTGTGCCAGGTCGGCGGCCTGCTGTACGAGCGACTGCTCCAACGCCAGCAGCTCGGCCAGCTCCCCGGCCGCAGCCTCCCACACCGTCGTGGCGGCGCCAAAGTCGCGGTGCTGCTCCAGCAGCGAGACCCGCAGGCGGGACGCGCGCGCGATGCTGCCGCGCGTAGGCTCAAGCTCACCGGTCAGTAGCCGGAAGAGCGTGGTCTTCCCTGAGCCGTTGCGGCCCACGATGCCCCACCGTTCGCCCGGGGCGACGGTGAAGGAGACGGTCGAGAAGAGGGTGGTGTCGCCGAAATCGACGCCGACGCCGGCGAAAGCGAGCTGCGTCATGTGGTGACAACTTAAACTACATTCGATCCCGTGCCCTCCTCCATCTCCGCGCCCGGCGAACGACTCCGCGCGTCCTGGCGCCGGCTCTCCAAGCTCCCGGGCGGCAAGACGCTCTTCAGTCTGCTCGTGGGCTGGCTGGCTCCGTACTCCGGCACGATCGGCGCCCGTGTGGCCGAGCTAGAACCCGGCCTGTGTCGAGTGACGCTGCGCGACCGCCGGCGGGTGCGGAATCATCTCGGGTCGGTGCATGCGATGGCCCTCGCCAATCTCGCGGAGATGGCGAGCGGGCTCGCGGTCCTTGTGGGACTGCCGCCGGGCGTCCAGGGCATCGTGACCGGTTTCTCCATCTCCTATCTGAAGAAGGCGCGCGGCTTGTTGACGGCCGAGTGCCGGGTGAGCGGGGGGGGCCTCGACGTGACGGCGGAGCGGGAGTATGAAGCCCCGGTCACGATCACCGATGCCCAGGGCGACGTCGTCGCGCACGCCACCGCCCGCTGGCGACTGCGACCCAACCCGCCTCGATGAGTCTGCTCGATACGCCTCTCACGCGGCAGCTCGGCATCGAGGTGCCGCTGATTTGCGGCGCGATGTACCCCTGCTCCAATGCCGAGCTCGTCGCGGCCGTCTCGGCGGCCGGCGGCATTGGCGTGGTGCAACCGCTCTCGATGATCTATGTGTACGGGCAAGATCTGCGGGACGGGCTGCGGCTCATCCGGCGTATCACCGACAAGCCGATCGGAATGAACGTGCTGATCGAGCGAAGCTCGAAGTTCTACCTCGAGCGCATGCGCCGTTACGTCGACATCGCGATGGAGGAGGGCGTGCGCTTCTTCGTCACGTCGCTGGGCAATCCGCGCTGGGTCGTGGATCGTGTCGCGCCCGCCGGCGGCATCGTCTACCACGACGTGACGGAGCGAAAGTGGGCCGAGAAGGGGTTGGCGGGCGGCGTCCATGGACTCATCGCCGTGAACGATCGCGCGGGCGGGCACGCGGGGCCCCGCAGCGCCGAGGCGCTTTACGCGGAGCTCGCCGATTTAGGCGTGCCCGTCGTTTGCGCGGGCGGCATCGGGGACGAGACCGGCTTCGTCGCAGCCCTACGGATGGGCTATGCCGGCGCGCAGCTCGGCACGCGCTTCATCGCGACGAACGAGTGCGGCGCGCATGACGACTACAAACAGGCGATCGTCCGCGCGAGCGAGGCCGACATCGTTCTCACCGAGCGCGTCACGGGCGTGCCGCTGTCCGTTATCCGCACCCCCTACGTCGAGCGGATCGGGACCAAGGCCGGCCCGATCGCACGCTGGATGCTGCGGGGAAGGAGAACGAAGCATTGGATGCGGACCATCTATGCGCTGCGCTCGGCGTGGCAGCTCAAACGCGCCTCGCTCGCCGGCGGCGCGGGAGAAAAGACCTCCAAGGACTACTGGCAGGCCGGCAAGAGTGTCGCGGGAATTCACGCGGTCGAGCCCGCCGGAGAGATCGTACGCCGATTCGCGGTGATGACCTGCACTCTCCCGACAACGTTCAGCGCATGGCGGCGGGAATACCACTCACGGACGCCGACCGCCGCGGCTGGCTGCTCGCGATAGCGGCCCGGCTGCGCGATGCCCGACGCGCGCAGATCGGTCTCGTCGTCTCGTGCTCGGCGCTGAAGCGAAGCTATCGCGACCTGCTGCGATCCAAGGGCGATAAGGACGTGCGCTTTGTGTATCTCGCCGGCAGCCCCACACTGCTCGCGGGGCGGATGGCCAACCGTCGCGGGCATTTCATGCCCCCCTCGCTGCTCGACAGCCAGCTCGCCATTCTCGAGGAGCCGGCGCCGGACGAGGGCGCGTGGGTGTGTGACATTCGCGACACCCCGGACACGATTGTCGGCGACCTCGTGAACCACGCCACATGAGCCCGAATACCACCCTGCTGCTCTACGCGCTCCTCGCGGTGGTGGCGCTGATCGTCCTCATCGCGCGCTTCAAGCTGCACCCCTTCATCGCGTTGATCGTGGTATCCCTGGCTCTGGGTGTTGCCGCGGGAATGCCGTTCGCCAGCGTCGTGAAGGCATTCACGGATGGCGTCGGCACCGTCCTGGGATTCATCGCGATCGTCGTGGCCCTCGGCACGATGCTGGGCAAGATGATGGCGGAGTCGGGCGCCGCGACCTGCATCGCGACCACCCTCATCGCTCTGTTCGGCGAGAGACGCGTCCACTGGGCGATCATGTTCGTCGCCTTCATTGTTGGCATTCCGGTCTTCTTTCAGGTCGGCTTCGTGCTGCTGATCCCGCTCGTGTTCACGATCGCCCGCCGCTCGGGGCTGTCACTCGTGAAGATCGGGATTCCGCTGGTCGCGGGGCTGTCGGTGGTGCATGGGATGGTACCGCCGCACCCGGCAGCGATGCTCGCGGTCGGCGCTTACCACGCCGACATCGGGCGCACGATCGCCTACGCGCTCCTGGTCGGATTGCCGACAGCAGCGCTCGCCGGTCCGATCTTCGCCTCATGGATTGCGCCGCGGATCGCGCTCCCCGCGGAGAACCCCGTTGCTGCGCAATTCACGGGCGCCACAGGCGGCACGGGCGGCACGGCCGTCATGCCCGGCTTCGCGATCTCGCTCTTCACTGTACTGCTCCCGGTGATTCTGATGCTGGGCGCTAGTGCCGCAGACGTCGCGCTCGATCCGGCGAGCCCGGTCCGCGGCGCGCTCGATTTCGTCGGTGGCCCGATCGTCGCGCTGCTCGTGGCGCTGCTCTTTTCCTTTTGGTCGCTCGGATATCGGCAGCACTTCACGCGCGATCAGATCCTCAAATTCGCGAACGACTGCCTGGCGCCGACCGCCACCATTCTCCTCGTGATCGGCGCCGGCGGCGGATTCAACAGGGTGCTGCTGGACAGTGGCGTGGGCAAAGCAATTGCCGACATCGCCCTCGGATCGCAGGCCTCGCCGCTGCTGCTTGCCTGGACCGTGGCGGCACTGATCCGTGTGGCGACCGGCTCGGCGACCGTGGCGATGACGACGAGCGCTGGGATCGTCGCCCCCATCGCGGCCGTGACGGCGGGGACGCATCCGGAGCTGCTGGTGCTCGCGACGGGCGCAGGCTCGCTGGTGCTGTCACACGTCAACGACTCGGGGTTTTGGCTCATCAAGGAGTTCTTCAACATGACCGTGCAACAGACATTGAAGACGTGGACCGTCGCCGAGACGATCATCGGCGTGGCGGGGCTGGGTTTCACGCTGCTGCTCAGTCTCCTGGTCGGGTGCGCCCCCCGCGGGCAGGGGACAAAAGAGCTGAGTGCTCGCGGGTGGATCGACGTAACGGCCACGCTCGATCCCGCGACGACGCCGGTGTACGAGGGCGACGCGCCCATGAAGTTCGACTTTCTCAAAGACATGCGGAAGGGCGACAAGCTGACGCTTTCGGTTTATTCGATGGGCGCGCACAGCGGAACGCACATCGACGCCCCGATGCATTTCGTCGCCAACGGGGCGCCGATCGATCAGGTGGCGCTGGACCCGCTGATTGGTGCGGCGCGCGTGATCGACGTCGCCGACAGCATTCACGCAATCGACGCCACGGAGCTGAACCGGCACGACTGGCGCGGCGCGAGACGCGTGCTGTTCCGGACGCGAAGCACGCTGCGCGACTGGATGGACTCATCCACCTTCCATCGGGATTTCGCGTACGTCGCACCGGATGCAGCGCAGCTGCTCGCGGACGCGGGAGTCGTGCTGGTCGGCGTGGATTACATCTCGGCGGAGCAATTCGGCGCGCCGGCGCCGCGGACGCATCAGATCTTGCTGGGGCGCGGGATTCCCATCGTAGAGGGTCTGGACCTGCGCCCGGTGCAAGCGGGTGACTACGATCTGATCGTGCTACCGCTCAAAGTGCGAGGGCACGAGGGGGCGCCGGCGCGGGCGATTGTGCGGAAACGGTCGAGCTAGGGAGCCGTCAGCCGGGCGGTATGGCCCTTTCTCCCCGCGCTGTTGAACGCCGCGACGCGGACCGTGCTTCGCAACGGAATCGGACCGCGAACCACGGCGCTGCGCATCGTCGGCTCGCTGCCGTCGGTGGTATAGCGCAGCGTGAACCCGGGTAACTCCACACTGGTGTAGACCATCCCGCCCTGGGCCTTGAGACCGGGGGTGGGGATTCGGTAGTTGAGCCCTGGGACTTCGCGATCGAGCCGCGGCAGCTCACGCTGGCCGACAATACTCACGAAGCGAGACCAGGCCTCGCGGTACAGGGAGTCAGACTTTCCGGGATCGCGCTCCCTTGCCCAATCGGGGTCGGCCGCCCACGCCCGCTCGGCGAGGGCGAACAATCTCGGCACCAGCATGTACTCCACGCGTCCCTCGCCGCCGAGCGTCTCCGACCACAGATCCGCTTGTATTCCCACGATGTGCGCCCGCCCGTAATCGGTGAGCCGGTCCTTGCCGGCGAACACGGCGGGGTCCAGCGGGTTGCCTTGGCGGTCGACGCGGGTGTTGCGGTAGTAGTCGAACGGAATGAAGTCGAACGGCTTGCGCAGGTCGATGTAGCCGCCCCAGTCGAGCCCGATCTCGTCCGGGCTCTGATTCCACGCGAGATCGAAGTAGAAATTGGTCACGGGACTCAGCACGACATCGTAGCCGCCGTTCGCGAGGCGGTAGGCAAGGTCCTCGGCGCCCCAGCCGGGGACGTTGTTCCAGACGTACGCGCGCCAGCCGCGCGCGGCAAAATCGGGATTGGGGATGTTTGTCGGCCGACCTTCGCGCACGGTTTTGCGGACCGCGATTTCCTCCCAGCCCGAGGGCAGGAGGCCCTGGGCCTTCAGGATCTGCTCCACCCGGCCGTAGAAGGCGAACCAGAGATCGTCGACCCTCGTGATGCCGTGCGCCTGCATGTAGGCCTGGACGGCCGGCGACCCGACCCAGACACCGGCCGGCACCTCGTCACCACCCATGTGGATGTGGCGGAGCGGCGCACCCGCCTCGCGGTGCATCGCGGCGAGATCGCCCACGACGCGCTCGATGAACCGATACGTCGATTCGAGCGCTGGATTGATCACGTTGTCGGGATAGCCTTGGACCGAGGTGTACTTCGACGTGTCTGCGGGATCCGTCAGCGCGTAGTCTGGACGCCCGGCCATGGCCTTGACCGCGGCGCGCGCGTGGCCGGGCATTTCGATTTCATCCACCAGAGGACCCGAGCCGAACGCGGGCTGAAGATGCCGGTCCGAATCGGGCGGGTGGCCGCGGCGCGCGCCCACCGCGGTCAGTTCGGGGAGACCCTGGATCTCGACCCGCCAGCCTTCATCATCGGTCAGGTGGAGGTGAAAGACGTTGACCTTGTAGCGCGCGAGCAGATCGAGCGTGCGCAGCACCAGGGGCTTCCGGTGAAAGTTGCGGGCGACGTCGAGCATGAACCCGCGGTAACCGAAGCGGGGAGCGTCCACCACCTGGATCGCCGGCAGGACCAGGCCGGCGCGTGGCGTGGGCGCGGGCAGCAGACTGCGCAGCGACTGGAGACCGTAGAAGACACCGGCGGGCGAGACACCCACGATACGAACACCCTGGGTCGGATCCACAACCAGCGAGTATGCCTCGGCCGAGGTTTGACCAGCGACCGGGCCCACCTCGAGTCGCAGCGGCAGGCCACTTCCCTTCCTGGTACCGAAGTAGGGGCGCAGGTACTCCGCGGCGAACGCCGCCTCGTTGTTCAGCGTCACGGGCGCTTCCACTGGCGGCATCGCCGTAAGGCGCAGCGACCCCGTTCCTCGCGTCACCTCGACCGGCGTCGGAAAGACCGGCGGTAGCTCGCTCGCGGGGATGGCGCGAATGACGGTGTCGAGCGCGAACTGGTTCTCGGGCGTCGCCACGCGGCGCTCGAAGGGGGCGGCGACGTAATCGCTGATGGGGACGCCGACGTCCTTCGCGGCGTCGAAAACAACGTACGGACCCTGCGGAGCGAAGCTGCGATTGAGCAGGAGGTCCGTGAGATACTCGATCCGGACGCTGGCTCCGGGCGCGAGTCCGGCGAACCCTGCGGCAGGCACGAGACGATGCAGGTCGCCTGTCAGGTCCTCGCTGGTGAACCCTCCCCCCACGCTGCCCGGCTGCGCCGAGTGGAGCGCGTTATAGTAGATCGCCCAGCCGTTCGGCGGCAGCGGTTTCGCGCCGCGGTTGGTGAGCGTGAAAGCTGCGACGCTGTCCCGCACGAGCTCCCAGCGGAGCTGGAGGGATGTTTGGGCGGTGACGGCCCTCGCCGAGAGGGCCAGCAAGAGTGCGGACAGTAGGGGGAGGAGTCGGTTGCGCATGAGAGAGAGATTAGACCTCTGCGGGTCGCCGTGTCCAGAACTGCATGGCCATCACTGTTCGCGCACCCCTACCCAAATCTCGGTCCGCTCGGGTTCGGAATACGCTTCGAAATCCGCCGTGTACGCACGGCGCGGCGCATCCGTGTGCTCGAAGAATGTCCATACACGACGCCACCCCTCGATCACGGCGTCGGGCAACGGACCCGGACAACCGAACACGATATACTGACCTTGAGCGACGTCCACGATTTGTAGTGGAGGCGCGACAGGGGAAGATCCCGCGAGCTCCCGACCAATCAGGATCTGGTAGCTGCCCGACGCATCGCTTTCGTACGCCGAGTAGACCGCGAGGAGCGGGCCGACAGCGCCGCCCTGCTCTAAACGCTCGGCCCAATGCTGACTCATGAACCGCCCCCACAGCTCGGGAATCCGCGCGTTGGACGGTTGTGCCTCGTCCGCGTTGGTGGTGCGAGTGGCGAGACCCGCGACGCGGCGACGGGCGGCGCGTCGCGGGCCGTTGTCCTCTAGTGCCACAGAGTGACGATGATCGATATCACCAGCATCTTCACGAGCCAGTCGCCCGCATGGATCGCCGCCACCTTCCACGGCGTGTTTTCCCAGAGGACCGATCCTGTCAGGATGATCACCGGAAAGCCGATCCACACCATAAGGCCGAAATGGACGGCGCCGAGCCAGCTGCCGATGCCAAGCAGCGCCACGAAGCGCGCGATCACGTAGGCGAGGATGATGCACCGCGCCAACTCGACCACCAGCTTCCCCCCCGGCATCTTCGCGCCCGCCATCGCCGCGACGGGGTCGAGGCCCCGCAGCCGCATCCAGGGCTTGTAGAACAGCAGCGGGCTGTACCACAGCCAGCCGAGCACGAACACGACGACGGCCGCAACAAGGACAGGCAGGTAGCTCACGTGGACCATGGCTCATGCTCTCCGTTCAGGTTGATCGACGGCCTTTCAAGGCAATGACGAACGCCAAGAGTGCCATGACAATTGCGAGGCCGGCCGTGACGATAGCCCAGAACTCCCCCAGCCTGGCAAGAAAAATGACGAGCGAAAGGAATAACAGAAAGGTGGAAACGTAAACCAGGGGATGACGGCCTCTGACCGGCGTCGGTCGCAACTCAGGAAGTCGCTGCATGCCTCGAATCTACGCGATTGCGCCCCCAGGCGGCCGCCGCCATGTTCGGCACATGATCCTCGCCTGCTTACTCGCCCTTGCCGTCCAGGACACCAGCACCTTCGAGCGGCACGAAGCGATGGTGCCGATGCGCGACGGCATCAAGCTCCACACCTCCTGGTACGTGCCGCGCAACGCCACCGGCCCGCTGCCGATCATCTTCGGCCGTACGCCGTACGGCATCGAAGGCGCGGCGAACAACTTCCGTTTCTATTATCAGGCGCTCGTGCGCGAGGGCTACATTTTCGCGTTCCAGGACATCCGCGGGCGGTTCGGATCCGAGGGGACGTTCGTGATGCAGCGCAAGCCGGATCACCGCACCACCAAGGGCGAGGGGCCCGACGAGAGCACCGACGCCTACGACACGATCGACTGGATGATCCACAACATTCCCAACAACAACGGGCGGGTGGGAATGCTGGGCATTTCGTACGACGGCTGGACCACCGCCGAGGCGCTGATCGATCCGCATCCCGCGCTGCGCGCCGCGTCACCCCAGGCGTCGCCCGACGACATGTTCCTGAACGACGACTTTCACCACCAGGGCGCCTTCCGTTTCAGCTACGGCTTCGAGTACGCGGTCCTCACGGAGGCGTCCGACACCAACAGCAACTTCGACTTCGGCCGCTACGACACTTACGACTGGTATCTCGAGCTCGGCCCGCTGAGCAACGCCAACGATCGCCACCTGCACGGCAAGCTCCCGAGCTGGAACAACTTTATCGCACACCCGAATCACGACGCGTTCTGGAGCGACCAGGCCGCGACGACGTATCTCACCAGGACCACGGTCCCGACACTCAACGTCGCCGGCTGGTGGGACCAGGAAGACTTCGTCGGCCCGATCCGCATCTACGAGTCGATGGAGCAACACGACTCGGCGGGAATCAACTTCCTGGTGGTGGGACCGTGGAACCACGGCGGTTGGGCCGGCGGCCCCGGACGCCGTCTGGGCAACGTGGACTTCGGCAGCAACACCGGAGAGTACTTCCGCGACAGCGTGCAGGCGCCGTTCTTCGCGTACTACCTCAAGGACAAGGGCACGCTGAGCCTTCCGGAGGCCCTCACCTTTGAAGCGGGAGCGAACACCTGGGTGCGCAACGACGCCTGGCCCGCCCGCGCGCAGGTGACCCGCAAGAAGCTGTACGTGCGCGCGAACCGCGAGCTGAGCTGGGACGCGCCAACCGCGCCCGCATTGTCATACGACAGCTACATCTCCGATCCCGCGAACCCGGTACCGTATCGGCGGCGGCCGATCGAGCCCACCTACTACCCAAAGGGGAGCGGCTGGTACACCTGGCTGCTGCAGGACCAGCGCTTCGTCGATCATCGCCCCGATGTCCTGAGCTGGCAGACCGCACCACTCGACCACGACGTGGTGATCCGCGGCGACATCGCGGCGCATCTGTTCGCCAGCACGACGGGCAGTGATGCCGACTGGATCGTGAAGCTGATCGACGTGTTTCCCGAGGACTACTCCAGCCCCAACATGACCGGCGGTTACCAGCTCATGGTCGCCAACGACGTGCTGCGGGGCCGGTTTCGCACCGGGTTCGAGCGGCCACAGCCGATTCCCCCGAACCGGGTGCTCGAGTACGTCGTCGATCTGCACAGCCAGGATTACCGCTTCCTGAAGGGCCACCGCATCATGGTGCAGGTGCAAAGCACGTGGTTCCCGATCATCGATCGCAACCCGCAGACCTTCGTGGCCAATATTTTCACGGCAAAGGCGAGCGACTTCAGGGCGGCGACGCACCGCATCTACCGCTCGGCGGCGCGCGCGTCATACGTCGAGCTACCGGTGTGGCAGGGCGCGCCGTGAGCTCTCAAGCACCAGCAGCGGATCTTGCCCGACTTCCGGCCCCTGGCCGCTGAAGCGCTGCGCTCTGGCGATGTTCTCCAAGTGCATCGCGCCGACGATGGCGTCGGGCAAGCCGTCGTGATTCAGGTCGGCGCTGGCGATAAGGTTCCACTGGTTCTCTGACGCGACCCTGAAGGCGTAGGGTTTGAAGCTGTACGCCCCGTTATTCTCCAGATAAATGATGCTCCGCTCGAGATGCTGCGCGTCGGCAAAATTGCTGGTCGTCAGAATGTCGAGATCGCCGTCGCCGTCGAAATCGGCCACTTCGGCACGCGCCGCTCCATAAACCGGGAAGAAGTAGCGCTCGGAAAAATTGTTGTGGCCGTCGTTCTCCAGAATTCGGACCCCGTGGTAGGGCTTAAGGACGCGCGAGTAGTCGAAGTTGTCGCCGTTGACGTAGACGATGTCGGGGTGGCCGTCGCCGTTGAAATCGTGCAGCGCGAAGTACATCGACCCATACACCGGGGGAAACCGAGCGAGCACGCGGGGCGGCGTCGTGTAATTGCCGTGGCCGTCATTGGCGAACAGCACGATGCGCTCATCGCCCTGCGCGAACAGCGCCACGATGTCGGGCTGCCCATCGCCGGTGAGGTCCGCGATCTCGAAGCGGATGGCGCCGGGCGTGTCGTCCAGCACCTGCCGCGTGTACCTGGAACCGCTGAGACGATACAACGCCAGCCGGCCACGGTTGTCGCCGAACTCGCAGATGAGAAATGCGTTCGGGCCGAGCGCTCGGACAAAGACCGGCCGGAACAGGGAGTCGATCAGGACTCGGCCAGCGGAGTCGATGAGACTGCCTTTGGGCTCATCGTTGGGGTCCAGGATGCCGGATTCGAGCAGCAAGACGCGCCCTGAATCGACAAGCACGTCCGTCGGGGGGCTGCCCAGCCTTCGCGTCGCGATGAGCCGGCGATTGAAGTCGAAGGTGCGCAGCAGGTTCGTGCCGGCCTCGCCCACGAATATCCGCTCGTGCGCCGCATCCGTCTTGAGCAACGTGATGATCCCGCTACTCTGCAGACGGGAAGCGAACGGGCCGATCTTGAAGAATGGCGGGTCGAGCTGCGGCTCAGCGGGCAGCGACTGTGGCGGCAACGTATCGGGCGCCTGTTCGAGATAGTAGGCGACGATCTTTTCCCAGTCTGCTGCGGACACGCCCCTGGTCAGGACTGTCATGTACGGATTGCGGGACGTGGCGTCGTAGAGCGACTTCGTGCTGACGCCCAGCCGCGGCGCCATCTGGGGGAGGACGCCGCCTTTCCAGGTTGCCTTGTTCAGCAGCTGCGGCTCGGGGAAGGCGTGACACACGGCGCAATCCGTCCGCGCGAGCCTTTCTCCTGCGGTCTGATGCGATCGGTTGCAACCAGAAAATGAAAGAAAGACGACGTTAAGCAGTGCGCCGAGTGCCCTCATCATTCCTGCGGGGCGGACGCCGAGACAGCCTTCAGCGACCGCGCGATCACCCCGATGCCGCCGGCCAGGAGCGCAAGCATGACGAGGGTGTCGAACAGCGACGTCGCCGCGAAGTAGATGTGCATGTTCGCGATGATGCCGGCGAAGATGATGAGCGCACCAGCCGCGGTGAGGACCCAACCGCCGACGCTGCTGCCATCGAAAAACAGCCAGCCGATGCCGATGAGCAGCGGTAACAGCGACATGCCGAACGCGCTGTAGCCCCAGAGCAGCCAGCCGCCACTGCCGACGGTGACGCGGGTGAGCAGCAGATAGGCGCCGACCACGACCATGCCCAGGCCCACAGCGAAGGCTCCCACACCGCCGGGCGTGCCACCAGCTCCTTGCATTTTCTCTCCCTCGCTATCGGGACGACGAGCTCAGGCGACGTTCGGCGAAGTCGACGCGCTCCTCCAGCTCTCCAACGCGGGTCTGCATCTCATCCAGCGCCTGCCGCAGCTCACCGATTTCCTCGGACGACGCCTGTACCGAGCGCGAAGGCGCGCGGACCATGAACGATACGGCTCGCCCGATCGAGACGGCAATGATGATGACCCCTACGCCGAGCGCCCACTCGGGGATGAAACCCATGGTCTGACTCCCTTTGCTTCAACTTATCGGTTTTACCGTAGGCTGCATGCGCGGCGCCCGCCGCAGCAACGCAGGGTCGAGCTTGAAGAACTCCGCCAGTAGGGCATACAGATCGGGTTGATCGCCGCGTAGTTCAAAGGGCGTCTCGAAGAAGGCTTCCGTTGCGACTGCAAAAAACTCCGCCCGGTTCGTCGCTCCATAGGGATCGAGCACCGTCGACTCACCGGCCTCCACGCGGCGCACGTGCTCTGCGAATTGGGCCGACCAGCGGGTGACCCACGCGTGGTAGCTCGAGCGGGAATCGAGGACGGGGACGCCGTCCATTGTACCGTCCTCGGCATCCAGCATGTGGGCGAACTCGTGGAACACGACATTGTGTCCGTCGTCACTTGCGTGTGCGCCGTCCTGGACCTCCTCCCAGCCCAGGACGACGACGCCAGACTGCCACGCCTGGCCGGCAGCCGGCTCGTCAGGCGAAACCATGTGACCGGAGCTATACGAGTGCTGGGTTTTCGGCACGAACGCGGCCGGATAGACCAGGACTCGCCGAACGCGGGCGTACCGCGGGTACGGCATTTTCAGAAGCAACAGACAGGCCTGCGCCGCGATCGTCACGCGAATTGCTTCACGCAGCTCCAGTCCGCCGCACCCCTCAAACGGGACCTCTTTCACGAACAGCTGCATGATGTGATAAAGCCGATCTTGATCGGCTGCCGGAAGGCGCGCAATGAGCGGGACCTGCCGGCCGACGAGCTGCAGCCAGGTCGGGGAAATCGGCTCGCTCGGGAGCCGGACCCTCGTCAGCAGGTCGGCCAGCTTGCGAAGGATGGGATTCACTTCACTGCGGGGCTTGCCTCTGCATGAGCGCAACCACCGAGTCCAATCGACCGAGGTAGGCGTCGATCAAATCACGACTGATGGTGATGCGCAACCGATCACCGGCGCGATCGTAGAACAGCACCGCCAGGCTGTCGGCATTGGAGCGGAGCAGCGCATCGGGGATGAGCGCGCCGAATGTTTCCGGGGGCGAGCACGGCCTGCCGCCGACGCACGCCTGGACGTCGCGCGAGATGCCGGTCAGCTTGAGGGGGCGAGTCGGTGTTACCGCTCGGTTGAAGACCAGCTTCGCCGGCGTGTAATACGTGCTCACGTAGAGTCGATGGCCGACGATGAGCGAGCCATCGCGGCGCAGCCACGCACGCAATCCGTACGCGGCATCCGCATCATCCCACGCGACGATCGTCACGGTCGGTGAATGCGGGTAGTAGCGCACCTCTACCGTGGCCGCCTCAGCGACGGCTGTCGAATCGACCGGGTTCGTTCGCGGCGGAACGTCAATCCGCGTTGCGGTGGACGCGGTCACGGGGAGGATCGACGGCGCGCAACCGGCCAAGACGGCGAGGGTGCCAACCAATCCGAGGGCTCTCACCCGTCCTCCTTTGTGCCGCGTGCGGCACGATCGATTCCCTTCGTAATTGCTTCCGCGGCGGCATCCGCGAAATCGAGGACGGCGCCGACCGCCGCGCGAATCGCCTGGGCCCATTCGAGGAGCGCCGGCAGATGGCTCTGCGAAACCACCGGGCGACGCTCGGGACTCGGGCTCGGAGTACGCGCTGGAGGAACGAGAGCGGCGTGCTCCTGGGTCTGTCTTGGCTTGCGGGGACCTTTGCCTTTACCCATAGCTCACCCTCGGCCTAACGGTAATGATCACGAATGGAATTCTAACCTAGATGACTCGCGCCGTCAGCTTCAAGCGCGTGTTAGGCGGCGCGTCAAGCTGCTTGTACCCATTGGCCTACCGCATGACCGACGTTCGCTAAGGCACCATTGCGGCCCGCGACGCCCGCCCCCGTGTCCGCTAAATATGCGGCAACGAGTACCGGCCCCCGTTTGACTGGCCAAGTGACCGCCACATCGTTCGTTGCGCCGTGCGCGCCCATCCCCGTCTTGTCTCCGACTCGCCACGTCGCCGGCAACCCGGCGCGCAGCTTTTCGGCGCCAGTGGTGTTACCGACAAGCCATGCGATCAGCTGATCACGAGCGGCGCGACCCAGATGGTCCCCGAGCAGGACCACGCGCAGATTCGCCACCATCGCGTTGGGCGTCGTGGTATCGCGTGCGTCGCCCGGGATCGCGCTGTTCAAGTCCGGCTCGACGCGATCCAGTCGCGTGATCCGATCGCCGAGCCGACGTAAGTACGCGGTGAACGACGCCGGGCCGCCAACCGTCTGTAACAGGAGGTTCGCCGCGGTGTTGTCGCTGTATCGGATAGCGGCGCTGACGAGCTCCGAGATTGTCATGCCGCCCCGCACGTGAGCGCGAGTTACAGGCGCGTACTCCAGCAAATCCGTCTCACCGTAGGGCACCACTCGGGACAACTGTTCCGTCCCAGCGTCCGCACGAGACAGGATCTGCGCGCCGAGCAGCCACTTGAAGGTGCTACACATCGCGAAGCGTTCGTCCGCCCGGTACGCCAGGCCCCGCCCGGTCGCAGTATCGAGCACGGCAACGCCAAGACGGCCGGCGACCTGCCGCTCGATGCTGCCAAAGTCCGGAGCGGGAGTCCGTTCGTCCGCCACGCGGTCGAGGTTGAGCACCAACGGCGACACGACGCCACTCAGGAGCGCCGCGAGGGCGTCTCTGCGATGCATAAGAACCCCCCGAGCATCCTCAGTCGGGCGCGTGCCAATAGAACGGCTGGCGCGCGCGGAACAGCGTCTCACCGCGCGTATTGGTGACCGTGACCATGGCGTTCAGGACGGGCGCGTCGAGGCGGCTCGTGACCGAGCGTGACGGGAACTGGCCCTCGATCGTGACCATGATGCCGACGCGCTCGAACTCGCAGCGCAGGTGTACCGCGGCCGGGCTAATCCGTGCATCTGCACACCCCACTTCATCCC
>WNGO01000974.1_pt1 | contig 25438 bp, 18 predicted proteins | sample 5400511 | NCBI WGS metagenome assembly WNGO01 (sample SAMN13153380, study PRJNA577476) | soil metagenome | isolation source: 20 cm soil or saprolite under Garry oak tree replicate 2 | place: USA:California | collected 2016-06-15 | reverse complement strand
CCGCGGCGCGCGAGCCCGACCCGCAGCGCATGGTGCAGGCCTACAGCCAGTCGGCGGCGACCTTGAACCTGCTGCGCGCCTTCGCCCAGGGCGGCTATGCCGACCTGCACCGGGTCCACGCGTGGAACCAGGATTTCGTCGAGAGCTCGCCGCAGGGCGAGCGCTACCGCGCGCTGGCCGACCGGCTGACCGAGACGCTCGATTTCATGGCGGCGTGCGGGCTCAATTCCGAGACGACGCCGCAGATCCGCGAGACCGAACTCTACACCTCGCATGAGGCGCTGTTCCTGTCCTATGAGGAGGCGCTGACCCGCGTCGATTCAACGACCGGCGACTGGTACGACTGCTCGGCGCATCTTGTCTGGCTCGGCGACCGCACGAAGCAGCTCGACGGCGCGCATGTCGAATTCCTGCGCGGCATCAAGAACCCGATCGGCATGAAATGCGGCCCGACCACCGAGCCCGACGAGGTGCTGCGGCTGATTGGCAAGCTCAACCCGGCGAACGACCCCGGCCGCCTCACGCTGATCACGCGCATGGGCGCCGACAAGGTCGAGGCAAAACTGCCGGCCCTGATCCGCGCCGTGCAGCGCGAAGGTTGCCAAGTCGTGTGGTGCATCGACCCGATGCACGGCAACACGATCACCTCCTCCACCGGCTACAAGACGCGGGTCTTCGACCGCATCCTCGATGAGTTGCACGGCGCCTTCGCAATCCACCTCGCCGAGGGCAGCTATGCCGGCGGCGTGCATTTCGAATTGACCGGCCAGGACGTCACCGAATGCATCGGCGGCGCGCAGAAGGTCAGCGAGCAGGGTCTCGCCGCCAACTACCTGACGCATTGTGACCCGCGCCTCAACGCCAGCCAGGCCATCGAGCTCGCCTTCGAGATCGCCGAAGCCTTGAAGCGCGAGCGCCAACGCGGCTCGAACGGCTTTGCGCTCGGCGGCCGGCTCGCCGCCCATCCGTGAGGCGGCGGCGCTCCCGCCCTGGTCATTCCGGGGCCCGAGCGTAGCGAGGGAACCTGGAATCCATAATTCCAGAGGCCTGTGTTCTTGGATTCCGGGCCTCGCCCTTCGGGCGATCCCGGAATGACGGGCTTTTCACGCGGCGCGCGCAATGACAGCATATCCGCCATGGACGACCTCGGGGCGCGTACCGACAGCTATTTCCTGAAGTCGAAGGCGATCGTCGGGCATTTTGGCGACCGCGAAGCGACCTATGCCGTTTTTATGCGCCGGCCGGTCATCAGCGCGCCGCGTTTTGTCATCGATTTTCTCGAAGGCATGGCGACAAAGCGCGGCGTCCGCTTCGAGATTGAGGTTAACCATTCGGAAGGCTCATGGGTCGGCGCCGGCGAGCCGATCCTCTACGTGACCGGTCCGCTTTTTCATATCGTCGATCTCGAAACCGTGCTGCTGCAGAAGCTCGGGCCGGCCTGCGTGGCGGCCTACAACGCTTCGGCAATGTGCGCCGACCTGCCGAAAGTCGCGTTCCTCGCGATGGATGCGCGCCACTGCGCCGGCGCTGAGATGGCCGAGATGATGGCCTATGCTGCCGCGGTTGGCTCGGAGCACGCCAAGCGCGTCGCCGGTGCGGTCGGGTTTGTCGGCTGCGCCACCGAGGCGACCGCGCACTTCTTCGGCCAGGAAAAGGGCATGGGCACGATGCCGCATGCCCTGATCGGCTACGCCGGCTCGACCTTGCGCGCCGCCGAGATGTTCCACGAGACCTTCCCGGACGAGGCCTTGACCGTGCTCGTCGACTATTTCGGGCGCGAGACGAGCGACGCGGTCGAAGTCTGCCGCCGCTTTCCCGAGTTGGCCGCCGCCGGCCGCCTCGCCTTCCGCATGGACACGCCGGGCGGCCGCTACTGCGAGGGGCTCGACCTCGCCCGCTCGTATGAGGTGCTGGAGAACAGCGCGCCGCAATCGATCCGCGGCTACCGCACCGAGGCGGAATTGCGCTACCTCGTCGGGACCGGCGTCACCGCCGCCGCAATCTGGCGAATGCGCCAGGTGCTGAACGAAGCCGGCTTTCCCAAAGCACGGATCGTCGCCAGCTCAGGCTTTGGCCCGGAGAAATGCCGCATGATGGCGGCCGCCAATGCGCCGATCGACGTCATCGGCACCGGCTCCTACCTGCCCGAACTGTGGAGCGAGACCTACGCGACCGCCGATATTATCGCTTATGACGGCGAGCCAATGGTCAAGGCCGGACGCGAGTTCCTGTTGCGCAGCAAGCGCTGAGACGGACGGTCCGTCAGTTCGTCCAGGAGAAGGGCGCGAAATGCCCATTATTGCCCCGGCCGGCCAGATCGAGGTCGAGCCCGAAAGCGTGCACCTGCAATTCCTTGGCCTGGGCCAGAGCGAGACGGCGGCCGGCCGGGTGCCCCGCATTGTCGATGTAGAGCGGCTCGCCGCTGCGGTTCCGCGACAGGACGCCGTCGACCTCGAAAGTGAACAGGCCCGGGACAGCGGCGCGCCGGTTGTGCCCCGCCACATGGAACTCGATCGGCTTGTATTCGACGCCGCGGAAATCGCCGACGAGGTTGTTGCGGATCAGCTCCGGCGTGCCGCCCGCCTCACCTCCCGCGAGCCGGGCGAGAGCGGCGCGCCGGCTGGCGTCGGCGCCCTCGTCCACGATGACGCCGAAGACCCAATTGCCGTCGGCCATGACCTTGCCCGAGCGCAGCACGAACGCAAATTTGCACCCGTCGAGGCGGGTTCCGCCGAAATCCCCGTCATCGATGCGGAAGACCAAGACGGCGTAGCAATTATCGTAGGTCACCGGCCCCTGCGGGTTCGTATAGATGCAAGGGCAGAGGTAGTCGCAATTGCAGCTTTCCATGTACTCGCCGCGGATCGCCCATTTTACGTCTGCCATGGCCCGCTCCCTGATCCCCATATCCGAGGCGCGGCCGAGCTAAACGCAGAACCGGTTGCGGCGCAACGCCCCCTACCCGGAAGCGTCGTTGACAGCCTTGCCGGGCAACGGCTACCAACCTCGCCCAAACCATGAACGGGAGGAATATGGGCGTGCCGCCGCTCCTGGAAGTCAAGGAATTGCATACCGAATTCCGCACCGGCGCGGGGATCGTCCGCGCTGTCGACGGCATTTCGTACACCGTCGATCCAGGCGAGACGGTGGCGATTGTCGGCGAGAGCGGCTCCGGCAAATCGGTCGGCGCTCTTTCGATCATGCGCCTCATTCCCGACCCGCCCGGCCGCATTACCGGTGGCGAAGTATGGTTTGCCGGCCGCGATCTGATGACGCTCTCCGAAGAGGAGATGCGCCGGATGCGCGGCAGCGAGATCGGCATGGTGTTCCAGGAGCCGATGACCTCGCTAAACCCGGTTCTGACGATCGGCCGCCAGATTACCGAAACCCTTGAGCAGCATCGCGGCATGGACCGGGCCGCCGCCGACCAGCGCGCGGTCGAGCTGTTGGGTCTTGTCGGCATCGCCGACGCCAAACGGCGGCTTGAGCAATACCCGCATCAGCTCTCGGGCGGCATGCGCCAGCGCATCATGATCGCGATCGCGCTGGCCTGCGACCCGAAGCTGATCATCGCCGACGAGCCGACGACCGCGCTCGATGTGACGATCCAGGCGCAGATCCTCGAACTGATGCAGAAGCTGACGCGCCAGCTCGGCGTCGCGCTGATCATCATCACGCACAATCTCGGCGTCGTCGCCCGCTATGCGCAGCGCGTCAACGTCATGTATGCCGGGCGCATCGTCGAGAGCGGCGCGGCCGCCGCGCTCTACCACAACCCGCGCCACCCCTACACGATCGCGCTATTGCGCTCGGTGCCGCGGCTCGACCGGCCGCGTCAGGCGCGCCTCGATCCGATCGAAGGGCAGCCGCCCGATTTGACCCGGCTCGACCGCGGCTGTTCGTTCCGGCCGCGCTGCCGCTTTGCGATCGAGAAATGCGCCGAGGCCAAGCCGCCTTTGGCGCCGGCCGGCACGCCGGGCCAGCTCTCCGCCTGTTTCCGCAGCCATGAGCTCGACATCACGGCGGGGGCGGCATGACGGTCGCGAGCGCCGAGGCGCAGCCGCTTCTGCAAGTGCGTGGGCTGCGGATGCACTTCCCGGTCACCGAGGGAATGATCGCGCGTCGCCATATCGGCGACGTGAAGGCGGTCGACGGCGTCGATCTGGCGATCCAGCGCGGCGAGACCCTCGGACTTGTCGGCGAGAGCGGCTGCGGCAAGACGACGATGGGCCGCTGCATCCTGCGTCTCGAAAAGCCGACCGCCGGTGAAATCCTCTATAACGGCATCGATATCGCCAGGCTCGACCGCCGCGAATTGGTCGCCTTGCGCCGCCGCATCCAAGTCATCTTCCAGGACCCGTATAGCTCGCTCAATCCGCGCCAGAAGGTCGGCTCGATCATCGGCGAGCCGATGATGGTGCACGGCGTCGAGAAGGACCCGCGCCGCCGCGCCGATCGGGTGCGCGAGCTGCTGTCGGTGTGCGGCCTCAACCCGAATTTTGCCGACCGCTATCCGCATGAGATGTCGGGCGGCCAGCGCCAGCGCGTCGGCATCGCACGCGCCCTCGCCCTCAACCCGGAATTCATCGTCTGCGATGAGGCGGTGTCGGCGCTTGATGTGTCGATCCAGGCGCAGATCATCAATCTGCTCGAGGATCTCCGTGACAAGTTCAACCTGACCTATCTCTTTATCGCGCACGATCTGTCCGTCGTGCGGCATCTCTGTCAGCGCGTCGCGGTCATGTATCTCGGCCGCGTCGTCGAGCTTGCCGAGTGTGACGAGTTGTTCGACAACCCGCTCCACCCCTACACCAGGGCTTTGCTGGCCGCCGTGCCGGTGCCGGACCCGGCGGTCGAGGCCGAGCGCGCGTTTCAGCCGGTGAGAGGCGAGGTGCCGAGCCCGATCAATCCGCCGCCGGGCTGCGTCTTTCATCCGCGTTGTCCGCTGGCGGTCGACCAGTGCAGGCGGGTGCGGCCGGAATTACGGGAGTTGCGCCCCGGGCACTGGGTCGCCTGCGACGTCGTCAGCTAAGATCAAGAAGAAGAGAGGATCGAATGCGCAAATTTGTCATCGCCGCGGCTGCCGTGATGGTTGCTGCCGGCTGGAGTGCGGCAAGCTGGGCAGCCGACGAGCCGAAACGCGGCGGCACGCTGACCTATCTGATCGCCGCGGATGCGCCGCCGAGTTTCGACGGCCATCGCGAGCAGACCTTCGCGATGATCCATCCGGTCGCGCCGTTCTATAGCCTCTTGGTGCGGGTCAATCCCGAGAACCCGTCATCCAACGACTTCGTCTGCGACCTGTGCACGGGAATGCCGAAACCGACCGACGACGGCAAGACCTACACCTTCACGATCCGCGACGGCGTCAAGTTCCACGATGGCTCGCCGCTGACCGCCGCCGATGTGGCCGCCAGTTGGAACCGCATCATCTTTCCGCCGGAAGGCGTGGCCAGCGCCCGCTCGGCGAATTACAAGCCGTTCATCGAGAAGGTCGAGAACCCGGACCCGAAGACGGTCGTGTTCCGGCTCAAATTCGCCACCACCGCTTTTATTCCGGCGATCGCCGACCCATTCAATTTCATCTACAAGAAAGAGATCCTCGATAAGGACCAGCACTGGTACGAAAAGAACATCATGGGCTCCGGCCCGTTCAAGTTCGTCAGCTATGACGCCGGCCAATCGATCAAGGGCGAGCGCTTCGCCGACTACCACCAGAAGGGGCTGCCGTATCTCGATGCGATCGAGGGGATCTTCGCGCCGAAGGAAGCGACACGGATCGCGGCCATGCGCGCGGACAAGGCGGCGGTCGACTTCCGCGGTCTGCCCCCCTCCTCGCGCGAGGAACTGAAGCAGGCGCTCGGTGATCAAATCACGGTGCAGGAAAGCGACTGGAACTGCGGCAGCGACCTGTTCTTCAACCACAAGAAAAAGCCCTTCGACGACGCCCGGGTGCGCCGCGCGCTGACATTGGCGAGTGATCGCTGGGGCGGTGCGCCCGCATTGTCCAAGATCGCGGTCGTCAAAACCGTTGGCGGCATCGCCTTCCCCGGTTCGCCGCTCGCCGCGACCAAGGACGAGCTACAGCAAATGGCCGGGTTCTGGCCCGACATCGAAAAGTCGCGTGTCGAGGCCAAGCGCCTGTTGAAGGAAGCAGGCGCGGAAAATCTCAGCTTCGAATTGCTCAATCGTGACGTCGACCAGCCCTATAAATATGTCGGGATCTGGCTTGTCGACCAGTGGAGCAAGATCGGTGTCAAGGTGACGCAAAAGGTCGTTGCGACCGGCCCCTGGTTCCAGGCGATGCGCAGCGCCCAATACGATGTCGTGCATTACCCGATCTGCCGCAGCACGGTGAACCCGGTCCTCGATGTCGGCGCGTACCTGCCGAGCTCCGACGAGAACTACGGGTTTTACGACGATCCGCAAGTGACCGCGATCCATGACAAGCTGCTGCACGAAAGCGATCCGCAGAAGCAGCACGCGCTCATGGTCGATTTCCAGAAGCAGGTGATGGATACCGAGGCGCACGCCACGAAGGTCATCTGGTGGAACCGCATCGTGCCGTACCGCTCCTATGTGAAGGGCTGGAAGATCAGCCCGAGCCATTTCCTGAACCAGGATTTGTCGACGGTCTGGCTCGACAAATAGGCTGCAGGCCAAGAACAAGATGCCGAACGGGAGGGTAGGATGGGATTGGCGCTGCGGGGTCTCGCTGCCGGGCTGCTGACCGCCCTCACCCTTGTTGGCGGCGTCGCCGCGGCCGAGGAGGCGCCGAAGCGCGGTGGCGTCTTGACCTATATGATCCCGGCCGACGCGCCGCCGAGCTTCGATGGTCACCGCGAGGCGACCTTCGCCACGGTACACGCTGTGGCGCCGTTCTACAGTGTTTTGATCCGCGCCAATCCGGAAAACCCGGCCTCCACGGCCGAGTTCGTCTGCGACGTCTGCACCGAAATCCCCGAGCCGACGGATGGCGGGCGCACCTACAGTTTCATGATCCGCAACGACATCAAATTCTCCGACGGCTCGCGGCTGACCGCCGCAGATGTCGCCGCCAGCTGGAACAGGATCGTCGATCCCCCCGACGGCATCATCAGCGCGCGCCGCGGCTATTATTCGATGATCGACAAGATCGAGGCGCCCGATCCGAATACCGTCGTCTTCCATCTCAAATTCGCGACCGCGGCGTTCCTGCCGGCGATCGCCGACCCCTATGCCTTCCTCTACAAGAAAGCGATGCTCGACCAGGACCCGCGCTGGTTCGAGAAGAACATCCTCGGCTCGGGCCCCTTCCGCTTTAAGGAGTATGAGGCCGGGCAGTCGATTTCCGGCGTGCGCAACCCCGACTACTACCGTAAGGGACTGCGCCGCGATCGAATTCCGCGGCTTTCCACCGTCCACCCGCGACGAATTGAAGGCCGCGCTCGGCGACCAGCTCACGGTGCAGGAGAGCGACTGGAACTGCGCCAACCTGATCACGCCGAACCACCAGCGCAAACCGTTCGACGATCCGCGGGTACGCCGCGCGCTGAGCCTGGCAATCGATCGCTGGAACAGCGCGCCGGCATTGTCGCGGGTCTCGGTCATGCGCACGGTCGGCGGCATCGTTTTTCCGAATTCGCCGATGGCCGCGACTAAGGAGGAACTGCACCAGCTCGCCGGCTACTGGCCCGATATCGAGAAATCGAGGGCCGAGGCGCGGCGCCTGCTGAAGGAAGCGGGGCAGGAGAACCTCAGTTTCGAGCTCCTCAACCGCAATGTCGACCAGCCCTACAAATTTCAGGCGAATTGGGTCATCGACGACTGGAGCAAGATCGGGGTCAAGGTGACCCAGCGCGTATTGCCGACCGGCCCTTACACCGAGGCGATCCGTCAGGGCGAGTTCGATGCGTTTATCGACGGCGAGTGCCAGAACATCGTCAACCCGCTGCTCGACGGGACAAAGTACCTGCCGCATTCGGTCTCGCCGGCGAATAACGGGTTTTACGAAGACCCCTCGGAAGTCGAGCTTTACGACCGCATGCTGCGCGAGACCGATGCCGCAAAGCAGCGCGCGATGATGCGCCAGTTCGAGAAGCACGTGCTCGATGACGCGGCGCACGAGATCTTTCTGTTGTGGCGCTACCGCATCGTGCCTTACCGCGCTTATCTCAAGGGCTGGAAGATCGGCCCGAGCCACTACGTTAACCAGGATCTCGCGACGATCTGGCTCGACAAGTAGCGGTCGCTCCGCGCCGGCTGAGCGCTATACGGCCAAGGCCCGGCCTGCGCCGGGACCTATGCCTAAGCTGAGGTTTCACCCAACCGGGCGCAGGCGTAGGCTAATAGACAAGATCCCAGCCGAGCGAACGGCCGGGCGGAATACGGGAGGAAGCGATGAGAGCCGGCTGGCTCAAATGGGCCGGGAGACTGTCGGTGGTCCTCGCGCTCACCTCGCCCGCCGCGGCCGAGGAGACGCCGAAGCGCGGCGGCACGCTGACCTACCTGATCCCGGCCGACGCGCCACCGAGCTTCGACGCGCATCGGGAGAGCACCTTTGCGACCGTGCATGGTGGCGCGCCCTTCTACAGCCTCCTGATCCGCGTCAACCCCGACAACCCCGCCTCGACGACCGATTTCACCTGCGATCTCTGCACCGAGATGCCGCAGCCTCTCGACGGCGGCAAGACCTACACCTTCAAGATCCGCCAGGGTGTCAAATTTCACGACGGCTCGCCGCTGACCGCCGAAGATGTCGCGGCGACATTTCGGGCGATCATCTTTCCGCCCGAGGGCGTCTTGAGCGCGCGCGTCGCCAATTTCCTGATGGTTGACAAGGTCGAGACGCCCGATGCCTCGACGGTCCTCTTCCGGCTCAAATTCCCGACCGCCGCCTTCCTGCCGTCGGTCGCCAACCCGTTCAACTGGATCTACAAAAAGGCGATCCTCGACAAGGATCCGCACTGGTACGAGAAGAACATTCTCGGCACCGGCCCGTTCAAATTCACCCATTACGAGACCGGGCAATCCGTCACCGGCGTGCGCAACCCGGATTACTACGACCCGGCGCTCCCCTATCTCGACGGCTTTACCGCGATCTATGCCGACAAGCAGGCGACCCGCATCGACGCGATCCGCAGCGATCGCGCCGCGATCGAGTTTCGCGGCATGTCGCCCTCGGCGCGCGACGAGCTGGTCGGCGCGCTTGGCGATAAGATCATGTCGCAAGAGGGCATTTGGGATGTCGGCAGCGCGATAACGCCGAACCACCAGAAAAAACCCTTCGACGATCCCCGCGTGCGCCGCGCCTTGAGCCTGGCGGTGGACCGCTGGGGCGGCGCGCCGTCGCTGTCGAAGATCGCGATCGTGCAGACGGTCGGCGGCATGGTCTTCCCCGGCTCGCCGCTCGCGGCGACAAAGGAGGAATTGCAGCAGATCGCCGGCTATTGGCCGGATATCGAGAAATCGCGCGCCGAGGCGAGGCGCCTCTTGCAGGAGGCCGGCGCCGAGGGGCTCGCCTTCGAGCTCCTCAACCGCAATGTCGATCAACCTTACAAATACGTCGCCGCCTGGCTGATCGACCAATGGGGCAAAGTGGGTCTCAAGGTGACGCAGAAGGTCGTGCCGACCGGCCCGTGGTTCGACGCAATGCGCAACGGCGATTTCGATGTCGTCGTCGAGGCACCCGGCTGGGGCATCGTCAACCCGCCGCTCGATGTGCAGAAGGTATTGCCGGCCTCGGTTTCGGCCGAGAATTACGGACATTACGAGGACCCCGCCGAAGTCGCGCTTTACGACAAGATGCTGCGCGAGGCCGATCCGGCGAGGCAGCGCGAGTTGATGCGCCAGCTGGAGAAATACGTCCTCGACGAACAGGCGCATGAGATCTGGGCCTTGTGGTGGCACCGCATCGTGCCGTACCGCTCCTATCTCAAGGGCTTCAAGATCGCGCCCACCCATTTCGTCAATCAGGATCTGGCGCGGTTGTGGCTCGACAAATAGAGGTCGCGAGCGAGGGGACCATACGGATGAAGGTGACGATACGCGGCGCGTTCGTTTTGGCTGCGGCGCTCGCTCTCACGTGGCCGGCCGCTGCCGGCGAGACGCCAAAGCGGGGCGGCACGCTGACCTACCTGATCCCCGCCGACGCGCCGCCGAGCTTTGACGGTCATCGTGAGGCGACCTTTGCGACGGTGCACGCGACCGCGCCGTTCTACAGCGTCCTCATTCGCATCAACCCGGAAAACCCGTCTTCGACCAGCGATTTTGTCTGCGACCTCTGCACCGAGATGCCGCGGCCAACCGATGACGGCAAAACCTACACCTTCAAAATCCGCGACGGGGTGAAATTTCATGATGGGTCGCCGCTGACGGCCGCCGATGTCGCCGCGAGCTGGCAGCGCGTCGTCAGTCCGCCGGCCGGTGTCACCAGCGCCCGGCAAGCCTTCTACACGATGGTGGACAAGGTCGAATCGCCGGACCCGCGCACAGTCGTGTTCCGGCTCAAATTCGCCACGACCGCCTTCCTTCCGGCGCTCGCCGATCCATTCGCCTATATCTACAAGAAAGCCGCTCTGGACCAGGATCCGCACTGGTACGAAAAGAACATTCTCGGATCGGGCCCCTTCAAATTCGTGGGTTACGAGACCGGGCAATCCGTCACCGGCGAGCGGAACCGCGACTACTACCATAAGGGTCTGCCCTATCTCGACGGCTTCACCGCGATCTACGCGCCAAAGCTGGCGACGCGCGTCGATGCGATCCGCGCCGACCGGGCCGCGATGGAGTTCAGGAGCCAGCCGCCCTCGGCGCGCGACCAGCTCGTCAAGGAGCTGGGCGACCAGATCGCCGTCCAAGAGAGCGACTGGAATTGCGGCAACCTGCTTACCTACAATCACAAGAGAAAGCCGTTCGACGACGTTCGGGTACGCCGCGCCCTGTCGCTGGCGATCGACCAGTGGAAAGGGGCGCCGGCGCTGTCGAAGATTGCGATCGTGCGCACGGTCGCCGGGATTGTGTTCCCCGGCTCGCCGCTCGCGGCCACCAAGGAGGAACTGCAGCAGCTCGCCGGGTTTTGGCCCGATATCGAAAAGTCGCGCGTCGAGGCAAAGCGTCTCTTGAAAGAGGCCGGCGCGGAAAACCTCAGCTTCGAGATGCTGAACCGCGATGTCGATCAGCCTTTCAAATACATCGGCACCTTTGTGGTCGATGAGTGGAGCAAGATCGGTCTTAAGGTCACGCAAAAGGTCGTGCCGACCGGGCCTTGGTTCGACGGCATGCGCACCGGCAATTTCGACGTGACGATGGAGGCCAATTGCCAAAGCGTCGTCAATCCGGTGCTCGATGTCGGCAAATACCTGCCGCACACCGTCTTTACGGAAAACTACGGCGGCTACGAGGACCCGGCCGAGATCGAGCTCTATCAAAAGATGCTGCGCGAAGCCGATCCGGCGAAACAGCGGCTCTTGATGCGCGAATTCGAGAAATATGTCATCGACACCCAAGCGCACGAATTGCCGCTGACCTTCTGGTATCGGATCGTTCCGTACCGGTCATATGTGAAGGGCTGGAAGATCAGCCCCAGCCACTTTGTCAATCAGGACCTCGCCACGATTTGGCTCGACAAATAGCTTCGGCAGAGACATCGACGATAATTTCAGGGAGGAAGGTATGCAGGTCGCGTTACGGATCCTGGTCAGCCTCGTCGCCGGTTCGATGCTGATATTGCCGGCCGCCGCGGACGAGACGCCGAAGCGCGGCGGGGTTCTGACCTTCATGATCCCGGCGGACGCGCCGCCGAGCTTCGATGCGCAGCGCGAAGAGACCTACGCGACCATTCATTCGGCGGCGCCGTTCTACAGCACATTGATCCGCGCCAATCCGATGGATCCGGGATCCCCGGACCTGGTTTGTGATCTGTGTACCGAGATGCCGCAGCCCACGGACGGCGGCAAGACGTACACCTTCAAGATCCGGCTAGGGGTGAAGTTCCACGACGGCACGCCGCTCACCGCCGCCGACATCCTCGCCTCCTGGAACAAGATCGTCTTCCCGCCCGAGGGCGTCGTCAGCCCGCGCCAGAGCAATTTCATGATGGTCGACAAGATCGAGGCGCCCGATCCGTCCACCATCGTCTTCAAGCTGAAATTCGCCACCGACGCGTTCCTGCCGGCGCTCGCCGATCCCTATGCCTGGATCTACAGCAAGGCAAAGCTCGACAAGGATATCCACTGGTACGAAAAGAATATCGACGGCTCGGGGCCGTTCAAGTTTGTCGCCTACGAGACCGGCCAGTCGATCGAGGGGGCGCGCAACCCGGACTACTACCATCAGGGCCTCCCTTATCTCGATGGCTTCAAAGGCATCTTCGCCGACAAGCAGGCGACCCGGGTCGACGCGATCCGCAGCGACCGCGCCGCGGTCGAGTTTCGCGGCTTTCCGCCGACCGTGCGCGACGAGCTGAAGCAGGCGCTCGGCGACAAGGTCGCGGTGCAGACGAGCGACTGGAATTGCGGCGGGCTGATCACCCCGAACCACAAGAAGAAGCCGTTCGACGACCCCCGCGTGCGGCGAGCCCTGACGCTCGCGCTCGACCGTTGGCACACCGCTCCGGATTTGTCGAAGATCGCGCTGGTGCGTACGGTCGGCGGTGTCACCTTCCCCGGCTCGCCGCTGGCGCCGAGCAAGGAAGAACTGCAGCAGATCGCCGGCTATTGGCCCGACATCGAAAAATCGCGGGCGGAAGCGAAGCGCCTGTTGAAGGAAGCCGGCGCCGAGAATTTGAGCTTCGAGCTGCTCAACCGCTCGACGGATCAGCCGTACAAATACTACGGCATCTGGGCGGTTGACGACTGGAGCAAGATCGGCGTCAAGGCGACCCAGAAGGTGCTGCCGGTCGGGCCGTGGTTTGCCGCGCAGCGCTCGGGGGATTTCGATGTGACCGTCGAGGGCAATTGCCAGAATGTCGTCAACCCGCTCGCCGATGTCGGCAAATACCTGCCGCATACGGTATCGGCGTCGAACTACGGCAATTTCGAGGACGAGAAAGAGGTCAAGATGTACAACGAGCTCCTGCGCGAGCTCGACAAGTCAAAGCAGAAGGCACGGCTCCTCGAATTCGCGAAATACGTGCTCGACGAACAGGCGCACGGCATCTTCCTGCTGTGGTGGCAGCGCATCGTGCCATACCAATCCTACGTCAAGGGCTGGAAGATCGGCCCGAGCCATTACGTGAACCAGGATCTCGGAACCGTGTGGCTCGATAAGTAGCCGAGGCTCTCTCCGATGAGGCGCTTCACTCGGATTGCTGCGATCTTCGGGTTGGCATGGCTGGCCGCCGCGCAGCCCGTGGGCGCGGCGGAGACCCCAAAGCGCGGCGGCGTGCTGACCTTCCTGATCCCGGCGGATGCGCCCCCCTCTTTCGACGGCCATCGTGAGAACAGCTTCGCGACGGTGCATTCGGTCGCGCCGTTCTACAGCAATCTGATCCGCGCCAATCCCGAGAACCCGTCGTCGACGACCGATTTTATCTGCGATCTCTGCACGGCGATGCCGCAGCCCACCGACGGCGGCAAGACCTACACCTTCGCGATCCGCCAGGGGGTCAAGTTCCACGACGGGTCGCCTCTTTCCGCCGAGGATGTCGCGGCGAGCTGGAAAAAGATCGTGTTTCCGCCCGAGGGTGTCATCAGTGCGCGCGGTGCCGGTTATGCCGCGATGATCGACAATATCGAGGCGACCGGCCCCTCCACCGTCACCTTTCGCCTGAAGCAGGCGACCAATGCCTTTCTGCCGGCGCTCGCCGACCCCTTCGCGTTTATCTATCGGAAAGCTGTCCTCGATAAGGACCCGCACTGGTACGAGAAGAACATCCAGGGCTCCGGCCCCTTCAAGCTCGAAGCCTACGAGACCGGACAGTCGATCCGGGGCGTACGCAATCCCGACTATTATCAGCCCGGCCTCCCCTATCTCGACGGCTTTGTCGGCATCTATGCCGACAAGCAGGCGACCCGCCTCGACGCGCTGCGCGCCGACCGCGCCGCGATCGAGTTCCGCGGCTTCCCGCCCTCAGTGCGCGACGAATTGAAGGCGGCGCTCGGCGACCAGCTCACCGTGCAGGAGAGCGACTGGAATTGCGGGACGCTCGTCATCCCGAACCACCGGAAGAAACCGTTCGACGATGTCCGGGTGCGCCGCGCCCTGACCTTGGCGATCGACCGCTGGCACGGCGCGCCGGCGCTCGCCAAGATCGCCAATGTCCGCACGGTCGGCGGCATCGTGTTTCCGGGCTCGCCGCTCGCGGCGACAAGGGAGGAACTAGAGAAGCTCATCGGATACATGCCCGATATCGAGAAATCGCGGACCGAGGCCAAGCGCCTCTTGAAGGAAGCTGGGCAGGAGGGGCTCAGCTTCGAATTGCTGAACCGCAATATCGACCAGCCGTACAAGTACAACGGTTCATGGGTGGTCGATGAGTGGAGCAAAGTGGGGCTCAAGGTGACGCAGCGCGTTGTCCCGACCGGCCCCTGGTTCGATACGATGCGGGCCGGCAATTTCGAGGTCGCCGTCTATGGCAACTGCCAGAGCGTCGTGAATCCGCTGGTCGACGTGCAGCGCTACCTTCCGTACACGGTCGAGGCGCAGAATTTCGGGTTCTACGAAGATCCCGACGAGATCGCCCTCTACGAGAAGATGGTCGCGGAGACCGATCCCGCGGCGCAGCGCCGCTTGATGCGGCAGTTCGAGAAGGACGTCCTCGACGACAAGGCGCATGCGATCTTTCTGTTGTGGTGGTACCGCATCGTGCCCTACCGCGCTTATGTGAAGGGCTGGAAGATCAACCCGAGCCATTACGTCAACCAGGACCTCGCCACGGTCTGGCTCGACAAATAGCGGGTGCGGTTTGTCTGAGGATGGGTCGAGCGCAGCGAGGCGCTTCGAAGCACCCCGCAAAGGTAATCCTTTGGGACAGCTAGCGTTGGCGGGCGAGAGAGGCTTGGTTTCGCCCGGAGACGGTTGCGGAGGAAATGATGACCGGCGGATGGCGGTTTGGCGCGGTGGTGCTTGGTGGGGTGCTCGCCGCGGCGGCGCCGGCGGGCGCGGCGGATACCCCGAAACGCGGCGGCACGCTGACCTACCTGATCCCGGCCGATGCGCCGCCGACCTTCGACGGGCATCGCGAGACGACCTACGCCACGATCCATTCGGTCGCGCCCTATTACAGCGTCCTTATCCGGATCAATCCGGACAACCCGTCCTCGACGACCGATTTCGTGTGCGATCTCTGCACCGAAATGCCGAAACCGGCCGATGACGGCAAGACCTACACGTTCAAGATCCGGCAGGGCGTCAAGTTCCACAATGGCGACCCGCTGACCGCCGAAGACGTCGCGAAGAGCCTCCAGATGATCGCCTTCCCGCCAGAGGGCGTATTGAGCCCGCGCTCCAGCGATTTCGACATGGTGGACAAGATCGAGGCGCCCGATCCCTCGACCGTCGTGATCCGTCTCAAATTTGCGACGAGCGCCTTCCTGCCGGCCCTCGCCGATCCTTACGCCTTCATCTACCAAAAGAAGGTTCTGGAAAAGGACCCGCACTGGTACGAAACCAATATCCTCGGCTCAGGCCCGTTCAAATTGGCCAATTACGAGATCGGGCAGTCGATCAGAGGGGTGCGCAACCCCGACTACTATTTCAAGGACAAGCCCTATCTCGACGAGGTCGTCGGCATCTACGCGCCGAAGCAGGCGACGCGGATCGACGCCTTGCGCAGCGACCGGGCCGCCATCGAGTTCCGCGGCCTGCCGCCCGCCGCCCGGGACGATCTGAAGAAATCGCTCGGCGATCAGATCGCGTTTCAGGACAGCGATTGGAACTGCGGCAGCGTCGTGACGATCAACGAGAAGGTAAAGCCGTTCGACGATGTGCGCGTGCGGCGCGCCCTGACATTGGCGATCGACCGCTGGCACGGCGCCCAGGCATTGTCGAAGATCGCCGATGTCCACACCGCCGGCAGCCTGATCTTCCCGGGCGATCCGCTGGCGCCGAGCAACGAGCAGCTGCACGAGGTCGCCGGGTTCTGGCCCGATATCGACAAGTCGCGCACCGAGGCGAAGCGCCTGTTGAAGGAGGCCGGCGCCGAGAACCTAACCTTCGAACTGCTCAACCGCGATGTCGACCAGCCCTACAAATATGTCGGCATTTGGATTGTCGACGAATGGAGCAAGATCGGCGTCAAGGTCACGCAAAAGGTGCTGCCCAGCGGCCCCTGGGTGGCGGCCGAGCGCGCCGGCGACTTCAGCGTCGTGCTGCAGGCCAATTGCCACAGCGTCGTCAACCCGCTGATCGACGTGCAGCCTTATCTGTCGAGCTCGGTCAGCAAGCAGAATTACGGCAACTACGAAGACCCGAGGGAACAGGAACTCTACGAAAAAGCCTTGCACGAGACCGATCCGGCAAAACAAAAACAGGTGATGTTTCAATTCGCCAAGCACGTCATGGATACCGAGGCGCACAAGCTCGTGCTGCCCTGGTGGTACCGGATCGTCCCCTACCGGTCTTACGTGAAAGGCTGGAAGATCAGCCCGAGCCATTATCTGAACCAGGATCTCGCGAACATCTGGCTCGATAAGTAGTAGGGCTGCGATGCCGTAGGATGGGTTGAGCACAGCGAAACCCATCCTGTCGATCGGCAGAATGGGTTTCGCTGTGCTCAACCCATCCTACTGTCTTCTTTCGCGCCGGCCAGTGCGGGCGTAGGGTAGCGGCCAGAAGAAACGGTCGAAACGCGGCCGAGCGGAACGAGGGAGGAGGCGATGCGGGCAGGCTTCACGCTCTGCGCGGCGGCGTTAACCGCCGTTCTGGCGATCGCGATGCCGGCTTCGGGCGCCGAGGCGCCCAAACGCGGCGGCACGCTGACCTTTATGATCCCGGCCGATGCGCCGCCCTCCTTCGACGGGCATCAGGAAGGTACCTTCGCGATGCTGCACGCGACGGCGCCGTTCTACAGCACGCTAACTCGTGTCAATCCCGAGAACCCGTCCTCAACGACCGATTTCGTCTGCGATCTCTGCACCGACATGCCGCAGCCCACCGATGACGGCAAGACCTACACCTTCAAGCTCCGCGATGGCGTTAAATTCCATGACGGAACGCCGCTGACTTCGGCCGATGTCAAGGCCAGCTGGGAATCCATCATTCATCCGCAGGAGGGCGTCCTCTCGCCGCGCGAGAGCTATTACATGATGGTCGACAAGGTCGAGGCGCCCGACCCCGCGACGGTCGTCTTCCGGCTCAAATTCGCCACCACCACCTTCCTGCCGGCGCTCGCCGACCCGTTCACCTTTGTCTACCAGAAGGAGAAGCTCGAGAAAGACCCGCACTGGTACGAGAAGAACATTCTCGGCTCCGGCCCCTTTAAATTCGTCACCTATGAGACCGGCCAGTCGATCACCGGTGTGCGCAACCCGGACTACCACCATCCGGGCCTTCCCTATCTCGACGGCTTTACCGGCATCTATGCGGCAAAGCAGGCGACCCGCCTCGACGCGATCCGCAGCGACCGCGCCGCAGCCGAGTTCCGCGGTCTGCCGCCCTCGGCGCGCGACGAATTGAAGGCGGCGCTCGGCGACAAGATCACGGTGCAGGAGAGCGACTGGAACTGCGGTAGCCTGGTGACGCCAAACCACGCCAAGAAGCCGTTCGACGATGTTCGGGTGCGCCGCGCCCTGAGCCTCGCGGTCGACCGCTGGCACGGCGTCCCGGCGCTCTCCAAGGTCGCCGACATGCACACCGTCGGCGGCATCGTTTTTCCTGCCTCCCCCTTGGCTGCGACCAAAGACGAATTGCAGCAGCTCGCCGGCTTCTGGCCCGATATTGAGAAATCGCGCGCGGAGGCGCGGCGGCTCCTAAAGGAAGCCGGCGCCGAGGGGCTCTCTTTTGAGCTCCTCAACCGCAATGTTGACCAGCCCTACAAATATGTCGGCACCTGGCTGGTCGATGAGTGGAGCAAGGTGGGGCTCAAGGCGACGCAGCGCGTCCAGCCGACCGGCCCGTGGACCGATGCGATGCGGCGGGGCGATTTCGAGGTCGTCCTGCAGGCCAATTGCCGCGCCGTGCCGAACCCGATCCTCGACGTCCAGCCCTATCTGCCGAGTTCGGTGTTCACCGCCAATTACGGGAATTTCGAGGACAAGGACGAGGTCGCGCTTTACGGGAAGATGCTGCACGAGACCGACCCGGCACACCAACGCGCCCTGATGCGCGAATTCGAGAAACACTCGATCGATACCCAGGCGCACGAGATCTGGGTCTCCTGGTGGTACCGGACCGTGCCGCACCGTTCCTATCTCAAGGGCTGGAAGATCAGCCCGAGCCATTTCATTAACCAGGATCTCGCGACAGTGTGGCTGGACAGGTAGGGGGTGGCTGTGGTGGTTTTTGCCCAACGCGTGAGCCCCCGAGCGTAACCCGATGTACCGCTACATCATCAGCCGCATCCTCCTCGTCTTCCCGACCCTGATCGGGGCGGCGGCCCTGGTGTTTCTGCTGATGCGCCTGGTTCCGGGCGATATCTGCCTCGTGCGGCTCGGGTCGGGCGGCACCAGCTTCACGCAGGCCTCGCTCGCCACCTGCCACGCCGAGATCGGCATCGACCGGCCCTGGATCCTGCAATTCCTCGATTTCCTGTGGGGCCTGGCGCGGCTCGATTTCGGCAAGTCGATGTGGTCGGGCAAGCCCGTCATCGTCGAGATCGCCACCCGCTTTCCGATCTCGCTCGAGGTCGCGGTCATGGCGACGGTCATCGCGGTCGTCATCGCAATCCCGCTCGGCACGATCTCGGCCCTGAAGCAGAACACCTGGGTCGATCTGCTGGTGCGCACCTTCTCGATCGCCGGTCTCGCGACGCCGGCCTTCTGGCTCGGCATCGTGTCGATCCTGATCGTTCTCGATGTCACGCAGGCCGTGTTCGGCCATCCCTGGATGCCGCCGATCGACTATGTGCCGCTGTGGCAGGATCCGATCCGCAACCTGTCGATCGTCATGCTGCCGGCCCTGACGATCGGTTACCGCTACGCCGCGGTGTCGATGCGGATGACCCGCTCGGCGATGCTCGAAGTGCTGCGCGAAGACTATATCCGCACCGCCCGCGCCAAGGGACTGATCCGCCGGCTGATCATCAACCGCCATGCGCTGAAGAACGCGCTGTTGCCGGTCGTGACCGTGATCGGCATCGAGTTCGCCTTTCTGATAGGCGGGCTCGTCGTCACCGAGCAGGTGTTCAACCTCAACGGCATCGGCCGCCTGATGGTGCTGTCGGTGCAGAACCAGGATTACACGCTGACCCAGGCCTTGGTCATGGTCGTCGTCACGATCGCGGTATTGAGCAATCTCGTCGTCGACCTGCTCTACGCCTGGCTCGATCCGCGCATCCGTCTCGCCTGAAGGGGCCCGCCCGATGACCATCGAAATCGCCCCAACCTCCGCCACCGTCCCCGTCCTTGTCGACGAGCGAGGCCGCACGCCGCACGGCCTCTGGGGCGTTGCGGCCACCTTTTTCCGTCGCCAGCCGGTCGGCGCGATCGGCCTCGTGCTGGTGTTGATCTTCGGGCTCGCCGGGATCTTCGCCGAATGGGTCGCGCCGTACAACCCGACCTCCAACGATTTCGCCGCGATGACCGAAGCGCCGAGCTGGGCGCATTGGCTCGGCACCGACCAGCTCGGCCGCGATCTGTTGTCGCGCATCCTCTACGGCGCCCGCACCGCCTTCATTGTCGGCATGACCTCGGCCCTGGTCGGCGGCTTCTCGGGGCTGGTGATCGGCGTCGCCAGCGCCTATTTCGGCGGCCGGCTCGATCTGTGGCTGCAGCGCGTCCTCGACATCGTCATGGCGTTCCCGCTGATCATCATGGCGCTGGCGGTCGTGTCGATCTTCGGCACCGGCATCCAGAATGTCATCGTCGCGATCACGATCCCGCTGATCCCGCGCTGCGCCCGCATCGTGCGCTCCTCGGCCCTGGCGATCCGCGAGGTGCCTTATGTCGACGCGGCGCGCGCCCTCGGCTACGGCCACACCAGGATCATCATGCGCCACATGGTGCCGAACGTGATGGGGCCATTTCTCGTCATCATCACCGCCTTTGTCGGTCAGGCGATCCTCGCCGAGGCGGCGCTCTCCTATCTCGGGCTCGGCGTGCAGGAGCCGGTGCCGGCCTGGGGGCTGATGCTGCAGGGCGGCGCCGAGGAATACGCCTCGACGGCGCCCTGGATCGCGATCTTCCCCGGCCTCGCGATCATGCTGACCGTGTTCGGCATCAATTTGTTCGGCGACGCGCTGCGCGACATCCTCGACCCGAAGCTGCGCGAGCGCTGATCGCATCCAGCAGATTGGTGCGGGCGCAGGCCGGGCCTAAGAAGGCGCCGATCCTCTTAGCCGACCGCTGCTTGGCAATCGGGAATTGCGGAATGATCCAGGCGGGGCTCTGCCCCAAGACGCGAGCGCAGGCCGAGACGGGGCCTATTTGTTACAATTATGATCTTGACAATCCGGATATAAGGTGGTAACAACAGGCACAATCGAGATTGCACCAATACACCCGTGCCCGGCCCGTCTTCCGGGCGTTTTTCGTTTCTGAGGTCAGAACCGGGCGGCGCTGGCGCGCTGCTGCGCTTCCTCGCGCTTGATTTGCGCGAAGGCGTCGCGGACGCCGGGTTCGTTGCAGCGCGCATCCTCGGAATTGTCGCACGCGTCGGATTTGAGCCCGAACATCTGCATCGCCGTCTTGATGAGCGCGACTATGTTCTTGCCGGCATTAGCGGAGGTTTCTAGCGCCAGGATCTTGGCCGCGCGCTGATCCGAGACCCGCCCGGTATCGGCGCGGTTCGTCATATGCGAGAACACGATGCGCAGCGAGGCGCCCGCGGCGGGGTACTGGCGCAGGGCGGCTTGCGCGCCAGCGGGAAGCGTTGAGACGGCAATCTCGCCGCTCGTTGCCGCGCCGAACTGAGCGAGTGCGATCTCTGCGGCGCTTTCCTTGACCGCCGCCTCGAGCCCGACCTCGCGGCCGTTGCGATAGGCGCGTCCTTCGCCGTCCCTGCGCGCAATAAACACCAGCGTTGAGCCGCTGTCGGCCTGGAGCTGCTGCGGATCGCCGCCATCGGCGCGCAGGAACAGGATGCCGACCTCTTCGGCCACGGCGGCCGGCGCGTTCGAAGTCTGAGCGGTCGCCGCACCTGCGGCTGGCCCGGAGGGTTGGGCGGGGTTCAGCCGACCGGGGAAATCTGGGCCGATGCTGGCCTGCCGCATCGGGTCCTGACGGATTCCCTGTGCCTCCGCAGCGGGCGTAATGGCGGTCGCAAGCCAAGCGATAACGGCAACCGACGACACACCGCGAGCAAGCGATTGCTGCGGCCGACGACCGGCGCGATCTCCAGAGATTTTTCCGGGCATCCAAATGTCCCCTTCCCTGCCCGGAAAGTTTCGCAATCGTCTGGTTAATTCGCGGTTAACCGGGCGCTCCTCGAACTGCACAACGGTAAGTAAGCGGGAAGAATCTCAGAGAAAGAATGCCAAGAGTCTTACGCAAATACTGCGCATCCCCGAAAACGGGCAAAATTTCTGTCGCGGGCCGCGAGCAATGACCTGAGTCGCTCTGTCGTAGAGTGCCGATCTCCTTGCCCCCAGCGAATCGGCCCGGACATCGCGATGTCGCGCGACGGCCCGGGCCGGCGATTACAAGGGTCGCGAGCGGTGGCCATGCCGTTCGCCGCGCATCATGCAAAGGCGGCGAAGATTTCCTCGACCGCCTTGAGCTGGTTTCCATAGGCCGAGGACGGCACAAGGATCGGCGTCGTGACGCCGGCGTCGCGCCACGCCGCGACACCCTCGCGCACCCGCGCGGCCGGGCCGAACAGCGTCGCATCCGCGAGCCAGCGGTCGCTCATCAGGCTCGGGATGTCGGCCTCGCGGTTCTCCGCGATGGCGGTTTCGATCGCCGTCATCTCCTCGATATAGCCGGCCTCCTTCCAGTAATTGCGGTAGTTCGGCAAGAGCGTGTAGCGGGTCAGCGTGCGGCGGTTGACCGCCTTGGCCGCTTCGATATCGTCGGCGATGCAGGTCGGGATCATGTTGGCCACGAGAAAATCGGGATGGCCGCGCTTCGCCGCCGGCAGGGCCGACAGCGACTCCCGCATATGCGAGCGGCTGCCATTCGCGAAGATGAGCCCGTCGGCGATCTCGCCGGCCAGCGCCACCATGCGCTTGCGCAACGCCGCCAGGATGATCGGCGGCAAGGCGCCAAACCCGTCGTAAGTCCGAAACCGCGCGACAAAATCGCGGATATCGGCGAGCGGCCGACCGGGCACGACTCCCATGCGGCGATGGCTCGGTGCGTGCGCGACGCCGATCCCGAAACGAAAGCGCCCGCCGGAGGTCTCGTGCACAAAGGCGGCGCTCTGCGCGAAATCCTCGACCGTGCGGGAATAGATCGGCGCGATCGCGGTGCCGAAGACGGCGCGTCCGGTGGCCAGCGCCAGGGCTGTGCACTGCGCCATGTTGCCGAACATGCTCGGCACGTAGAGGCCGGCAAAGCCGCGCCGCTCCGCCTCCCGCGCTACATCGAGGGTGACATGCCGCCGCCCCGGAACGGCAACCAGGCTCAGCGCAGGCAAGGTTTCGGGCATCGGGCGGGGCTCCTCGGAAATTCCACCACAGAGGCTCGGAGGACACAGAGGCGAGCTCTTCAGACGAGCTCGCGAAGGATACGCAAACCCCGCAAAGATTCCTCGTTCTTTAGGTCCCGGCGAAAGGCCGGCACGGCCGAAAGATAGGTCCCCGGGCCTCGCCGGGACCTAGATGTCGCGCCCGGCACGCAAGGTTTCGCTTCTGAAGATAGCTGCCGCTCACGAACACGCTACCGCGACGCGAGGCACGGATGCCGCTAAAGTAGGCAAAATCTTTGGAGCCGGGAGGGACCGCGCATGTGGCAGCAGGTCTATAATCCGCTTCACAGCGATGTCCTGTCGACGATCGCCGCGGCGGTCCCGGTCGTCACGCTGCTGGTGCTGATCGCGACCGGTGCGGTCAAGACGCATATCGCGGCGCTGATCGCGTTGGCCGCGGCGATCCTTGTCGCGGTGCTGCTGTTCACGATGCCTTGGGGGCTGGCGCTGCGCGCCGCTTTCCTCGGCGCGCTGATCGGGTTTTTCCCGATCGGCTGGATTGTGCTCAACGTCATCTTCATGTACCGGCTGACGGTCGCAACCGGCGCTTTCGCGATCCTGCAGCGGGCGATCGGCGGCGTCTCGGCCGACCGGCGCCTGCAATTGCTGCTGATTGCCTTCTCGTTCGGTGCCTTCTTCGAGGGCGCCTCGGGCTTCGGGACGCCGGTCGCGGTGACGGCCGCGATCCTGATCGGTCTCGGCTTCTCGCCGCTGGCCGCCTCCGGCCTGTCCTTGATCGCGAACACGGCGCCGGTCGCCTATGGCGCCCTCGGCACGCCGATCGCCGGGCTGGCCAGCGTCACCGGGCTCGACCCCTATCTGCTCGGCGCGATGGTCGGGCGGCAATTGCCGTTCTTCTCGCTGATCGTGCCGGCCTGGCTGATCTGGGCGTTCGCCGGCTGGCGCGGCATGGTGCAGGTGTGGCCGGCGATCCTGGTGACCGGCGTGTCCTTCGCGGTGCCGCAATTCCTGATCTCGAATTTCATCAACCCGTGGATTGTCGATATCGGCGCCGCGCTGGTCTCGATGGGCTGCCTGATCCTGTTCCTGAAGGTCTGGCACCCGGCGGAGATCTGGACCTCGCCGGCGCTGCGTCATCACGACACCTCGGCGGCGACGATGCCACCGCCGCCCGCCGTCACCGGGGCAGCGCCGACGCAAACCGAGGTATGGTGGTCGCTGATCCCGTGGATCATCGTCTGCGCCGTGCTGTTGTTGTGGGGCACCGGCTGGTTCAAGGCGGTGGTCAACCCGATCTTCACGATCAATTGGCCGATCGAGGGCTTGCACAATCTCGTCGAAAAGGTGCCGCCGGTCGTCGCCAAGCCCGCGCCGGAACCGGCGGTGTTTGCATTCACCTATCTGTCCTTCACCGGGACCGGCATGCTGATCGCGGCGATCATCTCGGGCTTCTTCATGAAGTATTCGCCGTTGCGGATGATCCGCGCCTATGGCGAGACGATCCGCGTCGTCAGCTATTCGCTGATCACGATCGCAGCAATGCTGGCCATCGGTACCCTGACGCGGTTCTCCGGCCTCGACGCGACGCTGGGTTTAGCCTTCGCGGGCGCCGGCGTGCTGTATCCCTTTTTCGGTACGTTGCTGGGCTGGCTCGGGGTCGCGCTGACCGGCTCCGACACGGCGTCCAACGTGCTGTTCGGCGGGCTGCAGAAAATCACCTCGGAACAGCTCGGCCTGTCGCCGATCCTGATGAGCGCCGCCAACTCCTCGGGCGGCGTCATGGGCAAGATGATCGACGCGCAATCGATCGTCGTCGCCTCGACCGCGACAAACTGGTTCGGCCATGAAGGCTCGATCCTGCGCTATGTGTTCTTTCACTCGATCACGCTTGCCTGCCTGGTCGGCGTGCTGGTCATGCTGCAGGCCTACGTCTTCACCGGCATGATCGTAAGGTGATTTCACCACAGAGGCGCAGAGATAGAAGGAAGAAAACCGGTCATCCCGGCAAAAGCCGGGATCCACTCTTCAGCATCTCATGCGGCGGATCGGTGGGTCCCGGCCTTCGCCGGGACGACGGTTTTTCTCTGTGCGCTCTGTGTCTCTGTGGTGAAACCCTGCCCTACTCCGCGGCCTGGGGGCGAGTGAGCTGCACCGAATTGGGGCCGTAGCGGTCGCGGAACGGCTGCGTGTCGATCTCTTCCAGCTCGATCTCGTGCGCCAGCACCTTCTGCTTCCATTCCTCGTGCTCGGGGATTTTGGCGTGCAATTCCGGCATGACCTCGCGCGCAAACAGTTCGAGGCTCTCGCAGATATGCTCGTGCGTATTCTTGCCGGCCTGATTGAGCAAAATCACCTGGTCGATGTTCGAGGTCTCGAAGCGTAACAGTTTGCGCCGCAGCGTCTCGGGCGAGCCGATGAGCCCACCCGACAAGGCGCGGGCATGCGCCTCGGGATTGGCGAGCTTCCATTTCTCGTATTCGTCCCAGACATTGACCGTGCCGGGTTCCGGCCGCCGCCGCCCCGGCTGCTGCCCGTAGAAGCGTAGCGCGAACTGAAAGAACGGAATGCCGTCGGCGCGGCGTCGCGCCTCCTCATCGGTTTCGGCGCACATGAAGTAGCTGACGATTGCGATGTTCGGATTGGTGACATAATCGGCGAGCTTCTGCTGCCGCTTGGTGAACGCGTTGTAATAGGCGTGCACCCAGGCATGCGCCGCATCGGCCGACAGGAATTGGAACGCGAGCGCGCCGAGACCGCGCCGCCCCGCCATCTCGAT